>Ga0194116_10000343_pt1 | contig 87133 bp, 86 predicted proteins | sample TA2MahsurfametaG_4_FD_148617 | JGI IMG/M metagenome (GOLD analysis project Ga0194116, IMG submission 148617) | Freshwater microbial communities from Lake Tanganyika, Tanzania - TA2015008 Mahale S9 surface | ecosystem: Environmental > Aquatic > Freshwater > Lake | place: Tanzania: Lake...
AGCGCTGTTTATGAGGATTGATGATTAATGAGTCTTTGGAGTCTTTAATTAGTCGACTTAGCTTAGCAGTTTGAGGCAAAGTTTAGTGTACCTTTAAGTGCGGGAACAGTTATCTTTGGTTCAGTATTCTTAATGGGGGCCAGTATTTAAAAGGCTTTCAGATCATTAAAAACAATCTACCCACCAATTTACCCACCTTGATGCGACCTAGCGCACCCTTTGCGCCTTAATCTGTTTCGGTTAATCGAAGATTTTTTGGTTTGTTGGCGACCCAAAAATGAATTGCCATAGCTACGGGGTAGTCGACTCGGCTGGCGAGCAAGATAACTTTAACTTAGCGCCCAGTGAATAGCCTCATAAACGTGAGTAACGAGTTTCACCTAGCAAAAAAGTTCATTACTTCACCATATCACTACTGTCCGGTTAAATATACCAGTGGGTCTCTGAGACCGTTGCTGGGCTTGGGCTAGAGAGCAATTTTGTTTGGTGCCGATTTGAACGATAAACAGCCAAAACTGGGTAACTTTGCGGGATTGAGACCATTCCCGGGGGGTTCCCATGAACGTTGGCAAGACGTTATTTGCGCAGGTCATGGAGTTCATTCCTTGGACAAGCTTTTCGCGCATTGTCGATCGCTACCGGGGCAACGCCGGAGTACGAACGCTGGCGGCAGCCGAGCACTTTCGGGTGATGGCCTTTGCGCAACTGACCTGGCGCGAGTCGCTTCGCGATATCGAGGCAAGCCTTGGTGCCAACCCGAGCAAACTCTACGGCATGGGGTTTCGGGGTGCGGTCAGACGCACAACGCTTGCGGACGCCAACGAGCGCAGGGATTGGAAGATCTGGGCCGATTTGGCCGCCGTGCTGATTCGCAAAGCCCGCAAGATCTACGCAAGCGAGGAGCTTGGGCTCGATCTTCTGGTGTTCGAGCCCGGCGCGTTTTATGTCATGGATCGGGGCTATCCGGATTTTCAAAGGCTCTATCGGCTCCATCAGGCCGGAGCATTCTTCGTCACGCGAGCCAAGTCCTCGTTTCACGCCCGGCGGGTCTACTCGGATGCTACCGACAGAGCGACCGGGGTGATTGCCGATCAACGGGTCATGCTCGAGGGCTATTACTCGGCCAAAGACTATCCCGAACACATTCGACGTATCCGATTCAAGGACCCGGCCACCGACAAAACACTCATCTTTTTGACCAACAACACCTCACTCTCATGCGCCTTGCGGCTGCCTGAGCCCACAACTATAATCACCACCGACGCTAACCAATTGATTTTGTTCAATAATTAACCGGACACTAGTGGTAATATTTAACAACAGATAAGATCGACCGCTGTCTCGACTAAGTTCAACCGAAATACATAAATTGAGACTTATCATGAATAAACAAGTCAAGAAACCCCTAAAGCCCAAAGCGTTGAATTCTGCTGTGAATTCATCTGCATCTTCTAAGCTGCCTACTGAGGCAGAGGTGTTCACACATGACGATCTGCACAAGCAGCCGCTTAAAAAATTATCTAAAAAGCGCTATGAAAAAGAACTTAAGAAGCTCTTTTTAGAGCTCGTAAAGCTTCAAGAATGGGTTACAACAACCAAAGCACGTGTCGTAGTTATTTTCGAAGGCCGTGATGCAGCGGGAAAAGGCGGTGTGATCAAACGCATTACCGAGCAGCTCAATCCACGGGTCTGCCGAATCGCTGCGCTGGGTACGCCGTCACCGAAGGAAAAAACCCAATGGTATTTTCAACGCTACGTAGCACATCTTCCTGCGGGAGGTGAGATCGTTTTATTTGATCGATCATGGTATAACCGCGCCGGTGTCGAGCGCGTGATGGGTTTTTGTACTGATGACGAATATAACGACTTTTTAAGTGCTTGCCCAGAGTTTGAACATCTGCTAGTGCGTTCTGGGATTATTCTAATTAAGTACTGGTTTTCCGTGAGCGACAACGTTCAAGAACAGCGATTTCGCGACCGCGCCGAGAATCCTCTGAAACGCTGGAAGCTAAGTCCGATGGATTTGCAGTCGCGCGAAAAATGGGTGGAGTATTCCAAAGCCAAAGACGCGATGTTCATGCATACCGATACACCGCATGCACCTTGGTATGTTGTCAATGCGGATGTTAAGGAGCTTGCGAGGCTAAACTGTATCAGCCATATGCTCCAGAATATCCCTTATCACACGGTCAATCTTCCAGAGATCAAGTTTGGCAAACGAAAGAAAATTCCCTCTAATTACGTTCGCCCTCCAATGAGCACCCAAAACATCGTTCCAAATCTTTTCTAGCGGTCCAAACTCTGCCGTGATGGATCTGGCGAGGAAACTAAGCGCTCTGATCTCAGAGAGACTTCACTACAGCGATGCCACACATCGCAGAACTATTTTCACGCTCCTCGCATAACCTGTCATACGGGCTACTTTAGAGGTTTCGGGATCGGAGCAAAAACCCGTCAAGCGTGCCGATCGACTGGGCGGCTAGGTACCAGAGAGAGGGTAGAGGGTAGGGGTTCTAAATTCTCCAAAACCAGACCCCACTGGTGTGGCGATGAATTTAAGTTATTGAGTAATTTTTCGACTTGCGTAATATTTAACTCCCGAGGAGCCATAGCTTTCTTTGTGAGTCTGATCAAGCAGTAACTGAAAAATATCACCCTTGTGATAAATAGATTTGACACCATCAATTTCAATTTGAATCGAGCCCTCAATAACTAATGCCTTTACCTCAAATGGATGTGAGTGAGCGTCAAGTCGGCTGTTAGCTGGCTGTTCAACTAGGATAGGGTCTGGAAAATTATTCTTTCGAATGAGTATTAAGAATTCATCGTATGTCATGATTGAATAGTCACCAATTTCCTATAAATGAACCTGCCTAATGGGGCGCTTACTCGCGAACTTGCAACAAATCGCTATTGGTATGCCGCAGGCGTGCGGCAATTGCGAACGCTAAACAGGCCATTACCTGCGAATTCAGATTTTGATGATGGGTACTAATTCGATCAAAATCATCACGGGTCATGACCAATAATTCAACATCGGTTTGTGCATAGGCGTCGGCAGAGTGGGGTTGGAGATCCAAAAAGGAAATCTCGCCAAAAAATTGCCCGCGTCCAAAGGTCGCTAGATGTAAGATCGCGTTACCACTTAAAGGCAGTGTAATCTTAATTTGGCCAAGGGCAATTAGCATTAATTCACTGCCAGGACTATTGGCTTTAAAGATACAGGTATTGGCCGCAATCCGGCGTCGGGTGATGCAGGCACTCAATTGCGCAATAGTCTTTGTATCCAAGCCAGCGAAAATCTCAAATTCTCCCAAGGGCAGCGGTTCTGGTTGCGCAAAATACATCCCCTGCTTTTCTAAGATTTGATTTTCAATCCACTCTAGACCATCGCTCATTTCATTGGCAATAATGGTTAAATCATTCTGCGCGAGACCTAAACGATCCACGTAGGAACGTAAGTCACGCCCACTGGGTAAGCGCTCGGGTAGGCGTGAGAGCACTAAGACAGTTTGATTTTCAGCCAAACGGTCGCGAATACGCTCAATCATGTGGGCGGCGGTAATATCGATCGATTGCACCCGAAAAAAATCTAGTACTACATAGCGTACCCGCTCAATTTCGGGTTCGATAGCTAAGTACAACTGATCAGTCGTGCCAAAAAAAAGACTGCCTTGAAGTTCGTAAATAACGGTTTTTCTACCTTGCTCTTGAAGAACTTGGCGCTCTGCATTGGTTCGAAAGTGCTTGGAAAAAAGTTGATTCCCGTAGCTTTTGCGGCGAACCGTGGTGCTGTGGATTTGTTCCCGAATAAATAACAAGATCGCAAGACCGATCCCCAGACCAGAGGCAGCAATCAACCCAACCGTATTCGCAACGATAACAACTGCTACGATCACAATAAAATCAATCATTGTTTCTTTTGACCGTGCGAAGGCAAGCGATTTCCAATCAATCATTTTGATACCAATCACCACTAACAACGCAGCTAAGGCAGCAATTGGTACCCAGGCAATTAGTGGGGTTAGTAGGAGGATTGCAATCAGTGACCAACACCCTTGAGAAACGCCCGACCAACGACTCGTTCCACCACTGGCTTTATTCACTAAGGTGGCGCCCATAGTGCCTGCGCCTGGAGTCCCACCGATGAGACTGGCGCTGAGATTGCCTAAACCTTGGCCAATCAGCTCCCGGTTTGAGTTGTGACGACTGCCGGTTAATGCATCCAACACCACACAGGTTTTTAAAGTATCGATCGATAAAAGAACGGCTAAGGTGAGCGCAGGAACGATCACTTGCTCGAGCGGGGGGAGATTTGAGTTCAGAAGCTGATGCAAGGACTCAGAGATATTGCTGACTAGAGCCCCTGGATCTGCGACCAGGGGTCCAATAATGAAAGGGTTATTTTTCAGGGCTTGCAGTTGAGGGGCGACCGTTAAGGCTAAAAGCCAATAGACCCCGATGCCCGCTATTAATCCCATGATCACGGCTGGGATTCGTCTTGAGAGTTTAGGAGCGATCAGCATGGCAAGGGCGGTGGTCAATCCAATCATGATGCTATTGACTTGCCAGAGATCGGGTTGCGTCATGCCATCGAATAGCCTCACCTCTTTTGGTAAAGCAAGCCATTTGGGTAGCTGGCTAATCACAATAATTAAGCCAACCCCACTGAGGTAACCACTCACAACGGTAAATGGCATAAAACGAATGAGCCTACCAATTCGTAAGATACCAAACATAATTTGAATGGCGCCACACGCAAAGGCAATCAAACATAGAGTAAGTACAATCGTGCCAGGATCTATGGATTGGCGAGCCATTTCAATCGTTACTGCAGTAAGTACCGCAGCGGCAGGAGCACACGGTGCTGAGATTAAGCGTTGCGTTCCACCAAAGATGGCGGCGATTAAGCCAAGCATCGTAACGCCGAGCATGCCCGCTAAAGCGCCTTGTGCGCCAAAACCTAAACCTAGCGGCGAAAAAATAGTTACCCCAAAAGCAATCGCTGAGGGAAAGGCAACAAGCATGGCTGCAAAGCCGCCCCACACATCACCGCTTAGATGGGTAGGAACAAGGCGCGAGACTGAGACGGGCATGGCCATCTGCGCATCATAGCCCTCTTCGGGCATGAACTGAAAGTAAACCGCATACCATCGAGTAAGTGGCAATGCTTAAGTCCGGGTCTATGAGACCAGGCGCAGCCCAAACATTACTGTAATCACTTTTTTATAAACAGGTTAAATCCTCGACTATGGCGGTTGCAATCGATGCCGATTAAATCAGCGTGGTTATGACCCGTGTCACACGTTGATCCAATTCCAGTGAGAGTTTCTCTGTCTGTCATGAGACACCGTCAGTACCGTGGGGTAGTTTTTTTTGTAGTAGACTGCGATTTAGTATGAGAGAAGACCGCAACCGACGAGTCACGCAGATTGGTCCCGGCACGCCGGCGGGCAGACTCTTGCGTCAGTACTGGCAGCCCGTGGCGCTGGTCGATGAGTTTGATCCTTTGCTCGATCCTCGTATGGCACAACGCCCCTTAAAGCCCGTGCGGGTTCTAGGACAGGATTTCATAATCTTTAAAGACCATGGGGGCCATATTGCGCTTCTGGATCGAGGCTGCCCACACCGAGGGGCCGATCTTGCCTTTGCGCGGTACGAGTCCGATGGAATTCGATGCCCCTTTCATGGCTGGAAGTTTGATGCCACTGGGCAATGCCTTGAGACGCCAGCCGAACCCGAAGGCAGTTCGCTCTGCCATCGCATTAAGCAAAAAAGCTACCCGATCGTGTCACGCTCGGGAATTATTTTTGCATGGCTTGGGCCAGAGGGCCAGAATCCGCCGCTTTTCCCTGAGTTCGATTGTTTTCTTGCTCCAGACAGTCACACATTTGCTTTCAAGGGCTGGCTTGAGTGCAATTGGCTCCAGGCGCTTGAAGTGGGCATCGACCCTGCACATGCTTCCTATCTGCATCGCTTCTTCCATGATGCTTCGATTGCGGACAGTTACGGCAAGCAGTTCCGTGGCGCCTCTTCGGGAACAGACTGGCCGATGACCAAGATTTTGCGAGAGTTTGGGCGTCCGGAGATTTTGGTGGAGTCTGCTGCTCATGGGCTACAGCTTACCGCGCTGCGCCATCTCAACGATTCGCAGGTGCACGTTCGGGTCACCCATCAGTTGTTTCCGCAGGCTTTTGTGATTCCCTTGTCAGAAGAAATCACCATCACTCAGTGGCATGTACCCGTGGATGACCATCACAGCTACTGGTATGCGATTTTCACAGGGTTTGGTGAGGCACTTGATAAACACGAGATGCGGCGTCAGCGTCTCGCCCTTTATACCCTGCCTGACTATAAGCCCAGGGTCGGTCGGCATAATGACTGGGGGTTTAATGCGCAAGAGCAACGGGAATCTACCTTTACCGGAATGGGTCAAGATATCAATGTCCACGATCAATGGGCCATTGAGTCCCCCGGAGCCATCCAGGATCGAACACGTGAGCACCTGGGTAGCTCTGATAAAGGAATCATGGCTTTTCGCAGAATGCTCTTAGCAGCCATAGACGCTGTAGAGAAGGATCAGCCGACACTTCTTTTACCGCGGTCATTAGAGCAGGCCAAACAGCTCGTTGGTCCTGAGACTATTGACACCGTCGTCGAGAGGTCTGCTTGGCAGGCCGCCTGGAAGAGCCGAGTAGAGCAGTTGCGGGCTAATGCACCCTGGCGTTGTGGGGCGGAAACGAAGGCCTCAAGCGCAGAAACAAGCAGCTTCTAGTCAAGGTTCTGTTATGTCCTTTATTGCGCGGCACGGCCTGTACACTGAGTCACAGCAGCGTGCTGCAGAGGCTCTTGACGCACTCTTGAAGGGTCAGGAATTCACAGCCCTTCGATTGTCATTCCCAGACCTGCACGGCATTCTCCGTGGGAAAGAGGTCAGTCTTGCGCTGGCCCGAGATGCGCTGGAGCATGGAATTCCCATGGTGGGCACGCTGTTGTTAAAGGATACTGCGCACCGCACTGCTTGGCCTGTATTCAGTCCTCGCGAAGCGGAATCTGCCGGCTTAGACCCAGACTTCTGGGGCGCGGGAGACGTGGTTATGGTGCCGCTGCCCGAGACATTTTGCCGCTTGCCCTGGGCGCCGCACCTTGGATGGATGCAATGTCAGGCCTTTCATCATGATGGTCGCGCTGTCGTCTTCGACCCAAGGACTCACCTCTGTCAAGCGTTGCAATCGCTTGATGATCGAGGGTTGGCGCTGAAAACTGGTCTCGAGATCGAGTTTTATGTATATCAGCTAAAAGAGGAAGAGTCCGACCCTGCAACGGCTCAGTGGCCTGCGCATCCGCCCAAGGTGTCGATGGTACATCCTGGGTATAACTTGCTCACCGAGCAGTGGCTAGATCGATCGGAGCCGGTGCTTTCAGTGATTCGTCGTACGTGCGCAGCGCTTGATCTTCCGCTACAGTCACTTGAGATTGAGCTTGGGCCAAGTCAGTTTGAGGCGGTCTTTGAGCCCGGCTTCGGAATAGTGAATGCCGATCGAATGGTCTTATTTCGCAGCGCCATGAAGCAGGCTCTCTACCGGGCAGGTTTTCATGCCAGCTTTGTCTGTCGGCCACCATTTGAAAACGTGATGAGCAGCGGCTGGCATCTTCACCAATCGCTAGTCTCAGTCTCTGAGGGCATCAGTATTTTTGCTCCTTGTGAAGAGAATGAGGTGCTATCTAAGCAAGGCAAGCAGTATCTGGCAGGGTTACTGGAGCATGCAGCCGCCTATGCGGCGTTTGCTGTTCCCAGTATCAACGGCTATGCCCGTTATCAGCCCAATGCCCTTGCGCCGGTTGGCATCGACTGGGGAATAGACAATCGTGGCGCCTTATGCCGAGTCGTTAACAGAGGCCTCCTTGATCCGCAGACACGCATTGAAAATCGAATTGGCGAGCCGATGGCTAATCCTTACCTATTAATGGCAAGTCAGGTCTTTGCCGGGATACAGGCTATTCAGGCGGCGTCACCCCTGGCGGGGCCCGTTTCCGATCCCTATGCCGCAACCGACCGAAGCCAGAGCCTTCCATCGTCTCTCGGGCAAGCGCTCGAATACCTAGAGGCAAGCCGGGCTATGCGCAGCTGGTTCGGCGACAGTTTTGTAAACCACTTTATCCGCATCAAAAGACACGAGATTGCCCGCTTTCACCAAGCCCTTGCTAAGGGAGCTTCCCAGAAGGACTGGGAGGCACACGAGTACTTTGGGCTTTTCTGAGGATTGCATCTGTTTTCAATTCACTCACACAACACTATGTTGATTACTATTTCTTTCTTATGCCAATGGTTTGAAACCAAGATCCGGGTAACAAATGACCCACGCCAACGAAATCTCATTGAATCCCGCCAGCACGCATCCGGTCGGGCCTCCTACGCGCCTCGGGTGTGCGTTACATGGCTGAGGTGAAGCCGCCGTCGACCGTCATGATCAGGCCGTTGACAAACGAGGCCTCGTCCGAGGCCAGAAACACCGCTGCCGGCCCGATCTCGTCCAGACGCCCCCAACGGCCTGCAGGGGTTCGGGCCTGCACCCACTGGTTGAACTCGGGGCTGTCAATCAGGGCGGTATTCATCTCGGTGGCAAAATACCCTGGGGCAATGCAATTGACAGTGATCTGTTGGGGCGCAAGTTCGACCGCCAGTTGCTTGCACAACGCATGAACCGCCCCCTTGCTGGCCACATAGGCAGAGATGGTCGGCCGGGCATTGATGGCGCTCATCGAGCCAGTCAGGATGATGCGACCCTTCCTGCGTTCGATCATTCGTGGCGAGACCGCCTTGCAAAGCACCCAGATGGCACTGAAGTTGGTTTTCATGACCTGCTCGAAATCGGCCTGGTCAAAGTCTTGGATCGGGTGGCGGTGGTTGATGCCGGCATTGGCCACTAGGATGTCCAGGCCGCCATGTTGCTGCTGCAATTGATCGATACAGGTGCGTGCTGCCTCGAAATCGCAGACATCGAAGGGGGCGGTCTGGGCCGATAGCCCCTGCACCTGCAGGCTTTGGGCTCGCTGCTCGAGGGCGCCAGCATCCCTGGCGTTGAGGACAACATGGGCGCCAGCGCGGGCCAGGGATTGGGCCATGGCCCAACCCAGTCCTCGCGAGGCCCCGGTGACCAGCGCGGTTTTGCCACTGAGATTGAACATGCAAGGCCTCCAGCCTGGGCAGCATTAAATTCATAGTAAACCAAGAATCCAAAAGCCCTGCAGCCTAGCCAGAGCACTAGCAATGTGATGCGGCGGTGGACAAACCTGCCTACGAGCGGGGCGTAGAAAACAGTTACAACCTAGGCCGGACTGCCACAAGGCCACACCAAGATCTTAAGCCGGCCTGCAGTCCCTACTCCTTGACCGACCCCGTCATCCCCGAGACGTAATGCTCGACGAAGAAGGAATATGCCACCGCAACCGGCAGCGACCCCAGCAGCGCGCCAGCCATGAGCGGCCCCCAGTGGTAGACGTCGCCCTCCACCAACTCAGTGACTACGCCCACCGGCACTGTCTTCACCTCGGAGGATGAGACAAAGGTCAGCGCGTAGATGAATTCGTTCCAGGACAGCGTGAACGCGAAGATGCCGGCCGAGATCAGGCCGGGCACCGCCAGCGGCAGGATGATCTTCACCAGAATCTGCCATCGTGTGGCGCCGTCGATCAGGGCGCATTCCTCGAGCTCGAAGGGAATCGAGCGGAAGTACCCCATTAGCAGCCAGGTGCAGAAAGGGATCAGGAAGGTCGGATAGGTCAGGATCAGCGCCCAGCGGGTGTCGAACAGGCCGAGCTTGAATACGATGGTGGCTAGCGGGATGAAGAGGATCGACGGCGGTACTAGGTAGGCCAGGAAGATCGCGACGCCCGTGGGCCTAGCGCCCCTGAACCGCAGCCGTTCGATCGCGTAGGCCGCCAGCACCGCCGCCGTCAGCGACAGAAAGGTTGCCACCACCGACACGAGGACGGTGTTCCACAGCCAGTCGGGGTACGCGGTCTTGAAGATCAGCTTCTCGAAGTGCGCGAGGGTGGGCTTCAATATCCAGAACGGGTTGCCGTCGCGTGCAAGCAGTTCCTCATTTGGCTTAAGCGAGGTCATTACCATCCAGTAAAACGGGAACAGCAGCACGAATAGGAACAGCCCCATCGGGATGTAGGTGGTGATCCAGCGGCGGGGCAGGGACTGCAGGTAGTCCATACCCACCACGTCATCGCGTCCGGCGCTCATTTGTCGCTCCCCTGTTGCCATGCGCGGCGCTGCAGGCCGAAGTAGCTCATCATGATCGCAGCCAGCAGGAAAGGCACCATCAGCGTGGCCAGCGCAGCGCCTTCGCCCAGTGCCCCCCCGGAGATCCCGCGCTGGAACGCGAGCGTGGCCATCAGGTGCGTGGCGTTGAGCGGGCCGCCGCGCGTGAGCACGTAGATCAACTGGAAGTCGGTGAAGGTAAACAGCACCGAGAAGGTCATCACCACGGCGATGATCGGGGACAGCAACGGCAGCGTCACGTGGCGGAACTGCTGCCAGGGCGTGGCGCCGTCGATGGCCGAGGCCTCGTAATAGGAGGGCGAAATCGTCTGCAGGCCCGCCAGCAGCGAGATCGCCACGAAGGGGATGCCTCGCCAGACGTTTGCCGCAATGGTGGACAGGCGCGCGTTCCAGGGATCGCCCAGGAAGTCGATGTACTCGTTGATCAGCCCCATTTCCTTAAGCGCCCAGCTCAGGACCGAGAACTGCGAGTCGTAGATCCACCAAAAGGCGATGGCCGAAAGGGCCGTGGGCACAATCCACGGCAACAGGATCACCGCTCGGAAAAAGGATTTGAACGGCAGGTTACGATTAAGCAGCAGCGCGAGCCACAGGCCCAGACCGAACTTCAAGGCGCTGGCCACGATCGTGTAGACCAGCGTGTTAAATAGCGCTAAGCGGGTGACGCTGTCGCCAACTAGGAAGCTGAAATTCTCCAGTCCCACCCACTCGCCGGGGCGGCCGACCTTGGCGTCGGTGAAGCCGAGCCAGGTACCCAGGCCGAGCGGGTAGGTCAGGAACAGCAGCAGCAGCACCGCCGCCGGGAGCATAAACAGAACGCCCAATATATTGCGGCTGTTCTGCAGCCTTTCCAGAAAGCTCATGTGCTGCTGTGCCGTGTTTCACAGTCCAGTGGGGAGCGCGGAGCCTCAGACCTTGTAGTAGCGCTCGGCGCGTTTCTGGGCGCGCTCCGCAGCCTCTTTCGGCGAGCGAGCGCCGCTGGCCGCTTCAGCCACCATGTTGACCATGATGAAGTCAGCACCGGCGCCAGCCGAAGCGTAGCCCAGCTTGCCCGCGTAGCCGGCGGGACGCATGTTCTTAACGGAGTCGCGGTAAGGGGTGTGCTTGGGGTCGGAGGTCCAGGTGCTGGCCTTCTCGTAGGCGCGCAGCGGCTGCGCGATGTAGCCGCCCGAGCCGTTGATCCAGCCCTCGAACTGCTCCCTCTCCATCATGAAGCGCAAGAACTCCTTGGCGGCCTGCGGGAACTTGGTGTATCTCATGATCATCTGATTGAAGAACAGGTGCGACTCGGTGGCCGTGCCCACCGGGCCGACCGGGAAGATCGCATGCTGGATGTCAGAGGCCATATCCTTGAGCCTAGGATCGGTGGAGGTCTTGGCTGCGTAGTAGATCGAGATGCCGTTGTTGGTGACGCTGACCTGGCCGTCCAGAAAGGCTTTGTTGTTGTTCGGGTCCAGCCAGGACAGGGTGCCGGGGATGAAGGTGGAATACAGCTCGCGGCCGTACTCGAGGGCCTTAATCGTCTCGGGGCTGTCGATCACCACCTTGTTGTTCTTGTCCACCAGCATGCCACCGTGCGACCAGACTAGCCAGTTGCACCACAGACCGTCGCCAGTGGCGTTGCCCAAGGCCAGACCGCCGGGGGTGCCCTTGTCCTTGAGCGCCTTGAACATGCGCAGGAATTCGTCGGTGGTCTTGGGGAAGGCGTTGAAGCCAGCCGCCTTGACCTGGCTTTCGCGATAGACCATGCAGGCGCCCGCGGCGCCCAGCCCGATGCCGATCCACTTCTTGCCGTCGGGGCGTAGGTAGGCTTCAACAGCAGGGTACCAACCGCCGTATTTCTTGCCCAGGTACTCGGCCAGGTCGGTCACATCCAGCAACTTCTCGGGGTAGAGGTTGGCGTCGTCGTTGGTGCTGAGGATGATGTCCGGGCCGGCGCCGGTGTTGGCCGCCACAGCGGCCTTGGGGCGCACGTCTTCCCAGCCCTCGTTATCCACGCGGACCTCGACACCAGTCCTCTCGGTGAACTTCTTCACGTTGGCCATGTAGGCGTCGATGTCGCCCTGCACGAAGCGGCTCCAGCGCAACACGCGCAGCTTGGCGCCCTTCTCGGGTTTGAAGGCGAGGTTGGCTTGCGCGTGCACGGCGGGCGCTAAAAGAGCGGAGGCGCCCAGGGCCGCCGTTGCGGCGACGCCTGCGGAGCCCTCCAGAAATCTGCGGCGGTTAAAACGGTTCATGATCACTTGTCTCCTTCTTGGTTGGAAAAGACGCTCTATGGCGTCGGCGGGTAATGCAAAGACTCAGGCGGCCAGACGCTGGCCCGACTGGGCGTCGAAGACATGGCAGCGGCTCACGTCCGGAATCAGGCGGATGCGGGTGCCGAGGGTGAAGGCGTGACGCTCCCGGAACACGCAAATCACGTCTGCGCCGTGGTGTCGGCAGGCCACGAAAGTGTCGGCGCCGGTGGGCTCGAGCGTGACCACGTCGACCTCGATGCCGCCGGCCTCGTGGCTGGCTGCCAGGGTCATGTGCTCGGGGCGCACGCCGTAGATGACCTTCTGCCCGTCCTGCCCCCCGGCGCCGGGGGGCATCGTGAGCACGGTGGCGCCATTGAGCACGACCGAGGCGCCGCTGGCGTCGCGGTGCACGGTGCCGGGCAGGAAGTTCATCGCCGGCGAACCGATGAAGCCCGCCACGAATTGGTCGGCCGGGCGGTCATAGAGGTCTAGCGGCGCACCGGCCTGCTTGATGCGACCATCGCGCATCACCACGATCTGATCACCCATGGTCATGGCCTCGATCTGGTCGTGGGTGACGTAGACCGACGTGGTCTTCAACCGATGGTGCAACTCCTTGAGCTCGGTGCGCATGGCCACGCGCAACTTGGCGTCGAGGTTGGACAGCGGCTCGTCGTACAGGAACACTTGCGGATCGCGCACGATCGCACGGCCCATGGCCACGCGCTGGCGCTGGCCGCCCGAGAGCTGGCGCGGGTAGCGATCGAGCAATTGGTCGAGGCCGAGGATCTGCGCGGCGCGGGCGACCTGGGCGTCGATCACCTCGCGCGGCTGCTTGGCCAGCATCAGCGAGAAGGACATATTGTCCCGTACCGTCATGTGCGGGTACAGCGCGTAGTTCTGAAAGACCATGGCGATGTCCCGCTGCTTGGGGGGCAGGTTGTTAACCAGCTGCTCGCCGATGTGAATCTCACCGTCGCTGACATGCTCGAGCCCCGCGATCATCCGCAGCAGTGTCGATTTGCCGCAGCCGGAGGGCCCCACAAGCACGGTGAAGGACCCGTCCGCGATGTCGATGTCCACCCCATGAAGCACCTCTACTTCTCCGAAGCGCTTGCGCGCGCCTCGGATGCTCACTTTCGCCATTAATCCTGTTTCCGATTTTTCTGTGGTTGCTGTTAATGGATCATGACTCAAGTTTTTAAACGGGGGCAGCGGCAGTGTCAATCGAGTAGTTGCCCGGATATCGGTGCATGCGGATCGCGCATTCCTCCGCCTGGTGCACAGGCAGACCGGAGGGGCTACTTAGTTGGTGTCGTCAGATCGCTGCTGCCGGGGGCGTGAGGAGGGTGCCTGCGGCAACTCGATAGGCTACAAATCCGCCGAAAGCAGGACGCCGCCTATCAGCGCCCAACGCCTGGCCGCGGCCTGCGGGAGTATGCTTAATGCTCGCTGTCAACACCGCCGCTTCTGTATTGTTGTCCATCACTCTGTTCCGAGGCCCCCATGCGATCGATTAAATGACCTATCGGCTTTCAAACTCGCCGCCGTAAAGCGCCAATCGCTTAGGGTGCAAATCACCTCTGCCGAACTCTGAGATTGCTTTCCAACAACTTAAACAGCTCATCATGAAAAAAACAGCTCTTGTTACCGGTGCCAGTGCGGGCATTGGTCGCGCCTGCGCGATTGCCCTACTTAAGGAGGACTGGCAGGTGGCCCTGGTCGGTCGCCGCGCCGACGCCCTACAGGAAACGCTGGCTCTGGCTGGTGATAAGGCAGATAACGGACTATTCTTTGTAGCCGATGTCTCCGATGAGGCCCAAGTCGCGCGGGCCTTTAGCCAGGTGCGAGAACGCTGGGGGCGGCTCGATCTGCTCTTTAACAATGCCGGTGTCTCACTGCCCGGCGCGCTGCCTGGGGACATCTGTGGTAACGACTGGCGTCGGGCGGTGGACATCAACCTCAATGGGGCCTTTTACTGCCTGTCGCAGGCCTTCAAGCTAATGCAAGACCAACAACCCCAAGGGGGTCGTATCATCAACAATGGGTCGATCTCAGCCCATGTTCCTCGACCCGGTTCGATCGCCTACACCTCCACTAAGCATGCGATCTCGGGCCTAACGCGGGCCGCCTCGCTTGATGGACGACCATTCGGCATTGCAGTTGGTCAGATCGACATCGGCAACGTGGCCTCGGAGATGACTGCCAGTATGGCTGCAGGCATCCGTCAAGCCGACGGCAGTGTCAAGACCGAACCGCGGATGGACATGTCGGCTGTGGTCGAGACCTTCATGACCATGGCCCGACTGCCGCTGTCGGCCAATATCCTCTTCACCACCGTCATGGCCACTCAAATGCCTTATGTGGGACGTGGCTGATCCCAAGAACATCGGATTTCTCGGACACATGCAGGAGCAATTTCATTGACCTACATGCCCTTGGGCTTCAGACAAAAATTGTTCTGCATGAGACGCAGTTTGACATTTTCAAAGTCCTCGAGCTTCGTGACCGCCCGCTTACTGTTTTGCAACGCTTGGGGCTACAGGGTCGCCGCCTGGACTTCCCAAATCCGACGAATTCTCTATCATCAGATGATTGCAATTCCCCGCACGATTCCATCATGAGAACCCCCACACGCAAGAAGCCCTCCGAGTTGCGCTCACAGCAATGGTTTGGTCGTCAGGACCGCGACGGTTTTGCCTACCGCAGCTGGGTTAAGGGCAAGGGCGTGCCGCACGACCAATTTGATGGGCGGCCGGTAATCGGGATCTGCAACACCTTCAGCGAGCTGACCCCCTGCAATTCCCATTTCCGCACCCTGGCCGAGCAGGTCAAGATCGGCGTCTATGAAGCCGGTGGTTTTCCCCTCGAGTTCCCGGTCATGTCTCTGGGCGAAACCCTGCTGCGCCCCACCGCCATGCTCTACCGCAACCTTGCCAGCATGGATGTGGAAGAAAGCATTCGCGGTAACCCGATCGACGGCGTAGTGCTACTAATGGGTTGTGACAAGACCACGCCCAGTTTACTGATGGGGGCGTCTAGCGCAGGCCTGCCCACTATTGGCGTCTCCGGCGGCCCCATGCTCAATGGCAAATGGCGCGGCCAGGAACTCGGCTCGGGCACCGGCGTCTGGAGCATGAGCGAGCAGGTGCGCGCCGGCACCCTCAAGCTGCAGGATTTCTTTGAAGCAGAGAGCTGCATGCATCGCAGTCACGGTCACTGCATGACCATGGGCACGGCCAGCACCATGGCCAGCATGGTCGAGGCCCTAGGCATCGGCCTGCCAGGCAATGCCGCCTACCCGGCCGTGGATGGGCGGCGCAATCTGCTGGCCCGAGAAGCGGGTCGCCGTATTGTCGAGATGGTGCATATCGACCAGACCATCGGCCAGGTCCTGACCTCGAAAGCGTTTGAAAACGCCATTCGCACCCTGGCAGCGATCGGTGGATCGACCAATGCCGTGATCCATCTGATCGCCATTGCCGGCCGACTGGGCCTGAAACTGACAGTGGACGATTTCGAACGTCTGGGCAGCGAAATGCCCTGCCTGCTCAATTTGCAGCCCTCGGGCCAGTATCTGATGGAGGACTTCTGCTATGCCGGTGGTCTGCCAGTGGTGATGCGGGAAATCGAGCACCTGTTGCACAAAGAGATCGTGACAGTGAGCGGCAAGACTGTGGCCGAGAATATCGCCGACGCGCAGAATTACGATCCGCGTGTCATTAAACCCTTTACTCAGCCCGTCAAAGAAAAGGCCGGTATCGCCATCCTCCGCGGTAACCTTGCGCCGCGTGGTGCTGTTATCAAGCCCAGCGCGGCCACCCCAGCCCTGATGGTGCACACCGGAAGGGCCGTGGTTTTTGAAGACAGCGATGATTTTCATCGTCGTATCGACGATGAAAGCCTCGATGTCGACGAGCACTGCATCCTTGTACTGAAGAACTGCGGCCCCAAGGGCTACCCTGGCATGGCTGAAGTGGGCAACATGCCGCTGCCGCCCAAGGTGCTACGCAAGGGCATTACCGACATGGTGCGCATCAGTGATGCGCGCATGAGCGGCACAGCCTACGGCACGGTGGTACTGCACATATCCCCGGAAGCGGCGGCCGGGGGGCCGCTGGCCGCGGTCTGCAACGGCGACATGATCGAACTCAATGTGCCCGAGCGACGCCTGCAACTGCTTATCAGCGATGATGAACTCAAGCAGCGCATGGCGCAATGGACGCAACCGGAACCGCCGCTCAAATCGGGCTACTGGAAGCTCTACATCGACCATGTACTGCAAGCCGACGAAGGGGCTGACCTGGATTTCCTAGTCGGTCAGCGCGGTGCCTTCGTACCCAAGGATAATCACTGATCCAGCTACAGGGGCCACCGCCTCCGATCCAACACCATTCCTGAGGAATTCAACCCATGCGTATTCTCGTGACCGGCGGCGCTGGCTTTTTGGGCGCGCGACTGGCCCGCGCCCTACTTGGCCGCGGTGCGCTTGGCGGCCAGCCCATTAAAGAGCTGGTCCTGGTTGACCTCTTCCCGGTCCCCGATGACCTGCAAGCTGATGCTCGGGTCAAGACCCACGCCGCTCCTTTGCTAGAGCAAGGCGATCTGCTAGCAAGCGGTTTCGATGGTGTCTTTCATTTGGCCTCGGCCGTCTCCGGCGAATGTGAGCTGGACTTCGATCTGGGCCTGCGCTCCAACCTCGATAGCACACGGCTGCTGCTCGATGGTATCCGCCGTTCGGGCAAGGCCTCGCGATTCGTCTTCGCCAGCTCGGTAGCTGTCTTCGGTCCTTACGCAGGCCAGCCCATGCCCGCGCTAGTGACCGATACCACTCTGCCCTCGCCACAGACCTCCTACGGCACGCAAAAATTGATGTTGGAGTACCTGGTGGCAGACCACACCCGCAAAGGCTTTATTGATGGTCGGTCAGCGCGTCTGATGACCGTGAGCGTGCGACCAGGCAAACCCAATGGCGCAGCGTCGTCATTTTTCAGCGGGATCATCCGGGAGCCGCTGGCTGGCGTCGAGAGCGTCTGCCCGGTCGATGCCAGCGTCTCTCATCCGGTGTCCTCACCGGGCACGACCATCAACAGCCTGATTGCGGTCTTCGAAGCCAGTACCAGCACCCTGGGTAACCGCCTGGCGCTCAATTTACCGAGCGTGACGGTGACCGTACAGCAGATGCTCGATGCGCTGGAAAAAGTAGCCGGCTCGAAGGTTCGCGCACGCGTGCGCTTCGAACGCGACGAGCGCATTGGAACCATCGTCAACAACTGGGCGCGAGGAGCCTCGAGCGATCGGGCTTTACAACTGGGCTTACGCCCAGACGCTTCGTTCGAGGCCATTATCGGTCAGTACATTGAAGACTGCCGCAACGCAGCTGGCTATCCACCGGGCGCACTTGCCGGCCTGTGAGTCCAACGACCACCATCGCCGTCGACTGGGGCACCTCGCGCCTGCGCGGTGCGCAGCTCGATGCCGAGGGCAGGGTCCTGGAGACGCGGGCCTTTGACGAAGGAATCCTGCAGGTCCCCGCCGGACAATTCGAGCAGGTCTTCAGGCGCTGCTTTGGCGACTGGATGGCCGCTGGTCATCCGCGCTGTTTGATTTCAGGCATGGCTGGCAGCCGGCAGGGTTGGTGCGAAGCCCCCTACTGCCCCTGTCCGGCCAGCGCTCAGGATCTAAGCGAACACCTGCTGTGGATTGCGCCAATGATCGCGCTGGTGCCCGGACTGCACTACATCAAGGCTGACTCTACCGCCCAGATACAAGCTGGCCAGGACGATGTGATGCGCGGCGAAGAGATTCAGATCTTCGGCGCTCTGGAAATCACTGGCCTGAGCAAGGCTACACTGATCCTGCCGGGCACTCACAGCAAATGGGCCCATGTGCAGGACGGTCGCATCCTGAGCTTTCAAACTTTCATGACCGGAGAGCTCTATGCAGTGCTGAGCCAGCACTCGATCCTCGCGCGCACGCTGGAGAACAGCAGCGATCTGCACGAGGCAACCTTTATCAAGGCGCTCCTGAAAATTCACCGGGAGCCGGGCTTGCTGACCCATTTGTTTGGTAACCGGACCAGCGCTCTGTTTAATCGCTTGCCCCAGACCCAACTAGCCAGCCACCTCTCTGGTTTGCTGATCGGTGAGGAACTGCGCACCGCCCGCATAACGGGCGGCCCCTTGCTCCTGGTGGGCAGCCCGGCCCTGAGCCTGCGCTACCGATTGGCGCTGCAGGCCCTGGGTCACCCATGCCAGGTACTTAGTGACGAAGCCACCTGGGCCGGCCATGCGGCCCTATCCCGACGACTGGCGTAAAAGCTCATGCCACCAAACTTTCGTGAAGCTCTAGCCCGCTGCCCCTTGGTCGCCATCTTGCGAGGCATCACGCCGGCCGAAATTTTGCCGGTGGCTCAATCGCTGATTGAACAGGGCATTGAGCTCGTCGAAGTACCACTCAATTCGCCAGATCCCCTCGAAAGCATTACCCGGCTTGCGCGTGCATATCCGCAGCTGCTGATCGGCGCGGGTACGGTTACCCAAGTCGAGCAGGTCGATCAGGTTCACTCGTGTGGAGGAAGCCTGATCGTCTCACCGCACTGGGACCCGCAGGTGCTCCAAGCCGCGCTGAAAAAAAACATGGTGTGCGTACCAGGCGTGGCTACGCCTACCGAAGCTTGGGCAGCCTGGCGCTTCGGCGCCCACGCGCTCAAACTCTTTCCCGCAGAGATGATCAGTCCGGCCGTCGTCAAGGCCCTGCGAGCCGTGCTGCCGGTTGACTTACCGTTACTGCCCGTGGGCGGGATCAGCACCAGCAACCTGGCCGACTATCTGAAAGCCGGCGCCAACGGATTTGGCATCGGCTCGGCGCTTTACAGCCCCCGATCGCCTCCCGATCAAGTGGGCCAGCGGGCTGCCGCCCTCGTGGCAGCCTGGCGGTCAGCCGCAACGCGCTAGGCGCGCATAGCGGCTCAGCGCTTGAAGGCCACCACCTTCTGACGCTGCTGACCCAGGCCCTCGATGCCCAAAGCCATGACATCGCCACGCTTGAGAAAAAGCGGCGCGCTCTGTCCATCCTTCTTGATGCCCATGCCCACACCAGGCGGCGTGCCCGTGGTGATGATGTCGCCCGGCTCGAGCGTCATGAACTCGCTGACATAGCTCACCAGCTTGGCAACCGAAAAAATCATGGTTTTGGTCGAGCCGCTTTGCATGCGCTTTCCATTGAGGTCCAGCCACATCGTGAGCTTTTGCGGATTGGGGACCTCATCGCGGGTCACCAGCCACGGACCGATAGGCCCAAAGGTATCGCAACCCTTGCCTTTGTCCCAGGTGCCGCCCCGCTCAATCTGGTACTCGCGCTCGCTGAGATCGTTGACCACGCAATAGCCCGCCACATGGGCCAGCGCCTCTTTCTGAGATACATAGCGCGCCCGGGTGCCAATGACGACCCCCAACTCAACCTCCCAATCCGTTTTTTTCGAGCCGCGCGGCAGCATGACATCGTCATCCGGGCCCTGGATAGAGCTGAGCGTCTTCATGAAGATGATCGGCTCCTTGGGTATGGGCAGGTTCGACTCTGCCGCATGATCCGCATAGTTCAGGCCGATCGCCACAAACTTTCGCGAACCGGCCACAGGCGGGCCCATTCGGGGGGTGCCGCGCACCAAGGGCAACTTGTCCGTCTTGAGCTTGGACAGGCGCGCCAGGGCCTTATCCGAAATTTGCTCCGGAGTGATATCGGCCACGACGCGGCTGAGATCACGCAACAGTCCTTGTTCGTCGATCAGACCCGGTTTTTCCTTGCCAGCTTGGCCGTAACGAACCAGTTTCATGGTGTCCTCTCAGTTAGTAGGTGGAGCGGCCGCCGGAGAGATCGAAGACGGCGCCAGTGGAAAAAGAGCAATCGTCGGTGCACAGCCAGGTGACTAGCGCGGCCACTTCCTCGGGCAATCCAAACCGGCCCATCGGAATTTTAGAAAGCATGAAGTCGATGTGCGACTGGCTCATCTGCTCAAAGATGGCAGTCTTGACGGCTGCCGGGGTGACGCAGTTGACCCGCACGCCCGTCTGAGCCAGCTCCTTGCCCAAGGACTTGGTCAGCCCGATCACGGCTGCCTTGCTGGCGCTGTAGGCACTGGCATTGGGGTTGCCGTCCTTACCGGCCACCGAGGCGATGTTGACAATACGGCCCCAACCCTGTTCCCGCATCTTGTCGGCCAACTCACGGCAGCAATGGAAAGTGCCATTGATATTGACGCGCATCACCTGATCCCAATCGGCCACGGGATAGTCCCACAAGGTGGTGTTGGGGCCGGTGATGCCGGCACTGTTGACCAGCGCATGGACCGGCTGCCGCGTCTGGGCCAGCGCCTTGACCACGCTGGCGTGATCCGCCACATCCACCTGCACACCCTGGGCCTGAGCACCCAAGAGCTTGCAGGCCGCCTCAATGGCCTTGGCGTCACGATCCCACAGGGTCACCGATGCACCCGATGCCATCATGCGCTGGGCAATGGCCAGGCCCAGCCCGGCCGCACCCCCCGTGATGACCGCGTGGCGGCCCTGCATATCGAGCCGGTTCATATGGTCATGCCCCCGTCGATGGAATACGCCTGACCGGTGACGAAACGCGATTCATCGCTGGCCAAGAAAACTAAAATTGGCGCGATCTCCTCAGCCTGCGCAATGCGCCCCATCGGTTGGCGCGCAACGAAAGCTTTGCGAGCGGCCACCGGATCATCGTAGGCATTGATTCGATCTGCCAACGAGGGCGTGTCCACGGTACCCGGACAGATGGCGTTGCAGCGCACCCCCTGGCCCACATAGTCGGCCGCCACACTCTTGGTCAGACCAATCACGGCCGCCTTGGTGGTGCCGTAAACACAGCGGCTCGGCAAGCCCCTCACACTGGATGCCACGCTGGCCATGTTGATGATGCTGCCGCCCCCCTTGGCCAGCATGCCGGGAAGGAAAGCCTGGATCATGTGCATGTGGGCCCGCACATTCAGGCGAAAAGCAAAATCGAGGTCATCATCGTTGGCCTTGAGCACAGTGTCGTTGTGCACGAAGCCCGAGCAATTGAACAAAACATCCACCGTACCGATGCGCAACGCCGTGGCGACAATGGCCGATTTATCGAGAACATCAAGTGCCGCGGTCTCGACGCCCGGCGTGCCGACCAAAGTCTGCAAGAGCTCGCCGTTGACATCCGTCGCCCACACCTTGGCGCCCTCAGCTGCCATTGCGAGCACGCTCGCGCGTCCAATACCCGCAGCTGCCGCAGTCACGATCACCGTCTTACCTTCAAGTCGCTTCATTTCTTGAACTCCAAAAAAACCGATTGTCTGGCCTCGATGGCCTGCCAGTCCCACTCAATGCCCAAACCCGGCTGCGAGGGCGCGATCACCGAGGAGCCCCCGGTACCAATGGTGTAGGCATAGCCGGTGCCTGAAAGGCCGTCGCTGACATGCACCGTGAGCGGGATCGTCTCCTGAGTCACAAAAGACTGGATCGCATCGGTACGGACCACGTTTGGCGGCAGATCGACCTGGCGCAGGCTGACGCCTTGAGTCACCGGAGCGGGAGCAGACATCGAGGAATGAGTTGTAAGCTGCTGGACCTAGGGGTTTCCTCGGAGCCCAACGAACTTGACCCCACAGACCCGAGCATAGGAGGATTCTTAACTGGTCAGACCACTTGTCCAATTCGCGTAATCCCTGAGAGGTTCATCCCTTTGCAAGCTGTCGAAACCCAGCGCCTGTACCGGCAAATCGCCGACCAGCTGCGCGATCTCATGGCTGGCGGCGAATTCAAGGTCGGCACCCGCCTGCCCGCCGGGCCATGCAAAAGCACCTCAAACAAGCCCACAAGAGGTACAGCGCGAGTTGGCGCCGCGCCGTCCTCTTGACTCACAAAACAGAGCGTCCGTTTTTTTCACCCCAAGAGGAGACTTCCGTGAGTAAACGTGCAAGCATCAATAAACTGGTTGCAGTAGGCGTTGTCGCGCTGGGTGCCCTCGCCACCCTGGGCGGCGTACCGGCCATGGCCCAGCAAAAGCTCAAATGGGCTCATGTATACGAAACCTCGGAGCCCTATCACACCGAGTCAGTTTGGGCCGCCGAAGAAATCAAGAAGCGCACCAACGGCAAATTCGAGATTCAGGTCTTCCCCGCCTCTTCGCTGGGCAAGGAAACCGACATCAACCAGGGTATGACCCTGGGCACCGTCGACATGATCATCAGCGGCCCATCTTTCGCGGCCCGCACCTATCCGCGCCTGGGTATTGCCTACTATCCCTTCATCTTCCGGGACGGCGACCACCTGATCGCCTACTCCAAGAGTCCCGTTTTCCAGGAGATGGTCAACGAGTTCCGAGCTAAAACCGGCATTCAGATCACCGCTTACACCTACTATGGCGCGCGCCACACCACCTCGCAAAAGCCCTTTACCAATTGCGCGGGCATGAAGGGGCTCAAGATCCGCGTGCCTGATGCGCCGGCCTACAGAGCCACGCCTGAATCCTGCGGCGCCAACCCGACACCCATTGCATTTGCCGAGGTCTATCTGGCGCTGCAAAACGGCACCGTTGAAGCCCAAGAAAACCCGCTGACTACCATCGAGGCAAAAAAATTCTTCGAGGTTCAAAAGGCCATCATGCTCACCGGCCACATCGTTGACGGCCTGACCACTCAGGTTGCGCCGCACATTTGGAGCAAGCTGACCGATGCGGAGAAGCGAATCTTCACCGATGTGACTCAGCAAGCAGCGGTTCGTGCCACGGCAGCCATCAAGAAGCGCGAGACCGAATTGGTCAACGAGTTTAAGGCGAAGGGGCTCGCAATTGTGCAGGTCGACCGCAAGAGCTTTGTCGACGCGGTACTCAAGAACAAACCCCTGGAGTCCATGGGCTTTACGCGAGCCGATTACGACAAGATCCAGGCAGCCAAGTAAGTCTGGCATCGACGCTGTTTTTTAGTTCCGGCGGATACCTGCTGCGAGCGGGTATCCGCCTTTATCGAATGCGATCATGAGCCAAGCAGTCGACATCGACAGTGGCCCCAAGGTCATGGGCAACGATGGGCAGTTCCATGCGGTCGATGAGGAGGTGGACCTCTCAGGTACGCCAGTGGAAGGCTGGGTGGCCCTGCTGTTTTTCTGGGCCTTAGGCCTGACCGTTTTCTACCAATTCTTCACCCGCTATGTCCTGAATAACTCGGCCTCCTGGACGGAGGAAATCGCGCGCTACCTCCTGATTGCCACAGTCTTCACCGGCGCGGCCATCGGCGTGGCCAAAAACAACCACATACAGGTCGACTTTTTTTACCGATTTATGCCGGTCGCCCTTTCGCGTGCGATGGCGCTATTTGTCGACGCGGTGCGTATTGCCTTTTTCGCCACGGCCATCGTGCTGACTTTCCAGATGATGCAAAAGCTGGGCAGCTACAAGATGACCATCATCGACCTGCCCATGAACATAGTCTATGGGGTGGTTATGGCAGGCTTTGCCGCCATGTTTCTGCGCGCCATACGGGTCCTGCGCATCCATCTGCGTCGCGGCTATACCGTGCTGGAGCGGCCCGGCACCGAAATGACTGACTCCTGAATAGCCCTGCCCATGCTAAAGATTCTCTTTCTCTTGTTAATGAGCGGCGGCATTCCGGTGGCGATCGCCATGGCAGGGGCCTCGCTCATTTACCTGTTTTTTGTGCAGAGCTCCCCGCCCTTTGTGGTAGTCCACCGCATGGTCTCGGGCATCGACAGCTTCCCGCTACTGGCCGTGCCCTTCTTCATCCTGGCCGGCAATCTGATGAACAACGCCGGCATCACCAACCGCATCTACAACTACGCGCTGGCTCTGGTGGGCTGGCTCAAAGGTGGCCTTGGACATGTCAATGTAGTGGGATCAGTGGTGTTTGCCGGCATGAGTGGCACGGCCATTGCCGATGCAGCCGGTCTGGGCACGGTCGAAATCAAGGCCATGCGCGACCATGGCTACAGCAAGGAATTTGCAGTTGGCGTGACCGCGGCTTCGGCCACTCTGGGTCCCATCATTCCGCCAAGCCTACCCTTCGTCATCTACGGCATGATGGCCAATGTCTCTGTGGGGGCGCTCTTCTTGGCGGGCATCCTGCCGGGGATCATCATGGCTTTGCTGATGATGATCACGGTGACCTATTTCGCGCACAAGAACAACTGGGGATCGGACGTCGGCTTCGTCTGGCCGAGGGTGCTCAAGGCCCTGATCGAAACCGCAGTCGTCGTAACCTGGCCCGTCGTCCTGTGGTGGCTGGTCACAAAGTGGGAATGGCCCGCCCAGATCACGGTGATCAGTGCAATCGCGCTGCTTTTTGCCGCAGACCGTTTTTTCAAATTCCAAGCGGTTATGCCCATCATGACGCCAGTTCTTCTGATTGGAGGCATGACCACCGGTGTTTTTACCCCCACCGAGGGAGCGATCGCCGCCTGTGTCTGGGCTTTGATGCTGGGCTTCTTCTGGTACCGCACTCTGAACCTAAAGATGTTCATCAAGGTCTGTCTCGACACGGTGGAGACGACCGCCACGGTCCTGTTCATCGTGGCTGCGGCCAGCATCTTTAGCTGGATGCTCACCGCCACTGGCGTGACCACGGCCATCAGCAGTTGGGTCCTGGGCTTCACACGCGACCCCTTGGTTTTCCTGCTGCTGGCCAATTTGCTGATGCTCTTTGTGGGCTGCTTCCTGGAACCCGTGGCCGCCATCACCATTTTGGTTCCCATCCTGGTCCCTATCTGTCAGCAACTGGGCATCGACCTTGTGCACTTTGGCTTGGTCATGGTGCTCAACCTGATGATCGGCCTTCTGCACCCACCGATGGGAATGGTGCTGTTCGTGCTTGCCCGGGTAGCACAGCTAAGCGTCGAGCGCACCACCATGGCCATCCTGCCCTGGCTGGTGCCCCTGCTAGGCAGCTTAGTGGTCATCACCTATGTGCCTGCCCTGGTTCTGTGGCTACCCAAGATGCTCAATTGAAAAACATGAATCCTATCCTTCGACTGCATCCCGCCGACGATGTAGTGATCGCCAGCAGCCAGGTTCTAGGAGGCACCACCCTGGAGGGCTTTTCGGTGCGCGGATTGATTCCGCCCGGCCACAAGATTGCTGTTCGCGCCATCGACAGCGGCCAACCGGTGCGTCGCTACAACCAGATCATCGGCTTTGCCCGCCGTCCCATTGCGGCCGGTGAACATGTGCATACCCACAACCTCGATATGGGGCCGAACAAAGGCGACTTTGCACGCGATTACGCCATTGGCCAAGATGTTAAAGCGGCTGGGGCTCGCCAGACCGCGCAGTTCATGGGCATACAGCGCCCCGATGGCCGGGTGGCCACACGCAACTACATTGGCGTGTTGTCGAGCGTGAACTGCTCCGCGACCGCCGCCCGTGCGATTGCGGATCGTTTCTCGCGGCAGATTCATCCGCAGGCGCTAGCCGATTTTCCCCAGGTCGACGGAGTGGTGGCACTAACCCACGGCACAGGCTGCGGCATGGACAATGCAGGGCTGGGCATGCGCCTGCTCGAGCGCACCTTGGCCGGTTACGCCACCCACGCCAATTTCTGGGGCGTGCTCGTGGTGGGGCTGGGCTGTGAGACCAATCAACTCAACACCTGGCTGGCCCACAGCAGCCTGCTCGAGGGCGAGCAACTGCGCGTTTTCAACATTCAGGACACCGGGGGAACGCGACAAACGGTCGAAAAAGGTATCACCCTGATCCGTGAGATGTTACCCAAGGCCAACGCTGTCCAGCGCACGCCGTGCAGCGCCGAACACATCACTGTTGGCCTGCAATGCGGCGGATCCGATGGCTACTCCGGTATCAGCGCCAATCCAGCGCTAGGCGCAGCCGTGGATCTGCTGGTGGCCCATGGCGGCACGGCAATCCTGAGCGAAACTCCAGAGATCTACGGCGCCGAGCATCTGCTGACGCGTCGTGCGGTCAAGCCCGAAGTCGCCCACAAGCTCATCGAGCGCATACGGTGGTGGGAGCAGTACACCGCTTCTAATGGCGGCGAAATGAACAACAACCCCTCACCGGGCAACAAGGCTGGGGGTTTGACTACCATTCTTGAGAAATCGCTCGGTGCGGTTGCCAAGGGCGGCACCAGCAATTTGCAGGCCGTCTATGAATACGCCGAACGGGTCAGCGAGCGCGGCTTTGTCTTCATGGACACCCCGGGCTATGACCCCGTCAGTGCCACCGGACAGGTGGCGGGCGGGGCCAACTTGATTTGCTTTACCACCGGGCGCGGCAGCGCTTACGGCTGTGCACCGGCGCCGAGCTTGAAGCTATCAACCAACTCCATGCTCTGGAAACGTCAGGAAGAAGACATGGACATCAACTGCGGCGACATCATCGACGGACGCAGCAGTATTGCTGAGATGGGTCAGCGTATCTTCGAGCTGATACTCCGGACCGCGTCGGGTCATGCCACCAAAAGCGAACGCCACGGTTACGGACAAAATGAATTTGTGCCCTGGCAGGTCGGTGCAGTGATGTGATGCGATGCAAGATTCTGAAAGCGTAAACCACGTCTTGAGTGCGCACGACCTGCAGGCCTGGGTAACGCGCATTCTTGAGAATCTGGGTAGTCACCCCGACGAAGCCTTCCAGGTGGCCGCCAATCTGGTTATGGCCAACCTCAGTGGTCACGATTCGCACGGTGTGGGGATGGTGCCACGCTATGTCGATGCCGTGCTTGAAGGTGGGCTATCGCCCAATACCGGGGTGAAGATCCTGCTCGATACCGGCGTATTGCTAAGTCTAGACGGGCAGCGAGGCTACGGGCAGATTACAGGTTTACAAGCAATGGAGATGGGTCTACACCGGGCAAAGCAGCATGGCAGCTGCATTGTGGCATTGGCAAACTCCCATCACTTGGGCCGAATCGGTCACTTTGCCGAAATGGCTGTGGCTCAGGGACTGGTGTCGATACACTTTGTAAATGCACTTTCGCGACCATTGGTGGCGCCCTATGGTGGTTGTGACGGCCGTTTTGGCACCAACCCGTGCTGCATCGGGATCCCGCTGCAAGGACGCGAACCGTTTGTACTCGACTTTGCCACCAGCCGTGTAGCCCAGGGCAAGATGCGAGTGGCCCACAACAAGGGAGAGCGAGTCGCCGAGGGCACCCTGATTGATGAACACGGCCGCCCCACTACCGATCCCGGTGTGGTCGTCGTACCGCAGTCAAACGGACTTTTTGGAGCGCTTATGACATTCGGGGAGCATAAGGGCTTCGGGATGGCGGTGGCCTGCGAACTGCTGGGGGGTGCCCTTACCGGCAGCGGAACCTGGCATCGCGAGGCTGATCAGAGCCGGGCAGTGATCAATGGAATGCTGACGGTATTGATCGACCCTGCTCGACTCGGAACTCAGGCCAGCTTCGACCAGGAAGCCATTGCTTTCGCGGACTGGCTGCATCAAAGTCCCAGCCACAGCGGGGGCATATACCTGGCCGGCGAGCCTGAACGCGCGGCGAGAAAAGCCCGGCAACGCGATGGCATTGAGATCGATCAAGGCACATGGGCCGAACTCCATGCCTCGGGAGCTAAGGTGGGCTTGTGAACAGCGCGACTCTAAACGAGGCCATCACCTGGCGTTGCCCATATCTGTCTGCTGACCCGGGCGGAAGTTCGTCACGCTCCAGATTCAAACTGACTCTCGGGCTGATTGCGAAAACTTTTTCTCAAGCGTGATGGTTTCTAAACCCGACGTGCTGGCAGTGGCGAGGATCCACCCCTTCTACCAACAGGCGTTGGAGCGTCTCTACGAGGTCCATGACCGTACCCATGAACTCGATCCGACGGCGTTTTTAGCCCTAGCCCCGCGAATCCGGGGTGTGGCTGCAACCGGAGAGTCCGTGGTTTCACGCGGTCTCCTTGCGCAACTTCCCAATGCTCAGGTTGTTTCGGTCTTTGGAGTCGGCTACGACGGCGTGGATGTGACGGCAGCGCTTGAATACGGTATCCCGGTGACTCACACCCCGGGAGTACTCACCGACGATGTGGCCGATCTAGCGCTTGCACTAGTGCTCGCCGTGGGTCGCCGCCTACTCGAGGCCGACCCCTTTGTCCGGGCGGGACGGTGGCCCGCTGGTCCGATCGCCCTCGGACGCAAGGTCTCCGGAGCCCGCCTGGGTATCGTTGGTCTGGGACGGATCGGCGAGGCCATTGCGCATCGTGCACTGGCTTTTGGCATGGCCATCGCCTACACAGGACGCACCGAAAAAGCTGACAGCGCTTACCGTTTCTTCCCTGCTGTGCGGGATCTTGCTGCCGAGTCGGATTTTCTGGTGGTCACCACTCCTGGAGGGGCAGGGACCAGACATCTGATCAATGCCGAAGTACTTGCCGCATTGGGGCCGAAGGGCTATCTGATCAATGTCGCCCGCGGCAGTGTGGTCGATGAGCATGCCCTGATCAAAGCGCTGAAGTCGGGCATCATCGCTGGTGCCGGGCTGGATGTGTTCGCCCACGAGCCTCATGTGCCCCAGGACCTGTGCGAAATGCCCCAGGTTGTCTTGACACCGCATATGGCTAGCGCCACTAACCAGACCCGTCAGGCGATGGCGGATCTGGCATTTGCCAATATGCGCGCTGCCCTTGAAGGTCAGCCATTGCGAACTCCAGTGCCTGAATGGCAACAGGTTCTCAAGGCCTGAGAAGGAGCGTCATTTGTTCTTCGCATACTGTTAATCCGACTACCGAATAATCTGCCTCGCTATGGGATGGATAGCGCCCGGCAGCTAGGCATGCTCCGGATCTGATGCTATTTTTCAGTGCAGGCTGGGTACACGCGCATGATTCTTTACTTGCGTTTAATTAGTCCTGCATGGCCCTGTGGGTTTTTCCGCCAGAATCGACACACCGGAGGGATTATTGATCCTAGGCAAAATTCCTATTGTAATTGTGTTAGCGATTTTGATCATCACAATCGAAAAACCTTACCCGGGTTCATAATGTTCTGTGGGTCGAGCGCGCGCTTAATCGTGCGCATCAGCTCAACCGCACCGTCGCCTGCCTCCGTGACGAGAAAGTCCATCTTATGCAGGCCCACTCCATGCTCACCGGAGCATGTGCCGCCAAGCGTCAGCGCACGTGTCACTAGATGATGGTTGAGCTGCTCAGCGATCAACCGTTCCTGGGGTGCGTCAGGATCCAACAGGTAACCGAAATGAAAATTTCCGTCGCCAACGTGACCAACCAAGAAATAGGGAATACCTGAGGCTTCCGCCTCAGCCACCGAGTCCAGCAGGCAGTCTGCTAGGCGTGAGATTGGTACACAAGTGTCCGTTGAAATTACCCGGCATCCCGGACGAGATTGGATCGCGGCGAAGTAGGCGTTGTGTCGCGCGGCCCACAGCCGGGTTCGCTCCTCGGGGGTACTGGCCCATTCGAATGCCTCGCCACCGTGCTCGCTGGCAATTTCTTGTACCTGCACCGCCTGCTCACGCACGCCACTCTGTGAGCCGTGAAACTCCATCAACAGCATTGGCCCCTCTCGTAAACCCAAGCCTGCGTAAGCATTGACCATACGCACAGCGTGGCGGTCAATCAGCTCCACGCGAGCGATCGGGACGCCAAGCTGGATGATCTGGATGGTCGTGCGGACTGCCGCCTCGATACTTGGAAACGAACAGACTGCGGCGGATACCGACTCCGGAAGCGGGTAGATGCGCAGCGTAATCTCGGTAATCACGCCTAGGGTACCCTCGCTGCCAATCATTAGCCGAGTGAGATCGTAGCCAGCGGAGGACTTGCGCGCACGCGTACCGGTACGAATTACCTCACCGCTGGCAATCACCACTTCAAGGGCCAGCACATTTTCACGCATCGTACCGTAGCGCACCGCGTTCGTGCCACTTGCTCTAGTGGCACACATGCCACCGATGCTGGCGTCTGCGCCCGGGTCAACCGGGAAAAATAGCCCGGTGTTTTTGAGTTCCTCATTGAGCTGCTTACGTGTCACACCGGGTTGCACTATGACGGTTAGATCCTCTGTATGCACCGCGGTCACCTTATTCATGCGCCCTAGGTCAATGCTGATACCGCCCTGCACCGCCAGCAGGTGCCCTTCGAGTGAGGAACCCGCGCCGAAAGGAATGACAGGAACCTGAGACGCCGAGGCCCAGGCGATTATTTGTGCCACCTCCTTGGTAGACTCCGCAAAGACTACTGCTGCTGGCGGAGGGGCGGCGAAAGAGGACTCATCCCGGCCGTGTTGCTCGCGAACTACCAGGGCAGTAGAGCAGCGCTCGCCAAAGGCCTTTTTTAGGCGCTCGATCAGCGCCGGTGGCACCGCACGCGGCTCAATCTGGGGCAGAAGATGCTGAGGTTGAATCTGAGCTGTCATCTTCGTGATGGTAATCCTTTTTTAGAGAGCACCCCAGCCTTGCCAGAGATTACACATGAATCCCCCTCTTTCGCAGAATATGCCGCTGGATTTTTCCCGACGTCGTCATCGGCGACATATCTATGTACTCAATCTCTTTGGGGTGCTCGTATCGCGCCACAACAGCGACATTGGCTACTGGTGCATGTTTGAGAAGGCAGTTTTCAATTTCATTTAGGAAGAAAAAGGGGTCAGGATGTCAGTGAATATCATTGCAATGGACTGCCACCTCACCAACCTTACCGGCTCCCAGCTCACGACCCTCATCATCAATCACCGAAACCCGATGCCCAAGGCAGGGCCGACCCCTACGTCCGGGCAGCACGGACCGGCGCTGAAAAGAATTTCCGACCATTTCGTTTATCTCGGTTTGGCCGAACATCTCATTGACCGTTATTCCCAGGCCCTCTCTGCAGCAATGGGTCACTAAATCACCGACAAACCCCCCGTCACTCATGATGACTTGTAATTTACTCAAATCAAAGTGCTGTCGTGGGTCAGAGTCATCCTTCATCATTGCCTTCAACGTAGTGGGGAAGAGGAAGGTATGACTAACCTCGTACTGCGACACTAGCCGAAGAGCCATCTCAATTACACTCCGTTACCTCCATATGCGCGTCTGTCTGAACTTCTGATGCGGAACTGACGTTTTCCAACTAGTTGAGAAGACCCGCATTCGCAAAACCGTCAATTGTTATTCTCCTACCATTGAGGATATTCGACAAGGCTTCAGCGATCGAGGGAGTTGCAAAACACGGCTTTCTATCTGTTATCGGCAACTTATTAAAACGCCGCATGATTTTTAACACGAGGCTGCAGAAGGGTATTGAATATGAGGGCCCCAAGAATGAGGAATGCACCTTGAAGCGTCACCGCTGTGATTGCCTCTCCCCCCCACAGCCAAGCCCAGATCGGCCCAAGAATCACTTCAAAAAGTGATAGGAGAGCGATCTCTTGCGGCGGTAGATACCGGCTAAGCCAAACGAGGAGAGTACATGGCAGAGCGAGTTGAAAAACGCCTAAGCCAGCGAGCCAGAGAAGATCGGCTGTTGTAGCTTGAATTGGAGAGATGAAAGGCAGTGTGATCAAGGCAGAGATTGCACCGCCTATCATGACGGCTGGGACTAGACTCACATGTTCCCGCGCACGCCGAAGCAAAATAAGATTAATGGCCGCGGCGATTGGCGTTCCAAGCGCTATAAACATGCCCAGAAGGCTCTGACCAGATAATCCCTCGCGCAGCATCCACCAAAGCCCAAGAATTGCCAACAGAATCGAGGCAAGTGTCGCCATTGAGATTCGCTCTTGAAGAAACCAGCGGGCTAGGACGGCTGCAAATAGCGGTGAGAGGCTGACGATCAAGAGTGTATTGGCGACCGAAGTCAACATGATGGCCACCATGAAGCAGGTGAACATGATCGCCCAACAGATCCCTGAGAGTAATCCCAGGAGCCCCATTTTCCGCACTCTGTGCAAGTTGTAAGTGATCCCACCCTGCGCAAGCAACACGAGGAGGAGTGTCAAGGCACAGAATAAGCTGCGCCAGAAGGTGACCTCCAAGAGGGCTACAGACTCGAGCTGCCGAGACACAACACCCGCACTACTCCACAGTGTGCAGATCAACAGCATTAAGAAAAAGCCAGACACAGGCCCAGGATGAAAACCCGTCATACAGCGGATGCTTTAAAAAATGGTGACGACTCAGTTTATCGCAAACAATTGATAGCAGTCTAGGAAATAGGGTGCATTTTCTTACACTTGATCTTTAACTGATCCTGGATTTTTGTTGTCTTCGAGCGTTGAATAAATACCAGTGCGATTGCAGCTAACAGTACAAACATCCGTGTCACGAAAAGACCTTCTCGACGCCGAGAGCCGGAAAGATTGAGAGAGCAGAAGTTAGCCGGAAGATTAGAAGGCTGCAGGGTCGAGGGCAATAGATTCTCATTACCACGATCTGCAGGGGACGTGCCTGCGATGATGCTCTCTTCCAGCGCTTGCCACTCGGCAGGTATCGCTTGAAAGTGGCATTTCTTCATATCGCGTGACTGGCGCCCCGGGATGGGTGCGCCTGAACTTTGCGAACACAAGGCCTCTCCTTGAAGAAGCCCTTGCGGGTCGGGTATCTGCAGCGGCGAGTGAAAAATGATACCGGCGCTAAAATGGACTTCCCGTAACTTGGCCAGGAGGCCCCGTATGATCGACGTTCCTCCCCTGATCCAGCGACAGTCTTTTACGCGACCGAACTCCGAGCTGGTGCAGGCACTGGCGGGCACGCCCACGGGTTTCATCGTTGACGCCATGGACGGCAGTGGGGCCCTGGACTTCCGCTTGCGCCCAGCCATCGCCGAGCAATACGCCTTTTGTGGTGTGGCCCTGACCGTCAATGCGGGGCCGGGTGACATTCTGGCTCTCGTGCATGCCCTGCAGGATCTGCAGCCTGGCGATGTGATTATGGCCAGCACGGGAGGATTCACGGGATGCGCCATCACGGGCGATCTGGTTCTGGGGTTAGCCAAAAACTGCGGGGCCGTGGGCTTTGTCACCGACGGCTGCGTCAGGGACTTAGCGGGGCTGCGTGCAGTGGGTTTGCCGGCCTGGTCGGTCGGCGTCACCCCTAACTCGCCGCAGCGACACCGGCCCGGCACGATAGGCTACGCCATCGCCCTGGCCGGACATCCGGTGGCCTCGGGCGACATTATCATCGCCGACCTCGACGGAGTGGTGGTGGTGCCGCAAGCGCGCATCGCTCAGGTGCTCGAACGCCTGCCCACAATCCGCGACGCCGAGGCTCGCGCGGATGCCACCGTTCGTGCTGGTGCCCGGCTGCCGTCCTTTCTGGCAATGGATGCAGGGACCTCGACGAAGCTATAGGGGCCTACCCGGAGTGTTTTTAAAGGACACGGTGATAGTCGTGCCATCTGACTAGGCCGGGCTCCCTGACGTGGCCAGCTCGAAGCCCTCATCTATCCAGCCGGTCATGCCGCCCGCCATGATCTTGACGGGCCGTCCCAGCTTGGCCAGGCGAAGAGCGCCGCGCGCCGCGCCATTGCAGTGCGGGCCTGCGCAGTAGGTCACGAACAGGGTGGTCTCCGGCCATTGAGCAAGTTTGTCCTGAACGATTTTGCCGTGGGGAAGATTGATCGCCCCTGGCACATGGCCCTTGGCATACAACGCTGGCGACCGTACATCCAATAGGACGAAATCTGCCCCGGTACGCAGACTTTCGTGCACATCCCAGCAGTCGGTCTCGAAAGTGAATTCTGCGGCGAAGTGCGCCTCGGCGACTGAAGGAGGCGCGGCAGGAACGGCCGTGACTTTTGTTGGCATTACGTACTCGATTCAAAAAGAGTCGCTATTGTTTCCAGCCATATGAAATGACGCAATTGGCATTGGAAACAATTATCGTCGTTTCCGGCCAAACTCGTGAGTCATGCATGAATCCACCGCCCGCGAGCTGACGGGTCTTTTGGTAGCCGCACTCGCTTCGAGCTGGGGGCTCAGCAGTGGAAAGCATTTCAGGCAGCGCTTCGCCCTGGTCAATCAAAAGTCAAACAGTGCGCAGACCTATGTGTGTTGCCACGGTGGGGTGGTGGCTGGCATTTACAGCCTTGCTGTTGGCAGTGTTGACCCTGCAACCTCTGCTCCGCGGGTGATCAAAGGTATCCCCCAACACCCCGTACCTGTCATGATTTTGGCAAGGCTGGCCGTGGATCTTCAGCATCGGGGAGTAGGCTTGGGCAAAGCCTTACTTAAGGACGCTTTGCTCCGCACCGCTCAGGCCGCTGACATTGCAGGCATCCGAGCGCTGCTGGTACATGCCAAGGATGAAACCGCCCGACAGTGGTACCTCAACTGGGAATTTGAGCCTAGCCCGTCCGATCCGTCTCATCTGTTTCTGCTTGTGAAGGACCTCAAAGCCATGGTGTCTAGCTGTGAAAATGCACAAGTTATTCCGACCCGAAACTCTGAATGGGTGAAATCCGCCTTTAGCGTTTCGCTGCCCTGACTACCCCGAGAATGAAATAGATCAAATGACCCACGCCAACGAAATCTCATTGAATCCCGCCAGCACGCATCCAGCGCTACTCGGATCGTTACTTCCACCCCATGGCGTAACCCCGCTGAATTTTAGTCCGGGACCCACATCCCTGGCGGCAGAGGTGCAAGCTGGCGTTAAGGCCTTGTTCGATGCTGAGCGCATGTGCTCGATGTACCTCTCACATCGGTCGCCTGAGTTTTTGGACATTCTTGCGAGCACAGTGCAACACTGCCGCATCGCGATGGGTATTCCCGAGCAATATGAAATTCTATTTATGCATGGTGGTGGGCACGGGCAATTTGCCGCAGTCCCGCTTAACCTTTGTCCCAATGGCAATGAAAAAGCGACGTACTTGGTTAATGGCACCTGGTCCAAACGTGCGGTGTCTGAGGCTTCAAAATACTGTAGCCCTATCGTTGTCTCCTCTGAGAGCAAAGATGGAACTTTTACCCATATCCCATCCTTTGAGCATTTGGATACAGAATCCAAGTATGTGCATCTCTGCTCGAATGAGACGGTAAATGGAATTGAGTTGCATCAGCTGCCAAAGTTGGGCATTAAAGCCCCCCTGGTGATTGACGCATCGTCAGACTTCACCTCAAAGCCGATTGATTGGGTCGGCTGCAATGTGGGCATTCTTTATGCCTGCGCATCCAAAAATATCGGTCATCCTGGGCTCACTATGTGCGTCATTCGACGGGACTTGCTGGGCACGCCCAGTCAACTCTGCCCGGGTGTACTTTGTTACACCACCAATGCCCGTGAGGGCAATTTGTGGAACACCACTGCAACCTTTAACGTCGAGGTCGTCAACATCTATATGCAGTGGATGATCGCGCAGGGTGGGGTGTATGAAATGGAACGACAAGCCATTGAGAAGTCGTCCATGCTTTACGGCCTGATTGACAATTCGAATGGCTTTTATTCCACTCCTATTGCAAATCCCTCAATCCGCAGCCGCATGAACATCCCCTTTGATGTCGATGGTGGTAATGAGGAAACCACACAGAAATTCTTGATTCAGGGCTGGGAGCGGGGAATCGTTGGCTTAAGAACATTGACCCCCTTTGGGGTAGGTAAGTACATGAGGGCGAGTCTGTACAACGGCGTCAGCATTGGCCAGGTAAAAATATTGGTCGCGTTCATGGCCGATTTTATGAAGACTCATCGCGCCAAGTAATTTTGAGCAATTAGAACAGTGACGCTTAGCAGACCGACTCAGCCAACGATTGAATGCTTGTGAGCGCTAAGCTAGACTCACGTCTTTCTTGGTAACCTGATCAGGATTAAACGCAGGCCCTCTGCTAATAGCCGCATGCCCGTCTCGCATCTGCTGCTTGCCCTGATCATCATGGCGGTCTGGGGATTAAACTTCATCGCAATGCGTTGGGCGCTTGATGACGTCGCCCCGCTGACATTTGCAGCCCTGCGATTCTCTGTCGTGCTTTTGCCATTGATTTTTTTCGTGCCCCGGCCAAAGGTGCCCTTGCGGTTGCTTCTTGGCTACGCCTCAAGCTCCTTTAGCCTGCAGTTCTGCCTGTTATTTCTTGCGGTATCGATCAATATGCCCGTGGGACTCATTTCTCTGGTGGTGCAGGGCCAGGTATTTTTCACGATAGCGCTGGCCGTCCTGATGCATCGCGATCGGCCTTCTCGCTGGCAGATTATCGGCGTCTCGGTGGGCACGCTGGGTATTGCCGCAGTGGGGGCTGATGTTGGCCAGACGATGCCGTTACTTGCTTTTATGGTCACGCTCTGCGCTGCTCTCTGCTGGGCAGTGGGCAATACCTTTGTCAAAGCGATGGGTCCAGTCAATGCAATTTCATTGGTGGTGTGGGCCTCACTGATTGCAGCAGCCACGCTGATTCCCGTCTCTCTTGTGATTGAAGGTACGGCCCCCTGGGGCGTAGCGCTCAGGCTTTTGGCCCAAGGCGACTTGGTGTTCTGGGGCAGCCTGCTATTTAACGGCTTTGGGGCGAGCTTATTGGGCTACGGTGGCTGGTCGTGGTTGTTGCGCCGACATCCGACTGCTCTTGTCGCGCCGTTTACGTTGCTCGTGCCAGTCTTCGGGCTTGGATCGGCTGCAGTCATTCTGGGAGAAGGGCTGCGGCCCGGCAGCTGGCCGGGAATCATTATGGTGTTTGTTGGTCTCGGCTTGAGTCAGGTGAGCGACCCACGCTCATGGCTTTTCTGGCGACGCAGAGGCGGCTGAAATCGACACAACGTCAGTTCAGGAGATTCCAATTAAAGTCTAAGAGGACATTTGCCCAGGACTAGCTGGCCAGCACAAATTGAAACCGAAGCTCTGATCCACGCGACGTGAGCACCAACCGAGGATCGAAGAGAAAGTCTCGCGTATTTCGAGGGTGATTCGGCAAGTAAAGCTGTGTTGTCAGCACGGACCCATTGTTGTGTTGAACTTTGACGTGAAAGTGTGGCGTGCGGCCCGGATACTCGCCCGGGATGAGCGTGTCGAGCCGAAACTCCCCCTTGGCATTTGAATACTGATGGCCACGGAGTAGATAACCCTTGTTGTCATAACGACCAAGGTCATCGGTCTGCCAGAAATCGAGTAGCACCCCGCGTATTGGCCGACAGTTGACATCCACCACGTGACCCACGATTCGCACGCTGGGCGCTTTCATGCCAGGCTCGATTAAATTAGTGCGCTCTGGCGATAACGGAGTGAAGAAAGGGCCCTCCATCTGAGGGGGCGTTGGCTTCCCGCATGAAGGGGTCGCGGGTTGTTGGGCGATCGCCTTTCGGGTGGTCAGAATAGATGCTGATGACAGGCCAGCAGATAGCGCTATGCCGCCCAGGACGAGCAATGACTGCCGCCGAGATGGTTTGGGCTTTGTAGCTGCGAGAACCTCAGCGATTAATGCGCTGACTAACGGTTCGCACTGTCGGCACTTGTTGCAGATGCACTCCTTGGCCCTGAGCTCATCAATTGAAGATATCGGGGTGCTTCGAAGGTAATCTCTAAGGTCTTCTTCCCAGACACCGTTACATACGCAAATGACTTCTGACATTCCGAAATAACCCCGTCTGTAAATGATCGACTTTCCCCCGATTGTAGAACCGTTAGAGCCTTGATTAATCTACAAAAATTGAGACAAAATGGACCTGATCTACCAGATGGTTCGCGGCGAGAACTTGCCGATTGTGGGGGGTAGGACCTGTTCGGCGTATTTAGGGAGCCTTTCGAATGAAGATTTTTCAGAAATTCCTGATAGCGCTTACACCTTTTTTATTGGGCGTGGGCGCTGCCCTTGGCCAGTCTGAGAGCGATTGGCCTAAAAAGCCGATTCGGATGATTATTTCTTTTCCCGCGGGGGGCTCCACCGATGTACTTTCTCGCGCGGTTGCTGCACCGCTAGCGGATGCGCTGGGCCAACAGGTGGTGGTGGAAAATCGCCCTGGCGCCGGTGGCATGCTTGGTCTTGGTGCTGCGGCAAAAGCTGGGACAGACGGATATACGATTCATTTGAGTGCCCTGACCAATCAGGCGATTGCCCAGGCCCTTTATGCCAACCCGCCAGCAGATCTGCGGCGTGATTTTGTACCCGTTGCATTGGTTGGCTCGGTCCCACATGTTTTGGTGGTGCACCCCAGCGTTCCTGCCAATACGGTTCCGGAGTTGATGGCCTGGATTCGTAACCAAAAAGGCAATTTGAATTACGCATCTCAGGGCAACGGAACCCTCTCGCACCTTGAATCAGAGCTCTTGCTACAACGTATCAATGCCCGCGCAGTTCATATTCCCTATAAAGGCAGTAGTTTTGCTTTGCCGGATCTCATAGCAGGCAACACGCTGATGATGTTCGATAGCCTGACGGCATCCTTGTCGCATATTAAGTCGGGCAGATTAAAAGTCATTGGCCTTGCTGCAACGGAGCGATCACCACTTCTACCAGACACACCGACGCTTATTCAGGGTGGCGTGAAAGGCTTTGATGTGGATAATCTTTTTGCGGTCTATGTGCCAAAAGGCGTTGCCACACCGATCATTGCTAAGCTTGAGCGTGAGCTTGGAAAGGTCTTGGCCTCTCAGGATCTGCGTTCGCGCATGCTAGAGCAGGGTGTGCAGTTACGATTTGAGCGGTCTACCAAGCTTTCGGAGATCACGGAGGCAGAGCATTCCAGATGGGCTCAGGTGGTCAAATCTGCGAACGTGCGTATCGACTAGAACCGTTCATGCTTTTTAGACAGCGCGTCTTCTCAAATCAAAATAATCCGATGAATTTCTCCATTCCTTTTGGGGGCGCACGGGCCCCTCTGTTTGCGCGCAATATTGTTGCCACGTCTCAACCGCTTGCGGCCCAGGCTGGATTAAGTGCTTTGCAGCGTGGTGGTAATGCCGTAGATGCAGCACTGGCGGCGGCTATTACGCTGACCGTTGTCGAGCCTGCAATGAACGGAATCGGTGGAGATGCGTTTGCAATCGTTTGGGATAACAAAAAGCTTCATGGCTTAAATGCATCGGGCCGTGCACCCCAGGCTTGGAGCAGGCAATATTTTTCTGGCCAGACGAAGATGCCCGCAGTAGGCTGGGGAAGTGTGACTATCCCGGGTGTCGTGTCTGGCTGGGTGATGCTGTCTGAAAAATTTGGAAAGCTTAAATTCGACGATCTCTTTGCATCGGCGATTGACTATGCGCAAGAGGGCTATCCAGTCTCGCCAGTGATCGCAAGGCAGTGGTCACTCGCCAAAGACACCTTGGCGCAGCAGCCTGGATTTTCAGAAAATTTTCTGCGTAATGATCAATCGCCGTTGGCTGGAGAAATCTGGAGATTTCCCCAGCAAGCAGAGACGCTTGCCGAGATTGCCCAGACAAAAGGCGAATCTTTTTACCGTGGCAGACTCGCCCGGCGAATAGCGCAGTTTGCTGCACAGACAGGCGGTGCGCTGACTGAGGCCGACCTTGATGCCCATCAGGCCGACTGGGTAGGTCCACTCGCAAGTGCCTATGGCGAAGTAGTTTTGCACGAGATTCCCCCCAATGGTTCGGGCATTGCCGCGCAGATGGCCCTGGGAATTTTGGATGTGCTTAACGCACGATCACAGGGTCAGCAGACCAGAGAACGTATTCATCTACAGGTGGAGGCCATGCGGCTTGCGTTTGCAGATGTTCATGCGCATGTCTCAGATCCCAAAACCATGCGAATTAATCCCGAGGTACTTCTTGATCGAGAATACCTGAGATCACGGGCCAAGTTAATTGATTCGCAACGTGCGGGACAGTACGTAGCAGGCGTACCAAGAAGCTCAGGTACCGTTTATCTGTGTGCCGCTGATGCATCTGGAATGATGGTGTCGTTTATTCAATCGAATTTCAGAGGATTTGGGTCGGGCGTGGTCGCGCCTGGCGGCATTGCGTTTCATAATCGTGGCAGCGCTTTTTCGCTGACTGCTGGCCACCCCAATGAAGTCGCCCCCGGGAAGCGGCCGTTTCACACCATCATTCCGGCATTTCTTACTCGAGCGGGCGAGCCGCTGATGGCTTTTGGTGTTATGGGTGGAAACATGCAGCCGCAAGGGCATCTGCAGATGGTGATGCGTTATGTTGATGACGGCTTAAATCCGCAGGCATGCTCTGATACGCCACGCTGGCGGATCAATGATGATGGTATTTTGACAGTCGAGTACAACATGCCGTCAGATGTCGTTGCAGGTCTGCGTTCATTCGGCCATGAAGTCTTGATCGCACCTGCTGATAGCCTTGATTTTGGAAGTGCGCAGGCGATTGCTCGCCTGAGCTCGGTTGATGGGTCAATCGCTTATGTGGCAGGCTCTGATCATCGGCGCGATGGTATGGCGGTGGGTTTTTAACCCAACTCCAAGGGCCTTTTGCGTTAGCTGCCCGCCTCGATTTTATTCTGTCGGACCACCTTGCCCCACCGTTCAACCTGTGAGCGGTTAAATTTGTCCAGCTCGGCGGGACCCCCCGCGATAATTTCCATCCCTTGATCCTTTAACTTCGTGGCGACCTCTGGGTCGCGCAGGACTTTGGCGATTTCAGAGTGGATTCTGTCGACGGTCGGCTTAGGAATTCCTGCCGGTCCGAACACACCCCACCATGAGTAAGCTTCAAAGCCTTTTAATCCCTGCTCTGCGACTGTTCTGACGCCTGGCATCTGTGGATCGGGCTTGAGCGAAGTGACTGCAAGCGCACGAAGCTGTCCCGCTTGGACGTTCGGGCTGAGTAAAAAGACTGATCCAATCGCAATTGGGACGTGTCCGCCTAGGGCGTCGGTCTTCAGTGGCCCGCCGCCTTTATAGGGGATATGGGTCCATCGAACGCCGAGTTCGTTGCCAATTTGCACCATAGCCAGATGGCCAAGCGAGCCGGTTCCAATCGATCCATAGCTAATACTGTCGGGCTTGGCCTTCACTGCATCGAGAAGTTGTCGGAAGTCCTTGTAAGGCGTGCTGGGATGGGCGGTTATTGCCATGGCCCCGGTTCCGATCAACGTGATCGGTGACAAGTCTTTCAGGGTGTCAAACGGCAGGCTGGGAATCAGAGATGGATTTACTGAGTGGGTATCAAAGACGACTGCGAGGGTGTGACCGTCTGGGGCTGACTTGGCCACCGCTGCAGTGCCAATCGAGCCGGAGGCGCCGACTTTATTTTCAACAATGAACTGGCCTCCGGTATTTTTGGTTAGGCGTTCCGCAAGTAGGCGGGCGACTTGGTCAACTGATCCCCCTGGGGGAAAAACTGCAGTGATATTAACGGGCCGATTGCTCGGCCAGTTTGCTGTTTGGCCGAGGGCGGCCGATGAAATACTGATTGTGATCAGACCGCCCGAAAGGCTCAGGGCAGCCAGCAGGGAGATGGGTCGACGAAAAACAGAGTGGGCCATGTCAGAGATCCTTGGCGAAATTTTTCTAATTAATATCGATCAGCGGAGATCGCGCTAGTGGGTTTACCCTCAGAGTGCCGAAAAGGTGCCAAACAGTTCAGCCGAGACGTACTTGTCCGCTATTGCTGGTTTGACTCACTGCGGGCCCACGACTAGCACCCCAACTTTATAATTTCGTTTTCAGCGGATTTTCAATCGCTCTTAACTGCAGAAACTCGGGCTGCGCGAACATGTTGGGATTATCGAGATAATCCAGAATCCAGGGAATGCTGTCGCACCCCCAGAACACCCGCTGATTCACGACAATCGTTGGCACACCAAAGATGCCCTGGCGGGCCGCCTGCTCGGTTTCTTGCGCAAGCCTGCCTTTGATCTCCGCGCTATCCGGCCGGCTGAGTGTGTTCGGCAGGCCCATATTGGCGCAAAAATCGGGCCATTCGAGGTCCGGATCCCGGCCCTGTGCCCAGACAAAGTCAAACGCCCGATCCAGCATCTCCCAGTCCGCGTTTTGTTGAAGGAACAGGCGCTGTGCTGCAACTGACGGAAAAGGATGACGCGCCGGAAACTTCATGGGAATGCCATGTTTTTTCGCACTCCAAATGCAGAAGTCATAGGTGTGGACCCGCTTTTCAGCGACTTCTGCTGGCCCTCGGTTGTCCTGAAGCCGCAGCAATCCAGGAAAAAATATCGGCTTCGGTATTAAATGCAGACGATCGGCGAGCGCTGCTTTTTGCCGAAGAAAAAGATAGGTGAAGGGAGAAATGATGTCGTAATAAAAAAACCCTTCAGTTTTTTGTGGCATGAATCGGCCTTGATCAGTTCGAAAGCTTTTGCGCTCTAGGCGCTGTGGCCCTTGATATAGGTCTCAAGAAATGAGACATGCTGGCTTAAGTCCGACATCATCTCTTTGACAACATCGCCAATTGACACCACCCCAATAACCTTATCACCTCCGAGCACCGGCAGGTGACGGATGCTACGGGTCGCCATCAGGCCCATACAAACCTCCATGGGGTCACCAAGCTTTACGGTAATCGGATCGCGGGTCATGATTTCCGAGACGCGGGTGGTTTTGGCGTCCTTGCCGGGTAGAAGTGCGCGAATCGCGCAGTCACCCTGCGAAATAATGCCCACGAGTTGATCCGAGTCGATTACCAGTACCGCTCTGACGCGGTGCTGTTTCATCATTTCCAACGCAAGCTGCACCGTATCGCCTGATGAGACGGAGATCGTGTGCTGGGTTTTTTGTAAGATGCAGTCTTTTACGGTCTTCACGGAGTGCCCCTGTTATCGTGACGGAGGTTAGGGTTTAAAACTTGTCCGCCTATTTTCGTGGCTTCAGGCCATGGACCGCAAGTGACCCCCGTGAACTCGGAATTCTGGATCTGCCGCGCTGCAAGGAGAAGGCGATTTTCGCCAAACCCCTTCCAGACAAGACAGCTTTTGATCAGGCGGGCTGAGTCGCCGCCTGAAATCCAGCCGGTAAGGTCGCAATAACGGTGCGACCCTGGCGGGCGGAGATTACTTCGGCAATCATCTCTGCGGTGCCTGCCGATAGCGTCCAGCCAAGATGTCCGTGGCCAGTGTTGTAAAAGACATTGGCTTTTTTGCCCTGTCCGACCCGCGGCATCGGGAAGCGTTCTGATTTTCCGCGCACGGGCAGTGACAGGGGTGGGGGTGGATTCCAGAGATAGGAGGTCATGTTTTCTTTCTTGGCTAAGTCTTACGGTGTGTTAATGATTTAGGGACGTGTTTCATAGACACCGAGTTTTCGGTGCAGCGGCGATTCATCTGCCATAAACAGAAACGCGGGTGCATTGGCCGAGCGGTTTTTGATGGTGATCGGCGTATAGCCCGGCGCGCATGCGGTGTCAGCTTCGCTTAATAGGAACTGGGTTTGCGCGATTTCCAGCTCGGACTGGCCTTCGATTTGATGAAACACAATCGCGGGCGAACGCGCAGGCAGCTTGAGCGTCTGCCCAGGCCGCAGCATCAGGGCATAAAAGCCAAGATTGTTTTGCACATCCTGGCCGGTTTCGGGATTCACATACGTGACCTGGACCGCCTCGAGTGCGGGCTGATTATCTGCCAGCGCAAGCAGGGACTGTCGCACCTCACTCCAGGGGTACCGGATAACGGGGTAGGCCTTGGGCTGCCGATCAAAGCTGGGCATGGGTACCACGCCGCCACTCACATAGGCGCGCTCACCATGGCCTGAGTTGACTTTTTGCCGCTCGCCTTCAATCGCATAAGAGGTCTCGGTGTAATAAATCAGCGGAAGATCCAGTACATCGAGCCAGACCACGGGATCTTTGCCCTCGTGACCATGCTCATGCCATAAGCCAGTGGGCGTGAGAATCAGGTCGCCACGGCGCATGGGGCATTTCTCTCCGTTAACAGTAGTGGTCGCGCCTTCGCCTTCAACCACCATACGGACCGCATTCGGGGTATGCCGGTGGGATGGCGCCCACTCGCCGGGCAGCAGCAGCTGCATGCCCAAATACATGGCGGCACTGGCCTGCATTTTTTCCAGACCATGCCCAGGGTTTGCCAAGACCAATACACGCCGCTCTGCTTTTTCCATGGGTGTGAGTTCACCTGCCTGAAGCAGCAGCGGCCGCATCGCCTGATACGACCAGTGCGTTGGTGTTGTTTTTCGACTCGGGATTTTTGGCGGCAAGACAGCACGCAGATTGGGCCACAAAGGCACCAGGTTTTGTTCGGTGAGCTGATCCCGATAGGCCTGGGGAAGATCTTCAAGACGTCCGAGAGATTGCATGGGGCGCTCCTTTACTGCGCTGCTGATAAGCAATTATTGACATTCCAGCTATAAAGCCACTCCACGGCATCATAGAAGCGGTCTTGGGTTCGGCCCTTCCAGAGGCTATTTCGCACGAGGCGCTCCACGCCCATGGCGTGATAGATCCTGCCCATCTCACGGCCCGACAACACAATGCGCGCAGTCCGCGCAACGCGTGCCCGCTGATAAAGATCAAGTGCTTTGGTCCAGTCGTTGGCGTGCACCCGCAGCGACTCGCCGAGTGTGACCGCATCCTCCATTGCCATGCAGGCGCCTTGGGCCATGTACTGGGTGGTGGGGTGGGCCGCATCGCCCAGCAGGGTCACCCGGCCAAAACTCCATTGGCCAATCGGTTCGCGGTCGGCAGTAGCCCAGCGCTTCCAGCTCTTGGGCAGATCAATCAATTGGCGAGGCCGGGGGCTGATGCCTTGAAAGTAGCTTTGCACTTCCTCTTTGCTGCCCTCGGTGACTCCCCACTGCTCTTGCTGGCGGCTATGAAAGGTCACCACAACGTTGTACTGCTCGCCCCCGCGCAAGGGGTAGTGGACCAGATGGCATTTTGGGCCTGCCCATAGGCTGGCTGCATTCCATTGCAAATCAGTGGGAAAGTCTGCCTTATCCACGACCGCCCGATAGACGACATGGCCGGTGATGCGTGGAGGGTCATTGACAAAGGCCTCGCGGACGACCGACTTCACACCATCGGCACCAATGAGCGCAACGCCCCGATGGGCCTTCCCGTTCTGGTCATAAGCGATGACGCCGTCTGCGTTTTGCTCAATGCGCTCAAGACGCGTGTTGGTCAGAAATTGGACGCGCCCTGTCTCTTGGGCGCCTTCTAATAAAGAAAGGTGAACATCCGCCCGATGGATCACCGCATAGGGATTGCCAAAGCGCTGACGAAAGGCCTCGCCGGTCTCCAGTCGACCAATCAACGACTCATCGATGGCGTCATGCATGATCATGCAATCGGTGTAGACCGCGCGGCCCCGGGCCTTATCGCCCACGCCTAAGGCATCGAAGGCATGAAACGCATTTGGCCCAAGTTGAATGCCTGCACCGATCTCACCGATGGCAGGCGCCTGCTCAAGCACGAGAACCTCAAAGCCCTGTCGGACGAAGGCCAGCGCTGCGGCCAGGCCGCCGATTCCGCCGCCGGCCACGATGACGGGGCCGCCCGTGGGTGATGCCATGGCTGCTCTCCTTTTGGATATGGGTCTGATAAAAGTAAGTGTACTAACGATTAGTATAAGGATAAAATGGTGGGCGTCAAGACTTTTCTAAACAGAGGTGTCAGATGCCAGGGGCAAAAGAGTGGCCGCCAGCGGGCTTTCACGACATGCCGGGACACTACATACGGCGGCTGCAACAGATTGCGGTGGCGGTGTTTTTGCAGGAGCTTGAGTCGGTTGGCGTGACCCCGATTCAATATGCGGTCTTGCAGGCAGTGCGCGAGGCGCCCGGCTCGGATCAGCGTAGCCTTGCGGGCATGATCGGTCTGGACACCTCGACCATGGTCGGCGTGGTGGAGCGCCTGGAGTCCAGAGGCCTGGTGCATCGTGGCAGCACGCGGGCGGATCGGCGTGTTCGGCTCTTGACGCTAACAGAGGAGGGGCAGTCGGTCGTGGCGAAGATGCAGCCGCTGGTGAATCGGGCGCAGGAGAAAATACTTGCACCACTGTCAAAAACAGATCGCAAAGAATTTATGCGGATGATCAAGATTTTGGTCTCCACCAATAATGATTTAAGCAGAGCACCAAGCGAGGGGGTTTAAGCCATGCTGCGACTACATAGCTATTGGAGATCATCGGCGTCTTATCGTGTCCGCATTGCCTTGGGTCTCAAGGGCTTAACGTTTGAGCATTTAACGGTGAACCTTCTGAAAAATGAACAGGGCCAGCCGGAATTCACTGCGCTGAATCCCGAGGGCCTGGTGCCGCTGCTCGAACACGATGGACTGCGTTTATCGCAGTCCACTGCAATCATTGAATACCTCGAGGAGGCCTTTCCCAGCCCAGCACTCATGCCGGCTGATCTGCAGGGCCGGGCCCGCGTGCGGGCAATTTGCCAGATGATTGCCTGCGATATTCATCCGCTAAATAACCTCAGGGTGCTGAAGTATCTGACGGGTGATGCTGGCCTGTCCTCCGAGCAAAAAGACACCTGGTATGCCCACTGGGTTCGTGTTGGGCTGGGCGCAGTTGAAAAGCGGCTGGCTGAAAGCGCAGCCGGCCAGTTTTGTCACGGCGATTTGCCCGGCATGGCCGATTGCTTTTTGGTACCGCAGGTGGCCAACGCGCAGCGGATGAATGTGGATATCACGCACCTGAGGCGGGTGGTGGAGATTAACGCTCGCTGCATGGGGCTTCCCGCATTTCAGCAGGCCCAGCCTTCGGCCTGCCCGGATGCGGTTGCGGCTTAGGGGTACCCCTTAAAATGATAATCAAGAAGGAGAGGTAACCATGGGCAAGCTGACAACCCATGTTCTGGATACTGCAAATGGCGTTCCGGGTGCTGGGATTTCGGTTCGGCTTTTCCGAATTGATGGCGGCCGCAAGGAGTTAAAAGCAGTCAAGACCAATCACGATGGCCGTTGCGATCAGCCCCTGCTGGAGGGCGATGCATTGGTTGCCGGCATTTATGAGTTGGAGTTTGCTGCAGGCGAGTACTTTCGTGCTCGCGGCACCGCTTTGGCGCAGCCGCCGTTTGTCGGCGATGTGGTGCTGCGTTTTGGAATTGGTGACGGCAGTCAGCACTACCACGTGCCCCTTTTGGTTTCACCGTGGAGTTACTCCACCTATCGCGGCAGCTAAACCTCCCCGGTAGCGGGATTGCGGAGAACTTATGGACGCCTATTTGCTTGACTGGGTCAATCTTTTACTGCGGTGGGCCCACCTGATTGTCGGCATCGCCTGGATTGGTGCGTCGTTTTATTTCGTGATGCTGGATAACTCGCTGACATCGCCAAAAAAAGCTGAAGATGCGCAACGTGGTGTTCATGGTGAGCTCTGGGCGGTGCACGGTGGAGGTTTCTATTGCAGCCAGAAGTTTCTGACAGGGCCAAAAGGCGAGCCGCTGAGCGATAACCTGCATTGGTCGAAGTGGGAGGCATATTCCACCTGGATCACCGGCATGGCCTTATTGGCGCTGATTTACTGGGTTGGAGCCTCTACCCATCTGGTCGATGCGCGCGTGATGGCGCTCAGTCCAATGGCAGCCGTCGCGGTGTCGATTGGCTTTCTGAGCCTGGGCTGGGTGGTTTACGATGTGTTGTGCAGAAATTTGGTGGGCCAAGAGGGGCTTTTGGCTTTCTTGGTGTTTGTGTTTGTGTTGCTCTGCAATTACGGTCTACATCAGATCTTTTCTGCCCGGGGTGCCTACATTCATGTGGGGGCGATGCTCGGCACGATGATGGCGGCCAATGTCTTTTTCCATATCATTCCGGGTCAAAAGCGGATGGTGGAGCAGATTCGGGCAGGCCAGCCGGTGGATTCACAGCCCGGAATCATTGGTAAGCAGCGTTCGGTGCACAACACATATTTCACGCTGCCGGTGCTGTTCATCATGATCAGCAATCACTATCCGATGACATACGCCCATAAGTACGGCTGGCTGGTGCTGGCCATCATCATGTTGGCGGGTGTTTTAATTCGGCAATTCTTTGTGCTGCGGCATCGCGGCGAGGTGAAGTGGTGGCTGCCGCTTTCAGGCATTGTGCTGCTGGCCGTGCTGGTGGTGGTGATGGCGCCTAAACCCATCGACGCCACGGGCCGCAAAGTATCTTTTGCCGAGCTCAACACCGTGATTCAGAAACACTGCACGGTATGTCATGCAGAAAAGCCGTCTTGGGTCGGCTTTGCCCAGGCCCCAAAGGGCGTGATGCTGCAGAGCCCCGAGCAGATTTCCCAGCATGCTGCCAAGATTGCGGAGACCGTGGCAAGCGGCTATATGCCACTTGCCAATGTGACTCAGATGAGCGATGAGGAGCGCCGAATCATCGCCGCCTGGGCGGCTCAAGGGTCGAATACAAAAAATTAATTCGCATTGACACCATGACTGAATCCACGATTGATTTACAACAAACCGGCAAGATTCTTGCGCTTTGTCAGCGCGGCAAGCAGGCCTTTCAAGCGCAGCTCGATGGCATCTACGAGCATTCGCCCTGGATCGCTGAGCGGGCATGGGGCCATCAGCCTTTTGAGAGCTTGGATGCCCTGCATGCGGCACTGGTCGTGGTGGTCCAGCAGGCAAGCCGTGATGAGCAGCTGGGCCTGATTCGGGCCCACCCCGAGCTTGCTGGTAAAGAGGCCGAGGCTGGCGCGTTGACCGCTGCCTCAACCGCCGAGCAGCGAGGCGCCGGGCTCAACGCCTGCACGCGTGAGGAATTACAACGTCTGCGAGAATTAAACGCTGGCTATCGGGCTAAGTTTGGTTTTCCGTTTGTGATTGCGGTGAAGGGATTAACCCGCACACAAATCATGGAGGCGATGCAGGCCCGGACCGCCAATAGCCTTGAGGTCGAATTTCAGGCCTGCCTGGAGCAGATCTATAAAATAGCCCGCTTTCGGCTCGATGCTTTGTTCCAATGATGTCAAACCGTAAGCCAAGCACTGCGCAGGCCCTCTATCCAAGAGACTTGATTGGCTATGGCCGCAATCCGCCGCAGGCCCGTTGGCCGGGCAAGGCCCGTATTGCGGTCCAATTTGTGCTCAATTACGAGGAAGGTGGGGAGAACTCCGTGCTGCACGGCGATGCAGGCAGCGAGCAGTTTTTGTCGGAGCTTTTTGCGCCAGCCAGTTATCCGGATCGTCACCTGTCCATGGAAAGCATTTATGAGTATGGGTCCCGTGTCGGGGTCTGGCGCTTTTTGCGTGAGTTCGAGCGCCGCGGCCTGCCGATGACAATCTTTGGTGTGGCCATGGCCTTACAACGCCATCCTGAACTCACCCAGGCATTTTCCGAACTCGGCCATGAAATTGCCTGCCATGGCTGGCGCTGGATTCATTATCAGAGTGTGGATGAGGCCATCGAGCGCGAGCACATGCTGCGGGGTACAGAAATTATTCGCCAGCTCACCGGAGAGATGCCCCTCGGCTGGTACACCGGCAGGGATTCGCCAAACACACGGCGGCTCTTGGTCGAGCAGGGCGGCTATCTCTATGACTCGGATTATTACGGCGATGACCTTCCGTTTTGGATGGAAGTCAAAAAATCCGACGGTGAGTCGGCACCCCATCTGGTGGTGCCGTATACCTTGGATACCAATGACATGCGGTTTGCCTTGCCGCAGGGCTTTTCGCACGGCGATGAATTCTTCGAGTACCTCCGGGATGCGTTTGATGTCATGTACGCCGAGGGCGAAGAACATCCCACCATGATGAGCATTGGCATGCATTGCCGGCTGTTGGGACGTCCGGCGCGTTTCAAGGCCCTGCAGAAGTTTTTAGATCATATTGAAAAGCATGATCGGGTCTGGGTCTGTCGCAGAATCGATATCGCCAAGCACTGGATCAAAGAGCATCCGTTTAAAAGTAGTGAAACCTAATCAGGAGAATGTATGGCAAGTCATGTAGCGGGCCCTCCCATCATCGCGCCGGCAGCAGAGCTGCCGGAGTGGGCAAAATGCTCGGTCGATCTTGCGAATCCACGCCTCGGCGCCAAGGCGCTTTTTGCCAGTGATGATTTTTTTGCTGAAGTCGGGCGGATGCTCAATCCAGAGCCGGCCCAATTTATTCCTGGAAAATTCGACACCAATGGCAAGTGGATGGATGGCTGGGAGTCGCGACGAAAGCGGGTGGCAGGCCATGATTGGGCCTTCGTGCGGCTCGGCGTGAAAGGCGTGATCCGTGGTTTTGATGTCGATACAAGCCACTTCACGGGTAACTATCCACCTGCGGTCTCAATCGAGGCAACAGTCTCGGCGACCGATGAAATAGAGCAATTAAAGTCTGCCACTTGGACCGAGATTCTGTCGGCCACGCAGCTTGGGCCAAGCCGCCATCATCTGCTGCAAATCGACTCATCGGCTGCCTGGACTCACCTGCGGGTCAATATGTTTCCGGATGGCGGTATTGCCCGACTGCGGGTCTATGGCCAGCCCACCGGTGCGCTGGAAAAACATACCGCCACTGATGTCATGGATCTCGTGGCAATGGAAAATGGTGGCCGGCCGGTGTCATGGAACGACGCCAGCTTTGGATCATCGGTGGCCAGTCTGCTGCTGCCCGGCCGCGGCGTGAATATGGGCGATGGATGGGAGACCCGCCGCCGACGTGAGCCTGGCAATGACTGGTGTGTGCTGGAGCTCGGCGCACCCGGCATCGTGGAAAAAATTGAGGTCGATACTGCTTTTTTCAAAGGAAACTATCCCGACGGCTGCTCGCTTCAGGCGGCCTTCGTTGAAGGCGGCACTGATCAGTCGATTACCACGCAGTCCATGTTTTGGCAGGAGCTCTTGCCGCGCCAAAAACTGCAGATGGATGCGGTGCATAGCTTTGAAAAGGAAGTGGCAAAGCTGGGAAAGATTTCTCATGTCCGATTTAACATTTTTCCCGATGGCGGCGTCTCGCGGCTTCGCCTGTTTGGCCGGCTCGGGAAATAGGGGCCCTTTATGATTGAGTTGAAATGTGAATTGCTGACCCGCGAGGCCTTTGTCCCATTTGGTGATGTCATCGAGGCAAGTGATGTGGCAAAGCATTACACGATCAACGCGGGCAACACCGAGCGCTATCACGACTTAGCAGATGTCCATGTCGGGCAGGACGGCAAGGCCATCGTGTCGATTTTCCGTGGCCAGCCGCGCGTACTTCCCTTTATTGTTTCCATGATGGAGCGTCACCCAAAAGGAAGCCAGGCCTTTGTGCCGATGTCGGGCAGGCCCTATCTGGTCGTTGTGGCCGATCCGAAAAGCGCACCCGGCGCAAAGGATCTGCGGTGTTTTCTGGCCCGTGCGGACCAGGGCGTGAACTATGCGCCGGGTGTCTGGCATCACCCCCTGCTTGCACTGCAGGAGACCTCAGATTTTCTGGTTGTGGATCGCAGCGGCCCGGGCGATAACTGCGATGAGGTGCCGCTGAACGAATCGGCAGTCATTCGCGCGCTGGGCTAGTTCGGCGGTCGCGCCTGCAGGCCACGATCGGGCCGGGATTGGGGTTTCCCACGGAGACTTTCCCGGCCAGATTTCCCTATAATCTGCATGCCACAAATATCTGCCGGTTTATTGGCACCACAAAGGGAGACAAGCATCGTGAAGCGCACATCTATTTACTCGGCCCTCGCGCTGGCCACTGGCCTGATTGGAACCACCCTGTCTGCACAAGCCCAGACAGCCCAGCAGCCAATTATTTTAAAAGTGCACCATTTTCTCGGAGCCCAGACGATCCAGCATACAACGATGCTGGGCGACTGGTGTAAGGCGCTGGCAAGAGATTCGAAAGACCGTCTGCAGTGCCAGATTTTCCCGTCAATGCAGTTAGGCGGCACCCCACCTCAGCTCTATGATCAGGCCAAAGATGGTGTGGCCGATGTGGTCTGGACAGTGGCGGGCTATAGCGCCGGACGTTTCGCCCGTACCCAAGTATTCGAGTTGCCGTTTGTGATGACCAATGCCGAGGCCACCAGCCGCGCCGCATGGGACTTTGTGCAAAAGCACGCAATGGATGAGCACAAAGATGTCAAGCTCCTGGCTGTGCATGTTCATGGCCCCGGCGTTCTTTTTTCAAGAAACAAGCCCATCACCAAGCTGGAAGACTTAAAGGGCATGAAGTTTCGTGCACCGACAGCGAACGTGACCCGCATGCTGGGCATCATGGGTGCTACTCCGGTGGGTATGCCGGTGCCCCAGGTGCCTGAGGCGCTCAGCAAAGGTGTGATCGATGGCGCGGTGATTCCCTATGAGGTCGCGCCCGGTCTCAAAGTAAATGAACTCACTAAGTTCGCGACCGAGACGGATCCGAAGTCCCCAGCGCTATACACCACGGTGTTTGTGGTGCCGATGAATAGGGCCAAGTACGACTCTCTGCCCGCAGATCTTAAGGCCGTGATTGATAAAAACTCCGGCCGTGAGTTCTCTGCGTTCCTGGGCAGGACACAGTGGGGTAATGATGTCCCCGGCCGCAAGATCTTCACTGAAACTGCGGGCTACACCATTAACCAGCTTTCGGCAGCTGAGTTGGAACGGTGGCGCAAGGCCACGAGTGAAATCGACGACACCTGGGTCGCCGACATGAACAAGCGCGGCCTGAATGGCAAGGCCATGCTGCAAGACGCTCTCGATCTGATTAAGCAGTACACCAGGTAAGCCAACGACCGGCTGCAATGCCCATGCATTGCAGCCGGTACCTTGTTAAGCTCAGCCCAGAATGTTAAAGGGCAGCGATGGCTGAACTCCTTTCTGCAGAGGATCCTCGCCAGCACACGGGTGTGGCAAGGATATTGAATGGCCTGTGCAAGACATTCGCCGTAGGCGGTGGCCTAGCACTGATTGGCATGGCCATCATGTCACTCGTGAGCATTGTGGGCCGCGCAGTGTTCGATGCGCCGCTATTGGGTGACTACGAGCTGGTACAAGCGTTTTGCGCTGTCGCGGTGAGCCTGTGGCTGCCTTACACCCAGTGGATTGGCGCCAATGTGATTGTTGATTTCTTCACGACCCGGACATCGGCCCGATTCAATGCCGTGTTGGATGCAGCGTCAATGCTGATGTTGGCCGGTTTTTCTGCGGTTATTGCATTACGCAGCTGGACTGGTTTGGTTGACCTTAAAGGCTCGGGCGACTCCTCCATGTTGCTCGAGATCCCGACCTGGATTGTGTACGTGCCGATTGTGGCCTCGTTTATGCTGCTGGTCGCGGTATGCCTCTATGGCCTTTTGGAAAAATTCCAGATTATTCGTGGCCGGGCCCGCCCCGCGGGCCCATCACAGGGAGTGCAGGCATGACGGGCGTCGAATGGGGCGCCGTGATGTTTGGACTGCTACTGGTGCTGCTGGCGTTGCGCGTGCACATCGCCATCGCAATGATGCTGGCGGGGTCCATTGGCTACATCGTTGTATATGGTGTCGACCCGCTGCTGAATTATTTTAAGAATGCCGCTTATGCCCGCTACTCGGTCTATGACCTCTCGGTAGTGCCCTTATTTTTGCTGATGGGCCAGTTCGCCACCCACGGCGGCCTGTCGCGCGCCCTGTTCCGGGCGGGCAATGCGTTTATCGGGCACTGGCGTGGCGGTATGGCCATGGCAGCGGTGGGCGCCTGCGCGGGCTTCGGTGCGATCTGTGGATCATCGCTGGCAACCGCTGCCACGATGGGACAGGTGGCTTTGCCGGAGTTGAAAAGCCATGGCTATTCGCAGCGGCTCTCGACCGCAGTTGTGGCGGCGGGTGGCACACTGGGAATTCTGATTCCGCCATCTGTCCCGCTGGTGATTTATGCCATTCTTGCTGAGCAAAACATCGCTAAGCTCTTTATGGCTGCGTTTATTCCGGGAATCATTGCCGCTATTGGCTACATGATGGTGATTGGCATCATTGCTCGGGTAAGGCCCTCGGATGCACCCGCCGGCGATCGCTACACTTGGGCGCAGCGTCTACGTTGTCTGGCTGAGACCTGGCCGGTTTTGTTAATTTTTACGGTGGTAATTGGCGGAATCTACGGTGGATTTTTCACACCAACAGAGGCTGCTTCAATTGGCACTGTCACGACCGCTCTCGTTGCGTGGAAATCAGGCGGACTCAGGGGCAAGGGTTTGGCGGAGTGCATCTACGGTGCCGCGGCCGCTACAGGCATGATCTTCATGATTCTGCTTGGGGCCGATGTTTTTAATGTCTTTTTGGCCCTCACGCGCATGAATATCGAGCTTGCAGCATGGGTGAAGGCCTTGGACGTATCACCCATCATGGTGCTGTTTGTAATTATTTTTATCTATCTGGTGCTCGGCTGCATCATGGATAGCCTTTCGATGCTGATGCTGACAATTCCGATTTTCTTTCCGATCATTATGGGCATCGATCTGATGGGCTTAAGCCCTGAAGACAAGGCGATCTGGTTCGGCATTCTTGCGCTCATGGTGGTCGAGATTGGCCTTATCACGCCGCCTGTTGGGATGAACGTATTCATTATTAGCAGCATGGCGAAAGATGTCCCCATGAAAGAGACATTCCGTTATGTGATGTTCTTTTTGGCAAGCGATCTTTTACGAATTCTGTTGATCGTATTCGTGCCCGCTGTCGCGCTGATTGCGCTTAAGTTTTAGCCGGACAAGCCAGCCCTTATTTGGGTGTCATCATTGCGATCGCGGCTTTGATGAGCGCCTGCGGCTGATCGCGGTGCGGCGAGTGGCCGCAGTTGGCAAGCTCAAGCAGTTGGGTCTGGGGCAGCCGGCGGGCGATGCCTCGGATCTGCTCAAGGCTTCCATATTCGTCGTTTAGGCCTTGCACGGCGAGAAGCGGGCAGGGGATCGTGACAATCTCATCTTCAATTGACCAGCGCTTAAATCGAGGATCAAGCCAGATGCGATTCCATCCCCAGAAGGCGGAGTCGGGGTCCTGATGGTAGCGGCCAAGTTTGTCGCGCAAGTCAGTCTCAAGGTACTCCTGGCGGGCTTTCTCAATGCTGGTGACTGTTAATTCCTCAACCATGATGTGTGGTGCAAGGACAATCGCACCGGCCAACTGTTCGCCATAGCGGGCGGCATAGAGCAAGGTAATCGATCCGCCATCGCTGTGGCCAAAAAGCCAGACGCGATCTCGTGCAGGATTGATCCCGAGCTGCTCCATAAGTGCTGGCAAGACCTCGTGGGCCTGCCGATGCATGAAGTCCAAATCCCAGACTTCATCGGCGGGCCGTGGTGTGGAGCGGCCATAGCCCGGGCGTGAATAGACAAGCCCTCGGCAGCCTGCTGCCTGGCATAGTGTGTCGGGAAATTGCCGCCACATTGAGATCGACCCCAGGCCCTCATGCAGAAAAATCATCACGGGGGCGTTGGGATCTTGCAGACCAACCCACTGAAACTCGATACTTACATCGCGGTTAGCCCAGTGCAGTTCAATAAAACCGTGTTGCGGTGTCACTGCACTGCGCCCCTGTTGCGCTCAAGCTCACGAAGCTTAAAGCGCTGTATCTTGCCTGTAGCGGTCTTGGGTAGTTCGGCAATCAACTCAATCATGCGTGGATATTTATAGGGCGCAAGACGATCTTTGAGAAAGGATTTAAGTTCAGCCTCTTGGACTGACTGCCCCGGCTTCACAACAACAAAGGCCTTGGTCTTGGTCAGGCCCTCATGGTCCTCTACGCCAATCACAGCCGCTTCCAGAATGGCCGGATGCTGCATGAGTGTCGCTTCGACTTCAAAGGGAGAGACATAAATGCCACTGACTTTGAGCATGTCATCGCTGCGGCCGGCGTAGGTAAATGTGCCGTCTTCGTTTTCAACGTACTTATCCCCGCTTTTGGTCCATGCGCCCCGAAAGGTCTCGTTGCTTTTTTCGCGGTTATTCCAGTACATCAGTGCTGCGCTTGGGCCACTGATAAAGAGGTCGCCGACTTCTCCCTTTTTGGCAGGGTTGCCGGACTCATCGCGCAGTTCAATCTGGTACCCCGCGACGGGCCAGCCAGTGGTGCCATAGCGGATGCGGCCAGGGACATTCGAGAGAAAAATATGCAGCATCTCGGTCGATCCAATGCCATCGACAATCTCGACACCATAGTGCTTGGTGAAACGCTCACCGAGCTCGGCAGGCAGTGCCTCGCCTGCTGAGGAGCACATCCGAAGCGCGACTTCGCTGCGCGCTGGAAGGCTGGGAGAGGCCAGCATGCCGGCATAGCCGGTCGGTGCGCCAAAAAATACGGTGGCTTTCTCTGTCGTCCAGCGCTTAAAGACTGCATCTGGTGTGGGTCGCTCGGCCATCAGCACTACGGTGGCGCCAACTGAAAGCGGAAAGCTCAGGCCATTGCCGAGCCCGTAAGCGAAAAATAACTTTGCTGCAGAAAAGCAGATATCGCTTTCCTTCAGCGCCAGCACGCCTTTACCGTAAAGCTCAGCAGTCCAGAAAGGATTCAACTGGGTATGGACTGTACCTTTGGGTTTGCCGGTTGAGCCTGAGGAGTAAAGCCAGAATGCGATTTCATCAGCGGCGGTATTGGCCGGCTGGGCCAGGCCCGGGGCCTTTAGGAGATCGGCCAGACGCTGTGTTCCCGAGGGCGCTGCCGCCGGGGTGGAGACCACGATTTGGCGGACCTGATGTTGGCCTTGTGCGAGGGCCGCCTGCAGTGTGGGCAGCAGGGCTTCGGAGACCAGTGCTGCCTTTGCCGCGCTGTGCGCGAGCATGTAGGCGTAGTCATCGGCTGCCAGTAGGGTATTGACGGCAACAGGAACAATGCCAGCATAGATTGCGCCAAGAAAACTGACGGGCCAATCATTGCAGTCATGCATCAGTAAAAGTACCCGATCTTCGCGCTCTAAGCCCAGATTTAATAGGCTCTGGGCCATGCTGCGAATGGCTTGGTCGAGCTCGCCATAGCTCATCTTGCCCTGATCATCAATAAATGCGGTTTTTTGAGGCCGCTTTGCATTGATCCCCATCAGGTGTTGGGCAAAATTAAATGATGCTCCGGGGTGGTGCGTCGATAGATCGACTGTCATGGTTGTCTCCTCGTTTGCCCCACGGTCATGCCGTGAGTTTCTCTAAGATGTTGCTGCTTGCCTGAATTGCGCTGCGTTGATGGTAAAAATGCAGGGCCCTTGGTCCGCCCAATTCCTCACCTCCGCCGGCCCGGCCCGGGCCGCCATGCAGCGACTGCGGCATCACGTTGCCATGGCCGGTATGCTGCGCGCCGACCTCAGGCGAAATCACATGAATGCGGCCGTGGCTGCTGGCCAAATCAATTGCCGCTGCAGCAAGCGTGGTGTTATCCGCCCCGAACACCGAACAGACCAGCGAACCTTCACCACGGCGAATCAGTGCTGTGGCGCGATCGGGCGTCTCGTAGGCCATCAGCGTTGCCACCGGACCAAAGACTTCGACCTCATGCACGATCGATACCGATTCCGGATTTTCGGTGCCCAGTAGCACGGGTCCGACACAGCAGGCGACTGCCGGATCGGCATCGATCAGCGCAGTTTTTCGGCCATCAAAAAGCGTTGCGATATGGGCCTGCAGCTGTGCAATTCCATGGGTGACCGTCGTGAACTGCTCGCGATTGACCAGGGCCCCCATGCGGACTGTTTCGTTACGCGGATTGCCCACCGTCGTCTTGGCAAGCCGAGCGCTTAAGGCCTCTGCGGCAGCGTTGTAGTGGGCGCGTGGCACGAAAATCCGACGAATTGCCGTGCATTTCTGGCCTGATTTCTGAGTCATCTCGCGGGCTGCTTCCTTGATGAGAAGATCAAAGGCTTCGCTGCCCGGAACCGCATCCGGCATGAGCAGGGCGCTATTGACGCTATCTGCCTCAATATTCACGCGCACCGAATGCTTGGCGACCGCAGGGTGCATGCGGATTTTCTCTGCGGTGTCGGCAGAGCCCGTAAATGAAACGACATCAAAAGGCGCGAGCGCATCTAAAAGCCCCGCGGAACTTCCGCAGACAATCGAGAGTGCACCCGGCGGGAAAATTTTCGCATCGACCACATCTTGCACCATCTGATGGGTGAGCCATGCAGTCGAGGTTGCAGGCTTGACAATTACCGGCACGCCCGAGAGCAGTGCAGGGGCTGCTTTTTCCCAAAGCCCCCAGCTCGGAAAATTAAATGCATTGATAAAAAGCGCTACGCCGAGCCGTGGTACCAATACATGCTGAGATTGAAAAAGCGGCTCTTTTCCGAGGCGTGCGGCTTCGCCATCGAGTAAAAACTTTTGTTCACCGAGTTTCTCGCCGATCTTGGCGTAGGTAGAAAGGGTATAGATGCCGCCATCAATATCCACGGCAGAATCATTTTTTACTGTAGCGCTATTTGCCGTTGCAATTTCATAGTAGCGATCCCGATTGGACTGCAGGACTTTCACTGCGGCGGTCAGTAGTGCTGCACGCTGCGCATAAGACATCGCACGCAGCGCAGGCCCTGCGCTCTCGCGGGCGAAAGCAAAGCCCGCCTTCAGATCTAATCCGCTGCTGGCCACACGCACCAGGGATTGGCCGGTCACAGGGTCGCTTAACACAGCGCCATCATCAGCGCCGGATTGCCATTGGCCGCCCAGATAGTTGAGTAATTTTTCAGTCACGTGAACTCTCTTTGTTTTTAAAGTGGATGCGGCTTAGTGCTCAGCGGGTGAATTCGATTTGGCCTTCGGGCAGCAGATAAAGCACCAGTGCCCGCCCGCCCGTTACCGTGGGCTTGTGCGCGCTGCCGGGCGGATAGACCAGCCAGCCTTCGCTGCGCCCATCGAATGCGGCCGGCCCCTCGATGGGCATGATCAGATCGATCTCGCCCTGGGGGTGGGCATGGTGGGGCCCAACAATGTCGTTCATATCCACGACATCGACCGAAAATCCGTGGAGCTCAGCATCGGGCTTAAAAATGCGGCCGTATCGAATGCCGCCGCCCTCGCGATTGCATAGCCACCCTTCGGCAACGCCTGTCTCGCAGGATTGCTTCAGGGCCTTGAAGGTTACAGAGCCTGCACCGTGATGGGTGTTCAGCCAGGCATCCAGATCGGCATTCAGGGGGCGGCCAGCGATTTCTCGGGTGAGGCTGGCGATTTGTTCTTTAAACAGGCCTTGCGACATGCTGGAGTCTCCTTTTAAGCGGTCCGGCTGCAGCTGCAGGCGTCGGACGCTATTGCGATGAAAAATTTTATGAAGTATTGTGCAGCTGAGAACGATAAAACTCGGGAACCGGCATGTCAAGCACTATAGTTCATAATCAGGAAAGCCCCTTTCAGAAAGATGGGGATGAGGGCAGCCCCCGCGATCCCTTCCTTACAGCGCTCGGAGAGCGGGTGCGGGCAGCCAGAGGCAGAAGGGGAATGACCCGTCGCGCCCTGGCAGAGGCCGCCCAGGTCTCGGATCGGCACCTGGCCAATCTCGAGTATGGGATTGGCAACCCCTCGATGCTGGTGCTGCTTCAGGTCTCGCGGGCATTGCAATGTCCGTTGGCAGAATTAATTGGCGATACCACCACCTCGAACCCCGAGTGGCTGCTGATTCGCGAGCTGCTGGGCAATGCAGATGAGGCGACGCTTCGGCGTGTACGAATTCAGATCGCCGAACAGCTGGGCTTGGGCGGCAGCCGGCCGGCACGCAGCCCGCGGATTGCCCTGGTGGGCCTGCGCGGCGCTGGAAAATCCACGCTGGGCCGCATGCTGGCTGATGAATTGGGCTTTCCATTCATTGAGCTCAGCAAGGAAATTGAGAAGTTTGCGGGCTGTAGCGTCTCCGAAATCCAGGGCCTTTACGGCGTCAATGCGTATCGGCGTTATGAGCGGCGGGCCCTTGAGGAAACCATTCAGATCTACTCCGAGGCGGTCATTGCCACACCCGGCGGCTTGGTCTCCGATCCAGCAACCTTTAATTTGCTGCTGTCGCATTGCACGACGGTCTGGCTTCAGGCCAAGCCCGAAGACCATATGAACCGGGTGCGCGCCCAGGGGGACCTGCGGCCCATGGCCGCCAGCAAAGAGGCGATGGAGGACCTGAAGACCATCCTTGCCGGCCGCGCCGCCTTTTATTCCAAGGCTGACCTGGCCTTGGACACCAGCGCCCAGGGCATCGATGAGACCTTTGGGCTCCTAAGGGAGATGGTCCGGGGTGCCCTGGAGCTGGTGGAATAACCCCATAAAAGATATGAAATAAAGTGCTTGATATCTGAATTAAGTGCACTATGATGCCTATCAGAAACGATAAATGCACTATTTTTCAAGGAGACTTTCGTGACCACCGCCAACCCGATTGTTGAGTACCAGACCCACCCATCGAAGTACCACCACATCAAGCTGTCGTTTAACGGCCCCGTTGCCCAGCTGATGGTGGATATCGATGAAAACGCCGGCCTTCGTCCGGGCTACAAACTCAAACTCAATAGCTATGACCTTGGCGTCGATATCGAGTTAAACGATGCGCTAAACCGGATTCGGTTTGAGCACCCCGAGGTCCGCTCAGTGGTGGTGACCAGTGGCAAAGACCGAATTTTTTGCTCGGGCGCCAACATTTTTATGCTCGGCCTTTCCAGCCATGCCTGGAAAGTGAATTTCTGCAAGTTCACCAACGAAACCCGTAACGGTATCGAAGATTCCAGCAAGCACAGCGGCCTGAAGTTTATTGCGGCTGTAAATGGTGCCTGTGCAGGGGGTGGATATGAACTTGCGCTGGCCTGCGACGAGATCATTCTGGTCGATGACCGTTCCTCTTCGGTGAGCCTGCCCGAGGTGCCGCTGCTGGGCGTGCTGCCCGGGACCGGCGGCCTGACCCGCGTGACCGATAAGCGGCATGTGCGTCACGACTTAGCCGATATTTTCTGCACGACCACTGAAGGCGTTCGCGGTCAGAAGGCAAAAGATTGGCGGCTCGTTGATGAGATCGCCAAGCCCGCGCAATTTAATGATGCGGTTCAAAAGCGGGCCACGGAACTGGCGGCACAAAGTGATCGGCCTGCAGATGCAAAAGGGGTTGAGCTCACACCTTTAAATCGCACCATCGATGCGAATTCAGTGAAATATCAGTATGTCTCCGTTGAAATTGACCGTGTGCAGCGCACCGCGACCTTTGTCGTCCGCTCAGCTGCTGGCGCGATTGCCAACACGCCGGATGCAATGGTGGCCCAGGGCGCCAACTGGTACCCGCTGCAGCTTGCCCGCGAGCTTGATGATGCAATTCTGCATATGCGCACCAATGAGCTGGATGTCGGCACCTGGCTCATCAAGACCGAAGGCGATGCGAAATCGGTGCTGGAAATGGATGCAATTTTGTTGGCCAACCAGCAGCACTGGTTTGTCCGCGAAACAATTGGCCTGCTGCGCCGTGTGTTAAGCCGCTTGGATGTCTCCTCACGCAGCCTTTTTGCGCTGATTGAGCAGGGATCGTGTTTTGCCGGAACATTTCTGGAGCTGTCTTTGGCCTGCGATCGCAGCTACCAGCTTGCGCTGCCGGATGACCAGGCAAAGGCACCAAAGATTGCACTCTCAGAAGTGAATTTTGGTCTCTATCCAATGGCCACGGGCCAGAGCCGAATCGGCCGACGCTTCTATGAAGAAGCCGCCCCGGTGGCAGCCGCCAAGGCAGCGATCGGCAAGACGCTGGATGCGGATGCGGCCCTCGCGTTGGGATTGATCACCAGCAACCCCGACGATATCGATTGGGCAGATGAGGTCCGCATTGCAATCGAGGAGCGCTCTGCAATGTCGCCGGATGCTTTAACCGGAATGGAGGCTAATCTGCGCTTTAACGGCAGCGAGACCATGTTTACCCGAATTTTTGGCCGCCTGACCGCCTGGCAGAACTGGATTTTTCAGCGGCCGAATGCCGTTGGCGAGAAGGGCGCATTAAAGGTCTACGGAAAAGGCGAGAAGGCTGCTTTTGATTGGAATCGAGTCTAAAGCCCCGATAGGGCTGATGAGAGAAACTTTTTTAAAACGCAATTCATAAGACGAGGAGTCGAGCATGTCGAGCATCAACTACAGTGAGAAGATCCCCAATAACGTGAACCTGAGCGAGGACCGCACCCTGCAGCGGGCCCTGGAGCAGTGGCAGCCCAACTATCTGAGCTGGTGGAACGATATGGGCCCCGAGGGCAGCCAAAACTTCGACGTGTATCTGCGTACCGCCACCAGCGTCGATCCCCAGGGCTGGGCCCAATTTGGCCACGTCAAGATGCCCGACTACCGCTGGGGCATTTTCCTAAATCCCGCTGAAAGCGGCCGCAAGATTCATTTCGGCGAACACATCGGCCAGGATGTTTGGCAGGATGTCCCCGGAGAGCATCGTGCGAATCTGCGTCGAATCATTGTCACGCAGGGCGACACCGAGCCCGCATCGGTGGAGCAGCAGCGCCATCTTGGCCTGACCTGCCCCAGCCAATACGATCTGCGCAATCTATTCCAGGTCAACGTGGAAGAAGGCCGCCACCTCTGGGCGATGGTGTATCTGCTGCATAAACATTTCGGCCGCGATGGCCGCGAAGAGGCCGAAGCATTGCTGGAGCGCCGCAGTGGCGAGCAGGACAATCCGCGCATTCTGGGTGCTTTCAATGAGAAAACACCGGATTGGCTGTCGTTTTATATGTTTACGTATTTCACAGACCGCGATGGCAAATTCCAGCTCTGCGCCCTGGCAGAATCCGGCTTTGATCCTCTGGCCCGCACCACCCGTTTCATGCTGACCGAAGAGGCCCACCACATGTTCGTGGGTGAATCAGGGGTCTCACGCGTGATCCAGCGGACCTGCGACATGATGAACCAGCTCAAAACCGACGATGTCACCAAGCTGCGCGCCGCCGGTGTAATTGATCTGCCTACCATCCAGCGTTATCTGAACTTCCATTTCTCGGTGACCATTGATCTGTTTGGTGCCGATGAGTCCAGTAACGCCGCAACCTTTTATAGCTCAGGCTTAAAGGGCCGTTTTGAGGAAGGTAAGCGGATGGATGACCATGTGCTGAAAAATGATACCTACAAGGTACTCCAGGTCTCTAACGGCAAGCTGAGCGAAAAAGATGTGCCGATGCTCAATGCCTTAAATGAGGTCTTGCGTGATGATTACATCAAGGACTCGGTAGGCGGCGTCGACCGCTGGAACAAAGTCATTGAGAAGGCAGGCATTGATTTCCGTCTTAAAGTGCCGCACAAGGCGTTTAATCGCAAGATCGGCCAACTCTCGACAGTGCATATTTCGCCGGATGGCCGTGTGATTTCCGACAGTGAGTGGAATGCCAATGTTGATCAGTGGCTTGCCACCGACGAAGATCGCGCCTATGTGGCCTCACTGATGGGCCGTGTCGTGGAGCCGGGCAAGTTTGCCAATTGGATTGCGCCCCCGATCATGGGCATCAATCGGCAGCCGGTGAATTTTGATTACGTTCGCTTTAACTGATTTCAGGCGGGGAGACGACAATCATTAACCGGGGGCCATGACCCCCGGGTTTTTTTGTAAGCCAGACGGAGATAAACGATGGGAACCGATGACAGCGCCGTACTCAAGCAACACCTGATCGATCCAGAGATCTGCATTCGCTGTAACACCTGCGAGGCCACCTGTCCGGTGGGTGCGATTACCCATGACTCACGTAATTACGTCGTGGATGCTGAGAAATGTAATTTCTGCATGGCCTGCATTCCGCCCTGCCCAACGGGCTCCATCGATAACTGGCGCGTGGTGCTTAAGGCCAAGGCCTACAGTCTGGATGATCAGCTGGGCTGGGATGTCTTGCCGACTGAGCTGTCGCCGGAGTCATTTGCGGAGCAGGGTGTTGATGTTGGCGCCGCCTTGGCAGCGGCCGATGATCAGGCCGCCGAGACACCGGGCAGCGCAGCCGTACAGCAGAGCGTCAGCTCGACCACTCCACCATGGTCTGCAGCCCATGCTTATGTAAATCTCTATGGACCGAAGGCACAGCAGAAAACCGTGACGGCGACCGTAACCGGCAATGTCCGTGTGACCGAAGTCGGCAAAGAGTATGACACCCATCATGTGGTGCTTGATTTTGGCGATCATTTTTTCCCGGTGCTTGAGGGCCAATCGCTGGGCATCGTTCCACCCGGGACGGATGCCAGTGGCAGGCCTCACCATGCGCGGCAGTACTCAATTGCTAGCCCGCGCAATGGTGAGCGGCCCGGCTATAACAATGTCTCACTGACGGTGAAGCGGGTCTTAGAGGACTGGGACGGCAAGCCGGTACGCGGCGTGGCCAGCAACTATGTCTGTGATCTGAAGGTGGGCGAGCAGGTGCAGGTCATTGGGCCGTTTGGCAATAGCTTTTTGATGCCCAACCACCCGGGATCGCACATCATCATGATCTGTACTGGAACCGGCAGTGCGCCGATGCGGGCGATGACCGAATGGCGTCGACGCCAGCGCAAAGGCGATGCGGGCGCACAGGAAAAGCTGATGTTGTTTTTCGGTGCGCGCACAAAAGAGGAGCTGCCGTATTTCGGCCCCCTGATGAGCCTGCCCAAGGATTTTATGGATATTAATCTGGTCTTCTCACGCGAAGCAGGAAAGACCAAGCGCTATGTTCAGGATGCGTTGCGCGACCGCGCCACGGATGTGGGCGCACTGCTTGCGGATGCCAATACCCATATCTATGTCTGCGGCCTAAAGGCAATGGAGGAGGGCGTTGTGCTGGCGTTGCACGATGTGGCACAGCGGCAGGGGTTAAACTGGGAGTCACTTTCGTCGGCCATGAAGTCGCAGGGCCGAATCCATTTTGAAACCTACTAAATGACCCGAGTTCTCGACTACACCCCGGCCTTTACGGTGACCATTCATGACAATGGCCTCGCTGAATTGGTGCTGGGACCAGCAGGCCAAATGCCCGCGGCAGATGCCAAAGGCCATGCGGATCTCGCGAGCATCTGGCCGATTTTGTCCAGGGACGCGCAGATACGCGTGATTCTGGTTCGTAGCGTTGGCAAGGGATTTTCGGCGGGTGGCGATATGAGCCTGGTGCGCGAGATGCTCGATAGCGAATCGGCACGCCTGCGGGTGATGCGCGAGGTCCGCGAAATCGTGCAGGGCATGATCGATTGCGATTTGCCGATCATCTCCGCGATCAATGGGCCCGCAGTGGGTGCCGGCGCAGCGATTGCTTTGCTTGCCGACATCTCGATTGCCGGCCATAAAGCCAAGATCATTGATGGCCACACCAAGATTGGTGTTGCCGCCGGCGACCATGCGGCCATCATCTGGCCTTTGCTGTGCGGCATGGCCAAGGCCAAGTATTACCTAATGACCTGTGAGCCTTTAAGCGGCCAGGAAGCGGAGCGCATTGGCCTGGTGAGTCTTTCGGTGCCCGACGAAGAGCTTACAAGTACAGCAGAGCGGATCGCGACCCAATTGATCTCGGGCAGCCGCCAGGCGATTGGGTTTACCAAGCGCAGTCTGAATCATTGGCTGCGGGCCGCATGGCCCGCCTTTGAGCATTCTGCCGCCCTTGAAGTGCTCTGTTTTGGTTCGCCCGACGCCCGCGAGGGCATCGCTGCCATTCAAGAAAAACGCGCCCCGAGGTTTAGCTCATGAAATTTGCTGATTTTGAAGAAGGCATGGTGGCCGAAGTCGGCCCAACTCAGGTGAGCGAGCAGGATATTCTTGAGTTCGCCAAACGGTATGACCCACAGTGGTTTCACACCGATGTCGCGGCATCGGCAAAAGGCCCCTATGGCGGACTGATTGCCAGTGGCTGGCAGACTTGCGGCCTGGCGATGCGGCTCAGTGTGGACCACTTTCTAAAAGACTCAGAGTCGTTTGGCTCCCCGGGCCTTGCCTATCTCAAGTGGCTTGCACCCGTGAAACCCAACGATGCTTTGATCCTGAAGGCGACAGTGCTGGAAAAGCGCGTGTCATCGAAAAATCCGAAGCTCGGTGTCTTGCGCTGGCGTTGGCAGATGCGCAATCAGCACAATATTGAAGTGTTAGATCTCGAAGCCACCAGCCTATTTGATCTCTCGCAGTCCCCAGCCTCGGCCTAATGCGCGCGCTGCTTTGCCATCAGTTCACGGGTATTGATGGACTTGTGGTGGCAACGGACGCTTTAGCGCCGCAGCCTGGGCCAGGAGAGATCACCGTCCGGGTGCGGGCATCGGGCATGAATTTTCTCGATACGCTGATTGTCTCGGGGAAGTACCAGGTGAAGCCGCCACTGCCATTTTCGCCGGGCGCCGAAATTGCTGGTGAGGTGCTCTCAGTGGCGCCGGACGTGACGCGTTTCAAGCCTGGAGATCGTGTCTGCGCGTTTACCTACTATGGCGGTTTTGCAGAAATCTGCAGCGCGAAGGCCGCATTTGCCTGGCATCTTCTCGATGCAGGGCCTTAAGGGCCGCAACAGCAGTTCGGGGAAATAGCCCAAGGCCCCTGCAGACTTACACCTCGGAAGACCGCCGGGGCGTTCTCGAGCTCAGCCAGATCCCCAGCGCGATAAAGACAAATGAGGCGGCGTGAAAGAGCTTTGGGTACTCACCAAGAATTAGAGACGAGAGCAGGGCAGTGATTAAGGGGGTTAGGTTGGCAAAAAATCCTGCCAATGTTGGGCCAACCCGTTGCACACCCTCGCCCCAGGTCTTATATGCAAGGATGGCTGGCCCAATGGCGACGAAGACTAAAATTCCAAGAAGCGGCAGGCTCCATTGAATGCGCTGCGCAGAAAATCCTACTTCTCCGAGCGCAAATAGGCCTGAGGGAATCAGACCATAGACAACCTGTGCCATCAGCAGCGCCGCCCAGTCCTGCCGCAGCCGCTCTGGTTTGACGGTGAACTTTAACTGCCAGCTGTAAATCGCCCATCCGATCGCAGCCAGCACAATGTAAAGATCGCCCGGCAAAAACCTCAGGCCGGCAAGCCGGCTTAGATCACCTTGGGATAGAACAATCGCGACACCAAAAAGCGAGCAGGCCGCTCCCAAGAGATGTAAGCCGGTGATCCGAGTCTGATAAAAAAGCCGGCCCACCAGCAGCATCCAGATTGGCATGCTGGCCGCAATCAGCGTGACATTGATCGCAGTCGACGTATGCAGTGCCAGATACTGCAGCGAGTTATAGGCAAATACAGATAAAAATCCCAGCCCAGCATAGCGGCGCCAGTGGGTGAGCAGGCCACTTCCGGGCCGAAAGATCCAATAAGCCAGTGGCAGTAGAAACACCAGCACAAAAAGCCAGCGCATGAGATTAAACAGCATCGGGGGAATCATGTCGGCTGCGATTCGGCCGAGAATGGCATTGCAGGCCCACATGATGGGCGGCACCAACAGAATAAGCCAAGGATAGGCAGCGTGCTGCTTCATTTCAGTCGCCAAGGCTTACGCCCTCTCGCCGTCGGTCTGCGCCGCCAGTCCACTGGCCTGAGAGTCGGGCGATGGCTTGAAGGCCGCTGGTTAACTCAACAAGCTCGGCTGGATGGCCATAGGCCTTGAGTTCGTTTAATAGCCGCTCAGACTGTGGATGGCCCGATTCAAGCTGCACGACCGACTGCGGCCCAGTGATCGAGAAGTTCGGCAGATCGATGGCCGCCTGAAGATCAAGGCCCCATTGTGTAAAGCCCAAAATAGTTTTCGCGGTGTAATGCAGTATCGAGGCGCCGCCCGGGCTGCCAAGAGCCGCGATCAGCGGGCCGCGAGAACCATCAGCGTTTTTTTCAAAAATCATCGTTGGACTCATCGATGACCGAGGACGCTTGCCGGCCTCCACCCGGTTGGCAATCGGCAGGCCCTCGGTGGATTGCGGCTGAAAACTGAAATCGGTGAGCTGGTTATTCAATAAAAATCCACCCCGGTCTGAGCGGCCCACCATGAGCCGGGCGCCGAAGGCGCTTTCGATGGTGGTGGTCATGCTCACAACATTTCCAAAACGGTCTGCAACCGACAGATGGCTCGTGCCCACCTCGGGCTGATCAGGCATGGGTGCCTGCGAACGTTTTGCAGGCCCGGGATTGCCGGGCATGGCAGCTTCCCTGCGCCGTGGCCCGATGAGTCGAGCCCGCTCTTGAATATAAGGCGGTATGAGTAGCTGATTCCAGCTGCCTGCAGGCGCAGCAACATAGTCTGGATCTGCAATAAAGACCGCCCGATCGGCAAATGCCAGTCGTGCGGCCTCAATGTAAAGATGCATCCATTGGGCATGTGTGGAGCGGGGTCCGTGGCTCGGCGCCTTTGGGCTTTCCGGATTGATCTCGGGCGATGCAAGGGTCTGCAGAATCTGGCCAATGGTGATTGCGCCTGAGCTGGGGGGCGGGAAGCCGCAGATTTCGATTCCGTGTTTGGGCCGAATGGTGGCCGCAAGCGAAAAACACAGGGCCTCGCGTTCAACGGCCCGATAGCGGCGAAGGTCTTCCTGATCCAGGGTGCCTGCAGCGGCCGGATGTTGCTGAATCGCAGCAACGATCTCATTCGCGATCGGACCCTGATAAAACACGCGGGCGCCGTGCTGCGCGATCTCGCGATAAATTACAGCCAAATCGGGATTACGAAGTAAAGTACCGACTGCGAGTGCATTGCCATCATCGGAGTAAAAGAGCGCCCGGGCCCGCAGATCCTTGCGCAGTCCGGGGTCTCGCTGTAGCAGCTGGTGTAAGCGCGGGCTGATTTGAAATCCACTTTCGGCAAGGCGAATCGCGGGAACAAAAAGATCTGCCCATGCGAGCCTGCCGTGCTGCTGATGGGCAAGCTCCAAAAGACGTAACACCCCCGGCGTGCCCACCGATCGGCCGCCCATAACCGCTTCTTGAAAGCCAATCGGTTTGCCGTCACGAAGCCATAAGTTTTGATCTGCGGCCCGTGGTGCGGTCTCTCGGCCATCATAGGCCTGCAGGCTGCGGCCATTAAAGTGCAGCATCAAGGCGCCGCCCCCGATGCCGCTGGATTGCGGTTCCACCAGATTGAGCACGAGCTGAATCGTGATGGCCGCGTCAACGGCACTTCCGCCGGCCCGCAGAATTTCAAGCCCGGCCCGGCTTGCGTAGGGATTTGCAGCAGAAACAATGTGATGCTGAAAGACTTGCGGCGAAGGGAGACTGCCCGTAGCAGCACTGGCATGGCCCGCTTCGGGCCGATCCTGCGTTAGTCGATCGGTCTGCGCCTGGCCGATCGAAAGATGAAACGCCAGCGTCAGCGCGACCGCGCCGCTGACCGTTTGCTGCCACCAAAAATTCAGAATCACTCGGCCAGCGCTTCCCGGGCAAGTCTTAAGCTATCAATTGCCGCGGGCACACCACAGTAGATCGCGGTCTGAAGCAGGATTTCGCGAATCTCATCACGGCTTACACTGTTTCGGATTGCACCCTTGATATGGAGCTTGAGCTCGTGCGGCCGGTTTAAGGCCGTCAGCATCGCGATATTGATCATGCTGCGGGTCTTGCGCTCCAGGCCCGGCCGATTCCAGACCCGATCCCAACAGTATTCGGTGACCAGCTCCTGCATGGGGAGATTAAAGTCATCCGCCTTGCTAATGGAGTCATCAACATACTGTTTGCCCAGCACCTCTCGGCGTGTGGCGAGCCCACGCTCAAACGATTCGGATTTCATGAGTGCCTCTCCCGCAGCCCGCAGGCCGTGTTTAAAGCGCGTAGTGTGGCACGCCTGGTTTGAGCACCCGCAGCACGCGGCTGAGCAGGCCGAACTGGCGGGCAATGCGGTCAAAGAGCTCATCGGCGGGCCAGGTTGCGATAGCCGCCCGCGTGTAAGCGATTTGGCCCATTTTTTCGTAGTACTGGCGTTCGACCAGCCGAGCGCGTTTCACATCCCACGCATCCACCAACAGGCAGCTGTCGCCGATATCGCGGTAGTCATCCTTGGTTTTGGCTCGGGAGAACTCAAGGCAGACAATATCGGGAGGAAATTGGGTCTTGCGAAAGTTTCTCGCCATCATGTGAACCAGATAGGCCTCGAGTTCCTGGTCGAGAAAGACCTGACTCTTGCCCTCGGACTCCATGACAAGTTCCCAGCTCGCTTTCAGATATGGCTGCCAGTTCATTGTTCTTCCCTTTGCATCTTTTGAAAGCCCAACGCCGCTAAAAATAGTCGGAATTTCCTCATCGCGCAATAGGACAAGATGATTTTGATCGTCAGCCGTAATCACCAAGCAGGGCTTGGACCGGTCGATGGCCTTGATGCAGATAGACTCTGAGCTTCGTTGGAACGCTTTGGGCAGGGAGTCGATGTGCAGGCAAGAGCATGGGGAGTTGCGGCTGTGGTACTCGGAGCAGTGGTGTGGCTTACGCGAATTCGGTCTTAGCGTTTGCGGCTTAGGCGTTGAATCAGCATCAACGTCTCATGCAATGGCAGGCCCATGATGGCAGAGAAACTTCCAGAGATTCGGGGGATGAGGCTTCCGGCAGCCCCTTGAATGCCATAGCCGCCTGCTTTATCCATTGGCTCTTTAGAGTCCACATAAGCCTGAATCCAGGCGGGCGATAGCGGTGCGAAGGTTACTTCGGATTTGACGGTGACATCGCCGGCGTTACCGCCATCGAATCGACTGATGCTGACTGCCGTAATGACCTGATGGGTTTTGTCGGAGAGGCGGGCAAGCATTTTTCTTGCCGCGCTGGGGGTCGCCGGTTTGCCCAGGCTCTTACCATTGAGTGCCACCACGGTATCGGCGGCGATGATTAAATCCGCCGGCGCTGGGCGTTGGCGTGGGCCTGAGCGATGGAGTCGCAAAAGCGCCTGCTGCAGCTTTGCGTGGGCGACGCGCTGCACGTAGGTGAGCGGCGCCTCGCCGAGCTGGGCCCGCTCCAGCTGCTCGGGATCATCGCCGACATCGGGAGCAATTACGATGGGGTCTAAGCCTACCGAGCGCAACAGATCGCGACGGCGTGGGCTCTGTGAGGCCAGGTAGATTGCGGGCGGTCTCAAATTTTTTGATCTCAAGGCGGGCTCGATAAACCTGTGACAATAGCGACTATGACATCAAATGCTTTGCTCTCCATTCGTGCCGAACAGACCCGGCCGTTTTATGTCATGGAGCTCTTGGCCCGGGCAGCGGCGCGGGCGGCGCAGTTCGGCCCGGCGGTCAGCATGGTGGTGGGCGAGCCGGATTTTCCGCCGCCCGCACCCGTGATTCGCGCAGCGCAGGCGGCATTATCAAAGGGCGACATTCATTACACCCATGCGCTTGGCATGCCGGAATTACGGCAGGCGATCGCTGCAGACTATGCGCGGCGCGATGGTCTTGAGATTGATCCTGAGCGTGTTGCAGTGACTGCGGGCGCCTCGGGCGGCCTGCTGTTAACGATGGCGGCGATTCTCAATCCGGGCGATGAGGTCTTAATGCCTGATCCCAGTTATCCCTGTAATCGACAGTTTGTGACGGCAATGGGCGGCGTGGTGCGCACTATCGCGGTCGATGCGACGACTGCGTTTCAGCCGACCGCAGATCAGGTCCGTCAGTTCTGGGGGCCTAAAACCAAGGCATTGCTGGTGGCAAGTCCTGCCAATCCCACCGGCACGATGTTAAGCCATGCATCGGCGAGTTCACTGGCGCAGGCTGTGCGTGAGCTCGGCGGTGTGATGGTGGTCGATGAAATCTATCAACGCGTGGTGTTTGAAGGCGCCCCCAAATCATTGGTCTCATTGGGCGAGGACATCATCTCTGTGAATAGCTTCTCTAAGACCTTCTCAATGACTGGCTGGCGCCTGGGCTGGCTGGTGCTGCCTCCGCAGATGAGCGGTGCAGTGGAGCGGCTATCACAGAATCTTTATATCTCGGCGTCCTCACTTGCGCAGCGGGCTGCATTGGCTGCCTTTGAGCCAGAGTCACTTGCGGTGGCCGAAGACTATCGCCAGCGATTTGCTGAGCAGGGCCGATATTTACTCACCGCGCTCAAGGGGCTGGGCTTTGCCTTGCCATCTGCGCCGCAGGGCGCTTTTTATGGCTATTGCGATGTATCGGGCCTCACGGATGACAGCTATCAGTTCTGTCTGGATCTTTGTGACCATGCGGGCGTGCTGATGGCGCCCGGCCGCGATTTCGGGGAGCATCACGGTGATCGCTTTGTGCGGGTCTCCTACACCAAGCCGCTCGATCTTTTGCAGGAGGGTGTCGAGCGCGTACAAGACTTTTTAAAATCCGGCCGGTCTTAATTTAAGAAAAGGACAGTCAATTGCCATCTCTTTATGAACCCTTTTCTTTGGGGGATCTCGCTTTATCGAATCGCATCGTGATGGCCCCGCTAACCCGCAGTCGGGCCAATGCACAGCTTGAGCCGACCGATTTAGCGGTGACCTACTATCAGCAGCGGGCATCTGCCGGGCTCATCATCACCGAGGCCAGCCAGGTCTGCCCTGAGGGTCAGGGCTATGTCTCAACGCCAGGAATTTACTCGGCCGGACAGATTGCCGGATGGCGTCGGGTCACAGATGCGGTGCATGCGGCAGGCGGAAAGATCTGTATTCAGCTCTGGCATGTGGGCCGTATTTCACATCGTTATTTTCAGCCCAATCATGCAGCCCCAGTGGCACCATCTGCGATAGCAGCAAAGGCAAAGGTCTTTACGCCCGATGGCCTCGAGGACTGCTCCGAGCCGCGGGCTTTGACGGCCGATGAGATCACTGGCCTGGTCTCCATCTATGCGCAGGCAGCAAGAAATGCGCAGCAGGCCGGCTTTGACATGATTGAACTGCACGGTGCGAATGGCTATCTTATTGATCAGTTCCTGCGGGATCAGTCCAACCGACGGACCGATGCGTTTGGCGGCAGTATCGAGAATCGAATTCGGTTTCCGCTGGCCGTCATTGATGCCCTCTGCCAGATTTATCCGCCGCACCGCGTGGGCATTCGTCTATCGCCTGCCGCCACCGTTCATGATTGCGAGGACAGCGCGCCGATGGATGTTTTTTCCACACTGGTGGGTGAACTCGGCAGCCGCCGGCTGGGCTATCTGCACTTAATTGAGGGCCAGACTCGCGGCCCACGGGACTGGCGGCCTGAGGTCGATCTGCAATGGTTAAAGGGGGTATTTCGGGAGTCGGGCGGTCTGACGGTGATGGCCAATAACGGCTACGACCGGCAGATGGCCGAAAAGGCGGTGGCAAGCGGGGCCGCCGATCTCGTTGCGTTTGGTGTGCCGTTTATCGCCAACCCAGATCTGGTGCTGCGGCTTCAGCGTGGGGTTGCCCTCAATGAAGCAGACAGCTCCACCTTTTATAAAGGTGGCCCGAAGGGCTATATCGATTACCCCTTTTATTCGGCATAAGCGGGCCGCTAACACTGGTTAGAATCGGGGATCATGTCTCTCGCACCGCTTTTTGATCCGAGCATTCTGTTCTTCGTCGTGGGCATTGCGGCTGGGCTGATGAAATCCAGCCTTGAAATCCCGGTCCCGATTGCGCGATTCCTGTCGCTGTATTTGCTGATGGCCCTGGGCCTGAAGGGTGGATTCGCACTGGCGCAAAGCGGCTTCACACTCGAGGTGCTGGCCGATCTTGGGATTGCCATCGCCCTTGCAGTCATTGTTCCGCTGCTTTGCTACGCCATCTTGCGTCGGGTTATTGGCGGATTTGATGCGGCGGCGATCTCGGCAACCTATGGCTCGGTCAGTGCAGTGACCTTCATCACGGCCACCCAGTTTTTGGAAAAGCAGGGCCTGGAGTACGGCGGCCATATGGCGGCCGCGATGGCACTGATGGAATCACCGGCGATTATTTTTGCGGTGTTGATGGCCAACATGCTGCGACGTCGTTCGCTTTCCGCTGCTGGCGGGGACCCGTTGTTCGGCCAGACTTATGCGTTACGGCCCGAGCAGGTGCCGAAGTCGCGACACGGCGTTGATGAAAATTCCAGCCTCGGGGCGGTGCTGAAGGAATCATTCACGGAGGGCGCACAGATTCTGCTTTTGGGCAGTATGCTGATTGGGCTGCTAACCGGGGATGCAGGCAAGCAGATCATGGAGCCTTTCACCGGACAGCTCTTCAAAGGCATGCTGGCGTTTTTTCTTTTGGATATGGGCATTGCGACCGCGAGTCGGATGGCTGATCTTGGCAATGTGCCAAAACGACTGCTGCTGTATGGCGTGCTTGCGCCGCCGTGTCACGCCTTAATCGCGATTGGCCTGTGCGCAGTCTTCAATATTCCAGCCGGTAATGCAGCGCTTCTGGCGGTACTTGCTGCGAGCGCTTCTTATATTGCGGTGCCGGCAGTGCTCAAGCACGCAATTCCCGAGGCCTCACCGGTCCTCTACTTGGGCATGTCCCTGGGGGTGACTTTCCCGCTGAACATCATCGTGGGCATCCCGCTATATGTTGGTATGGCCCGCTGGCTTTTGGGCTAGCCGGCCTGCAACAACAAGACAAAGGCCGCAGATCTGAGCTACGGCCTTTGCTTTATTTCTGACCGATTTCGAAGTTGGCCAATTTTTCCAGGGCCCGGACCATCGCCGAGTGATCCCAGGCCTTCCCACCGTGGGCGGCGCAGGCATTAAAGAGTTCCTGGGCCGTGGCGGTATTGGGCAGCGATACCCCCATGGCGCGCGCAGTTTGAAGCGCAAGGTTGAGATCTTTTTGGTGTAGCTCAATCCGAAAGCCGGGATTAAATGTCCGGTTGATCATGCGCTCACCGTGGACTTCTAAAATCCGCGAAGCCGCAAAGCCGCCCATCAGTGCCTGACGGACCTTTGCGGGATCTGCCCCCGCCTTTGCTGCAAACAGCAGGGCTTCCGATACGGCTTCGATGTTCAGTGCCACGATGATCTGATTGGCCACTTTTGCGGTCTGACCATCGCCGTTGCCGCCTACCAGTGTGATGTTTTTGCCCATCAACTCAAAGAGGGGCTTGGCGCGGGCAAACGAGGTCTCGGAGCCGCCCACCATGATGGTCAGCGCTGCATTTTTTGCACCCACTTCACCGCCAGAGACAGGAGCATCAAGATACTCGCAGCCCAAGGCGTTAATTTTCTGGGCAAACTCCTTGGTGATGATTGGGGAAATCGAGCTCATGTCGATCACGAGCTTCCCCTTTGATAGGCCGCTGGCAACACCGCGATCACCAAACAGCACCTTTTCGACATCCGGGGTGTCGGGCAGCATGGTAATGATCAGATCGGCCTTCTGCGCAACTTCTTGTGCAGAGGCGCACTGTATTGCTTTGGATTGAGCGATTGCCTCGGGGACTTTACTGCGGGTGGTGACAAATACGTTGTGGCCTGCGTTGATCAGGTGGCCGCACATCGGCGCACCCATGATGCCTAAGCCAATAAATCCGACATTGAGTGTCGACATGAGGGAGTTTCCTTTCTAGTGTGTAGCGCGCCATCCAAGGCCCGCCTCGGTGGTGGTTGCAGGCTTGTATTCGCAGCCGACCCAGCCGGCGTAGCCGATCTCATCGAGCAGACGAAAGAGATACTTGTAATTGATCTCGCCTGTGCCGGGTTCGTTGCGGCCCGGGTTATCCGCGATCTGGATATGCGCGATGCGACTGAGATGCTTTTTCAGCGTTGCTGCCAACTCACCCTCCATGCGCTGCATGTGATAGAGGTCGTGCTGAAGAAAGAGGTTGTCTGCGCCGACTTCGTCGTGCAGTCGCAGGGCCTGCTCGGTACGATTCAAATAAAAGCCCGGAATATCAAAGGTGTTGATGGGCTCGGTCAGCAGCTTCAGGCCTGCCTTCTTGAGTTCAGCTGCCGCAAATTTAAGGTTTGCAAGCAGTGTGTCGTGCAGCGCTTGGGGGCTGACACCAGCCGGCGCCTTGCCGGCTAAGCAGTTTAACTGGGGTACGCCCAGCTGGGTTGCGTACTCAATGGCCTTGGGCACACCCGCGCGAAACTCATCGACACGCGTGGGATCGCAGGCGATGCCGCGGTCGCCTGCGTCCCAATCTCCGGCGGGCAGGTTATGCAGCACCAGCTTGAGATTGTGTGACTGCAGGCGTGTTTTCAGTTCCTGGACCGGATAAGGATACGGAAACAAAAATTCCACCGCTTGAAAGCCGCTGGCAGCGGCCTTCTCGAAGCGATCCAGAAACGGCACCTCATTAAAGAGCATCGTGAGGTTGGCAGCAAAACGCGGCATGAGGGATCCTTTTGGAGTCAGTAAGCGATATCGGACTTAGTCCAGCAGTCCAGCGACCTCAAGGCCCTTGCGGCCCTCGGGGTGACGGCAGTCGATTTCTTCAAACTCCATGATGTTGTCGATCTCGGTGCCCATCGCAATATTGGTCACCTTCTCGAGAATCACCTCAACCACAACCGGCACGCGATATTTCTGTGCAGTGGCCTGTGCTTCTTTTAAGGCATCCTGAATTTTTGAAGGATCGGTGACCCGCAGGGCTTTACAGCCCAGCCCCACGACAACCGCCTGGTGATCTACGCCGTAGCCTTTCAGGGTTGGATCATCGATATTTTGGTTTTCAAAGGCCAGCTGAACGTTGAAGTCCATATCAAAATTGCGCTGGGACTGTCGGATCAGGCCAAGGTAGCTGTTGTTGACCAGCACCTGAACATAGGGCAGACGGAATTGCGCGCCCACTGCCAGCTCCTCGATCAGAAACTGGAAGTCATAGTCACCGGCAAGGCCCACCACGGTACGGGTGGGGTCTGCGGCGACAACACCCAGCGCTGCCGGAATGGTCCAGCCCAGCGGGCCGGCCTGGCCACAATTAATCCACTGACGTGGGCCATAGACATTCAGAAACTGCGCGCCGGCAATCTGTGAAAGGCCGATGGTGGTCACATAGATGGTGTCGCGAGGAAATGCTTTGTTCATCTCTTCGTAGACGCGCATCGGCTTGATTGGGGTCTCGGTGTAATGGGTCTTGCGGTGCATTAGGCGCTTGCGCTCCTGGCAGCGGAATACCCAGTCACCGTAGTTCTTCAGGCCGCCTTTGGCGCGACGCTCACGGGCGACTTGAACAAACAATTCCAGGGCTGCCTTGGCATCGGAGACGATGCCGTAATCCGGCATGAATACGCGGCCGATTTGTGTCGGCTCGATATCCACGTGCACAAATTTACGGCCCTTGGTGTAGACATCGACAGAGCCTGTGTGGCGATTCGCCCAGCGATTGCCAATACCAAGCACAAAATCCGAGGCCAGCATCGTGGCATTGCCATAGCGGTGGCTGGTCTGCAGTCCGCACATGCCGGCCATCAGCGGATGGTCATCGGGAATTGAACCCCAGCCCATCAGTGTCGGAATCACGGGGACATTGATGGTCTCAGCAAATTCCACCAAAAGCTTCGCTGCATCGGCATTGATAATGCCGCCGCCAGCAACGATCACAGGCTTATCGGCCGCCAGCAGCATATCGATGGCCTTCTCGACCTGTTTGCGCGAGGCTGCGGGCTTATAGACCGGAAGCGGCTCATAGGTATCGATGTCAAATTCAATTTCGGCCATCTGCACATCGAACGGCAGATCGATCAGTACGGGGCCCGGACGGCCGGAGCGCATCAAATGGAAGGCCTGCTGAAAGACACGCGGCACCTGGGCGGGCTCGCGAACGGTCACAGCCATCTTGGTGACCGGCTTAGCGATGCTTTCGATGTCCACCGCCTGGAAGTCTTCTTTATACAGCCGCGCGCGGGGCGCCTGACCCGTGATGCAGAGAATAGGAATTGAGTCAGCGATCGCGGAATAAAGGCCGGTGATCATGTCGGTGCCAGCAGGGCCCGAGGTGCCGATACAGACACCGATGTTGCCCGCTGCGGCACGGGTGTAGCCCTCGGCCATGTGCGATGCGCCCTCAACGTGACGCGCCAGAATGTGGGCGATGGATTGGCGCTCCTTGAGCGCTGCATACATGGGGTTGATGGCGGCACCGGGAACACCGAAGGCCTGCGTGATGCCTTCTTTTTCCATCACTTGGACTGCTGCCATTACTGCGCGCATTCTTGCCATGACTGTCTCCTGCTTTTTGTGGGGATGGTTGGGGGAAGTGGCCGGAATAGGAATCCAGCGTTAACTTGAACTGGATGGTCTCAGGGCTGGCGATCCCCGGGAAGCCTGCGCGGGGGCATTTCAGCTATTCCAAAATGGAATACCATGACGGCCATGGATCGAATTCAGTCCCTGCGGCTCTACGTCCGGCTGGTCGACCTTGGATCGTTTTCCAAGGCCGCCAGCGATCTTGGGATCGGCCAGCCCACGGCCACCAAGATGGTCGCCCAGCTGGAGCAGCGGCTGGGCAGCCGCTTGCTGCACCGCACGACACGGGGCGTCAGTCCGACCGAGGTGGGCCAGATGTTTTACGAAAAGTGCCGCCTGATCCTGCATCACGTGGATGAGGCCGATACCGTTGCGGCCCTGGTGCAGTCGCAGGTTCAGGGGCTGCTGCGAATCAATACCTCGGTGGCGTTTGGCCGGCGGGTCATGGCGCCGATGGTGATTAACTTCATGCGACAAAACCCCAAGCTGCAGATCGATCTTACTTTTGACGACCGCTATGTTGATCTGGTGGAGCAGGGCATCGATGTGGCGATTCGAATGGGAAGGCTGGGCGATTCGAGCCTGGGTGCCCGGTATCTCGGGTTAAATCCCTGGATCGTTGTGGCGTCGCCCGAGTATCTCAAGGGCCGTGAGCTTCCCGCGCACCCGCGTGATCTTGTGAGGCACGACGCACTGATTTACAGCACCGCACAGGGCGATGCCCGCTGGCACTTTGCAGGCGGCGACGGCGCCAACGAAGTCGTGCAGGTCTCGGGGCCGCTGCGATCAAACAATCTCTCAACACTTTTAGTTGCGGCACGCAATCACATGGGGGTGGCGGCGCTACCTTGGTACGTCGCAGTTCAGTCGGTGAACTCCGGCGCGGTTGTACCGCTTTTAAAAACCTACACGCTGCCAGCTCAGGAGATTCATGCAGTATTTCCTTCGCCCCGGCTGGTGCCGGCGAAGGTAAAAGGCTTCATTGATTGGCTTTCTGGCCAGTTCGGCGGGGCCTGGTGGGAGACGCAGGCCTGAGCGTTATCGCCGACGTGCGATCTCTCCAGCTTTTTCAAAAGGAATTTGAATCAATCCATTGGCAACTGTGGCGCTGCCTGCGATTTTGTAGGGCAGGCTGCCAGCGCCCGCGGCAATAAGACTCTGGCGCAGCGTCTCGGGCAGGGCCTTAAATGCAACCGATACCCGCATCGGCACTGAGATTGCGGTCTGGGCGCTGAGCGTCGTTTTTGCCGATAAGGTCTCGGCCTTGCCAAGAAGCTGCCCGGCGATGCTTAAGTCGGCCTTCAGATCGGTCACTGTGATCTCAATCGGATTGGGGTTGGTGACCCGCAATGACACTGTGAATTGCACCCCCTCGCGATCGATGGAGGCCAGCCGGACCTCGGCAACTTCGACCTGGGGTGATTTGATGGCACTGGCGCATCCGGCCAGGGTGCAGGCCATGACTGCGGCTGCAATAAAATAGGTGAGTCGATTTGTAATTTGCATAACCCGTTTGCTCCCAGGAGGCCTGCATGTTGATGGTGATTTCACCAGCCAAGACGCTGGATTTTGACACGCCGCCCACCACGTCCGTGAGTTCGCAGTGCGATTTTCTAAATCAGTCAGCTGAGCTCATCAAGATTCTCAGGCCCATGGGGCTTGGTCAGGTCGCTGCGTTGATGGACCTCAGTGACAAACTGGCAGCCTTAAACGTCGCCCGCTTCGGTGCCTGGAAGCGGCCCTTCACATCGGCCAATGCCAAGCAGGCAGTGCTTGCTTTTGATGGCGATGTCTACGATGGGCTTTCCGCCAAGACCATGAATAAGACGCAGCTCGGCCGGGCCCAGAAATGCTTAAGAATTCTGTCAGGGCTCTATGGGCTGCTGAGGCCGCTGGATCTGATGCAGCCCTATCGCCTGGAAATGGGCACTGCCTTGGCCAACCCAAAGGGCAAGGATTTATACAGTTTCTGGGGTGACCGAATTGGTAAGGCCTTAAATACCGAGCTGCAGGGCCACCGCGAAAAGGTGTTGATTAATCTTGCCTCGGATGAATACTTCAAATCCGTCCAGGCCCTGAGTTTTCCAGTCGTAACGCCGGTATTTCAAGAGAAGAAGTCAGGCGCCTACAAGGTGGTGAGCTTTAACGCCAAGCGCGCCCGCGGGCTAATGGCGCGTTTTGTCATCGATGAGGCCATTGATCGGCCCGAGGGGCTGAAAGACTTCGGGCTTGAGGACTATCGTTTTGATGCAAAGGCCTCGACCGAGAGCAAGCTGATGTTTCGCAGAGGCTAGTGCTGCGGTAGAAAAATAGGCTCAGGCTCAAGAAAAATTCCGAATTTAGCCACGACGGCCTGCTGGATTTCGTGGGCGAGCGCCAAAATTTCGCGGCCCGTGCCACCACCGTGGTTGACCAGCACCAGCGCATGGCCATCGTGCACGCCGACATCGCCCCGCCGGGCGCCTTTAAAACCGCAGCGCTCAATCAGCCAGGCTGCCGAAATTTTGCATTGATCATGATGAGACGCATCGACCGGATACTGAGGCAGATCAGGGTGGAGCAGGCTGAGGTTTTTAGCCTGCAGCTGACTCACCATGGGATTTTTAAAAAAGCTGCCGACATTTCCGATGTCATTCGGATCGGGAAGCTTTCTTCTTCGAATGGCAATCACCGCATCGGCAACCTCCCGGGCTGAGGGCGGCTGGGCCTGATGCGCAAACGCTGATTTCAGATCCGCATAGTTAATTTCAACTTGCGTATTGGCCATCGGGCGGAGCTGGAGTTCAATTTCCGTAATGAGATAGCGGGGCTGATCCCAGGGCCCCTGGATTGCTGGGTCTCGGAATATGCTGTGACGATAAGAAAAGCCACAGTCGTTGGCGCCTAAGCGCACCAATTTTTTGTCTTGAAAGTCCCATGCGGTGACCGCTGTGATGCGGTCACTGAGCTCAACACCGTAGGCGCCAATGTTTTGTACCGGGGCTGCGCCGGTGGTTCCGGGAATCAGCGCCAGATTCTCTAAGCCGGCAAATCCCTGGCCAAGACTCCACATCACCAGCCCGTGCCAGTCTTCGCCCGCGCCTGCGGTCAGGCGGCCATCTTCAGTGATCTGGCGGCCCATGATGCGCGCCAGTAAAACCGTGGCGGCCAATGGCGCATGCAGTACGACATTGCTGCCTGCGCCCAGAATGCACCGCGGGGCCTGACCGAGGGCTGCGGTGATTTCGGGAAGTGCTTGGATCGAATCAACCTGAATCACGCGGTCCGCCCGGGCCGGCAGACGCAGGGTGTTGTGTTGCGAGAGATTCATACGCCAGCAGCCGGATGAAGCATTCTCGGCAAAGCGCGGTGCTTTACGAGGGCGTATAGCCCAGTCGCACGTAAATTGGTGCGTAGGCTTCGGCCTGGGTCACCTCGACAAGGCCCTCGCGGGCGAGCTCTAAGAGGGCTAAAAAGTGGATAACGATCACCGGAATGCCGCCGCCATGGGCCAATTCCTGCAAAAAGAGTTCGGTGAATTCAACAAAGGGCCGGCCCTGCAAAAACTTCAGAATCCGCGACATGTGTTCGCGCACGGAGAGCGGCTCGCGTGTGATGTGATGGTGGGCGGTCAGCTTGGCTCTGCGCAATATGTCATTCCATGCAGCCCGCAGATCTTCAGCGTTGACGTCCGGCAGCCTGGGCGCCATGGTCTGATCGACAAAGATGGTGGCGGCCAGCACATCGCGGCCAAGCTGCGGAAAGGCATCGATTTGTCGGGCCGCGATTTTCATCTGCTCGTATTCCAAAAGCCGGCGCACCAGTTCGGCCCGGGGGTCCTCGGGCTCCTGATCGCCCTCGCGCGGCCTGACCGGCAGCAGCAGGCGTGACTTAATTTCGATCAGCATGGCGGCCATCAGTAGGTATTCCGCGGCAAGCTCAAGATTACGGGAGCGGATTTCTTCCACGTAATTCAGATACTGGCGGGTGACTTCGGCCATTGGAATATCCAGGATGTCGAAGTTCTGACGGCGAATGAGATACAGCAACAAATCGAGTGGGCCCTCGAAGGTCTCAAGAATGACCTCAAGCGCATCCGGTGGGATGTACAAATCCTTTGGAATTTCGGTGAGCGGCTCACCGTAAAGCCGCGCAAAGGTCTCTTGCAGTGCAGGCGCTGCAGCCGGCTCGGCGGTCTCGGCCCCCTGGTCGACGGGGTCAGTCACGGGATCCACGGTCGCGAGGGTTAATCCGGCTGATACACGTAGGGCTTTTGCTTGACCCGGATTTCTTGGGCCCGCTGAAGCTGATCCAGGTCAAGCGGATCCCGATCCCAGAGCAGGCGGCGGCCCGACTGCTGGGCATCTTCAAGATGGGGCCGCTGCTCTTTTAAAGAGCGCAGGAATTTGGTGATTTCTGATTCGTAGAGAGGCATGGGCCCGATTTTAACCGAGCGACTCGCGATTGGCCGCGATCAGGGCATCAATACGCTCCCGGTCCACCCGAGTCATCAGGTGAGAAAAGCCCTTGATGGATTGGATTGGGGGTGCGGCCAGGTCTGACCAGTTCAGTGGGCCGGCCAGCCCAAAGACCTCTTGCTCAATACGCTGGGCGGTGAGCGGCAATACGGGCTTCAGAAGAATCGTCAGCTGCGCGAAGGCCTTGAGGGCGCGGCTGCAGATCTCATGAAGTCTGGGCAGCAGGGTGGCATCGGTCATGGACTGCTTGGCAATCTCCCAGGGCTTCTCGCTATCGACATAGCCATTAACAAGATCCATGAGCGCACCCACTTCGCGCACGACCCGGGCAGTATCACGCTGCTCATAGGCCGCCGCAATCTCAGGCTGCGCGGCGGTGATGGCCTGATGCAGGCCATGCGCGGGTTCGGCCAGGGATCGCGGATCAAGCTGGCCGTCGAATCGTTTGGTGATGAACCCCGCACATCGGCTGGCGATGTTGACGTACTTGCCCACCAGATCACTGTTGATTTTTGCGATGAAGTCCGCGAGGTTTAAATCCAGATCTTCCATGCTGCCATTGAGCTTTGCCGCGAAGTAATACCGCAGCCACTCTGGATTCAGTGCCTGGTCTAGGTAGCTCTGGGCAGTGATGAAGGTGCCCCGCGATTTACTCATCTTCGCGCCATCAACGGTGAGAAAGCCATGGGCAAAAACATTGGTTGGCGTGCGAAAGCCGGAGAACTTCAGCATGGCCGGCCAAAACAGTGTGTGGAAGTAAAGAATATCTTTCCCGATGAAATGGTATTGCTCGACCTCGGAGTCTGGCGCGGTGAAGGATGCAAACGAGAGGCCGTGATCCGTGCAGTATTTTTTTAAGCTGGCGTAGTAGCCCACCGGCGCATCTAGCCAGACATAGAAATACTTGCCGGGTGCGCCCGGAATCTCAAAGCCAAAGTACGGCGCATCGCGTGAGATATCCCAGTCGCTCAGGCCCGCGGGATCAGTAGCCGACTCGCCGAGCCACTCTTTTAGTTTGTTGGCGGCCTCTGGCTGAAGCCGTTCATCCGTAATCGCCCATTGCCGCAGAAATGCAAAGCAGCGCGGATCCGAGAGCTTGAAAAAGTGATGATCGGATTCTTTGCGAACCGGTGTACTGCCCGAAACAACCGACCGCGGGTTCTTCAGTTCGGTCGGGCTGTACGTGGCGCCGCAGGCCTCGCAGGAATCGCCATACTGATCTTTGGCGCCGCATTTCGGGCAATCCCCTTTAATGAAGCGATCCGGAAGAAACATCTCTTTGGTCGGGTCATACATCTGCTCAATGCGACGGATCTCGATTAAGCCGGCATCCTTTAGCCCCCGATAGACCTGCTCGGAGAGTTCTTTGTTTTCGGGCGAGTGGGTGCTGTAGTAATGATCGAACGAGACCGCAAAGCCTGCGAAATCCCGGGTGTGCTCATGCCAGACCCGGTCAATCAGGGCCTCTGGGCTTAGGCCCTCTTTTTCGGCCCGCAGCATGATGGGCGTACCGTGGGTGTCATCGGCGCAGACATAGACCACTGCATGGCCCCGCATGCGTTGAAACCGGACCCAGATGTCAGTCTGGATGTATTCGACCAGATGCCCAAGGTGAATGGCCCCGTTGGCGTAGGGCAGGGCAGAGGTGACCAGAATCTTGCGCTGTCGATTGGAGTCAGCAGACGAGTGGCCAGGTCGCGAATGCTCGGTCATTGTGCGGGGAATAGGGGAAGATACGAGGGCGTGTGCGGCTCGTCTAATTAATCAACCGTGTATTCTGCCCGATCTATGGATTCTTCTTTATTGAACTCAGTAAACGCTGTCCTCTCGACCGTGTTCGACCCCCGGCTTGGCCCGGCCCCCGGCAAGGACCTCGTCAGCGCGAAGATGGTCGAGAGCGTCGAGATAAAGGATGGCGCGCTTTGCGTGGGAATCGCCCTGCCGTATGCGGCGATCGGTGAGGCATCGGTCTGGCAGGACCGTATTGGCCGGGCGCTGGCAGGCCTTGCGCCCGAGGGCAAGGTCAAGGTGTCGGTTGCGGTCAAGGTGAAGGCCCGCGCGATTCCTGCAACCATGAAGCGGCTCAATGGAATCAAAAACATCATCGCAGTCGCCTCCGGAAAAGGCGGCGTGGGCAAGAGCACCACGGCGGCCAATCTGGCACTCGCGCTGGCCGCAGAGGGTGCCCGCGTGGGCATGATGGATGCCGATATTTATGGGCCATCGCAGACCATGATGCTGGGCGCTGCAGGCCAGGCATATTCCAACGATCAAAACAAGATTGAGCCCAAGATCGCGTACGGCGTGCAAGTCATTTCGATGGGCATGCTGACCAACGACGATACCCCGATGGTCTGGCGCGGCCCGATGGCCTCCAGCGCCATGGAGCAGCTGCTGACCGAGACGGCCTGGGAGGATGTGGACTATCTGGTTGTCGATATGCCGCCAGGCACAGGAGATATTCAGCTCACGCTGTCGCAGCGGGTGCCGGTCACTGGTGCGGTGATCGTGACCACGCCGCAAGACATCGCGTTGCTGGATGCGAAAAAGGGCCTGGTCATGTTTGAGAAAGTAAAGGTGCCGATCCTGGGGATTGTGGAGAACATGGCCATGCATGCCTGCTCGAAATGTGGGCATGTTGAGCATATTTTCGGCGAGGGTGGCGGCGCCCGAATGGCCGAGCAATACGGTGTTCAGTTCCTTGGATCCTTGCCCCTGGATATCAAAATCCGTGAGCAGGCCGACTCTGGCCGGCCCACCGTGGTGGCCGAGCCGGATGGCCCGATTGCGACGGCCTACCGGGAGATTGCCCGCACGGTCGGGGCGCGGGTGGCCATGCTCTCCGAGGATCACAGCGCCAAGTTCCCGAGTATCAAGATCGTCGGGACTTAAGTGGCTTGTGGGACAATTCGTCCCATCATGAGTATTAAAAGTGATCGCTGGATCCGCCGGATGGCGGAGTCCCACGGAATGATCGAGCCCTTCGCGCCGCAGCAGGTTCGATATGCGGGCGAAACAAAAATTGTTTCCTACGGCACATCAAGCTACGGCTACGATGTCCGCTGCGCAAACGAATTTAAGATTTTCACCAACATCAATAGCACCATCGTAGATCCCAAGAATTTCGATAGCGCCTCGTTTGTTGATTTTCGTGGCGATGTCTGTGTGATTCCGCCAAATTCATTCGCCCTGGCACGCACGGTGGAGTACTTTCGAATTCCGCGAAGCGTCTTGACGGTCTGCCTGGGAAAAAGCACGTATGCAAGATGTTTTCGCGGGGATACGCGTGTGGCCTTGGTTGACGGCAGTGCGCCGACCCTTGAAGAGATGGCCCGACGCCATGAATCGGGAGAGCGCTTCTGGGGTTACAGCATCGGTGAAAACGGAAGGCTGATCGTCTCCCAGCTCGATGCCCCGCGCTACATCGGCCGGGACAATCTGGTCGAGGTAACCCTCGATAATGGTCAGACGATTCATGCAACGCCCGATCACTTGTTTATGACCCGGGATGGCCGATGGACGCCGGCCGCTGAGCTTGCGCCCGGCGCATCTCTCATGCCGCTTTATCGAGCGATCGCTCGTGGCTACGAGATGGTGTATCAGCCCCTAAATGGACATTTGACTCCCACGCATCGGCTTTCAGATGAATGGAATCTGCGCCTCGGTTTTTATGCAGATATGCCCGGGAGTCATCGGCACCACGTGGATCATGACCGCCTGAATAACAACCCGTGGAATCTCGTGCGTATGGCGGCGAAGGACCATATCGCGCTTCATAACCGAGAGACTTATGGCGAGGATTTTGACCCCTTGGAGCACAGCTTATCGATCAAGTTGGCCCTTCAGGCGCGGATGAGTGACCCTGAGTGGAAGAACCACTACAGTGATCTTCAGCGCAAGAGAGCAAACGACTTCTGGTCCGAGGATCGTTATCGTGAGGCGCGCGATCGACTGCTGCTTGAGCGACAGAGTGTTTCGCAGGAGACGCGCACGCGGCTGAGTCAGGCCCATCGGGCTCGGTACGCCAACAGCGAGACCCGGCAACAGCATAGTGAGCTGATGCGCGCGGCATGGGCGAATGCCTCCGCTGAGCGGCGTGCCCGGCAGGCGGAGGTCGCGCGACAAATTAATTTGCGAAACGAAATTACCGAGGACCGGGTCCTTCGCGCCCTGAATCAGACGGGATCGATCCGCGCCGCAGCACGTTTGTTGAATTGTGATCGCTCGGTCTTCAGACGTTTTCCTGAGTTACTGCATGAATTCCGCGGAAAGGGCCGCAGGCTTAAGGCCGAAGAGCCGCGGATGGCCTACGGGATGTTCAACCATAAAGTAGCTTCGGTACGCTCAATTGGCGGTGAGCATGATGTGTTCTGTCTGACTGTGCCAGAGGCGGGGAACTTCGCTCTTGAGGGCGGGGTATTCGTGAAGAATTGCGGCATCATCGTCAACGTAACGCCCTTGGAGCCCGAGTGGGAAGGCCATGTGACGCTGGAATTCTCCAACACCACACCACTGC
>Ga0194116_10000359_pt1 | contig 84548 bp, 76 predicted proteins | sample TA2MahsurfametaG_4_FD_148617 | JGI IMG/M metagenome (GOLD analysis project Ga0194116, IMG submission 148617) | Freshwater microbial communities from Lake Tanganyika, Tanzania - TA2015008 Mahale S9 surface | ecosystem: Environmental > Aquatic > Freshwater > Lake | place: Tanzania: Lake...
ACGAATCGAGGAGCACCTGGAACCCGCGATCGATCCGGAAGCCATCGACGAGATCGGTCGCGACGCGTCCGCCGATGCGATCGCTCGCTTCAAAGATCAGACTCGGGACGCCACGCGCTTGCAGGGTGCGCGCCGCCGAGAGGCCGGCGAGGCCCGCTCCGATGATGATGACGTCTGGTCGCTGCGCCATGAGGGAATGGATAATAGTTTCCCCACGCCATGACGACGCCAAAGCACTACGACGCCGACTACTATCGCCGCTGGTATCACGACCCGGCGCAGCGGGTGATCACCCCGGAGGCGGTCGCGCGAAAGGTGCGCCTCGTGCTCGGGATCGCGGAGTCATTGCTCGAGCGCCCGGTGCGTTCGGTGCTCGACGTGGGATGCGGGGAAGGGAGTTGGCGCGCGCACCTACGTCGCCTGCGTCCCGGGCTCCGCTACACCGGGGTGGAGAGCAGCGAATACGTGCTCGAGCGTTTCGGTCGCGCGCGCGACATCCGCCGCGGGAGCTTCGGCACCCTCGGCGAGGTCCGGCTCGCGGCCTCGTACGATCTGGTCGTCGTCTGCGATGTGCTCCAGTACGTGCCCGACCGTGAGCTCAATACCGGGCTTTCCGCGATCGCCGATCGGCTCGGTGGGGTGGTCTACCTCGAGGCCTACGCGACCGAGGATGCGATCGAGGGGGACCACGCCGATTGGCACCATCGGAGCGCGGAGCAGTATCGGCGGCACTTTCGGCGGGCGGGGCTCCAGGCGGTCGGGATGCACTGTTATGTAGGTCGCGAGCTGGCGGGGCGGACGGCGGCGCTCGAGCGCGGACACCCGTAGGCGCGACCCCCGTAGGCGCGACAACGCGCCCGCCCGGCCGCTCGGGCGCTCAGGCGCTGGCGACACCCTTGACCGGGGGGCGCCCCTAGTTAACCTTTCATCCGGATATACGGATGAAGAAGACTCTCCTCCACGACCGCCTGTCGGCCCTCGCCGACCCGATCCGCACCCGCATCCTGCTGGTGCTGGAGCGGCACGAGCTCACCGTCTCCGAACTCCGGACGGTGCTCCAGCTCCCGCAGTCGACGGTCAGCCGGCACCTCAAGGTGCTGGCCGATGCGGCCTGGATCGGCTCGCGCGAAGACGGGACCTCCAATCGCTATCGCCTCGACACCAAGGGGCTCGACGCCGGGACCAAGCGTCTCTGGAGCGCGGTGCGTGGCGAGGCGGAGCAGCTCCCCGCCGCGCGCCGGGACGCCGAGCGCGTCGCCGGGGTCCTCGCCGATCGTCACACCCGCTCGCAGGCCTTCTTCGCCTCCTCGGCTGCGCAGTGGGACAAGCTGCGTGGTGAGCTCTTCGGCGTGCGCACCGAACTCTTCGCCCTCGTCGGACTCCTCGATGAGCGCGCGCAGGTCGGCGACCTCGGCTGTGGGACGGGGCAGCTTGCCGAGGTGATGGCGCCGTTCGTCTCACGCGTCATCGCGGTCGATGAGTCGGCGGCGATGCTCAAGGCGGCGCGCGCTCGACTCGCAGCGCTCGAGAATGTGGAGCTCAGTGAGGGCTCGCTCGAGACCCTCCCGATCGAGGATGGGGCGCTCGATCTCGCCGTGGTCTCCCTCGTGCTCCACTACGTGGCCGATCCGGCGGCGGTGCTCGCTGAGATTCGTCGCACGCTGCGCCCAACCGGGGGACGCCTCCTCCTCGTCGACATGCTCCCGCACGATCACGCCGAGTACCGGCAGACGATGGGGCATGTCTGGCTCGGATTCGATCCCACGCAGCTCCGCGACTGGGCGCTCCAGGCCGGCTTCCGTTCCATCCGTCATCACGCCCTTCCTGCCGCCCCATTGGCGAAGGGTCCCACCTTGTTCACCGCTGTCCTTTCCACCTGATCCCTCTCACCTGACCCCTTTTATGACTGCCATCGCTCCAGAGCTCCATCCATTCGACGCCGTGAAGGCCACGGGCCGTCCTCCGTTCAAGGTCGCCGACCTCTCCCTTGCCGAGTGGGGGCGTCAGGAGATCCGTCTCGCCGAGTATGAGATGCCTGGCCTCATGGCCCTCCGTGCCGAGTTCAAGGGGAAGAAGCCCCTCGCCGGCGCGCGCATCATGGGCTCGCTCCACATGACGATCCAGACCGCGGTCCTCATCGAGACGCTGGCCGAGCTCGGCGCCGACGTGCGCTGGGTCTCATGCAACATCTTCTCGACCCAGGATCATGCGGCGTCCGCCGTCGTCGTCGGCAAGGACGGCTCGGTCGCGCAGCCGCGCGGCATCCCGGTCTTCGCCTGGAAGGGCGAGACCCTCGAGGAGTACTGGTGGTGCACCGAGCAGGCGCTCATGTGGCCCGACGGTCAGGGCCCGAACCTCATCCTCGATGACGGCGGCGACGCCACGATGCTCGTGCACAAGGGCACGGAGTACGAGGCCGCGGGCAAGGTCCCGGCCTTCGATCCGAAGAACGAGCCCGAAGAGTGGGGCGTGATCCTCGAACTCCTTCGTAAGACCCTGAAGGAGGACCCGAAGCGCTGGACCAACGTCGGTCGCGCCATCAAGGGCGTCTCTGAGGAGACCACCACCGGCGTGCACCGTCTCTATGAGATGACGCAGGCGGGGACCCTCCTCTTCCCGGCGATCAACGTCAACGACTCGGTCACCAAGGCGAAGTTCGACAACCTCTATGGCTGCCGTCACTCGCTGACCGATGGCATCCTCCGCGCGTCGGACGTGATGCTCGCGGGCAAGGTCGCGGTCGTCATGGGCTACGGCGATGTGGGCAAGGGGTCGGCGCAGTCGCTCCGTGCGCAGGGTGCGCGCGTCGTCATCACCGAGATCGACCCGATCTGCGCGCTGCAGGCGGCGATGGAGGGGTATCAGGTCACGACGCTTGAGGAGGTCGTGAGCACCGCCGACGTCTTCATCACCGCGACCGGCAACGCCAACATCATCACCGTCGACCACATGGCGAAGATGAAGGACAAGGCGATCGTCGGGAACATCGGCCACTTCGACAACGAGATCGATATGGCCGGGCTCAAGGCGATCAAGGGGATCGTGCGGAACCAGATCAAGCCGCAGTTCGACGAGTGGGTCTTCCCGGACGGGCACTCGGTCCTCATCCTCGCCGAGGGGCGTCTCTTGAACCTCGGCTGCGCCACCGGCCACCCGAGCTTCGTGATGAGCTGCTCCTTCACCAACCAGGTCCTGGCGCAGATCGACCTGCACCTCGCGGCGCAGGGGAAGCCGACCCTCTCCGGGACCAAGTACGACTCCAACAAGGTGAACGTGCTCCCGAAGAAGCTCGACGAGAAGGTGGCGCGCCTCCATCTCAGCAAGCTTGGGGTCAAGCTTACCACGCTCTCCGAGAAGCAGGCGTCGTACATCGGCGTGCCGGTGGACGGGCCGTACAAGCCGGACCACTACCGCTACTAGTCGGGCGGTGAGGCGATGCCGACGGGCGTGGGACCGCGAGGTCCCACGCCCGTTTCGCTTTCCTGTCAGAGAGGGCATCCTTCAAGGGTGACGACGCGTCGGCATTTCTTGGGGCAGATGACCGTGGCGGTCGGGGGCGTGTTCGGCGCCCCGACGATCCTGCGGAGCGCCCCCGAGGCCCCTGATCTCATCCTGCGTGGCGGGGTGATCATCGACGGCCTCGGGCGTCCCCGCTTCCAGGCCGACCTCGCGATCACCGGCGACCGCATCACGGCGATCGGGCGCAAGCTCCGGGAGCAGGGCGCGGTCGAAATCGATTGTCGCGACCGGATCGTCGCGCCGGGGTTCGTCGATGTGCACTCGCATGGCGATGGGACGGTCTTCGACGACCCGAATCAGGAGTCGCTCATCCGTCAGGGGGTGACGACGATCATCGTCGGAGCGGATGGGAGCTCGCGCGCGCCGGCGATGGATCCCGATAGCGATGCGCCGCTGACGATCGCCGCGGTGCTGGAGCGCTTCGATCGTGTCGGTCCCTCGACCAACATCGGGACCCTCGTCGGGCTCGGGAGCGTGCGCGAGCTCGTGATCGGCGAGGCCGATCGCCCAGCGACGCCCGCCGAGCTCCGTCGGATGGTGACGCTCGTCGAGCGCGCCCTCGCCGATGGGGCGCTTGGCACCTCGAGTGGGCTCGAGTACACCCCGGGCGCCTTTGCCTCCCTCGAGGAACTCGTCGCCCTCTGCACGCCGCTCAGCGAGCGCGGGCTCGCGTATCACACCCACATGCGCAACGAGGACGATGCGCTCATCGAGGCAGTGGAGGAGGCGATCGCCGTGGCCCGTGGGGCGAAGTGCGGGTTGCAGATCGCCCATCTCAAGACGCAGGGGCCACGCAACTGGCCCAAGCTCGATACCGTCTTCGAGCGGATCGGTGCCGCGCGCGCGACCGGCCTCGATGTCGCCTTCGATCGCTATCCCTATCTCGCCTATCACACGGGACTCACGAACCTCTTCCCGGCGTGGACGCGTGATGGAGGGATGACGCGTTTCTTCGAGCGGATCGAGGACCGCGCCACCGCCGATCGCATCCGCGCCGAGGCCAACGAGAAGGCGGCACTGATCGGCGGGTGGGAGAATGTCCAGATCTCGCGCGTGTCCGTCGCGGAGGATGAGGTGGTGGTAGGGCAGCGGCTCGGGAGCTTCGCGCAGCAGCTCTCGCTCGATCCCTACGATGTGGCGGTGGGGCTGCTTCGTCGCAACGATGGATCGGTGAGTATGATCGGCTTCGCGATGAGCGAGGAGAACCTCGAGAAGATCCTTGCGCATCCACAGGGGATGGTCGCCTCCGATGGGACGGCGTACGCGATCAGCGGCCCAGCGCGCCGCGGGTCACCCCACCCACGCGGGGCAGGGAGCTTCGCCCGTGTGCTCGGCCGCTACGTGCGCGAGCGGAAGACCCTCACCCTCGAGCAGGCGGTGCAGAAGATGACCGCGCTCCCCGCGTCTCGCGTCGGGATCACCTCGCGCGGTCGGCTCGCCATCGGCGCCTATGCCGATGTGGTGGTCTTCGATGCCGATCGCGTCACCGATCGTGCCGATTTCCGCGACCCGTTCCAATACGCCGAGGGGATCACCGCGACGATCGTGAACGGGGGGCTGACCTTCGTCGATGGCGGGCGGGGGCTTCGGACGGGGCGCGCGCTCCGCGGGTAGACCGGGACGGGTTACCTTCCGAGGGTCTCCTTCTTCGAGGCCCATCGATGTCTCCGAGCTCCCTTCGTCTCTCTCTCGTCGCTGGCCTGATCCTCGGGGGTATCGCGATGCCCGCCGTCGCCCAGCGCGCGGCTGCACCCGCACAGGACCCGCATCTCGCCAAGGCACTCAAGGTCCTCACCTCCACGCCGCTGATCGATGGACACAACGACCTCCCGTGGGCGATCCGCGAGAGCAAGACGGCGCCGAGTGATGTCGAAGCATACGATCTGCGTCAGCGCACGGCGGGCCACACCGATCTCGCCCGCCTCGCGGCCGGCCGACTCGGTGGACAGTTCTGGTCGGTCTACATCCCCGGGGATACGAGTATCGCGCGTCAGGGATACGCGAAGGTGCAGCTCGAGCAGATCGACATCGCGCGCCGCGTGATGGCGACGTACCCGGAACGGCTCGCGTATGCGAGCAGTGCGGCCGATCTCCGCGCGGCCTTCCAGCGTGGCCGTATCGGTGGGGTGCTGGGGATGGAGGGGGGGCATGCGATCGAGAACTCCCTCGGCGCGTTGCGCGCGTTCTATGACCTCGGCGCGCGCTACATGACCCTCACGCACAATCAGACCCTCGACTGGGCGGACGCGGCGACGGGCGTCCAGCGTCATGGGGGACTCACAGCCTTCGGGAAGGAGGTCGTGCGGGAGATGAACCGACTCGGGATGCTCGTCGATCTCTCACACGTGGCGCCGTCGGTGATGAGCCAGGCGCTCGATGTGAGCGAGGCGCCGGTGATCTTCTCGCACTCGAACGCACGGGCCCTCGCCGATCACCCGCGCAACGTCCCGGATTCGATCCTCAAGCGTCTCCCCAAGAACGGAGGGATCGTCATGGTGACCTTCGTCCCGGGGTTCACCTCGCAGGCGGTCGTCGAGTGGAATCGAACGCCGGCGGCGCAGCGGTCGGCTGGTGCCAGTGCACCACGCGCCACACTCGCGCAGGTCGCCGATCACATCGAGCAGATCCGGAAGGTCGCTGGGGTCGATCATGTGGGGATCGGAGGCGACTTCGACGGGATCAGCGATGTGGTCGAAGGGCTCGAGGATGTCTCGACTTATCCCGCGCTCTTCGCCGAGCTCTCGCGTCGCGGTTGGAGCGAAGCCGATCTGCGGAAGCTCGCCGGGGAGAACATCCTCCGCGTCTTCGCGCAGGCGGAGCAGGTGGCGGTACGACTCCGTGCCACGCGGGCGCCGAGCACGAAGACGATCGGGGAGTTGGACGGGGTGCGGCGGTGAGTCGATCGGTGCCCTCGCTTGGCGAGGGCACCGCGATGGTCAGGCGCGGGCGAGGATCGTCGAGGCGCGCGCGCGCAGCCAGCGCCGGAGATCGGTCACCGAGGTGAGGGGGTCGGCACCGATCTCGGAGAGCACCTCGCCATAGGAGAGCGCGCCGCTCCCACCGACCACGAGTCCGACCTGCGGCGGGAGCTTGGACCGCAGCGTGCGGAGCTCTCCCGCGAGGCGTGGATCGTCCGTCGGGTAGACGATCGAGAGCGCGACGGCATCGGCCTTGGCGATCTGCGCGGCGCGCGCCAGCTCCTCGGCCGGGAGATTCGGGCCGAGATAGATCACCCGCCATCCGTGGCCACCCGCGCTCGTCGCGGCAAGCATCGCCCCGAGCTCGTGGAGTTGGCCGGCCGGGGTCCCCACCACGACGACCGGGGCCCCCTGCGGTGGGGCCGAACTCTCGCCCATCCAGGTCAGGACGCGGCGGATGGTCGCGGTGGCGAGATGCTCATTGGCGGGGAGCAGGAGCCCCTGGTGCCAGAGCGACCCGATGGTGAAGAGCATCGGGCCGATCACTTGATCGATGACCTCGTCGGCCGGGAGCCGGAGGGCGGCGGCACGAAGGGTCATCTCCAAGGCATGGCCATCGAACTTCTCGACGGCGATCAGCGCCGAGGAGAGGAAGCTCTCGATCGCCGGACCATCCCCCGATGGGGCCCGGTTGAGTTCGGCGGCGCGCTCCTCGGCGAGGATGAGCTTCTGGAGCTCATCATTCGGCAGGGTCGCCACCTGACCGATCTGGCGGCCCAGGCGGGTCAGTCGGGCGAGCAGACGGAGTCGCTCGATGTCTGCGTCGGTGTAGTGCCGCTGACCGCCGGCGCTCCGGACGGGCCGGATGGCGCCATACCGCTTCTCCCACGCCCGAAGCAGGTCCGGGGTGAGCCCGGTCCGCTGCGCGACGATGCGCATCGGATGGGGGAAGGGGACGCCGGTCGGGTCAGCCATGTCCAGAAATAAACTGGACAAAAGGTGTTCCTGTCAAGAATATTCCTAGGATTCGTTCAGCAATTCCCTGTACAGATCACACCAGACCATGGAGCAGCCCATGCGCCCGTCCCGGATCGTCCTTTCCCTCGCCCTCCTTGGCGCCGTCGGTGCCTCGCCGATCGCGGCGCAGAGCAACCGCCTGACTGCCGCGGCCAGCACGCGGGCGACCGCCGTCGTCTCCCTCTCCGCGCCGCGGGTGCAGGGCCAGCCGGCTCCGACCCCCCTCACCATCAAGGTGGAGTACGGCCAGCCGCATGTGCGCGGCCGTGCGGGGCTCCCGACCGAGCTCGCGAAGGATGGGACGGTCTGGCGTGTCGGGGCGAACGCCGCGACCACGCTGACCACCGAGGTCGATCTCACCATCGGTGGGTCCGAGGTCCCGAAGGGCGCCTACTCCCTCTATGCGGTGCGCGAGGGGGGGAAGACGCTTCTCATCATCAACAAGAACACGGGGCAGTGGGGGACGGAGTACGACGGGTCGAAGGACCTGGCGCGCGTCCCGTTGACCTCGCGGACCGCGGCAGAGTCGCTCGAGTCGCTCCAGATCGCCCTCGTCCCGGCGCCGTCAGCGCCGAACACCGCGGCGCGTGGGGTCCTCTCGATCGCGTGGGGGACGCTGGCGCTCTCGACGGAGTGGGTGGTCCGGTAGCTCGGTCGGGGTGGGGTCGGGGCGTCCTCAGCGAGGGGCATCATCCGCTAACTTTGAGGGGAACCCCGACCTCGCCCCCACCTGCATGGCACAGACCCCGCTGCACACGCTCAACGCCGCCGGCCAGTCGATCTGGCTCGACTTCATCGACCGCGCGATCCTCCAGTCCGGTGAGTTGACCCGGCGGATCCGGGACGAGGCCCTCACGGGGATGACCTCGAACCCGACGATCTTCGAGAAGGCACTCGCGACGGGATCGGCGTACGATGCGCAACTGCGCGAGGGGGCGGTCAAGGGGCTCGATGCCTGGGGGCTCTTCGAACTCGTCGAGACGGACGACGTGCGTGTCGCCTGCGACGCCTTCATGGACGTCTATCGGCGCACCAAGGGACAGGACGGGTACGTCTCCATCGAGGTATCGCCTAGCTCTGCGCACGACGCCGCGGCGACGATCACCGAGGCGCATCGCCTCTGGAAGACGGTCGATCGCCCCAATGTGATGATCAAGGTGCCGGGGACGGCCGAGGGTTGCATCGCCCTGCGTCAGCTCATCGCCGACGGGCTCAATGTGAATGTCACGCTCCTCTTCTCGGTCGCGGCGCATGCGCGAGTGATCGAGGCCTATCTCGCCGGGCTCGAGGACCGAGCTCCGAAGGGCGGCGACCTCTCGCACGTGGCCTCGGTAGCCTCCTTCTTCGTGAGCCGTGTGGATGGCGCGATCGACCCGCGGATCGACGCGTTGGTCGCCGAGGGCACCATCACCGCCGAGCGCGGGAAGGCGTTGCAGGGGAGGGCCGCGATCGCCAACGCCAAGCGGGCGTACCGGCTCTTCCAGGAGCAGTTCGCCGGCTCACGCTGGGCGGCCCTCGTCGCCAAGGGGGCGCAGGTGCAGCGGCCGCTCTGGGCGAGCACGAGCACCAAGAACCCGGCGTATCGTGACGTCCTCTACGTCGAGGAGCTCGTCGGTCCCGATACGGTGAACACGATGCCGCCCGCGACGCTCGAGGCGTTCCGTGACCACGGGATCACGCGTCGCACCGTCGACGCCGACCTCGCCGCGGCCGATCAGGTGGTCGGCGATCTCGTGACCCTCGGGATCGATCTCGATGCCGTCACCGATCGCCTCCTCGTCGAGGGCCTCGCGAGCTTCCAGAAGTCGTTCGACACGTTGATCGCGGGCATCGAGGCGAAGACCGCGACCCTCCGCGGGCGCTGAGGGACGTGATGACGGTCCGCGCTGCCGCACCCAGTCCGACGCGTCACGACGTCACGAAGATCGTCGCGACCCTGGGCCCGTCGTCGACCGATGCCGGCGTCATTCGTCAGCTCCTGCAGGCCGGCGTAAACGTCGTGCGCATCAACTTCTCCCACGGGACCCACGACAAGCACGCCCAGGTGATCCAGACGGTGCGCGCGCTCGCCGATGAGTTGCGGCTCCCAGTCGCGATCCTCGGGGACCTGCAGGGGCCGCGCATCCGGATCGGGGTGCTCCCCGAACCGCTCCACCTCCATCTAGGGCAAAAGCTCACCCTCGTGCATGAGTCGCAGGCGGAGGCGGGGGAGATCCCCGTCACCTATGACCATATCGCCGAGGATGTCCGGCCCGGTGCGACGATCCTTGTGAACGACGGGCTTCTCGACCTGCAGGTCGACAGCATCGAGGGGGCTCGGGTGCACTGCACCGTCCGCGTCGGCGGGCTCCTCTCATCGAACAAGGGGATGAATCTCCCCGGGATCGAGGTCTCGGCCCCCTCGCTCACCGAGAAGGATCGTGCCGACATCACCTTCGCCATCGACCAGGATCTCGATTACCTCGCGCTGAGCTTCGTGCGGCGACCGGAGGACATCGCGGCGCTCCGGGTCCTCCTCCCGGAGGCGATGCTCATCGTCGCGAAGATCGAGAAGGACTCCGCACTCGAGCGCATCGAGGAGATCCTGCAGGCGACGGACGCGGTGATGGTCGCGCGCGGGGATCTCGGGGTGGAGTTGCCCTTCGAGTCGGTGCCGCTCCAGCAGAAGCGGATCATCGCCCTCGCGGCCCGCTACGGGCGGCCGGTGATCACCGCCACGCAGATGCTCGAGTCGATGATCGAGCACCCGCGGCCGACGCGCGCGGAGGCGAGCGATGTCGCGAACGCGATCCTCGACGGGACCGATGCGGTGATGCTCTCGGCGGAGACGGCGGCGGGGCGTCACCCGGTGCTGGCGGTCGAGGCGATGCGTCGGATCACCTCGGCGGCAGAGCAGGCGGAGGTGACGCGCGGGCAGGGGCTCGATCGCGTGGCGCCGGGTTCCGCGACCACGGAGGAGACGATCGCGGCGGCGGTCGTGACCGCGGCACGCATGATGGGCGCACAGTCGCTCGTGGTCTTCACCAAGAGTGGATTCTCGGCGCGGGTGATGGCGGCGCGCCGTCCAGGGGTGCGCATCATGGTGCTCACCGATCAGCCGCGCACCTACCGGCAGCTCGCGTTGGTCTGGGGCGTCGTCCCCTTCCTCGTCGCGCCGGCGGAGACCTATCAGGACATGCTCACGATCGCGCGCGGCCTCTTGTTGCGGCACGGGTTCGCCGAGGCGGGGGAGCGCATCCTCGTCACCGCGGGCGTGCCGTTCAACATCCCGGGCACGACGAACCTGCTCAAGGTGGAGACGGTGTGAAGCTGACGTTCCTGGGGACGGGGACGAGCTTCGGGGTACCGCAGGTCGGGTGTGACTGTGAGGTCTGTCGCTCGACGGATCCTCGCGACAAGCGGACCCGGGTCGGGGCCGTGGTGGAGCAGGGCGGCGAGCGGCTCCTCCTCGACACGCCGCCGGAACTCCGTCTCCAGCTCATCGCCACGGGGATCCATCACGTGGACGCGGTGGTGTATACGCATAACCATGCGGACCACACGCATGGGATCGACGACATCCGCGCGATATCCATCCGGCGGAGTGGGGGGATCCCGATCTACGGGCCGGCGGAGACGATCGCGGCGCTGCGCGAGAAGTTCACCTACGTGTTCGACGAGACGATGCGCCCGTTGCCGGGCACCTCGAAGCCTGAGGCGGCGGGGCATGTGCTGACGCCCGGCGTGCCGACGCGCATCGGGGGCTTCACCGTGATCCCGGTCGAGGTCCCGCATGGGCGGTCGCGGGTCTTCGGGTATCGGATCGGGCCGTTGGCCTATGTGACCGATGCGAAGACACTCCCCGACGCCGCCGTCGAGCTCCTGCGCGGCGCGGAGGTGTTGGTGCTCAACGCGCTCTTCCGGACGCCACACCCGACGCATCTCTCCGTCGAGGAATCGGTCGCGGCGGCGCGGCGCGTCGGGGCGGCGCGCACCTACCTCACCCATCTGACCCATCAGACCGGACATGCGGCGCTCGTGGCGGAGCTTCCCGCCGAAATCCAGCCCGCGTATGACGGTCTCACCGTGGAGATGTCTGCCGCATGACGATCCAACTCGATTGCACCGGCATGACGCAGCGTGCCGTGCCCTGTGGGGTGACCGCGGAGCAATTCGCCTCCCTCGCGCCTCGCGCCGCGGAGGCGCATGCGGGGCTGCTCGCCGATGCGGGCCGCGGACGGTTGGGGTTCCGCGAGCTCGAGGCGCAGGGCGCTGAGCGCGCGCGGGTGATCGCGTGGGCCCGTGAGCGCGCCGGCCGCTACGACGACCTCGTCGTGCTTGGGATCGGTGGCTCGGCCCTCGGTGCCCTCGCGCTGCGCACCGCGCTCCTCCCGCGCGACTGGAACGCGCGTCCGGCGGGGCAGCGAGGGGGACGGCCGCGCCTCCACATCCTCGACAATGTCGACCCGCGCTCGGTGCGCGGGGTCTTCGAGCAGGTCGCACTCGATCGCACGCTCTTTCTCGTGGTCTCCAAGTCGGGGAGCACGGCGGAGACGATGGCGCAGTATCTCCTGGTGCGCGAGCGTCTCGCGGTCGCGGGGGTCCCCGCTGCGCAGGGGATGGTCTTCGTCACCGACCCGGTGAAGGGGGTGCTACGGGAGGTCGGGGCCGCCGAGGGGATCGCGATGTTCGAGGTCCCACCGAATGTCGGCGGACGCTTCTCCGTGCTCTCGCCCGTCGGGACCTTGCCGGCGGCGCTCTTGGGGATCGATGTCGATGCGCTCGTCGCCGGCGCCGTCGCGATGCGCGAGCGCTGCGCCACCGGGGCGATCCGCGAGAACCCCGCGCTCGCCTTCGCCCTCCTGCAGTGGCGTGCACATCAGGAGGCGGGGCAGGGGATGCATGTGCTCATGCCCTATTCAGACGCCTACCGCGATCTCGCCCCCTGGTTCGTACAGCTCTGGGCGGAGAGTCTCGGGAAGCGCACGGTCGGCGGGGAGCATGTGGGGCCCACCCCGATCGTCGCCGTCGGGGCGACCGATCAGCATGCGCAGGTCCAGCTCTTCATGGAGGGACCGATCGACAAGACGGTGACCTTCCTCGACGTGGAGGAGCCCGAGGGCGGGGAGCTCACGATCCCCGGTCAGGGGCCGGCGGAGCTCGCCTATCTCGGGGGGCATGGCTTCCATGAGCTCCTCCGGGCGGAGTGCCGCGCCACGGCGGGAGCGCTTGCGACGCAGGGGCGCCCCACGATGACCCTCCGCGTGACCCGGGCCGATCCCTGGCACCTGGGTGGGCTCTTCATGTTCTTCGAGCTAGCGACGATCTACGCCGGCCAGCTCTACGGGATCGATCCGCTGGATCAGCCCGGGGTCGAGCTCGGAAAACAGCTCACCTACTACCAGTTCGGGCATCCGGGGTGGTCCCAGATGCGTTCGGTATGGGAGGCGCTCCCCGCCTCCGATCCCGACTGGCTGTTATAGCGCGTTGCTCCGAGGGAGGGGGGCCGGCAGATTTCCCGGGATGTCGACGCTTCCTTCCTCCGTTCAGCGGACCATCGCCCCGGCCATCACCGTCTCGGGCAGTCAGCTCACCGTCACCGATCAGGCGGCGCTCGCCGGTCCCCTGATGGATGCCCTCGTGCGCCACGCCGTCTTCGGCGCCGAGGACGAGCGCGCCTGGGCGCGCTGGATCATCTGGGAGGCGGCGCGCGTCGTCGGGACCCATCCCGCGTCGATCCACGGCTTCTACATGGCACGGGGCCGCGGCGACGTGCCGCCGGTGACGGTGCCCGCGATGAACATCCGTGGCGCGTCGTACGACACCATGCGCTCCATCTTCCGGACCTCGATCGCGATGGATGGCGGTGCCTTCATCCTCGAGATCGCACGCTCCGAGATCGCCTATACCGAGCAGCGTCCGGATGAGTATGTGAGCGTCGCCCTCGCGGCGGCGCTACGCGAAGGGTTCCGTGGCCCCGTCTTCATCCAAGGCGATCACTTCCAGGTGAACGCCAAAAAGTACAAGGCCGACCCGACCGCCGAACTCGACGCGGTGAAGCAGCTCGTGCGCGAGGGGATCGCGGCGGGGTTCTACAACATCGATCTCGACACCTCGACGCTGGTCGATCTCGCGCACCCGACGCTCGATGCGCAGCAGCGCCTGAACTACGAGCTCGGGGTGGAGCTCACGCGCTTCGCGCGCGCCCTCGAGCCGAAGGGGATCACCGTCTCCCTCGGCGGAGAGATCGGCGAGGTGGGGACGGAGAACTCGACCGTGCCCGAGCTCGAGGCGTTCATGGATGGCTACAACCGCACCTTGGCCGCGCAGGCGCCGGGAATGGTGGGGCTCTCGAAGATCTCTGTGCAGTCGGGGACCTCGCACGGTGGCGTGGTGCTGCCCGACGGCTCGATCGCCGACGTCGCGCTCGACTTCAAGACGCTCGAGGATCTCTCGCGGGTCGCGCGGCAGAAGTACGGGCTCTCCGGCGCGGTGCAGCATGGGGCCTCGACCCTGCCCGATGGCGCCTTCAACCACTTCCCGCGGACCGAGACCTCGGAGATCCATCTCGCGACCGGATTCCAAAACATGCTGTACGACCATCTCCCCACCGCCTTGCGCGAGGAGATCTACACCTGGCTACGTACCAACGCAGCGGAGGAGCGCAAGGCGGGCGATTCCGACGAGCAGTTCTTCTACAAGACGCGGAAGAAGGCGCTCGGTCCGTTCAAGCGACAGCTGTGGGATCTCCCGGCCGAGGTGAAGGCGACGCTGGCGAAGGCGTACGACGCGAAGTTCGCCTTCCTCTTCGACCAGCTCGCGGTGCGCGGGACGAAGGCGGGGGTGCAGCGCTTCGTGATGGAGCCGGCGGTGGTGCGCCAGGCGCCGGGGAAGGCGACGGTCATCGAGGCCGCGCCGGATGACGCGGACGCCGGTGAGTAAGGCGCCGGCGGGGACCTCGGAGGGGCTGATCCGACGGGCGGTGATGTTCGTCCGCGCGGTGCTGCGGCGCTTCCAAGTGGATGACGCGACCTTTCTTGCGGGCGGAGTCGCCTTCAACGTGCTCCTCACCGGGATCCCCTTCGTCCTCCTCTTGGCGGCGGGGCTCGGGTTCCTGCTGCGTCGCTCGCCGGACACCGTCGCGCCCGCGGTGCAGGGGGTGCTCGCCAATCTCTTCCCGTCGACGTCAGCGGCCGGCGGCTCGATCCTCGATCCGGTATTGGCGGAGATCGTGCGCACGCGGGCGGCGGTGGGCGTCGGTGGCGCGCTCAGCTTCGCCTGGTTCGCGTCACAGCTCTTCGGGACGCTGCGGAATGTCCTCGCCTTCGTCTTCATGCATGGCAAGGAGCGGAGTTTCGTGCATGGGAAGTTGATTGACATCAACCTCGTCCTGTTCTCGCTCCTCCTCGTGGTGCTCTGGGTCTCGACCAACACCTGGCTCGCGGTCACCTCCGGGAAGGTCGGGGCGATGCTCGCGGGGCAGGGCGTCCTCGAGGGGACGACGTCGACGGTCGCGTACGCCGCGGGGCGTGCGCTCTCCCTCGCCGTGGTGTTCGGGATCTTCGCGGCGCTCTATCGCTTCCTGCCGCTGCGGGCCATCCCGTGGCAACCGATCGTGGCGGGCAGTGCGACCGCGACGGTCATGTTCGAGGTGGCGCGCGCGCTCTTCGCGGCGTTCTTCCTCCAGTCGGCGCCCGCTTCGCTCTACACGGGGACGCTTGGCGCGATCTTCACCGTGATCTTCTGGACCTACTACGCCGCGCTGATCTTCATTGTCGGCGCCGAGGTTGCGCATGTGACGGAACTCCGTCTGATCGAGGCCGGGAAGCTCCCGCCACGAACCGAGCTCCTGATCGATCGCTCCACCACGCTCGAGATGAACCTCTCGGAGATCATGGAGCAGACGCGGCAGCGGCGCTCCGAAGCGAAGCGTCGATGAGTCCGACCCCGATCGACCTGCGGAGCGACACCGTCACCCGTCCCTCCGCGGCGATGCGTCGGGCGATGGCGGAGGCCGAGGTCGGAGACGATGTGCTCGACGGCGATCCCACGGTCCGTGCCCTTGAGGCGTGTGTCGCCAACCTGCTGGGCAAGCCGAGCGCGCTCTTCTTCCCGTCGGGGACGATGGCAAACCAAGCCGCGCTTTGGTTGCTCGGTGAGCCCGGGACCGAGGTCTATGCGCACGAGGACTCCCATATCGTGAATTGGGAGATCGCGGGGACCGCCGGTCTCGTCGGCCTGCAGGTGCGCGTCGTGCGCGGCGCGCCGGTGCTCGAGGCCGATGCGCTACAGGCTGCCTTCCGTCCGGCATCGATCCATGCGCCGCGCGCCTCGCTGGTCTGCGCGGAGAACACGCACAATGGCGCCGGTGGGATGGTCACGCCGCTCGCCCATCTGCAGGCCATCCAGGCGACCGCCGTCGAGCAGGGGCTCCCCGTGCATCTCGATGGCGCGCGGCTCTGGAATGCGCATGTGGCGACCGGCACCCCGCTCGCCGACTTCGCCGCCTGTGCATCGACGGTGATGGTCTCCTTCTCCAAGGGACTCGGCGCTCCGGTCGGGGCCTGTCTCGCCGGTGATGCTGCGCCGATGCGCCGCGCCTGGGAGGTGCGGAAGCGCTTCGGGGGTGGGATGCGCCAGTCGGGAATCCTCGCGGCGGCGGCGCTCTATGGGATCGAGCAGAACCTCACGCGGCTCGGAGAGGACCACGCACGCGCACGTCGTTTGGCTGCTGCGCTCGCCGAGGTGCCAGGTGTGCAGGTGGTCTCGCCCGACACGAACATCGTGATGTGCGATCTCATCGGTGGCGTGACCGCGCCGGAGGTCGTCGCTCGCGCCAAGTCCGCGGGCGTGCTCGTCACGGCATGGCACCAGACGCGCGTACGCTGCGTGTTGCATCTCGACATCGATGATGCGGCGTTGGCGCGTGCCTCCACGGTGCTCGCCGAGGTCATGGCGGCGTGACGACCGCCGAGGAGTCACCAGGGACCGCCTCCCTCCGACTCCTCGCTACGGGGGAGCGCGAGCTCCAGCGGATCGTCCTCGACATGCACGACGGTCCGGTGCAGGACCTCTTCGCGGCGATGTCGCACCTGCAACTGCTCGAGCGCGAGCTCGCGGCACAGCCGGAGGCGCAGCGACGCACCCAGCAGTCGATCCATCTCCTCGAGCGTGCGCTCGGCGAGATCCGCACGTTGATCGGCGTCTTCCGGCCGCCGGGATTCGAGCGGCGAGACCTGGGCGCGATCCTCGAGGGGCTCGTCGTCCAGCACGAGGCGTTGACCGATCAGTCGGTGGAGCTCACGCTCGATCCTGCGCTCGGCGATTGTCCGTTGCCGACGAAGATCGCGTTGTATCGGATCCTCCAGGAGGCGCTCGCCAACAGCCATCGGCACGCCGCCGCGACGCGGCAGACGGTGACGGTGGAGCGGACGGGCGCACAGTTCGCGCTCACGGTGAGCGATGATGGTCGTGGGTTCGAATCGCGGCGCGTCCTCGCAGCGGAGGCCGATGTCGGCGTCGAAGGAGGGCACTTTGGCCTGCGCGGCATCCAAGATCGGGTCGGGATGCTCGGCGGGACCTTCACCATCGAGAGCGCGCCGGGGCGGGGGACCACACTCCGCGTCACCCTACCGGCGGCCTGAACGTCCGTCGCCCATGATGATCCGCATCTGCCTCGCCGACGATCATGCGATCGTGCTCGAGGGGCTGCGCGCCCTCGTCGACGGAGAGCCCGATATGACGGTGGTCGGGGCGACCACCGACGGGGACGCGGTCGAGGCGCTGGTGCGCCGCGAGGCGCCGGATGTGCTCGTGCTCGACTACGAGTTGGGGGGGCGTCGTGCCCCCGAGGTGATCCAGGCGCTCCGACAGGGGGAGCAGGTCCCGCGGATCCTCATCCTGACCGCCTACCACGACGGGGAGACGATCCGATCGGCGCTCGAGTCGGGGGCAGAGGGGCTCGCCCTCAAGACCGCCTCCCCACAGCAGACCCTCTCGGCGATTCGGCAGGTGATGGCGGGGCAGTTGGTCTTCCCGCAGGCGGCGCGTCGGTGGCTCGAGGCGCGTCAGGCCTCGCGGAGCGATGAGGTGACGGCCCGCGAGCGGGAGGTCTGGGGGCTGATCGCCGAGGGGCTCACCAACGTGCAGATCGCGGAGCGGCTCGCCCTCTCGGAGAACACGGTCAAGTTCCATGTCCAGCACCTCTTCCAGAAGCTCGGGGTGAAGAACCGGACGGAGGCGGCCCTGCGGCATGCGACCTCGGGCCGGGTGCCCCGGGGCCCCACGACCGGTTAAGTTGACAGGGTCCCAGGTCCCGGGGGGCGTCAGTCCATCAACCCCGCCAGGGCCGAAAGGCAGCAACGGTACGTGTGACGGTCGTCGCTCCGTCAGGCCTGGGGCACTCGCGCGGGAGAGCAGCCGGTTCGTCCGGATCGCTCCCCGCGCGAGCCTTTTTCCGGGCGCTATCTTTCGGGTATGTCCCTCGCGCTCGCCCGGAAATACCGCCCCCGTCGGTTCGCCGATGTCGCGGTTCAGTCGCACGTGGCGACGACCCTGCGGAACGCGATCGGATCCGACCGGCTGGGGCACGCCTACCTCTTCTGTGGGCCGCGCGGGACGGGGAAGACGACCCTCGCGCGCGTGCTGGCGATGGCGCTCAATTGCGAGCAGAAGCGCCCCGATCATGAGCCATGTGGCGAGTGCCCGTCATGTCAGCGGATCTGGAGCGGGGGGGCCTCGCTCGACGTGATCGAGATGGATGCCGCATCCAACCGCAGTGTGGATGATGCGCGCGAGCTCCGCGAGCGCGCGATGTACGCCCCCTCAGGGGATGATCGCCATAAGATCTACATCCTCGACGAAGCGCACATGCTCACGCGCGAGGCGTGGAACACCCTGCTCAAGGTGCTCGAGGAACCGCCGCCGCGGGTCATCTTCATCTTCGCGACGACGGATCCGCAGAAGATCCAGCAGGCGGCGGCGCCGGTGCTCTCGCGCGTGCAGCGCTTCGACCTGCGTCGCATCGGGCCCGCCGAGGTGCGGGAGCGTCTGCGGAGCGTGCTCGCGGCGGAGGGGATCACGGCGGAGCCCGAGGCGCTGGCGATGCTCGCGCGCGCGGCCGATGGCTCGATGCGTGATGCGCTTTCCCTCACCGATCAGGCGCTCTCCCTGGGCGGGGACACGTTGACGGCGGAGCGTGTGCGCGAGTCGCTCGGGCTGGTCCACGAAGAGGAACATCTCCGGCTCCTCGAGCTCGTCGCGCAGCGGCAGGCGGGAGAGGTCTTCGCAACGGTGGCGCGGCTCGCCGATCATGGGGTGGATTTCAGCATCCTCCTCACCGACTTCGCGAACATCCTGCGTGCGCAGCTCGCGGTGGTGCTCGGGGGCACCCTCCCCGATCTCTCGGAGCGCGTACGTGATGCGCTGGCCGCACGAACCGGGGATTTCTCCGCCGGCGATCTACTGCGGATGCTGCATCTGGTCTCCGAGCTGGAGCCGCACATGCGCCGGAGCGGACAGCAGCAACTCCTCTTCGAGACGTTGTTGGTGCGGTGCGCGCTGTTGGATCGGACGCTCGACCTCGAACAGGTGTTGCGTGGGGTGAGCGAGGGTGGTGGGGCGCCGCGTGCTGCGGCGGCTCCCGCCTCGCGGCGGGCGGCGCCTCCGCCATCGACCGCGGCACCGCGCGCCTCGGCTCCTCCTCCCGCCCCGATCCCGGTGGTCGCGGATCGTGCGGAGGCCACGACGGGCCCTCGGATCCCGCTCGATCTGAATCGCCTCGTCGAACACTGGGAATCGATCACCGATGCGGTGCATGGGGAGCATGGCGCATTGATGCTCTCGAGCACCCTCGCGCATGCCACCCCCTCGGCGGTCACCGCCAGCGGGACGGTGACCCTCACCGTGACCGCCGAGGCGCACGCCGAGTTGATCTCAGGCGGAGCCGCAACCGTTCTCGCGGCGATCCGTCGGCGCTTCGATGGGGTGCAGGCGGTCGCGGTGCGCGTCGAGACGCCAGAGGCCGATCGCGCGCCGCGCCGCCTGAACGAAGGGGCGGTGAAGGCCGATCGCATGGCGATGCTCCGCAAGCAGTCCCCGCTTCTCGACGCGGCGGTCGAGGCCCTGGACCTCGAACTTCTCGATTGAACGACCGATGGACCACCTGACGCATGTCGGCGATTGACGAACTGATCACCGAGCTCTCGCGGCTCCCGACCATCGGCCGGAAGTCGGCGATGCGCCTCACCTATCATCTGCTCCGGCAACCCGCGGCCCAAAGCCGCAAGTTGGCCGAGGCGTTGGTGGCGCTCGTCGAGCGGATCCGTCCCTGCGAAACCTGCTTCAACCTCACGGAGGCCTCGCCGTGCGCGATCTGTGCCGATGCGCGGCGGGACCGGCAAGTGATCTGTGTGGTGGAGGCGGCGTCGGACATCGCGTCGATCGAGCGGACCGGCGAGTATCGCGGGGTCTACCATGTGCTCGGCGGGCGACTCGCACCGCTCGATGGCATCGGCCCCTCGCACCTGACCATCGCCCCGCTCGTCTCGCGCGTGACGCAGACGGGGGCGCGGGAGGTGATCGTCGCGACCAACCCGACGCTCGAAGGGGATGCGACGGCGCTCTATCTCTCCGAGCAGCTGCGCGCCTCCGGGGTGGCGGTGAGTCGGCTCGCCCGTGGGCTCCCGATGGGCGGCGACCTCGAGTACGCCGACGGGGGGACGATCGTGCAGGCGCTCGCCGCACGGCGCACGATCTGATGTCTTCCACCAACCACGCCGCGCGCGAGATCCACTGCAAGATCGTCTACTACGGCCCGGGGCTCGGGGGCAAGACGACCAACCTCGAGGTGATCCATCGTCGCACCGCACCGGAGACGCGCGGTCGGCTCGTGGCCCTCGCCATGGCAGAGGCGCGGACCCCCCACTTCGACTTCCTTCCGGTGGACATCGGTGCGGTGCGTGGGTTTCAGGCTCGCTTCCATCTGCATTCGGTGCCGGGGCAGGTGGTGCACAACGCGATCCGTCGACGCATCCTGACGGGGGTCGACGCGATCGTCTTCGTCGCGGATTCCGATCGGGCGCGCCTGGATGCGAACGTCGAGTCGATGCAGAGTTTGCATGACAATCTCGCGGCGCACGGACGCGCACTTGCCGGACTCCCGTTCGTGATCCAATACAACAAGCGTGACCTCCCACAGGCTGCACCGATCTCGGAGTTGGAGGCGGTGCTGCGTCCGATGGTCGAGGCAGCGGAGGGGGTGGTGTGCGCCCCGTCGCAGGAGGCGGTCGCGCGCACCGGTATCGGGGTTTTCGAGACGCTTAAGATCGTCGGAGAACGCCTCGTGCAGGAGTGCGTGCCGTGAATCTCCCGAACACCATCTCGGCGGCGCGCATCGTCGCCGCTCCCATCGTCGCGGCGTTGCCCTTCATCCCGTCGGTCGGGGTGCGGGCCTTCGCCTTCGTCCTCTACCTCGTGACGGCGATCTCCGATCACTTCGATGGAAAGCTCGCGCGTGAACGCGGGCTCATCACCGATCTCGGGAAGATCCTCGATCCGTTGGCCGACAAACTGCTCCTGTTGGGGACCTTCATCCCGATGTTCCTCTTGCAGGGGGCGCCGGATGATGCGTTGCTCGGTCTATTCCCCGCATTCACCGAACGGAGCGCCTATGCCTTCACCACCTGGGGTTTCGAGGCGATCTGGTTCCCCTGGTGGGTGTTGGTCGTGATCCTCGGGCGCGAGGCCTTCATGACCTGGTTCCGTAGCTATGCGCAGGCTTGTGGCGTGGTAATCGCCGCGCAGCGACTCGGGAAGTGGAAAGCGGGGTTCCAGTACACCTGGATGGGTGCCTCCTACCTCTGGTTCGCCGTGAAGCTCCTGCTCGATGAGCAGCAGTGGCATGGCGGAGCCTCGATGGCGGTCGCGCAGGGGATCGGGCTGATCGGCGGGGTGACGATGGTGGTGGCAACGTTGCTCACGCTCTGGTCGCTCGGCGATTACCTCTCGCGGCACGGTGACGTCTTCGGACGTCCCCGCGTGCGCTGAGCCCTCACGAGGGACCGCCCATGGACGTCGAACTCGTCTCGATAGGCGATGAGCTCCTGCTGGGGTTCACCATCGACACCAACGCCGCATACTTCGCTCGGCAGGCGGCAGCGGTGGGGATCCGTGTCGTGCGGCGTGCCACCGTCGGCGACGGCGCAGAGGAGATCGCCGCTGCGGTGCGAGCGGGGCTCGAGCGTACGGGCGCGGTGGTCACGAGCGGCGGACTCGGGCCGACCGCGGATGACCTGACCAAGGCCGCGATCGCCGCGCTCTTCGGTCGGGGGATGATCCTTGATGAGGGGATCCTGGAATCCTTGCGCGCGCGATGGAAGGCGAGATGGTCGCGCGAGCTTCCGGTGGCGAACTGCGCGCAGGCGATGATCCCTGAAGGCGCGACGATCCTCCCCAATGGCCACGGCTCGGCGCCAGGCATCTGGCTCGAGGATGCGCAGGGACGCTGGGTGGCGATGCTCCCGGGGGTGCCGCGTGAGTTCCGCGGGATGCTCGCCGATGTCCTGCTGCCGAAGATGATCGAGCGCATGGGTGGGGCGACGGAGCGGCGCGTGATCCGTTCGCGCACGCTACGCACCACTGGAATCGCCGAGTCGGCGGTGGCTGATCTCCTGCAGCGGCTCGATCGTACCGCGTTCCCTGCGTCGCTCGCCTTTCTCCCCGGTTGGGAGGGCGTCGATCTTCGTCTCACCGTGCGGAACGTCTCGCCCGAGGAGGCCGATACGCGGCTCGAGGCCGCCGCTGCGCAGGTACGTGCGCCACTCGCCGACTGGATCTATGGCGAGGGGGACGATGATCTCGCCGAGGTCGTGGTACATGCACTGCGCGCGTCCGGGCGCACCATCGCCGTCGCGGAGAGCTGCACCGGGGGGATGCTCGGGATGCGCCTCACGGCGGTCTCTGGAGCGAGTCATGCGGTGATGGGCGGGGTGATCGCCTATGACAACGCGGTGAAGGTCCGGGAGCTCGGGGTGCGCGAGTCGACGCTGGCCGAGCACGGGGCCGTGAGCGTCGAGACCGCGCGGGAGATGGCCGCCGGGGTCCGGACGAAGTTCGGCGTGGACGTCGGGGTGAGCATCACCGGGATCGCGGGCCCGGGGGGCGGGACCCCCGAGAAGCCGGTCGGGACCGTCTGCATCGGGGTCGACCTTGGTGGGGCGGTCTCTGCTCAGCGCATCGTGACCATCGGGGATCGGCACGAGATCCGGCAGCGGAGTGCCCAGGCGGCGCTCGCCAAGGTCCTCCGGGCCCTGAAATCTGCCGATTCGGCAGCGGGGTAGCGGCACGGGCGTTGCTTCATCTATCGGCAACCCGCGAACTTACGCCGATGACCGATACGCATACCAACGATTCTCCTGACACCTCCGCGACCGCGGAGGGGCCCATCGATCCTGCGACCGAGGGGACGCCCACCGGCGCCGATGCCGTCGCGGATCCCGGAGCCCCCGCGGTCGATCCCGTGGCACAGGAGCTCGCCGAGCAGAAGGACAAGTACCTCCGGCTCTACGCCGAGTTCGAGAACTTCAAGCGCCGCGCCGTGCGTGATCGTCAGGACGCCGAGCACCGCGGGATGCAGCATCTCTTGCGTGGATTGCTCGACTCCCTCGATGACCTCTCGCGCTTCGTGACAGTCGATCCCGCGACGACCGACGCCAAGACCGTCGTCGATGGGGTGGGGCTCGTGGAGCGGAACGTGATGAAGTCGCTCGCGGGCCATGGGCTCGAGGTCGTGAATCCCGCCGGCCAGCCGTTCGATCCCGCGGTGCATGAGGCGCTGACCACCGCCCCGGCGGCCTCCAAGGATGAGGATGGTCTCGTCGCCCAGGTCTACCAGGTGGGCTATCTCCTGAATGGCACCCTGCTGCGTCCGGCGCGGGTCGTCGTTCAGCAGTGGAACGGATGAGCCAGAAGGACTTCTACGCCGTCCTCGGAGTGAAGGAGTCTGCGACCGCGGAGGAGATCAAGCGCGTCTATCGCAAGCTCGCCAAGCAGTTCCATCCTGACACCAATACGGGGGATGCGAAGGCGGCGGATCGCTTCAAGGAGATCTCGGAGGCGTACAACACGCTGGGGGACGCCGAGAAGCGGCGCGAGTATGACGAGATGCGTCGGCTCGGGGCCTTCGGTGGCTATCCCGGTGGTGGCTTCCCCGGCGGCGGCGCGCGGCGTGGCGGGCGTGGGCCCAGCGGCGGCCCCCGCATGGAGGAGTTCGACATCTCCGGGATCGGCGGCTTCGGCGATCTCTTCGGGTCGATGTTCGGTGGTGGCGGCGCGCGGCGACCGGCGGGGCCGGAGAAGGGACAGAACGTGGAGACCACGCTCACGATCCCGTTCCGTACCGCGGTGCTCGGCGGCAAGGTCCCGCTCGACTTCACGCTCGATGGCGTGAGCAAGTCGGTGCGCATCACCGTGGCGCAGGGGAGCGAGCATGGCTCGCGCATCAAGCTCTCAGGGCAGGGTGGACCCGGGGTGCGTGGCGGGCCCGCAGGGGATCTCTATATCACCCTCGAGGTCGCGCCCGATCCGGTCTTCACGCGTGAGGGGCGCGACCTCATCGTCGTGCTCCCTCTCAACATCGTACAGGCCACGCTCGGCACGAAGCTCTCGGTGCGCACGATCGACGAGAAGACGGTGACGCTCACCGTGCCGAAGGGGACGGCGAGCGGCAAGCGGCTCCGGGTGCGCGGGCAGGGCGTGACGCAGGGCGGGAAGACGGGGGATCTCCTCGTCGAGCTGCGGATCGTGGCGCCCGAGTCGCTCACCGAGGCGCAGGAGCAGCTGTTGATGCAGTTCGCCGAGGCCGCGGAGCTCGAGCGATAGCAGCGGTGACCGCGCATGAGGCGCGGTCGTGCTTGGCCGAGGTTACGCCGCGCGCACCGGGAGGGCGCGCTTGCTCCGCGCGATGACCCCGCCGCCGAGCGTCACATCGTCGGCGTAGAAGACCACTGACTGGCCCGGGGAGATCGCATAGACCGACTCCTCGAGCACGACCTCGATCTCACCCCCATCGAGCCGTACGATCGTGCCGGGCACCGGAGTCGCGCGGTGGCGGATGCGTACCTGCACGGCGTCCCCGATGCGTGGGGTGGAATCGACGAGCCAGTTCACCTCGTCCGCGACGAGGCCGCGGCCGAGGAGCTCCTCGCGCGGCCCGACGACCACGGCGCGCGTCTCCGGCCTGAGCGCCACGACGAAGATCGGCTCGCTCCCGCCGCCGGGGAGGCCACGCCGTTGTCCGATGGTGTAGCGCGCGAACCCGGCGTGCTCGCCGATCACCGTCCCATCGCTCTTCATGATGGGGCCAGGCAGCAACGCCGGGGCATCAGCGGGGAGCTCACGCTCGAGCACCTTCACGTAATCGCCGTCAGGGACGAAGCAGATCTCCTGGCTCTCCGGCTTCTCCGCCGTGAGCAGGCCCAGTTCGCGCGCGACGGCGCGGGTCTCCGCCTTGGTCAGCGATCCGACCGGCATCATCAGACGCGAGAGCACGCCGCGGTCGATCCCCCAGAGGAAATACGTCTGATCCTTGTCGGCGTCGCGGCCGCGCAGGAGCTGACCGTCGACGATGCGCGCATAATGCCCCGTGGCGACCCATCGCGCATCGATCTGATCGGCCTTGACGACGAGATCGCGGAACTTGGTGAAGGTATTGCAGCGCACGCAGGGGATCGGGGTGCGCCCTGCGGCATATTCGGCGACGAACTGTTGTAGCACGTCGTGCCCGAACTGGTCCTGCAAGTTGAGCACGTAGTGCGGGATCCCGAGCCCTTCGGCCACGCGGCGCGCATCGTTGACGCTGTCGAGCGAGCAGCAAGGGCGATCGGGGATGTCGCCGCCGTCGTGGAAGAGCTTCATCGTCACGCCGATCACATCGTAGCCCTGGCGCACGAGCAACGCGGCGGCCACCGATGAATCGACGCCCCCTGACATGGCGACCAAGACCCGCTCCCGCGTGGCCATCAGGCGATCCCTGCGAGCCCTCGTGCCTTGGCGACGAGGGCGGGGAAGAGCTCCGCCACGCGCGTGACATCGTCGGGGGTGGAGAGCGAGCCGAAGCTCATGCGCACGGCGGCGTTGGCGATCTCAGCGGGGATCCCCATCGCGGAGAGCACATGCGACGGGGTGACGCTCCCACTCTGACAAGCGGAGCCACTCGAGGCGGCGACCCCCTGGAGATCGAGTGCCATGAGGAGCGACTCGGAGTCGGTGCCCGGGACGGAGACGTTGAGGATATGCGGCGCGCGTGCGGCACCGGCGCTGTGCACGACGAGACCGGGCACGCGCTCGCGGAGCGCCGCCTCCAGCGCGTCGCGCATCGCCTCGAGCTCGTGCCAGTGCGCCTCGCGCTCGACGATCGCCAGCTCCATCGCCCGCGCGAGGCCGACCGCCATCGCGACGTTCTCGGTGCCGGGGCGACGCCCGCGATCCTGCGACCCGCCGAAGAAGAGGGGCTCGAGCGAGGTGCCGCGCCGGATGTAGAAGCAGCCGATTCCCTTCGCTGCCCCGAGCTTATGGCCGCTCACCGAGGCGAAGTCGAAGGGGATCGTCGTCGCATCGACCTCGACCTTCCCGAAGGCCTGCACCGCGTCGGTGTGGAAGAGGGCACCGCGCGCCTTGGCGAGCGCAGCGAGCTCGGCGATCGGCTGGAGCACCCCCGTCTCGTTGTTCACCCACATCACCGAGGCGATGGCGACGTCACCCGGAGCGAGCTTCGCCTCGGCGTCAGCGAGATCGACGGCACCGCTCGCGGCGACGGCGAGGATCCGCTCCTCCGCCCCCTCCTTGGCCGCCTGATGCGCGGCGACGAGGACCGCCTTGTGTTCGGTGGGGGAGGTCACCACCGCACGCTTCCCGTGCGCCTTGAGACTCCGCCACGCGCCGAGGACGGCGAGGTTGTCGGACTCGGTGCCGCCGGAGGTGAAGCAGACCTCATCGGGGGCGGCGTGAAGACACTGCGCGACCCGCTCCCGCGCCTCGTCGAGCGCCGCCCGGGCCTCACGGCCCCACCGATGGGTGGAGCTCGGGTTCCCGAAGCGGGGGCCGAAGTAGGGGGTCATCGCCTCGAGGACCTCCGGGCGGACCGGGGTCGTGGCGGCGTGGTCGAGGTAGATCGGGGCGGGGGGCATACGCGTCGGAATATACCCGGTCAGCGGTTGCAGCTCGGGTAGCTCGGATCGGGCCCGGTGATCTTGAGGCGGGTCGGCCGAGCGGCGATGGCGGCCATCACATCGTAGATGAAGCGCCCGAGCCGCGCCGAGTGATCGTACTCGATGTACTGCGGCTCGTCGGTCACCTGATGGTAGTCCTGTGCGTAGCCCAGGGAGAAGTAGGTGACGGGGATGTCCTTGGAGACATAGCTCACCTGGTCACTCCGACAGAACCGATTGAGCGGGTTGTGTGTCACGTCCCAGCTCCGGTCGATCGCCATCGGCTCCCGGGAGTTGGCGTTCACGGAATCGATCACATCGCCGAACTCGCGGGAGAGGCGGCGCGCGCCGAGCATCTGCACCGAGTTGGGGCCGCCGTACTTCACTTGATCGGCGCGGCCCTTCCCGAGCATGTCCATGTTGTGCGCGGCGACGATCTTGGTGAGATCGACGGTGGGGTGGTCGACGAACCACCGTGAGCCGAGGAGGCCGGCCTCTTCCCCCTGATGCGAGATGAAGAGGATCGAGCGCGCCGGCTTCTCCTTGGCGAAGCGTTCGGCGATCTCGAGGAGCACGACGGTGCCGGAGCCGTCGTCATCGGCGCCATTGCTGATCGAGTCGAGCCGCGCGGGGCGGATGGCGCGTGCCCGAGCGATGAGGGAGTCGATCGCGCGCTGCTGCGCCGGTGTCGGGACGCAGGCAGGATCGTTCGCCCCCTGGCGTCTGGTGATGGTGTTCACCGCACGGAGGGAGTCGTGATCGACCGGAGCGGTGTTGACCCCCACATGGTCGTTGTGCGCGCCGACGAGGACGTATTCGTTCGCCAGCGTGGGGTCGGCGCCCGGAAGCATGGCGATCACATTGCGCGAGTTCTCGGCGGGGGCGCGGGTGAAGGCGTAATTCCAGCGGGCCGTGAGCCGCGTGCCAGTGGTGCCGGGCGAGAGCGAGGCGACCGCGCGACCACCGAAGAGACGGGCGGCGGCGGCCTGCGAGATAGTCGCGGCGGCCAGGGTGCCATCGGAGCCGGGGATCCGCACGGGCTGCATCATCCGGGTGGGAGTGAGGGCACCGGTGCGCGCGGTCTCGCTCATCCCGTCGAGCGCCACGACGAGGACGCCGATTGCGCCGGCGTCGATGGCGCGCTTGAAGCGGTTGACGGGGAGCGCCGGGCGCGGCGCGGGCGGACGGTTCTGCGCCTGCGCGCGCTGCGCCGCCTCGAAGGCGATCACCGCATCGGCCCCGAATTTGTCAGGGACGTCGGCGCAGCTCACGAAACTCGGTGGGACGGCGCGGGCACCGGCGGTGCCAGCGGCGTCACTGACAAAGACTGCGGTGCGCCCCTTCACCTCAGCGGCGAGCGGGAGGGTGTCCTCCCACCGGCCGGCGAAGATGACGGGGACGTCGCGCAGATCGGCGCGCGCGGTGACGCCATTTATCGCCGACGGAGCGGTCGGGAGCCAATCGCGGCGGAGATCGAGTGCGCCTCCACCGATGGCCAGGCGAGCCGAGGCGGCGTCGACACCGAAGGCACCGTAGGGCAGGGACTGGAACCAGGTGCCATTGTCCCCCGCCGGCCGGAGGCCGAGTCGCGCGAACTCGCGCGCGATGTAGTCGGTGACCTTCGCGTTCCCAATCTCGCCGATGCGACGGCCCTGCATCGAGTCGTCGGCGATCTGATAGAGGCGCGTGCGCAGGTCGTTCGCATTGATCGCCGATTCGGTGGGGCGCGGGGGCCAGGTCATCGGCCCCTCATCGGGCCAGACCGGCTTGTGCGAGGCGCGAGTCTGTGCGGCCGCGGTCGAGGTGATCGTGAGGAGGAGCGCGGCGAGGCGCGTGACGGCGTGACGAGTCATAGCGGTCTTAGGAGGGCACGTACCGGCGCGGCATCGATCGCGCCGACGGCGAGGGGAGGAGCGAGGAGTTCGTACGGGCCGGGGCGGATCGCCCGCAGGTCGAGATTCTCGAGGACGTTGGCGCCCCCATCGAAGAGGATCCTATGGACCTCGAGCGTCTTGCTCTCGCGGGCATCGACGCTGGGGCAATCGACGCCGAGGAGGCCGAGGCCATCGGCGACGAGGGCGCGGGCGGCGGCGGGTGCGAGCACGGGCCACGCCTCAGGAAAGGTCCCGTTCGCGATGGTCCGCCCAGTGTGCAGCAGGAGTCGCACCGTCCCCGAGAGATAGCCCGCCGCCTCGAGTTGGCCCATCGTGATCTCACCCTCGAGGTGCCGCACATCGATCACCCGGCTCAGCCCGATGAAGGCCTCGAGGGGGAGTTGGTTCGCCCCCGAGGCATCAAGGGCCACGTGGAGCGGGGCATCAGCGTGCGTCCCCACGTGCGGGCTCGTCTCCATCCGCGACACGTTCACGCTCGCGCCATCGGCGATCGCCCAGCTCCAGCCGCAGGAGCAGGGGGTATCGCCCGGCCACTCGGGAGTGCCGGGCGCCAGGGCGATCGAGATGTCGTGGATGGGGCGCGTCATCTCACCCCGCGTAGAGGCGGGCGCGGACCGCCCAGAGTTCGGGGAAGAAGCGCTGCTGGATGGTCTTGTTGAGGTACTTCGCCCCCAAGGTGCCACCGGTGCCCCCCGTCATCGGACCGATGATCCGCTCGACGAGTTGCACATGCAGGAAGCGCCACTGCGCGAACCCCTGCTCGTATTCGAGAAAGGCCTCGGCGAGCATCAGTAAGAGGCCGTGCTGCGGTTCGGTGTAGAGCGCTTCGAGTGTGATGCCGCGGCGGGAGAGCATCTCGAGGAAGAGCGCCTGCAGCGTCGGGCGAGCGAGCGCCCGCTGCACGACTGCGGGAATCTCGCCGTGCTCTTGGAGCGCCGCCATGAAGTGCGACTCACGCAGCCCGCTCGTCGCCTCGATCGCGCGGAACTGGGCGCTCTGCGACCCACTCGAGCTCCCGAGGTAGCCACGGAACTGCTTGAAGCGCTGTGGCGGGAGGGTGTCGAGCGCGCGGAGCTCATGCGAGACGAGGCCCACGAGCGAGTTGATCCGCTGCATGGTGAAGACCGCGGCCTGCGCATCATCCTGCTCGAGATGCGCGATCAACTGATCGAACTCATGGAGCAGCACCTTGAACCAGAGCTCGCTCGCCTGATGCACGACGATGAAGAGCAGTTCGTCCGGATGTTCCGGTGTGCTCTGGGGCCGCTGCAGGTCGAGCAGTGCGTCGAGGTGCAGGTAGGTCGGGTAGGAGATCTCGTCGGTGCTCAAAAGGTCGATACCTCGAGGGCGCGGAAATCGTCGACGCGCATCGTCTCGTGCGTCAGGAAGGGTTCACCGAAGCGGCAGCGGATCAGCGAGCCGTAATGCGCCGCCTGATGCCGCACCACGTCGAAGAGGGGCTCGCCGGTGGGGAAGACCTCCCCGGCCTGTGTGGCGCCCTCGAACTGCGAGGCGTAGCAGCGGAGCGCCTCGAGCTTGGTCTCGAAGGTGTCGGAGATGTCGGCGACGAAGGTCGGTTTGATCTGGTCCTCGCGGAAGGCGATCGCGTAGAGGACCTTGAGCGGGCGATGGGGCGCGGTGCTCGGGTCGAACTTGGCGAGCCCGGCCAGGAAGCTCGCATCGCGGATCAGCTCACTCGCCACGCGATGGTCGGGATGCCGGCCCTGTGGCGCCGGCGCGATCACGATCCGTGGCCGGAGCTCCCGGAGCAGTCGCGCCAACTGTCGGCGTGTGTCATCGGTATTGGTAATGCCGGCATCGGGGAGGCCGAGGTTCCGACGCTCCGCCACGCCGAGGACTGCTGCGGCGCGCTCCGCTTCCTGCGCCCGGAGCTCAGCGGAGCCCCGCGTCCCCATCTCCCCCTGCGTCAGATCGAGGATCCCGACGCGGAGCCCGAGGCGGACCTGCCGGGCGATCGTCCCCCCGGCCAGAAGCTCGACGTCGTCCCGGTGGGGGCCGATCGCGAGGAGGTCGAGTGGGAGCGCCATGGGAGGGAATCTATCTTCCTGAGATGGTGTCGCACCCTCCCGCGCCCTCGGCCCAGCCCACACTCGCCACCCCCCGGCTCCTCCTCCGGGCGTTCCTCCCCACGGACGCCGCGGCGGTGACGCGGGAGGTCTCCGACCCGCGGGTGGCGCGTCAGACCCTCCTCCCGCATCCGTACCCGGTGGGCGCCGCTGAGGTTTTCATCGGGCGTTGCGCGATGGAATGGGAGGCGGGGAAGGCCGCGACCTGGGCGATCACACGGCGGGATGACATGTCGCTCATCGGGGCGATCGCCGTCCGGATGGTGCGGGCGCACCAGACGGGTGACCTCGGGTACTGGCTCGCCGTGCCGACCTGGGGGCAGGGGTTCATGACCGAGGCGATCGATGCCGTCGCCACCGTTGCGTTCGCCGGACTCGGCCTGCATCGGCTCGAAGCACGGCTCTTCCCGGACAACCCGGCATCGGCGCGCGTGCTCGAGAAGTGTGGGTTCCGCCAGGAGGGAACGCTGCGGGGCGCACTCTGGAAGGAGAATGCGCCCCGCGACGTTCGGCTCTATGCTCGGTTGGTGACCGACGCGCGATGATCAGCGTCGGGGCGGGGGACGGCGACCGCCCCCCATCCCACCGGCGTTCTGCTGCATCTCCGCCTGATTCTTATCGTACTGCACCTGCTGCTCCGGCGTGAGCACGTTGCGTACGGCCGCGGCCTGTGCCTGACGCATCGCCACCATCTGGTCCCGCATCGCCGACATGTCGGCGCCGGACTGCATCATCCCCTGCATGGTGGCGCGCCCTGCGGCCTGGATCGAGTCGATCTTCGCCTTCTGCGCGTCGGTCAGATTGATGCCCTTATAGAGCATCTCATTCTGACGGGCCATGCCGCCCTGGCCCATCCCACCGGGACGGCCACCGCCCATCCCGCCGCCGGGAGGCCCACCCATCCCGCCGCCCTGTGCCTGCGCCACCGAGGCGACCAGCACCAACATCGCCGCCGCGAGTCCACGTCCGAATCGCATTCGTATCCTCCAGAGAGTGAGGTCCGGCCGCGAAACGGGGTCGGACATCCTGTTAGACGTCGCGACCCCGGATTTCGTTCAACGACCGCCCCGCCGCCGGCCGCCCCCACCACGCCTTCCTCCCCCCGCCGGGGAGCCCGGTCGGTGGTTGTCGGGTCGGCTCGGATCGTGGCGTGGGCCGTCGGGCCGCCGAGGTTCCTGCCGCTTGGTGGAACGCTCCGCCTCGGCCTTCGCGTGGGCCTCGCGCCGTGCCAGCTTCTCCTTGGCGCGCTTGCGATCCTCCGCCTTGCGGGCGCGGATGGCGGCGATGCGCTCGGCGAGCGGGACCTCGAAGCGTTCGACCGGCTTATGCGCGTAGTCGAAGCCCGAGAGGGTCCGGCGTGGGAGCTTCCGCCCGATCGCCTTCTCGATGGCGCGTAGATCGACCTCTTCCTCAGGCGAGACCAGCGTGAACGCCTCACCGGTGGCCTCGGCGCGCGCCGTGCGGCCCACGCGATGGATGTAGTCCTCGGCCATATGCGGGACGTCGAAATTCACCACGTGTTCCAGCGCCTCGACGTCGATCCCGCGCGCGACGATGTCGGTCGCGACGAGCACACGGACCTTCCCCGACTTGAAGTCGGCGAGCGCCTCGGTGCGCTGATTCTGGCTCCGGTTCCCGTGGATGCGTGCGTTGGGGATCCCGGCGTTCGTGAGCACCTCGGAGAGACGATTGCTCCGATGCTTGGTGCGGGTGAAGCAGATCACGTTGCCGACGACGTCCTGACGCAGCAGCGAGATGAAGAGGTCGGCCTTGAGTGCCTCAGCAACGGGCCAGAGCGCCTGTTCGATCTTGGACGCCGGCGCGGCGACACGCTCGACGTTGAGGCGCACGGGGTCGTGCAGCATCTCGCGCGAGAGCGCGACGATCGGCGCGGGCATCGTCGCCGAGAAGAAGAGGGTCTGCCGCTGCTTGGGGAGATGATGCAGGACGCGCTTGATGTCAGGAAGAAATCCCATGTCGAGCATGCGGTCCGCCTCGTCGAGGATCAGCACCTCGAGGGTGCTGAAGTCGACGTACTTCCCGGGCTGTCCGAGATGATCGAGGAGTCGCCCCGGGGTCGCGATGATCACGTCGACGCGCTGCCGGAAGGCCGTTTCCTGGGGTCCCATCCCGACGCCGCCGAAGATCGCGGCGCTACGCAGCGTGGTGAACTTGGCGAGGTCGGTGAAGTCGGCGTGCACCTGTGCGGCGAGTTCGCGCGTGGGGGCGAGGACGAGGGCGCGGGTGGCGCGCGTCGGCTGCTCGAGGAGCCGATGCATCACCGGCAGGAGGAACGCCGCGGTCTTCCCGCTCCCCGTCATGGCGCAGGCGAGGAGGTCGCGCCCCTCGCGAGCGGGGGGGACGGCGTCGAGCTGGATCGGGGTGGGCTTGGCCCAGCCGAGGCCGGTCGTGGCTCGCACCAGTTCTGGCGCGAGTCCGAGGGAGTCGAAGGTCATGTCGTGGGATGAGGGCGAACGCACCATTGAAAGCTATCGGGTGTGACGCCCCGCTCACAGGATGCGCGGGCGATACGGCGGCATTACGCGGGACTGGCTATTCGTGCCGCAGCGCCTCGATCGGATCGAGTCGGGCGGCGCGCTGCGCGGGGATCACACCGAAGACGATCCCGATCCCCACTGAGACGAGGACGGCGATGAGGGTGAGGGTGACTGGTGGGCTCGCTGAGATCCCGAGCGCGGCATTCACGATCGCGCCCGACCCGAGCCCGATGAGGATCCCGATCACCCCACCGATCCCGGTGAGGGTCGCCGCCTCGATCAGGAACTGGACCGCGATGTCGCCGCGCGTGGCGCCGAGCGCCTTGCGCACCCCGATCTCGCGGGTGCGGTCGGTGACCGAGACCATCATGATCGCCATCACGCCGATCCCGCCCACGAGGAGCGCGACCGAGGCCAGCACGATCATCACGAGGAAGAAGACCCCCGTGAGTTGGTTGAAGACATCAAGGATCTGATCCGCGGTGACGAGGTCGAAGCTGTTGCGCTGGGCCGGTCGGAGCCGCCGTTGCTCGCGCATCGCGACCATCACCGCCTCCTGCGCGTCCGCGACCGTCACCCCAGCACGTGGCTTCACCGGGATCCAGAGGGCGTTGGTCTTGTCGATCGTGTACTGCGCATCGAGCATACGGAAGGGGATGATCGCTCCCGTCTCCGCCCCCTGAGGCGCGAAGATGTTCTCGGGGGGGAGATAGAGGCCGATGACCTCTGCCGGACGCCCCCCGACGCTGATCGTCCTGCCGATCGGGTTCTCGCGACCGAAGAGTTGGCGCGCCATCGCCTCGTTCATCACGACGACCGCCGCGCCCCCCAAGATCTCGTTGCGACTGAACCAGCGCCCGGCGGCGAGGGTCCCCCCCTGGGCCTCCGTGAATCCGGCATCGGCCCCGAAGAGCGCCACCGGCTGCGTGCGCTCCCCACGATATGAGAGGCGCGCGACCGTCTGGCCCCAGAGCGCGGCGTACGCGATCTCCGGGAGGCGACGGATCCGCTCGGCTTCCTCGGGGGCGAGGTCCGGCCGGATCCGGATGTACGCTGGCGGGTTGTCGGGATTCACCGGCGTACTCGAATACGCCTTGAGCACGTAGAAGGTCGTCGGCCCCGCCACCTCGACACTGCGGATGATCTGGCTCCGCAATCCCTCGACCAACGACGCCATCGTCATCACCGTCGCGACCCCGATGACGACGCCGAGGATCGTGAGCCCCGAGCGCAGCTTGGAGACGCGCAACGTCTCCATCGCGATCGCGAGGTTCTCCTGATACTGATCGAGGCGGAGCCGTCGGAGCCAGCGCACCGGCTACTCCTCCCGCATCGCGGCGATCGGATCGAGTCGCGCCGCCCGTCGAGCAGGATAGACGCCGAAGAGCACCCCGATCCCCGCACCGAGGGCGAGCGCCAACGCGACCGACCACCAAGTGATGCGGGCGGGAAGGGGGGAGAGCGCCGCCACGAGTCCGGCGAAGGCCCATCCCGCGAGCACGCCGATCACGCCACCGAGCATCGCGAGCGTGATCGTCTCAGCGAGGAACTGCTGCTCGATGTCGCGCGCGGTGGCGCCGACGGCCTTGCGGATCCCGATTTCGCGCGTGCGCTCGCTCACCGCCATCAACATGATGTTCATGATCACGATCCCCCCGACGACGATTCCGATCGCCACGACGGCGGGGATCACCGCGAAGAGGACGCGGGTGAGGTCGGTCCAGAACTTCACGAGTGCGTCGGCGGTCTCGATCGAGAAGTCGTTCTCCTGCCCAGGGCGCAGTTCGTGTGACACGCGCATCGCCTCCTCCGCGCGCTGCATCGCCGCGGGGAGCTGCACCGCATCGCGCATCTTCACCGAGATCGTCGTCGTGAGGCGCCGGCCGTAGCGCATCTCGAAGCGCGAGATCGGGATCAGGGTGTAGGCGTCGAAGGACTGACCCAGGACCCGTCCCTTGGCGGCGTTCACCCCGATCACGGTGTAGGGTTCACCGGCGAGGCGGATCTCCTGACCGATCGGATCGACCTCCTCGAAGAGCTTCTCCGCCACCTCCTGACCGATCACCACGACGGGCATGCGCTGCGAGACGTCCACCGCGCTCAGGGCGCGTCCCTTGATGATCGTGTAGCCCTGCACGAGCTGGAATTCGGGGGTGATCCCGAAGACGAGGAGGTCCCCGACGGTGCGGCCGCGCCAGATCGCGTCGGCGCGCGGGGTGGGCCACCCCGACTGCATCGAGACCGCCTGCGCGTCGGGGAAGGTGGCGCGGACGGTGGCCGCATCGGCTTCGGTGATCATCGGACGGCGCTGGATGCGGAGCCAATCGTCGTCGCTCACGCGGCCCACCGTCACCGGCGAGCGGCGCACTTGAAAGGTGTTGTTGCCGATCATGGCGTCCGCGATGTTCTCGCGGACGAAGGCGTTCATCCCCTGGATGATCGCGACGACGGCGACCAGGAAGGCGACCGAGACGATGATCCCGAGCAGCGTGAAGGCGCTGCGCAGGGGATTCACGCGGATCTGTTCTGCCGCGATGCCGATGACGTCGGACCGGCGCACCCCTGAAAGCTACTACTCGTGCCGGAGCGCCTCGACGGGATCGAGCTTGGAGGCGCGCGTGGCGGGGAGCATCCCGAAGGCGACCCCGGTGAGGGCGGCCGCGGCGAGCGAGGCGATGATCGCGGCGGGGGGGACCGAGGCAGGGATCGAGCTGTTGGCGCGGATCACCCAGGCGAGCCCACCGCCCAGGATGAGCCCGATCCCAGCGCCCAACGAGGTCAGGGTCGCCGCTTCGACCAGGAACTGCCAGAGGATCGTAGCGCGGGTGGCGCCGAGCGCCTTCCGGACGCCGATCTCCCGGGTGCGCTCGGTGACGGAGATCATCATGATCGCGACGACCCCGACCCCGCCTACGAGTAGGCCGACCGCGGAGAGCCCGATCCCGACGAGGAAGATCGCCCCGAAGAGGGAGTTGAAGGTCTCGAGGATCTTGTCTTGGCCGACGAGGAAGAAGGTGTTCGGCTCGGTGGGGCGGAGGCCACGCATCCCGCGCAGCGTGGCCGTCACGGCGTCCATCGCCTCGTCACGGGAGATGTCCGCGCGCGGACGCACCATCAAGAGGAGCGCCCGCCGCCAGGCGTTGAGGCGCTGGTACGCGGTGAGCATCGGCAGGATGATCCGCGGCGTATCGGGGCCGCGCCCATCGAGCGACTTGAGGAATCCCGCCTTCGTCTGGAAGACCCCGATCACGGTGAGGCGGAGGCCGTCGAGTTCGATCTCTTTCCCAATAGGGTCGGAATCACCGAAGAGCGCCGCGGCCAACGTATCGTTCACGAGGGCGACCGGGGCGGCCGCATCGTGTTCTGACTCCGAGAAGGTCCGGCCCGGCGCCACATCGGCGACATCGGTCTCGATCCATTCGGTGCTCTGCGCATCGTATCCGACGTTCTTCACCTGCCGGTCGCGGTAGGTGACGGTCCCGCTCCCCGGGAGCCAGGCCATCGCGCGATGCACCTCGGGGAGCCGCTGGATGGTCCGCCACTCGGTGAGGGAGACCGCCGGATAGCGCCGCTCCGGGCAGTTCTCGTTGGTCGGATTGCAGTTGTTGAAGCCGGGATTGGTGCGTCGCACCTGGAAGGTGGTGGCCCCGAACTCCTCCATATCCTTCTCGAACGACTGCCGGATACCATGCACCGTCGCCGCCATCGCGACCACCACGAAGACGCCGATGGCGACGCCCGAGATGGTGAGGGCGGCACGCACCTTGTTCGCTCGCAGCGAGTCGAGGGCGATGGTCACCCCCTCCAGACTCATCAGGATCCGATCGCGCAGGCGCATCGGCTATTCCTGTCGGAGGGCCGCGATCGGATCCAGGCGCGCCGCGCGACTCGCAGGATAGATCCCGGCGGTGATCCCGACCCCCGCGCCGACGATCAGCGCCGCGACGAGCGACCAGGGGGCGACGGAGGCGGGCAATGGCGTTACCGCCGCGATCAACTTGGCGAGGCCGACCCCGCAGGCCGCCCCGATCATCGCCCCGATGATCGAGAGCGTGGACGCTTCGACGAGGAATTGTGCGATGATGTCGCGCCGGCGCGCGCCGAGCGCCTTCCGCACCCCGATCTCACGGGTGCGCTCTGAGACGGCGACGAGCATGATGTTCATGATGACGAGGGCGCCGACCACGAGCCCGATCGCCGGGAGCGCCGTGCCGAAGAGGACGAGCTTGCTCTTGAGACCGTCGAAGAAGGAGAGGGCTGCGGAGGAGGTGGTGAGGGCGAAATCATCTTCCTCACTCGGGCCCAAGCCCCGGAAGCCACGGAGCGCCTCGCGTGAGAGCTCCATCCCCTCGGTGATCAGCTCGCGATTGCCCGCTTGGACGGTGATAAAATCGATGTCCCCGCGCGGATTGATCGCCCGCGTGAGTGGGGTGGTGACGGGGGCGATCACGAGCCGGTCCATGGAGAAGCCGAAGACCGATCCCTGCTCCTCGATCACCCCGATGACGGTATAGGGGAGTCCGGCGATCCGAAGTTCACGTCCTACCGGATCGAGCCCCTCGTAGTAATAGGAGGCGACCTCGCTGCCGATGACGACGACCCGTGCCCCCGTCGCGACCTCCTGCTGCGTGAAGGCGCGGCCCGCGGTCAGACCGAATCTCTTGATGTCGAAATACGATGCATCGGTCGCGACCGCCTGTACCGATCGGGGGCGGAGCCCCGGCACGGTTGCCGGGAGGAAACTCTGATTCACCCGCGCGATCCGGAAATCCCCGGGCAGGGCATTCCGCACCACCTCGGCCTCAGGATCGAAGAGGCGGGGGCGCCGCTGCCAGGCGCGCCACTGCTCCTCGTCGGCGTCGACGACGAAGCTCGGGGCGCGCGACACATCGAAGGTGTTCGTCCCGATGATCTTCGCGGCGAAGTCGTTCTCGACGTAATCGCTCATCCCCTCGACGATCGAGACGACGGCGATGAGGAACATCACCCCGATCATCACGCCCAAGAGCGTGAAGAAGCTCTTGAGCTTCTGCACGCGGATGGTCTGCAGGGCGAGCCGGACGGCCTCGAAGAACGGCATGGGTCAGGGATCAGGGATCAGGAGGGCGAGGGAGGGACCTGTCCCCTGACCCCTGTCACCTGTGATCTGCGGTCAGTGGGCGTGCTGGCCGGCGCCGATGCGCGCGACGAACTGGGCCTTGGTCTCGTCGCTCGCGATCCGGCCGTCGCGCAGCACCACGACGCGCCGCGCATGTGAGGCGATGTCGGACTCGTGCGTCACCATGATCACCGTCTGGCCGGAGTCAGCGAGATGCTCGAACACTTTCATGATCTCCTCGGAGGTATTCGAGTCGAGGTTCCCCGTCGGCTCGTCGGCGAGGAGGATCGAGGGGTCATTCACCAACGCGCGCGCGATCGCGACGCGCTGCCGCTGCCCACCCGAGAGCTCGTTCGGCCGGTGATGTACGCGCTCCCCGAGCTGCACCTTCTCCAGCGCCTCCATGGCCCGCTGCTTCCGCTCCGCCGCCGGCACGCCAGCGTAAACCAGCGGGAGTTCGACATTGGCGAGCGCCGAGGCGCGGGGGAGGAGGTTGAAGGTCTGGAAGACGAAGCCGATCTCCTTGTTCCGGACCCGCGCCAACGCGTCATCCCCCATCTCGGAGACGAGCTGGCCGTTGAGCCAGTACTCCCCCTCGTTCGGGGTGTCGAGGCACCCGACGATGTTCATGAGGGTCGATTTGCCGGAGCCCGAGGGGCCCATGATCGCCACGTACTCGTTGCGCTTGACCGCGAGGTCCACGCCTCGGAGGGCCCGCACGATCTCGCCTCCCATGTCGTACTCGCGCGTGAGCCCGCGGGTGACGATCACCCATTCGGCGCTCGGCGCCTGGCCGACCGCGCGCATCACCACCTGCCGCTCGGGGGTTGTCCCCGCCGGGGCCTCCATCAGGTCCGGACTCATCTCTTCTTCTCCTTCGCCACGGTGGGCGTCATCGGCTCCTGTTCCTTCACGAGCTGCCCGTCCTTGAGCTCGCGGATCGCCTGATAGGTCCCCGCGACGATCCGCTCCCTCTGATCGAGCCCGCGGATCACCTCGAAGTGCTTCTCGCCGGCGATCCCCACCTGTACGGGGCGGAAGGTCACGGTGTTGTCGGTGTTCACGACGAAGACCCCCTCCACATCGCGCTTCCCGACCTGCACGGCGGGTCCGGTCTGGCGCGGCCCCGCGGCGGAGTCCTGCTGCGCCTGCGATTCGTCCTCACGGACGGTGAGGGCGATGATCGGGATCGCGAGCACCTGTCGGCGGGTGTCGGTGATGATCTTCGCCGTCGACGAGAAGTCGGGACGCGTGGCGGGTGGGGGATTCAGGATCCGCACCGTGACCTCGTAGTCGATCGCCTGATCGGTCGAGGCCGCCGCCGCCCCGGCCCCACGCACCGAGCTGTTGGAGATCTCGACCACCTCCCCGCGGAAGGTGGTGTCCGGGAAGGCGTCGATCTGGACGATGGCGGTGTCGCCGACACCGATCCGGCTCACATCGGTCTCGTCGACCTTCACCTTGGTCTCGAGGATGCTCATGTCGGAGATCGTGAGGAGGGTCGCCGCGTCCTTGTTCAGCGTCCCCATGATCGCCGTCTCACCGACCTCGACGTTGAGCCGAGTCACGCGTCCCGCCATCGGCGCATAGATCGTCGTGCGCGAGAGCTGGAAGCGTGCGTCCTTGAGCGAGGCCTCCGCTTGCTTCACGTTCTCGCTCGCCGCTTCCACGAGCGCCTCGTTCACCTCGAGCTGCGTCTCGAGCCGCTCGATCTCCTGCGTGGAGACGAGCTCGGCGTTGGTCTTCCGGATCTGTTGCTGCCGCTCGAGGTCGCGCTTGGCCTGGAGGAGGTTGGCCCGCGCCTGCGCCGCGCTGGCCCGCGCGTTCGCCAGTGCCGCCTCCGCGCGCTGCACCTGTGCCTCGAACTGCGTCGGGTCAATCTGGAGGAGGAACTGGCCCTCCTTCACCGTATCACCGTCCTTCACCGCGAGCTTCGTGATGCGACCGGTGATGTCGGAGGAGATGTCGACCTTGGTACGAGGGCGCACCTGACCGCTCGCGGTCACGGAGGCGACGAGATCCTGGAGTCCCGCGGCCTCGATGCGCACCTCGGTGGCCTTGGCGCGGTTCTTGGCGATGGACTGGGCGATCGAGCCGCCCACGAGGAGGACGCCGACGGCGCCGAGGATGATCTTGGTTCGCTTGGTCACAACGATCTCAGTTGGGGCGAAGGGTGCGTCCGACGGCGGCTTCGAGTGCCGCGAACGCCCGGTGGAATTCGTAGACCGCGTCGATGCGGTCGGTCTCGGCGCGCTCGAACTCGGCGCGCGAGGTGGTCAGGTCGACGAACGTGGTGCTCCCGACCTTGTAGCGCTGCTCAGCGAGGGTGAGCGCCTCACGCGCCGTCCCCGCGTTGCGGGACTGCAGTTGCACCGTCTGATACGCCGCTTCCAGCGTCACGAAGGCCGAGGTGACCTCGGCGGTGAGGGCGAGCTCTTGGCGGCGGACGCCGTAGCGCGCGTCGGTCCGCGAGGCATTCGCCTCCTGCAGGCGCTGTTCGCGGCCGAAGCCGTCGAAGAGGGGGAGGGAGATCCCCATCGAGAGGGTGTAGGGGTTCCGCGTGAAGTCGAAGGGATAGCTCGAGTTCGCGGAACGGATCGCCGCCTCCTGCGTGGGGCCGAAGACGATCGCGGCGCACTGCGGGGCGATCGTCCCCAGTCCGGTGCGCGTGCGGATCGAGTCGGTGGTGAGGCAGGAGGCGCGCTGTGAGGCGGCCTGCGCCGCCCCCTGCGCGAGCGCGGGATCGAGGTCCAGCTGTTTCTGCGCGACGCCACCGACGTTGGCGGAGAGGGAGAGGACTGGGGTGTACTCGCCACGGGCCGCGCTCACGCCAGCGACGGCGACCCGCTCTCGTGCCTCGAGGGCGCGGAGGGTGGGATTGGCGGATCGTGCGGTGGTCAGCAGGTCCTCCAGGACGAAACGCGGGGCCTCGACGGGGAGATCGGCGACCAGTGCGACGCCGGCCGGCATCGCGACACCGATCTGCTGGAAGAGCTGGAGCCGCGCGACGGCGGCCGCATTGCGTGCGCGGAGCGCCGCCACCTGCTGCGTCCCGAGCCCCACCTCAGCGCGCTTCACATCCAACGAGGTGAGCTGGCCCACGCCCGCGCGGGCTTTCGCGAGGTCGAGCAGGAGCTGTTGTTGCACCACGAGCGAGTCCTGCAGGGCGGCGCGGGCCTGCGCCTGCAGGGCGCCGATGAACTGCGCCGTCACCCCCGAGCGCAGGTTGAACAGCGCGGCGTCGACCTCCGCCTCCGCGGCGTCGAGCGCGGCATTCGCGCGACGGACGGTGTTGATGGAGTTGACGCTCAGCCGAGCGTTCGCGCCCAGTCCCCAGCTGGAGGAGACGATGTCCGAGGTGGCACCGAAGGCGAGGCCGCCGAAGAACTGGGGGCGTCCCTCTCGATAGCTCGAACCGATCGAGGCGTCGGCGCTCGGCAAGAGCGCCCCATAGGCGGAGCGGAGGGCGGCGCTGGCGCGCGTGCGCCCGGTGATCGACTGCAGGTACGCGGGGTTGTTACGCTTGGCGAGGTCGAGCGCCTCGGTGAGCGAAAGGGTCGTCCGCGCGCCCTGCGCCGCGAGTGGGGCCGCGAGGCAGAGGGCGACGAACGCAAAGTGGAACGATCGGGTCAACGCAGGTACCTGGTCATGAAGAGGAGAGAGGGAGAGGGCCCGGAGAGTCATACGCACGGGTCCCGCCCAGAGTTTCACTGCGGGATGTCGTCGCGCACCGCGTCGAGGTCGAGGGCGGGGAAGCGCACGCGGAGCAGGCGACCCCGCGAATCGGTCCAGACCTCCTGGACCACGAGGTCACCAGCGCGGATCACCCACCGCTGTGCTGCCACATCGACGGTGCCGAATCGCAGGAGCTCGCTCCCTGATGGCGACAGGACCACCTGCTGCCGCTCGACGGCCCGCGGTGCCAACCGACCCATCGGTCCCTCAGTGCGAAAGCGCAGCAGGAACCAGACCTGATGTGCGATGTCCTCGTCACCGGCCAGGGTGCCCGGTGGGAGGCGGAATTCACGGGCTGATTCCCCGAGGAGGCTCAGGGTACGCCCGGACCAGATCGTCCCGCGGGACTCCCCCGTGGTGGTCTCGGCGGTGCGACCGGCCTGGAAGGTCTCGTGGGAATACCGAAGGGGATATCCGGCGGAGTCGACGGTCAGGACCACGGTGCGCCGCACCTCCCCCGTGGTGACGTTCGCCTGCGCGATCATCGTCGTCCCCGAGGAGCTCTGCACGCGTCGGATGCTGAAATCCTCGCGCCCGATGCGCACCTCCTGTCGGAGGAGGGAGAAGGTCCCTTCCTCCACCACCGTGACCTGGCCCTCCGCCTGGCGCGGGAGCAGGAGGGTGTGTAGTGCGATGATGAGGACCGAGGCACGCCGAACCATCCCTCAAATCTAGCCACGGGGCACGCGACCGACTGGGGGGTGGGAGCCCCGTGATGTGGGGTGGGGTATCTTCCTCGCGTGACGCCCTCGCTCCTCGCGATCTGGATCATCCTCCTCTCGGGCGCGTTCTGGGTCCGCACCCCATCGGTCCTGGGGGTCGCGGCGCTCACCGGTGCGGTCCTCGTCCTCTCGTGGGAGCTGCGCCGTGGGACGGTGACGCGTCGTCGTCGCGCGATCGCGGCCCTCATGGGATGGGCGCTCGTCGCACTCACCGCGCAGCCGCTGTTCGTCAATCGGGCCGCCTCGGAGCGCCGAGGCGGCGGCGCGGTGGCCCCCTCGGCACCTGGAGAGGCCTTGCGTACAGCGGTGGCCGCGGAGGGGGAGCGTCTGGTGGCGGCGGCCCGTCGCGCCACGCAGCTCTCGCGGGACCGTACGACGGCGTTCCGGGAGATCGGGGGGCTCCTGCCCTCGGAGGTCGATCGGGCCGTGATCGTCGCGCAGGCGGGACGACCCTTCGCCTGGAGCGGTCGCTTGGTGGTGCCGCTCGATTCGTTGCGGGGCTCGGTGGGGGCGATCGTCACCCCCTTCTATGTGGTGCTGTACGCCGCGCATCTCGATGGGGACCGCCTCGGGGTGGCGACCACCCTCCTGCACGGGGCCGCCCCCGCCCTCGGGCTGAGTCGTCCACTCGATCGCACGCTGACCTCGGTGGACGCCGAGGACTTCGCGTATGGGGAGGTCGCGGCGGCGTCGGGGGTGCCGGGGGCGGTGGTGCTCGAGCTGAAAGGACGACCGATCCTCGCGGCTCGAGGGGAGGCCGCCTCTCGCGAGGCCCGAGAGCTCACGACCACCGAGCGAGTGCGATGGCAGGTGTTGTTGGTGCTCGCCCTCCTCGCGCTCGTGGCCGTTGCGAAGGTCTGGCATCGCGGTCGTGGGGTGGGGCCGCGCGTCGCGACGCTCGGCATCCTGGTGGGCGTGGTGCTCCTCACGCCGTTCAACACCTTCTCGAACCGCTCGGTCTGGTTCGATCCGGTTGTCTACTTCACCTCATTCGGCGGTCCATTCACGGGGACGGCCGCGGCGCTCGCGATCAGCAGCGCCCTCGCCCTGCTCGGGTTGCTCACCGTGCGGCGCAAGCGGATCCGGCCGCGAAGCCGTGGGATCGCCATCGGACTCGTCCTCTTCATCGCGGCCATCGGCCCCTTCGTGTTGCGAGAACTCGCGCGGGGCATCCAGGTGCCCGCCACGGGGATTCCCCGCGCCCTGTGGGTCGCTTGGCAGGTCCCGATTTTCCTTGCCGCGGTTACGGTGTTGCTGGCCGGGGTAGCCGCGGGCCGCCCGATCGTGCGCGACTGGATCGGGGTGCCGCGCTGGGTCGCGCCCGCGATCGCCATCGTCGCCGCGATCCTCACGCCGCTCGTCCTCTCCGGGCCAGGTCGACTCCCTGCCACCTTTCCAGTCCTGTGGATCGCGGCGATCATCGCGCTGGCACTCACCAAGCGGCGTCGCACTCTGGTGCTCCCGGTGGCGATCGTCGCCGCCTGCGGCTCGGTGACGACCATCTGGGCCGCCACGGTCCGTGACCGCGTGGCGCTCGCCGCGGCGGACATCCGCAGTCTCACCGCGAGCGATCCAATGGGGGTCACCCTGCTCGATCGCTATGCGCAGCGGCTCGACCCACGAGGGGCGGCCCGGACACGCACCGAGTTGTTGGAGGCCTACACCGCCACGGATCTCGCCGCCGCAGCGCGTCCGGCGGAGGTCGCCTCCTGGGATCCGAGCGGGGGACTGCTCGCGGAGCTCCGCGTGCGCCGTGCCCCTGGGATCACCGCTGGGGTCGAGCGATTCGCCGACGAGGCACGAGCGACCGGGGCCGCCTTCATCCGTGAAGTCGATGGGGAGCCCGGGCGTCATCTCGTGCTTGCTGTCCCACACGCCGACCGCACGGTGACCACCGTGGTCCTCGCCCCGGCGACCTCGCTCGTGCGTCCCGATGCCTTCGGCGCGCTCCTCGGGTTCTCGACGCCCCCCACCATCGATCCGCCCTATCGATTGACCCTCGGCCAGACCCCGCGGCTCCCGGTCCCTGCGGAGACCGCGCAACGCTGGGAGCGCGATGGGACCGAACTGCATGGCGATTGGTATCTGCCGGCGGACGAAGGCGCGGTGCGACGCATCCACGCCACCGTCGAGCTGCGCTCCCTCGATGCCCTCGTGATGCGAGGCACCCTCCTCGTGTTCCTCGACCTCGCGATCCTCGGGACGCTCTGGATCCTCGTGCTCGTCGCCGATGGCTTACTTCCGCGGTGGTGGCGCCAGCGTCACCCCGAGTTGCTGCGGAGCTTTCGCGTCCGGCTCTCTGGCGCGCTCTTCGCGGCCTTCGTGATCCCCTCCGCGCTCTTTGGCTGGTGGTCGTTCCAGCGACTACAGGTGGAGGATGCGCAGCGGCGGAATCTCGTCGTGCGCGAGACGCTCCGTGGCATCGCGGCGGCAGCGTCCGCCGAGGAGCTCTCCGCTGCCGCGACGCGCTTCGAGACCCCCCTCTTCCTCTACGCCGATGGGATCCTCGCCTCCACCAGCGATCCGCTCCTCGATGCCCTGGCGCCGCTCGGCCGATTGCTACCGGCGGAGGTGGCCCTGACGCTCGCGCAGGGGGAGGAGCCCTCCGCGGGCGCGCTCACCACGGTCGGCGACAAGGTCGTCCGACTCGGCTACCGGGCCGCACTCGCCTCCGATGGCACGGCCCTCGTCCTCGCGGCGCCGGCTCGGCTCGACGATCGGCTCCTCGATCGCCAGCGTGACGATCTCGTGATCTTCCTCCTCTTCGCGCTCAGCCTCGGAGGCATCATCGCGCTCGCGGCGAGTGGCGTCGGGGCGCGGCAGCTGTCGCGTCCCATCCACGTGCTTCGACAGCGGGCCCTCACCCTCGCGCGTGGCGAGGGCGCCCCAGCGACCATGGAGCGCCCGCCCTCGGAGTTCGTCCCGGTCTTCCGCGCCTTCGACCGCATGACGGTGGAGCTCGCGGAGCACCGGCGGGAACTCGTGCGGGCGGAGCGCGTGCTCGCGTGGGGGGAGATGGCGCGACAGGTGGCGCATGAGATCAAGAATCCCCTCACGCCGATCCGACTGGGGGTACAGCATCTGCTTCGCGCTCGGCAAGATGCGCGTGTGGACTTCGATGCGGTGCTGGAGACCAACGCCACCCGGATCCTCCAAGAGATCGATCGGCTGGATGAGATCGCGCGTACGTTCAGCCGGTATGGGCTCGCGCCGCTCGAGGATGCGGCGCCGGTGGCGGTGGATCTCGCGGCGGTAGCGCGGGATCTCCTGGCGCTCGAGCGACTCGGCGCCGGCGAGGTGACCTGGCAGAGCGACATCCCCGAGGGAACCATCCTAGTGGCGGCGGAGGAACGCGCGCTCCGAGATGTGCTGATGAACCTGCTCGAGAACGCGCGGTCGGCGCAGGCGCGCACGGTGCGACTCGGGATCACCCGAACCGCGACGGGCGGGGCCTCCGTGACCGTGACCGATGATGGACATGGCATAGAGGCGACGATGCTCCCACGGATCTTCGAGCCCCATTTCTCCACGCGCACCAGTGGGAGCGGACTCGGTCTCGCGGTCAGTCGGCGGCTCGTGGAGCGGTGGGGCGGGAGCATCACCGCGGCGAGTGAGCCCGGACACGGGACGACGATGACGGTGCGGCTCACCGCGGCCCCCGGTGAAGTCGCGATATCTTTCGCGCCCGATGGCCACCGCTGAACCCTCTCTCACGAACCGTCCCTCCACCGGCGTGCCTGCGCACGTCGCGTCGTGGAGTCTGCCCCCCGATTGGCGGTGGGGGGTAGGCGGCGTCCACACCCCGTATCGGCATGCGCAGGAGATCATCGATGCGCTCGGGCGTTCGCTCGCGTTGGTGACCGCGCCCGATCCCGCGCACCACGCCTGGCTCTTCCGCGAGGCGCGCCACCTCGCGCAGCGTAACCATCCGAGCATCCCGACCACCTACCACTTCTGGCAGCAGCACCCTGGGAGCCCCCGTGGCCCGGGCTATCTGCGCCGATGGGTGACGGGACAGACGATGGGGGAGCGGTTGCGCCGTTCCGGACCGGAGACCATCCCGGTCGCGTTGCGCATCATCCGGTTGGTGGGCTCCGCACTCGCCTATCTGCACGATTCGGGTGCGACGCATGGGGCGCTCGGACCGGAGACTACCTATCTCACCCCGACGGGGCGCGTCTGGCTCCTCGGATGGCAGTGGGCGATCCCCCGCGATGAGATCCCGATGGGCGTCACCCCCGACCCGCGTCGCACGCCTTGGGCGCCCGAGTGGGGGAGCGAGTGGAAGCCCACCCATGGGTCAGATCAGTGGCAACTCGGCGCGGTCGCCTTCGCGATGCTCACCGGTGAGGTGCCGGTGGCGGGGCACATCCCGCCGCTCCGCATCGCGCGCCCTGATGTGCCCGCCTCCGTCGCCGAGCTAGTCGATCAGATGCTCGCGTTCGATCCCGGTCAGCGCTTCTCGAGCATCGCGGGGATGCTCCGTCGCATCGAGCGCATCTCTGGCACCTCGTCCCTCGCCGTGCCGAGCGCTGAGAAGGGGGAGGAGGTATCGCAGGAGGATCGGCTCCGCTGGGCCACTGGGGATGATTACGAGGTGCTCGCCCCGCTCGGGTCGGGCACGTACGGGTCGGTGTGGCGTGTGCGCGACCTCTCGCTCGAGCGCGAGGTCGCGCTCAAGATGTTGCACCCCACCGTCGCGCGGAACGCGGTCGCGGTGGCGCGCTTCCGGCGTGAGGCGCAGCTGGCGGCGCAGCTGCAGCATCCTGCCATCGTCCCGATCTTCGCCTGGGACGCGAAGGGCGAGGTCAACTGGTACATCATGGAGCTCGAGGAGGAGGGATCGGTTGCCGATCTCATCCGACGGGATGGCCCCCAGTCGCTGACGTCGATCGGCCCGCAGATCGATTCCGTGCTCGACGGCCTCGCGGTCGCGCATGCCGCGGGGATCGTCCATCGCGATCTCAAGCCCGAGAACATCCTGATCGATCGGTATCGCCGCTGGCGGATCGCCGACTTCGGTATCGCCAACGCGATGGGGGGCGAACTCGCCGGGGCCTCGGGGACACCGGCCTTCGCCGCACCCGAGCAACTCCTCGGCGAGGAGCAAGGGGTGCAGACCGATCTGTTCGCGCTCGCGGGGATCGTGATCTATGCGCTCACCGGGGAACCACCGTTCGCGGGGACCGATGGTAAGACGATCCTCGCCGCGCAGCTCGCCGGTCGGATGGAGCTCGATCAGTTCGACTCGCATCTCCGTGCCTGGTTGCGACGGGCCCTCGCTGCCGATCCCGCCGATCGCTTCCGCGATGCGCAGACGATGCGGCATGCGTGGCGCGCGCTGGTGCGTGAGGCGGCGCGCGACGAGCGGCGGCAGGCGCGTCCGCTCGGACGGGTCTGGACGCACCTCCGCCGCCTCTTCGTCCGGCCCGCATCGACCTGATGCAGAGGGCCGTCCGCCACGGGGTCGGTGCGGTCCTCGCACTGATCACGCTCGTCGCGCCGGCTGAGGGACAGCTCGACACGACGCGCCGCACCACCGCACCGCGCGTCACGGTGCCACGCGACGCAGTGCCACGCGATTCGGTGCGCGCGCAGGTGATCGCCCCGGTGCAGGTCACGGTGACGGGACGGAGTCAGGCGCTCCCACGGGTCCCATGGGCGGTCGGCACGCAGGAGCTTCGCGACCTGCGCCGCGGCCAGGCGACGATCGGCGTCGATGAAGCGCTCGCCAACATCCCGGGCGTCGTGATCGCGAATCGCTACAATGCCGCCGTCGATCAGCGTCTCTCGATCCGCGGGGCGGGGAGTCGCGCGAACTTCGGCGTGCGCGGGGTGAAGGTCCTCCTCGATGGGATCCCGCAGTCGCTCCCCGATGGGCAGAGTCAACTCACGAACATCGATCTCGCTGCGATCGGTCGCGTGGAGGTCCTGCGCGGCTCGGCGTCGGCCCTTTATGGGAATGGGTCGGGGGGGGTGCTCAGCTTCACCACCGATCTCTCCGCGCCCGATCCCCTCGGGGTGACGGCCCGATCACTCCAGGGCTCGTTCGGTCTGCGCAAATCCCAGCTGCGCCTGAGTGGGCGCGGCGGTGCGACCGTCGGGGCGCTCTCCCTCTCGCGGACCTCATCTGATGGGTTCCGGCAGCACAGCGCCTTCGTGACGGACCAGCTCTCGCTCGCCCTCGATCGATCGTTCGGCGCCGATCGCGTGCTCGAGCTCCGCAGTGGACTCGCCCAGACACCGACGGCCTTCAATCCCGGCGCACTGACCCTCACGGAGTACGCACTGAATCCCGATACGGCGGCCCTCGCCAACGTGCGCCGTGGCGCGCGACGGGCGATCGCCCAGCGCCATCTCTCGGCGCGAATGCGCGGTGGGGACGCGCAGCGGTCGTGGAGCGTGAGTATCTACGGGCAGGGGCGTACCGTGGACAATCCGCTTGCGACGCCGCCCCCCGCGCCCGCTGGCCCGACGAACGGCATCTACTCGACGATCGATCGCGCCGTCACCGGCGCGCGCGCCGAACTCACCCGGTCGCTCGGCGCGCGCGCGCGGCTGGGCCAGCTCACCAGTGGCGTGGACGTGCAGCGCTCGCGCGACTGGCGGCGCAACTGGCGCTCGACGGCCGGGGCGCGAGACCTCCCCACCGACACGCTCCTCCTCGAGCAGCGCGAGATCGTCACAAGTGTCGGGCCCTTCGTGCAGTGGCTCATCGACCCGCGCGACTGGATGACGGTGAGTGCTGGGGGGCGTCTGGATCATCTCACCTTTGCGGTGGACGATCGCTTCTCCGGTGACGGCGATGATGACTCAGGCCGCCGCGCGATGCAGGCGTGGAGTGGACATCTCGGGGTCGTGCTCCGACCGCACCCCGCGGTCTCACCCTATCTCAACTGGTCGACCGCCTTCGAGACGCCGACCACGACGGAACTCAATGCGCGGCCCGATGGACTCGGTGGATTCAATCCCGAGCTCGGTCCGCAACAGACGTCTACCGTCGAGGTGGGGGTGCGAGGGGCCGTCGGGGGATCACGCCTACGCTATGAGGTCGCGCTCTTCGATGCGCGCGCTCGTGACGCGATCGTCCAGTACCTCGAGACGAACGGCCGTGCCTTCTTCCGGAACGCGGGACGCACACGGAGTCGCGGGGCCGAGGGAGGGGTGACGCTGGTGGTGCACCCGGCCGTGGAGCTCCGCACCGCCTGGACGCGTGCCGAGTACACCTTCGCGACCTATCGCGTCCCCTCAGCCACGCGGCCCGCGCCGGCGCTCGACACGCTCGACGGGAATCGGCTCGCTGGTGTGCCGCGCACCTCGGTGCGTCTCGGCGCGCGCCTCACGCACCGTGGGTTCGCCCTCGATGCCGATCACACGCTGCAGTCGGCGCTCTGGGGGAACGATGCGAACACCGTGCGTGTGCCTGGCTGGGGACGGGGTCTCCTCCAGCTTCGAGCGTCTTGGCGCGGACGGATTGGCGCGCAGGAGATCGAACCCTTCGCGGCGGTGCAGAACCTCCTCGAGCAGCGGCTCATCGGGGCGATCACCCTGAATGGGGCGTTCGGACGTGTTCTTGAGCCGGCACCGAGGCGCAATCTCTACCTCGGGCTCGAGATCGGAAGGGCATTGCGGCGCTGATTAGTTTCCCGCCTCATGTCCACTCCACTGGCTTTCAAAGTTCGGGAATCCGCGGTCGCGGGAAAGGGTGCCTTCGCCATCCGCCCCATCACGAAGGGCGAGCGCATCACCGAGTACACGGGGGAGCGCATCTCGCACCCGGAGGCCGATACGCGCTATGACGACGAGTCGATGCAGGAGCACCACACCTTCCTCTTCTCCGTCACCAGCCGGACGGTGATAGATGCCTCGCACGGCGGGAACGAGGCGCGGTTCATCAACCACTCCTGCGATCCCAACTGCGAGACGGAGATCGAGAAGGGACGCGTCTATATCTTCGCGCTCCGGGACATCCCGGCTGGGGAGGAGCTCCATTACGACTACGCCTATGAGCGGAGCGGGGACGAGACCGCTGAGGATGAGCGCCGCTACAAGTGTCTCTGCGGGTCGCCGACGTGCCGCGGTTCGATCATGGAGCCCAAGGCGACCTATCTGAAGCGCAAGCGCGCCGAGGCGGCGAAGGGGGCCGCGAAGCAACGCAGCAGCGCGCCGGCGCGGAAGAAGTGATCCGCGCCCTCAGGGGCGCGCGAGCCACTGCTGGGCGTGCGTGAGGTCGGCGCGGGTGAGCTGATGCCCGCCGGGCACCCATTCGAGGGTCACGTTGGCGCCTCCCGACCGTAGCAGCTCGGCCAGGCGATCCGGTTGCGCGACCGGGACGATCGGATCGTTCGCGCTCGAGAGCAGGAGCGCGCGATGCGCGCGGAGGTCGGGCATCGCGTTCGGCTCGAAGGGGAGCATCGCGCGGAGGAGGATCCCGGCGCGCAGCGCCTCGGGACGCTGCAGCATCGTACTCGCGGCGATGTTCGCGCCATTCGAGAATCCCACCGCCATTACGGTATCGATCGCGAAGCCGTAGTGCGCTGATGTCTCGCCGATGAACGTGGCGAGCGCCTCGGTCCGGACGCGCAGATCGTCGAGGTCGAACACCCCCTCGGCCAGACGACGGAAGAAGCGCGGCATCCCGTGCTCGAGCACCTGACCGCGCGGGCTCAGCAGGTTCGCCGTTGGATCGAGCATCTCGCCGAGCGAGAGGAGATCGGTCTCATTCCCCCCGGTGCCGTGCAACAGGAGCAGCGTACGCGTAGCGCCCTCGCGCGGGATCCAGTGATGAATGAATCCTGCGAGCTCGGTCGCGGCGGGTGGCGTCATCGCGGGGCGGGCGATCGCGGATCGGGCCAGAGCGAGATCACGCGCATCGAGAGCACCGTGTCGAGCAGGGGGAACTCGGCGGCGAGATAGGCCTCCCCCTCCTTTATGATCCGATCCTGCGACGGACCTTTGCCCATCGGGGCGCCCTCCCCGTAGCCGGCGTGGAGGGAGTCGACCACGTCGAGTCCCGCGACGATCTCGCCGATCGGGGCGAATCCCATCCCATCGAGTCGCGCATTGTCACGCATGTTGATGAAGAGCTGCGTCGTACGGGTGTCGCGCCCCCCCATCGCGTAGGTGACGGTCCCGCGGCGGTTGGTCTCCTTCACCGGATCGTCCGGGATGCGGCGTGGCAGCCAGGTGGCGGTCGTCATCGGATTGGCGGCGAGTCCCCACTGCACCACAAAGCCAGGGAGCACACGGAAGAACCGTCCGCCATCGTAGTACGCGTTGAGCACGAGTTCGCCGAGCTGCGCCGCCCCACGCGGTGCCCAGACGGATCGCACCATGAGGTCCATCGCGCCCTTGGAGGTCTCGATCCGCACGAGGAAGGAATCCGCGGCGGCGAGCATCGGCGGGGTGATGGGCGGCGGTGGGGGCGGGACGACGGGGCCGCGGAGGCCGGCGCACCCGGCGGCGCCGATGAGGACGAGGGCCGCGAGGCCGCGTGAGAGGCGTGGACGCGTGGTCACAGGATGTTGGGCGCGTGTTTGAGTCGAAGGATACGACGGCGCGAGACCGCGCCGTTGCGATAGTCGAAGGGCACGGCGATCCGACCGCTCGATTCGACGGTGCCGTCGAGCATCTGCAGTCCCTGCGTGTCGGCGCTGGGATCCGGCGTGAAGCGGATCGCACTCCCCGTCACGGCGAAGGTGCCGTTCACCGTCATCGATTGCACCGGCGTGGAGCGCGCGAGTGAGCGGGTCGAGCCGCCGACCGAGGTCAACGTACGGCGGAAGCGCACCACCGCGCGGAAGCGATTCCCGTTGCGGAGCGAGAGCACGAGGCGCTCGAACTCAACGAGGTAGGTGGTCCCCTGCGGGTCGGTGACGCGATCGGTCATCGGGAGCGGGGCCTGATCGATCCGATCGGCGAGGTACGCCCCCATCGTCTGCGCCTGGAGCGCGACCGGGCGGACGAAGGAGAGCAGGGCGATGGTGATCGCGAGGCGGTGTCGCATGGGAGGAACCTATCGTGAGACGGCGGCGCGGGGGTAGCAGGGCACCGGTCGCGTCGGATCGGTGGTGCCCCACACGGTCAGGGAAGCCATCCTCGCCCCATGCCTGCCGCGATTCGCAGTGGGGCCGTCCTCGGGATCGAGGCCGCGCCGGTGACCGTCGAGGTCGATGCCGCCCCAGGTCTTCCGGGGTGGACGATGGTCGGGCTCCCATCCGGGAGTGTGAAGGAGGCGCGCGACCGCGTCGGGGCGGCGCTGGTCAACGCGGGCTTCGCACTCCCTCCAAGACGCTGGACCATCAACCTCTCTCCCGCTGATCTCCGAAAGGAAGGCACGGCCTTCGATCTTCCGATCGCGATCGCGGTGCTGGTCGCGAGCGGTCAGCTCGCGGCTGACGCCGTCGAGGGGATCTGGTTCGCCGGCGAGCTGGGGCTCGATGGCTCGGTGCGTCCCATCCGTGGCGCCTTGCCCCTCGCGCGCGCGGCAGGCATGGCCCACGCCCGCGCCTTGGCGCTCCCCGCGGCCAACATCGACGAAGCGGCGTTGATGCGTGGCATCCCCCTCGCCGCCATCACCGATCTCGTGGCGCTGGTCCGCGCCCTCAAGACGCGCCGACTCCCCGCCGTCGATCACGATCCCCTCACCGCCGCGGTACGCGATCCATCGGGTCCTGACTTCGCCGAGGTCGTCGGGCAGGCGAAGCCGAAGCGCGCGCTCGAGATCGCGGCCGCTGGTGGCCATAACTGCCTCATGGTCGGCCCCCCGGGGACGGGGAAGACGATGCTCGCGCGACGCCTCCCCTCGATCCTCCCGCCCCTCGATGACGAGGCGCTGCTCGATGTCGTCGCGATCCACTCCGTCGGTGGCGTGCTCCCGCCCGGTGCCGCCCCGACGCGCGTGCCCCCCTTTCGCGCCCCGCATCACACCGTCTCCCTCGCCGGACTCATCGGCGGTGGCCCGGGGCCGCGCCCCGGTGAGGTCAGTCTCGCCCATCGCGGGGTCCTCTCCCTCGATGAACTCCTCGAACTTCCACGCCATGTGCTCGATGCGATGCGCCAACCCCTCGAGGATGGCCGCGTCGTGATCGCGCTCGCTGCGCAGTCGGTCGGCTTTCCCTCGCGCTTTCTCCTGTTGGGCGCGGCGAACCCCTGTCCCTGCGGATTCGAAGGGGAGCCCGCCGGCACCTGTCGTTGCTCCGCGAGCGAGGTCGCGCGCTACCGCGCACGCCTCTCCGGGCCGCTCAGCGATCGCATCGATCTGCATGTGCGGGTCGGCGTGGTCGCGCTCCACGACCTCGATCGCGCGGCGCCGTCGGAGTCGAGCGCCATCATCCGCGCGCGGGTCGCGGCGGCCCGCATGCGGCAGGGCGTGCGCTACGCCGCCCTGCCGGGGATGCGCTGGAACGCCGAGGTGCCAGGGCGGTGGCTCCTCACCGAAGGGGCGATCGAACCCGCGGCCCGGACCCTCCTGCGACAGATGGCAGAGCAGCTCCGCCTCTCCGCTCGCGCCTTCCACCGCACGATCCGCGTCGCACAGACGGTGGCCGATCTCGCGGGGGCCGACGCGGTCCACCCGGATCACGTCGCCGAGGCCTTCTTGTTCAAACCGATGGAGCCGGGGCCCGTGTAACTTTCCCCCATGGATTCGCATGGGTCGGCCATGGAGAAGGAGGGGCGCCTCCTCGAGTGGTTCCGAGCGCAGGGCTCCGCTCTCATCGGCTTCTCTGGTGGGGTCGATTCCGCGTACCTCGCCTGCGTGGCGCTCGAGGCGGTGGGACCGGACCGCTGTCTTGCCGTGATCGGCCGGAGTGCCTCGTATCCGGCGGTGCAGTGGGAGAAGGCACGCGCTGTGGCCGATCGCTTCGGACTCCCCGTGCAGGAGGTCGACACCGAGGAACTCGCTGACCCACGCTACGCCGCGAACCCGACCAATCGCTGCTATTTCTGCAAATCCGAACTCTGGACTCGGCTCGTGCCGATCGCCCAGACGCGTGGGCTTGCCGTGGTCGTCGATGGCACCAACGCCGATGATCGTCACGACCATCGGCCAGGTGCGCGGGCCGCGGCGGAGCAGGGGGTCCGGTCCCCCCTCGCCGAGCTGGGCTTCTCAAAGGCCGAGATCCGCGCCGCCTCGGCGGCACGCGGGATCCCTACGTGGGACCAGCCCGCCTCCCCCTGTCTCTCCTCTCGGCTCCCCTACGGGACCGAGGTCACCCCCTTGCGCCTTCGCGTGGTGGAGACCGCCGAGGCCGCGGTGCGCGCGCTCGGGGTCACCGGGAACTTGCGGGTGCGCTACTTCGGGGAACGGGCGCAGGTCGAACTCGATGCGGAGGAGTTGACCCAGTGGTCGGCGGAGCCGGCGCGCGCGGCGCTCGAGGCGACGGTACGTGCGGCGGGCTTCACCGAGGTGGAGCTGCACGGCTTCCGCTCTGGCGCGCTCAACATCTTGGCCGGCGTGACCGGCGGAGCGGCGTGATGTTCGGCTGCTTGGGCAGGATCCTCTCCGCGATCTTCTTCATCATCCTCGGCGCGGTGTTGCACGCGCAGTGGCCGGCGATCAAGCGCGAGCTTCGCGAGCGTGTGCCGGACGTACTGCCCGCCCCGGTAGCGGAGAAGGCGCGGACGATCGTCTCGATCGAGGTGACCCCCGATCAGGTGATCGCGCGGAGGATCGGGTGAGCGACCGCATCTTGGTGGTCGATGACGAACCCGGGGTCCGCGCCGCCCTCACGCAGTTGTTGGAATACGAGGGCTACGAGGTGCGGGCCGTCGCGAGCGGCACGGAGGCGCTCGCCACCTACGCGAGTTGGACGCCGCGCCTCGTGCTCCTCGACGTGAAGATGGCGGGGATCGATGGGCTCGAGACCCTCTCGCGGTTGCGGGCCGCCGACCCCGAGGCGGTGGTGGTGATGATCTCGGGCCACGCCACGCTCCGCGACGCCGTCGACGCGACGCAGCGTGGTGCGTATGACATCCTCGAGAAGCCGCTCGACACCGATCGGATCCTCGTCACGATCCGGAATGCGATCGGCCACCTCACCCTGCGAGAGGAGAACGCGCGCCTCCGCGCCCACGTGGAATGGCATGGGGCGATCGTCGGCGCGTCGCCACCGATCCGCGCCCTGGTCGCGCAGATCGATCGGGTCGCCGCCACCGGCGCGCGGGTGCTGATCACCGGGGAGAACGGCACGGGGAAGGAGTTGGTCGCGCGCGCCATCCATGCCAAGTCGCCTCGCGCCTCAGCGCCGTTCATCGAGGTCAACTGCGCGGCGATCCCGGGCGAGCTGATCGAGAGCGAACTCTTCGGCCATATGCGCGGCTCCTTCACGGGGGCGGTGCAGGATCGCCCGGGCAAGTTCGAACTCGCGGATGGGGGGACCCTCTTCCTCGACGAGATCGGCGACATGTCGCTCGCGGCGCAGGCTAAGGTGCTGCGCGTCCTCGAGGACGGCGCGGTCACCCGCATCGGCGGGCGCATGAGTCGCACCGTCGACGTACGCGTGCTCGCGGCGACGAACAAGCGCCTCGAGGAGGAGATCGCCGCGGGGCGCTTCCGCGAGGATCTCTACTATCGCCTCAACGTCGTCCCGCTCACGGTGCCGGCGCTCCGCGAACGCCGTGAGGACATCCCGATGCTCATCACGCACTTCGTCGAGCGGATGGCGGCGGAGGCGGGGATGACGCCGCGCCCCTTCGATGCGATGGCGATGGAGCGGCTGGTCACGCTCGACTGGCCGGGCAACGTGCGCGAGCTCCGGAACACCATCGAGCGGCTCCTCATCCTCTCCGTGGGGCCACGCGTCACGGTCGCCGATATCGATCGCCTCGTCGCGGGCCGCGCCGCCGAGGTGGGTGGGGGGCTCGGCCCCATCGAGGGGGCCCGTACCTGGGAGGAGTTCAAGCGCACCGCGGAACGCACCTTCCTGCTCCATCATCTCCGGCGCCACGATTGGAACATCGCCGAGACGGCGCGTGCCCTCGAGATGCCGCGCTCCAATCTGTATGCCAAGCTCGAACGCCACGGGATCTCCCGGGACCACTAACTTCCGATCATGACGACCTTCCAGAACTTCATCGCCGGTGAGTGGGTCAGTGCCGCCTCCGGCCAGACCTTCGATAACCGCAACCCCGCCGACACGCGCGATCTCGTGGGGCACTTCCCGCGCTCCGGGGCGGCCGACGTCGAGCGTGCCGTCGCCTCGGCCACGCGCGGCTTCGCCAGGTGGAGCCGCACCCCAGCGCCGGCCCGCGGTGATGTGCTGCGGCGGGTCGGTGACTTGTTGAGCGCCCGGAAGGAGGAGCTCGCCGACCTCATGACGCGGGAGATGGGGAAGCCCCTCTCCGAGACGCGCGGCGATGTGCAGGAAGGGATCGACACGGCGTACTACGCGGCCGTCGAAGGGCGTCGGCTCTTCGGGCACACCGTCCCGAGCGAGCTCCGCGACAAGTGGGCGATGAGCTTCCGCCGCCCGATCGGAATCGCGGGGCTGATCACCCCGTTCAACTTCCCGCTCGCGATACCCACGTGGAAAATGTTCCCCGCGCTCGTCTGCGGGAACGCGGTGATCTTCAAGCCGGGGGAGGATGTGCCGCACACCGGGCACGTGCTCGTCGAGATCCTCCTCGAGGCAGGGCTCCCGCCTGAGGTCATCCAGCTCCTGCATGGAGATGGCGAGGTTGGCGCAGCGATGGTCGCCCATCCGCAGATCCCGCTTATCTCGTTCACCGGCTCCACCGAGACGGGGAGCAAGGTCGGCGAGGTCTGCGGGCGGATGCACAAGCGCCTCTCGCTCGAGATGGGCGGGAAGAACGCGCAGGTCGTGCTGGACGATGCGAATCTCGACCTCGCCCTCGACGGCGTGCTCTGGGGCGCCTTCGGCACCACGGGGCAGCGCTGCACCGCGACGAGCCGCCTGATCCTGCAGGCCGGGATCCACGATGCCTTCATGGATCGCCTCATCGCCCGTGCGAAGTCGCTCCGACTCGGCGACGGCCGCAAGGCGGGCACCGATGTGGGGCCGGTGATCCATGAGGAGAGTCTCGCGAAGATCGCGTCCTATGTGGCGATCGGGCAGCAGGAGGGGGCGACCCTCGCCCTCGGGGGCGCTCGTGCAACCGGTGCGGGACTCGAGCATGGTCACTTCTTCCAGCCGACGATCCTCACTGGCGTACGCCCCGAGATGCGGGTGGCGCAGGAGGAGATCTTCGGTCCCGTGCTCTCGGTGATCCGCGTCGCCGATGCCGACGAGGCCTTCCGCGTGAACAACGGTGTGAAGTACGGGCTCTCCAGCTCGCTTTACACGCAGGATGTGAACCTCGCCTTCCGCGCGATGCAGGAGCTCGACAACGGGATCACCTATGTGAATGCCCCCACGATCGGCGCCGAGGCGCATCTCCCCTTCGGTGGGGTGAAGCAGACGGGGAATGGGCATCGCGAGGGCGGGTGGGAGGTCTACGAGTTCTATTCGGAGACCAAGGTCGGCTACGTCGACTACAGCGGGACCCTCCAGCGCGCACAGATCGACAACTATTGATGACCACCTCGCGCTGGCCTCGAGCCCGACGCGTCGGGCGCACGATCTGGGAGGGGCTCAAGTCCCTCCAGGTCGTCGTGCTCGTATTCGTGCTCGTGCGGGCGCTGGTGGTGGAGGCCTTCCGGATCCCCAGCAGATCGATGGAAGGGACGCTCCTGATCGGGGATTTCCTCCTCGTGAACAAGCTGCTCTATGGCGCCGAGCTCCCGGTGGTGAAGCGGCAGCTCCCACCGATCCGGGACCCGCGTCATGGCGATGTGGTTGTCTTCCGGTGGCCGGAGGATCCACGCAAGCACTTCGTGAAGCGCTTGGTGGGACTCCCCGGGGACACGCTCGAGATGCGGCAGGGTGTCTTGGTCCGGAACGGGATGGCGCAGCAGGAAGGCTACGCGCATCAGCTCCCCGAGCTCCTCGACGGCACGGTGCTGGAGTTCGCGTGGCAGCGCGACCATCTGCTCCCCGCGGTCGATGCCTCGCACTACTTCCCGTCGCGCGATGACTGGGGACCGCTCGTCGTGGCACCGCGGCACTACTTCGTCCTCGGCGACAATCGCGACAACTCCCTCGATTCGCGGTATTGGGGGTTCGTGCCCGATTCGCTCATCCGCGGGGCGCCCCTCCTCGTCTACTTCAGTCTCCGACCCGATAGCACCGCGCGCGCGGGATGGACCTCGCGGGTCCGATGGGATCGACTCGGCGCCTTCGTCGAGTGATGGCGGGAGGGGTCGCAGGGTAGGGTGCATGGGGGGTGCTTCCCTCCGTTCGGTCCCCGCTGCACATTCTGAACGTTGGAACGCTCGCCGCCCCCCGGAGACGCCCCGCGTGAGACGTACCGCCCGTTTGCACAAGCGCCGGTCACACGACGAAGGATCGCTCGACCAGTATCTGCGCGACATCAGCGCCTACCCGCTCATCACGCGGGAGGAGGAAGTCGTCCTCGCGCAGCGCATCCGCCTGAATGATCAAGAGGCCCTTGATTGCCTCGTGCGGGCGAATCTCCGCTTCGTCGTCTCGGTCGCCAAGAAATACCAGAATCAGGGGGTCTCCCTCTCCGATCTGATCAACGAGGGGAACCTCGGCCTCATCCGCGCCGCCCACAAGTTCGATGAGACCAAGGGCATCAAGTTCATCTCGTACGCCGTCTGGTGGATCCGGCAGGCGATCCTCCAGGCGCTCGCCGAGCAGAGCCGCATCGTCCGTGTCCCGCTCAATCGCGCGGGGGAGATCCATCGGATCGGGAAGCGGGCCAACGCCCTCCTGCAGGAGCTCGGGCGCGAGGCGACCCACGCCGAGATCGCCGAGGGGATGGAGCTGAGTGAGGAGGAGGTCGCCAAGTCGATGGCGATCTCGCAGGCCCATGTCTCCCTCGACGCGCCGATGGCCCCGGGGGAGGACAACCGCCTCCTCGACTACATCGCCGACACCACCCACGCGAACCCCGAGGACGAGGTGACCGAGATGGCGTTGATGGAGTCGGTGCAGCAGGCCCTCGCCGGCCTCAAGGAGCGGGAGGCCAAGATCCTCCGGCTCTACTTCGGGCTCGATGGGGCGGAACCGATGACCTTGGAGCAGATCGGGGCGGTGCTCAACATCACCCGAGAGCGGGTCCGCCAGATCAAGGAGAAGGCGCTCTCGCGGCTGCGGCACGTCTCCCGCGCCCGGTCGCTGGAGAGCTACCTGGGCGACTAACTTTCGAGGATGTCCAAAGACGCCTCGTTCGATATCACGACCGCCGTTGACCTCCAGGAGGTCGACAACGCCGTCAATCAGGCGGCCAAAGAGATCGCCCAGCGGTACGACTTCAAGGACGCGAAGCTCGCGACGGTCGAGTTCTCGCGCGGGGAGGGGACGATCACCCTCGCCACCGATACCGACATGCGCCTCCGCGCTATGTGGGACATCCTGCAGGGGAAGCTCATCAAGCGCGGTGTCCCGGTGAAGAACCTCGACGCCGGCGAACCGTCGCAGGCGGGGGGCGATACCTGGCGTCGCGTCATCACCCTCAAGCAGTCCCTCGATGGGGAGACCTGCAAGAAGGTCGTCGCCGCCATCAAGACGCAGAAGTTCAAGAAGGTGCAGGCGTCCATTCAAGGCGACACCGTGCGTGTCGTCTCGCCGAGCCGCGATGAGTTGCAGACGGTGATGGGCTTCCTGCGCGGCGAGGACTTCGGGGTCCAGCTGCAGTTCGGGAACTATCGGTGAGATTCCAGGTCGTCACGCTGGGCTGTGACAAGAACACCGTCGACTCGGAGCGCTATCGCGCGCAGCTGATCGATCATGGCGGGGTGCAGGTCGCCGAGGCGGAGGACGCCGAGGTGATCATCGTGAACACCTGCGGGTTCATCGATGCGGCGAAGCGCGAGTCGATCGATGCGATCGTCGCGGCCGGGCGATTGAAGGGGGAGGGGAGCGCGACCGCGGTCGTCGCCGTCGGGTGCATGGTGGAGCGCCACAAGGACGAGCTCGTCGAGGCGTTGCCCGAGGTCGATCTCTTCCTTGGCGCCTCGGAGACGGAGCGACTCGTCCCGCTCCTCCATGCGCGCGGGTTGATCGGCGATCCGGTGACGGTGCACCCGGGCCAGCGCGTCTATGCGGGCGATACCCCCTTCGTGCGCTATCTCAAGGTGAGCGAGGGGTGCGATCACGGCTGCGCCTTCTGCGCCATCCCACTCATGCGGGGGAAGCATCGCTCCTTCGCGCTCGACGAGATCGTGCGCGAGGCGCAGCTGCTCGAGTTGCAGGGGGCGCGTGAGGTGAACCTCGTGGCCCAGGACCTCGCGCACTACGGTCGAGATCTCCGCGATGGCGCCCGGCTCCCCGAGCTCCTGGAGGCCCTCCTCCGCGAGACCTCGATCCCTTGGATCCGCAACATGTACCTCTACTCCGCGGGGATCACGCCGCGCCTGCTCGAGGTGATCGCGGCGCAGCCGCGGATCGTGCCCTATCTCGATATGCCGATCCAGCATGCCTCCGACGCGGTGCTCGAGCGGATGCGGCGGCCAGAGCGGCAGCGGACGATCCGCGAGAAGGTCGCGCGCTTCCGTGAGGCGGTGCCCGGGGTGGCGATCCGTACGACCTGCATCGTCGGCTTCCCGGGGGAGACGGAGGACGACGTGGCACAGCTCCTCGATTTCCTCCGCGAGATCGAGTTCGAGCGCGTAGGGGTCTTCACCTACTCGCCGCAGGAGGGGACGCGTGCCGCCGCGCTCGACGACGATGTGCCGGAGAGCGTGAAGCGGGAGCGACTCGAGGCGGTGCAGGAACTACAGCGGCACATCACGGCGGAGCGGTATGAGTCGCGCGTCGGGGCCATGGCCCCGGCGTTGATCGAGGCCGCGGCTGGTGCCGATGGGCTCGCGCGCGGGCGTCTACCGTGGCAGGCGGATGACATCGATGGCGTGACCTGGGTGCGCACCGTGGCCACGCCGGGAAGCCTGATCGAGACGCGCGTGACGGCGGTGCAGGACGACTACGATTTCACCGCGGACTTCGTGCGCACGCTCGAGATGCCCGCCGTGCCGAGTGCGGCGCCGGCGCGCGGTCGCACCCTCCCCGTCGCGCCCTCGATCGGGAGCTTCGGTCGGTGAGCTCGACGCGCGTCGGCTGGCGCTGGCGCGTCGTCGCAGGCACCCTGACCACGCTGGTCCTCGTGGTCGGCGCCTGTGGGCGTCGTCCCCTGTCCCCAGCCACGACACCGACCACCACGAACCGGCCGACCGTGGAGCGACCGAGCCCATCGGTGGCCCGGGACACCGACGTCGCTCCAGCACCGGACGAGGCCTTCCCGCTCGATGAGGCCCCACCATCCCCCTCACTTGGGGAGGGCCCCACGGTCCGGATCGCGCTCACGGTGCACGTTGGGTCGGCACCGCTAAGCGCGAGCGGCGCGTGGCGTCTCCTCGACGAGGATGGTGGGGTCATCGTCCGCGCGAATCCGCGGGACCGGTGGTCGATCGAGCGGCGCGGGACGTTGCTGCGCGCGGTGCGCACCGACGGCTTGGCGAGCGCATGGCAAGCCGGGCCGGTGACGCTGCGGACCGATCGGGTAGGGACGGTGCGGTCGGGGGGGCGCGCCTATCGCGGGGTGCTGCGGCATGTCGCGACCGACTCCGGCGTCCTCGTCGTGAATATGCTCCCGCTCGATGATTACCTCCGCGGGGTGGTCCCACTCGAGATCGGCGATCGACCGGCGGGCGAGCGTGATGCCGTGGAGGCGCAGGCGATCGCGGCGCGCACCTACACCGTGCGTCGGCTCATCGCCGAGCGTCGGGGGACGACACGGCGTCAGTGGTTCGATCTCCTCCCGACCGTCAGCGATCAGGTATACGGGGGGCTCACCGCGGAACGCCAGTCGTCCGATCAGGCGATCGAGCGTACGAGCGGCCTCGTGTTGATGGTGGGCGGGCAGGTGGCCGATGCCCCCTTCTTCTCCACCTGCGGGGGGCGGACGGCGGCAGCCACCGAGGTCTGGGATGTAGCGGGGGCGAGTCACCTCCGCGGGGTGAGCGATCGCATCCCCGGGACGACGCGCGACTACTGTGACGGCTCGCCGACCTATCGGTGGACCCGTCGGCTCGCCGCCGCCGAGGTGGATCTCGTGGTGCAGCGCTATCTGGCGAGTGTCACCGCCGTCCCCCGCGGGGGACCGGGCCGCGTGCAGGGGCTTCGCGTGGTGGGCACCGGGACGAGTGGGCGCGTCGCACGCCTCGAGCTGCGGGCCGAGGCGGGGACCTTCACCGTCCCAGGGAACGCCGCGCGCAGCGTCCTTCGATCGCCAGCTGGCGACCTCCTGCCCAGCGCCTATTTTTCGCTCGCGGTGGAGCAGGACGGTGGGCGTCTCATCCGCGCGGTGCTCGAGGGGCGCGGGTCGGGACATGGGGTCGGGATGTGTCAGTGGGGGGCGGTCGGGCGTGCGCGCGCCGGTCAAGACCACCGCGCCATCCTCTCGGCCTACTATCCCGGCGCCACCGTCGCGCGTCTGCCCTCTGGCCTCATCACCCCGTAGGAGTCCTGTTCGGTGCCATCCGCTCCCACTGCCAGTGTCCGCTCGCCCCTCCGCGTCGGCGTCCTCGGTCTCGGCGTCATCGCGCAGACGGCGCATCTCCCGGTCCTCGCCAAGATGCGCGGGGTGCAGCTTGCCGCCCTCTGCGACGGGGATCTCGCCAAGGCGCGGACGCTCGCCCAGCGCTTCGGGGTGCCGGACATCTGCTCGGACATCGATGAGCTCCTCGAGCTCCCCGGTCTCGACGCGGTGATCGTCTGCACGCCGAATCACCTGCATGAGGTGCATGTCCTCTCCGCGCTGCGTGCGGGGCTCCATGTGCTCTGCGAGCGGCCGCTCGCGCTCTCGTCCAAGGGAGTGGAGAAGATCCTCGCGGCGGCGAAGAAGGCCGATCGCGTGGTGATGGTCGCGAACAACCATCGGTATCGGGCCGATGCGCAGGGGCTGGACGCGGTGATCCGGCGCGGGGATCTCGGCAAAGTGCGCGCGGTTCGCGCGGGAGCCTATCGGCATCGCGCCGTGCTCGCCCCGTGGCGGAATCGTCGTGACGAGGCGGGGGGTGGGGCCTTCCTCGAGCTCGGCGTCCCGTTGCTCGATATGGCGGGATGGTTGACCGACTTCCCGCGTATCGAACGCGTCAGTGTCGCGGTGGATCGTCCGCGTGGCGCGAATGCCGTGGAGGAGGCCGCCACCGTCTTCATCGAGTGCAAAGGCGGCTTCACCGTCACGATCGATGTGCATTCCGCTTACGTGGGGACCGAGGAGCGGTGGTGGTTCGAGCTGCTCGGTGACACGGGCTCGGCGCGACTCGCCCCGCTCCGTGTGGTGAAGGAGGTGCGCGGCCGCGCGGTGGATGTCTCCCCGTCGGGAGCGCAGACGCGGGATACCGCCTTCACGCAGTCATATCGGTCAGAGCTCGCGCACTTCGCCGCCGTGGTGCGCGGCGAGGTGAAGTACGAGCCGCCGGTCGATCAGGTGCGCGTGCACAAGTTGGTGGAGCTCATCTATCGCGCCGCCGACGAGGGGAAGGAATTCCGTCCGTGAGCGCGCGCCGGCTGCGCCGTGCCCTGACCGGCATGCTCCTCGCTCTGGTGACCGAGCCGTCGCAGGCGCAGCCGACCGCGATGCCCACGCCGGCGTCCCGGCCGGCGTCCCCGGCGGCGTCATCATCGGTCTCGCCCTCGGTGTCCAGTCGATTCATCATCTCCGTCCTGACCTTCGGGCCGGGCGATGCGATCTTCGAGCGCTACGGGCACAATGCCATCCGAGTGCGCGACACCGTCACTGGGAGCGATCTGGCGTACAACTGGGGGATGTTCTCCTTCGACGACCCGAGCTTCCTTCGCCGATTCCTCAGCGGGGAGACCCGGTACTGGGTCGCCGCCTTCCCCTCGCAGCCATTGATCGCGGCGTATCAGGAGCGCGATCGCGCGACGGAAGAGCAGGTCCTCGCCCTGAGCCCGACGCAGGCGGAGGCACTTGCGCTGGCGGTCGCCCGCAATGCGCTGCCAGAGAACCGCGAGTACCGCTATGACTACTTCCGAGACAACTGTTCCACGCGGGTGCGGGATGCGCTGGACGTCGCACTCGGGGGGATCCTCCGTCCGCAATTCACCGCGCTCCAGACCGATCTCACCTATCGATCGGAGTCGCGACGACTGAGCGCCCCCGATCCCTTCGCGCAGGCAGGGATCGAGCTCGCGTTGGGCCCGATGGCCGATACGCGGATGACGGCGTGGGAGACGATGTTCATCCCGATGCGGCTCCGTGACCACCTGCGGAGCGTCACCGTGGCGACGGCGGCGGGAGCGGTCCCCCTCGTCGCAGTGGAGACGGTGCACTACGTGGCGCGGCGCCCCGCGGAACGCACCGAGCCCGGCGGGCTCATCATCGGCCCGCTGGGACCGGTGCTCGCCATGTGGGGGCTCCTCCTCATCCCGCTCACCCCGACCATGCGTCGCCGCTCGCGTATCCCGGCGGCGATCCTCACGGGCGGGTGGTTCACGCTCACCGGCCTCGTCGGGGTGCTACTCCTCGGGATGTGGCTCGGTTCGGCCCACGTCTTCTGGTATCGCAATCTCACTGTGCTCTTGGCGTCGCCCGTCGCGCTCGTCGTCGCGATCCCGGCGGCCCGCGCGATCCTCGCGGGGCAGGCGCCGCGCTGGGTCCGCATGCTCCTCCTGCTCATCGTGGCCCAATCGATGCTCGCGCTCGTGCTCTGGCCGATCGTCGCGCAACGGCTCGCCGGCCCACTGCTCCTCTTGCTCGGGGCGAATGTCGCGCTGGTGATGGCGGCGCTGCGCCATGCCACCGACCCGGCGCCACGGTGACCGTCGCCGCCGGGGTCGACGTCGGCGGGACCTTCACCGATGGGGTGGTGATCGATCCCTCGGGACGGATCCGCACGGGGAAGGTGATGTCGACGCCGCAGGATCAGGGGATCGGGGTCGTCGCGGCGCTCGAGGTGATCGCGCCCGCCGCGTCCACCGACGCGGGCGATCAGGTGACGCGCCTCGTCCATGGGACGACGGTGGTCACCAACCTCCTCCTCGAGCGCACCGGCGCACGCGTCGTGCTCTGCGCGACCGCCGGCGCGACCGATCTACTCGAACTCCGACGTCAGGACCGCGCCTCGCTCTACGATCTCTCGGCGCAGCATCCCACCCCCCTCGTTGCCACCGCCGATGTGGTCGCGGTGGACGAGCGTCGCATCCCCGGCGCCGTCGCGACACCATTGACCGAGACGACCGTCGCCGCCGTGGTGCGCGAGGTGCTCGCGCGCGATCCGGAGATCGTCGTCGTCGCGCTCCTGCATGCCTATGAAGATGACACGCATGAGCGTCGGCTCGCCGAGGCGTTGCAGGCGGCACGTCCGGAGCTCGAGGTGGTGACCGCCGCGGCGGTGCTCTCGGAGATCCGCGAATACGAACGGACAGCGACGGCGGTGGCCGAGGGATATGCGCGCCCGCGCGTGGTGCGATACCTCGAGGGGTTGGGGGCGCGTCTCCGCGAGGCGGGGCGTCCCATGCCCGCGGTGATGACGAGTGCGGGGGGGATGCGGTCGGCGACGGATGCGGCGCGCCATGCGGCGACGCTCGCGTTGTCTGGGCCCGCCGGTGGGATCGTCGGCGCGGCCGCCGTGCTCCGGTCGATCGGGGTCCCCGATGCGTTGACGATCGATATCGGTGGGACGAGCGCCGATGCGGGGCTCATCCTCGATGGGGAGCCGCTGGTGGAGGGAGGCGGACTCGTCGCCGGGGTCCCCATCGCACTCCTGCGCGTCCTCGTCGAGACGGTCTCGGCAGGCGGGGGAAGTCTCGGGTGGATCGACGATGGCGGCGCGTTACGGGTGGGGCCGCGTAGCGCGGGGGCGGTGCCGGGGCCGGCCGCTTTCGGGCGGGGGGGCATCGAGCCCACCGTCACCGATGCGCAGCTCGTACTCGGGCGTATCGGCCTCGAGGGCTTCAGTGCGGGGATCGCGCTGGATCGCGAGGCGGCGACCGCCGCCGTCGCGCGGATCGCCACGCGTCTGGGGTCAACGATCGAGCGCACCGCGCAGGCGATGCTCGATATCGCAAACGCGGAGATGGCGCGGGCGCTGCGCCGGGTGAGCGTCGATCGCGGCGTCGATCCCCGCACCTGTGCGCTCGTCGCCTTCGGTGGGGGCGGGCCGTTGCACGCGGCAGCCCTCGCCGATGCGCTCGGGATGACGACGGTGATCGTGCCCCCGCACGCGGGGGTGTTGAGCGCGGTGGGGCTCGCCATCGCACCCGAGCGGCGCGAGGCGGCGATGAGTCTGCTCGAGCGACTCGATGCCCTCCCGGTCGTACGGTGGCGCGACGCCTGTGCGGCGCTCGCCGCGCAGGTCGATGGCGCGGAGCGATCCTGGTCGCTCCGCGTGCGCTACCTGGGGCAGGGCCACGAGCTCACGATCGCGGTGACCCCTGACGATGCGCCGCAGGCACTCATCGACCGCTTCACGGCCGCGCATCGGGCACGTTACGGCTTCACGCTGCCGCAGCCGGTGGAGAGCGTCGCACTGCGACATGTCGCGAGCACACCGGGGGTCGCCGCGCGCTTCGCTCGCGACACCGACGCCGCGCCCTTCGATGCGGAACGCGCGATCGATCATGGTGGCTCAGCGGATATCACCTTCCACGGGCCTCGCTCCATCCTCCTCCCCGATGCCACCGCATGGATCGCCGAGGGGTGGGTGGCGACCCCGCTCGCGATCGGTGGGTGGATGCTCCGCCGCGAAGCCGCTCGATGACGCCGCACACCGTGCACACAGACTCCGCGGTCCTGGATCCGTTGGAGATCGCCGTCTGGGCCTCCACGATGGCGATGATCGCCGAGGAGATGGGCGCGGTCCTCATCCGAGGCGCGCTCTCGCCGAACATCCGCGAGCGGCGCGACGCCTCCTGCGCCCTCTTCGACGCCGAGGGGGAGATGGTCGCGCAGGCGGCGCACATCCCGGTGCATCTCGGCGCGCTCCCCGAGGCGGTGCGTGCGGTGCGGGCCTGCGCACCCGACCCGGGTGATGTCTTCCTGCTCAATAGCCCGTGGCATGGGGGCTCGCATCTCCCCGATCTCACCATGGTGGAGGCGATCGCCGATGGAGATCGTGTGGCGGGGTATGCGGTGGTGCGCGCCCATCACGCCGATGTCGGCGGGATGAGTCCGGGGTCGATGCCGCAGGGTGCCACTGAGCTCGTACAGGAGGGACTGATCCTCCCGCCGGTGCGTCTCGAGCGCGCGGGGATCCCGGACGACGATCTGCTCGGACTCATCCTCGCCAATGTGCGCACCCCCGACGAACGGCGCGGGGATCTCGCGGCGCAGCGCGCCGCTTGCGCGGCTGGTGCGGCGGGGTGGCGGACGTTGCTCGCGCGGCATGGACGTGAACGGATCGCGGGTGTGGTGCAGGGACTCGTCCGGTATGCCGAGCGTCGGGCGACGGCACGGCTCCAGGCCCTCGACGGTGCCCGGGGGACGGCGGAGGATGTGCTCGAAGGGGACGGGATCTCCGAGGCGCTGATCCCGCTTCGCCTGGCACTACGCATCCAGGGCGGGCAGCTCCATCTCGACTTCACCGGGACCGCGCCGATGGTGCCGGGGAATGTGAACTGCCCGATCCAGGTGACGCGCGCCGCCGCGCTCTTCGTCCTCCGCTCCCTGCTCGATGATGATGTCCCCACCAACGCGGGGATCGCGCGCCCGATCACGATCGTCACGCCTGAGGATTGCTGCATCGCCGCCCGGTCACCTGCCGCCGTCGCCGCCGGGAATGTCGAGATGAGTCAGCGCATCACCGATCTCCTCTTCGCCGCGCTGGCCGATGCCGGCGTCGAGGTGCCGGCCCAGGGGCAGGGGACCATGAACAACATCACCTTCGGTGGGGCAGGATGGACCTTCTATGAGACGTTGGGGGGCGGCCAGGGCGCGAGTGCGCATGGCTCTGGTCCCGATGCGGTGCACGTCGGGATGAGCAACACGCGGAACACCCCCATCGAATCACTGGAACGTGCCTACCCCATCATCATCGACCGCTACGCGGTCCGGCGTGGATCCGGAGGGGGGGGGATCCATCGTGGTGGCGATGGTGTCGTTCGCGCCTATCGGGTGCTGGCGCCCTGTACCGTCACCGTGCTCACCGAGCGTCGGGCCCGTGCCCCCCGGGGAGCGGCCGGGGGCGGCGACGGGCTGGCAGGGGAGAACCGGCTCAACGACGCGCCACTGCCGGCGAAGTGTCGTCGCGTGCTCACGACCGGCGATGTCGTGGAGCTTCGTACGCCAGGTGGTGGCGGCCATGGGGTGACCGAACCGGGATCACCCACGGACCCTCACTGAGCGGTCCTACCGCGCAGCGCCTCCACCCGTGAGCTTGGCGCGCGCCTTGCGCGCGTCGTCGAAGTCCGGGAACCGGTCGATCGTCTGGGTGAAGAGCGCGATCGCCTCCTCCTTCTGCCCGGCGTCCTGTGCGGAGAGCGCGCGCGAGTAGAGCATCACCGCCTGGAAGGGGATCTTCTTCTGTTCGGCGGTGCGCTCGGCCGTGGCGGCCTTCGCCTGTGAGGTGAGGGCGGGGAGTTTGAGGCCGGTGTTGGCCGCCGACGCGACCTTCGCGACGAGGGCGAGGAAGTCATCGGTCTTCCCCTGATCACGATGGGTCCAGGAGATCCGCCCCGTCTCGCTGTCGATCGCCTTGAGGGTCACGACCATCTGGCCCGTGCGATCGGTGATGAACGACCCCGTCACCATGTGCTTCGCGCCGAGGAGCTTGCCGATCCGCGCGGCGGTCGCATCGTCGACGCGGCCGTCCTGCGCGAGGCGCTGTTCGTCGAGGAGCTGCTGGATGTTCTCGCGCTCTACCATGCGGATCCCGGGATTCATCCCGAGGTCGGTGATCAACAGGTCAGCGATCCCCTTGGAGAGGGGGGCGAGCTCGGCGTTCGCCGCGCCGATCGCGCTGTTGACGAACGGCAGGACCGCGACCGTCGGGCGCGTGTCGTCCTGGGCGACGAGGGGGGTCGCCAGGACGGCGAGCGCGATCAACCGGGAGAGGATCGAGCGCATACTGGACTCCAGAGGTTCAGGTGTGCAGAGACAGGCCTTCCGCGGCGGCGATGACCTCGAGCGAGGCCCCGGCCCGCCGCACCAGCTCACGACACTCCGCCACACATCGATCGAGCGCGTCATCCGTGCGCTGGGGATCGTGATGGAAGAGGACCAGCGTCCGCACGTCGGCGGCGAGCGCCAACGTCACGGCCTCCTGATGGGTCGAATGTCCCCACCCCGCGCACGGGGCGTACTCCTCGGGCGTGTACATCGCATCGTGGATCAGCACCGAAGCCCCGCGGACGAACGACGTCAATCGGTCCCGCCACATCGGGGACGACCCGTAGCCGGGGTGCGGCGCCAACTCATTGTCAGGGATGTACACGAGCGACCCCGCGTCACCTGCGTGGTCGGTGAAGCGGTACCCCAGCGCCCCCCCCGGATGGTGCAGGCCGAACGCCGCGACCTCATACCCCGACCGTAGCATGGGGGTGCCTTCCACGATCGATCGGAATTCGATGGTGGCCGCGAGTGCCTCGAAGGAGACCGGGAAGACCACAGGGGACATCTGGTCGCGGACCACCTGATCGACGCTCCGCTCGAGAGCAGCCGATCCCCAGATTCGGAGTCGGTTCCCGCGGCCGAAGAGAGGGGCGAAGAACGGGATCCCTTGGATATGGTCCCAATGTGCGTGCGTCAGGAAGAGGTCGGCCTCGATGGACGCCCCCTCCGTCTGCTCGACAAGGGAGCGACCGAGCGCGCGGATGCCCGTGCCGGCATCGAGGATCAGGAGATGCCCATCGCCGGTGCGCACCTCGACGCAGGGCGTATTCCCCCCGTACCGCACGGTGTGCGGCCCCGGACTCGGGATCGAGCCTCGGGTCCCCCAGAAGGTCAGGCGCAGGCTCATCGGTCCACTCGGGCCATACCGCAAAATGGCGTCAGGCGAGCCCCCTCGCGAGGCTGTCAGGTCACTCGATGCCGGTGATGCGGCTCGCATCGGCGCCGAGAGGGCGCCGATGCCATGTGTCAGGCTCGCACCGTGACGCGCCGTTCCAGGGCCTGACGGTCGAGGATGCGGATCCGCCGGCGCTCGGTGGAGATCCACCCCGACTCCACGAAGTCGCGAAGCGTCCGGGAGATCGTCTCGCGGCTCGCGCCGACGAGGTGAGCGATGGTCTGGTGCGTGAGCGGCTTATCGATCAACTGGCCGTCCCCTTCCGCGGCGTGCTCCAGTAGCAGACGCGCGATCCGGCCCGGCACATCGAGCAGCACCAACGCGCCGATCTTCTCGTCCGCCCGTCGGAGCCGACGCGACAGCTCGAGGAGCAGGGCCCACGCCACCGCCGGATTCTGCTCCACCCGCTGCCGGAAATCCTCGCGCCGGAGCACGAACAGACTCGCATTCTCCATCGCGATCACGTGGGCCGAACGCGGCTGGCCGTCGATGAGGGCCAGCTCCCCGAAATGCTCCCCCACGCCCAGGATCCCGAGGATGACCTCACGCCCATTGGCGGCCATGAGGACCACCTTGACCCGCCCCGACCGGACGAGGAAGAAGGCATCGCCGGGATCATCCTCGAACAGGATCACGCTCCCCTTGGCATAGTCCCGTGAACGGATCAGTTGGGCGAAGACCGCGAGCTCCTCGGCGGAGAGGGAGCGAAAGAGCGGGACGGACGCCAAGAATTCGGCGGTGGCGTGGGGCATGGGAGGGCGGGGTGAGAGATCGGGCGAAGTCTGGGGTGCCTCGGGACCGGTGTCAAACGCCCAAATCGTTGTCGGCTTGCATCTTATAGTCTTTCGGGGGTATTTTGATAGGCTCGGTTCGACCACGACCGAACCTGACCTTTTCCTGGTACGACCTCAATGAAGCCCGAGATCCATCCGACCTACGCGACGGCCACGGTGATCTGCGCCTGCGGCAACACCTTCCAGACGCGGTCGACCCACGCCACGATCAACACCGACATCTGCGCGGCCTGCCATCCCTTCTTCACTGGGAAGCAGAAGCTCATCGACACCGCCGGCCGAGTCGAGCGCTTCCGTCAGAAGTACGGCAAGGCGAGCGCCTGAGTCTCCGCGACCGGCTCGCCGACGCGCTGCGGCGCGCCGCCGAGGTCGAGCGCGATCTCCTCGATCCCAAGACCGTTCGCGATGCCCGCTTGATGGCATCGCTCGGTCGGGAGCATCAGCGCCTTGGCCAGGTCGTCGCGCGTGCGGGATCGTTAGAAAAGATGGAGTCCGAGTTCGCGCAGGCGCGCGAGCTCGTGGCGTGCGAGGACCCCGAGCTCGCCGCCGAGGCGCGCCGCGAGGTCGAGCAGCTGACGGCGGCAATCGCCGCCGAGGAGGAGGCCTTGAAGCCCCTCCTCATCCCGCCCGATCCCCTTCATGATCGCAACGCGATCGTCGAGATCCGGGCCGGTACCGGGGGAGATGAGGCGGCACTCTTCGCCGCCGACCTCCACCGCATGTACACCCGCTATATCGAGCGTCATGGGGGCTGGACGATCGAGACGATCTCCGTCTCCGATGCCACGCTCGGCGGACTCAAGGAAGTGATCTTCAAGGTCTCGGGCCCTGGGGCCTTCGGGGAGCTTCGCTTCGAGTCCGGGGTGCATCGCGTGCAGCGTGTCCCCGCCACCGAGGCCGCGGGTCGCATCCACACCTCGGCCGCGACCGTCGCCGTCCTCCCGGAGGCGGACGAGATCGATCTCACGATCGAGGACAAGGACCTCCGCATCGATGTGTTCCGTTCGTCGGGGCCCGGCGGACAGAGTGTGAACACCACCGACTCCGCGGTGCGGATCACGCATCTCCCGAGCGGGCTCGTGGTGAGCCAGCAGGACCAGAAGTCGCAGCTGCAGAACAAGCTCAAGGCGATGGAGGTGCTCCGCTCACGTCTCCTCGATCTCAAGCTCGCCGAGCAGGAGGCGGAGCGGTCGCGGATGCGGAAGAGCCAGGTCTCCACCGGCGATCGGTCGGCCAAGATCCGCACTTACAACTATCCGCAGAGTCGCGTCACCGATCATCGGATCGGCTTCACGACGCACGATCTCGCCGGGGTGATGAACGGGGAGCTGCAGCCGTTGATGGAGGCGTTGCGTCTCGCCGACCTGCAGGAGCGCCTGGCGGGAGAAGGGGGGTGACGGTCGGCGAGCTCGTCGATCGGATCGCGGAGGCATTGGTCGCCCCGGGGGTGCCGCCGGCCCGCGCCGAAGCGCGCGACCTCATCGCCGCGGTGCTCGACCAGCCGCGTTTCTGGCCCTCGGCGCATCGCGACGTCGTGCTTGATGTGGCGACGGTCGGGCGGATCGAAGCGGTCGTCGCCCGCCGGCGCGAAGGGATGCCCCTCCAGTACGCCTTGGGGCGCGCCCCCTTCCGTCATCTCTCGCTGGCGGTCGACCGCCGGGTGTTGATCCCGCGCCCGGAGACTGAACTCCTCGTGGACCTCGTCCTCGCCGCGCAGCAGGGGGGGCGTGGCCGCGCGGTGGACGTGGGGACGGGCTCGGGGGCGATCGCCCTCGCCCTCGCCGCGGAGAGCGCCTTCGATGAGGTTCATGCGATCGATCGCTCCGCGGAAGCACTCACGGTGGCGCAGACGAACCTCGCCGCGATCCCCGAGGATCGGCGTGACCGGCTGCGGTGGCATGAGGGGGATCTACTGGCCCCGGTGCTGGGGCAACGGTTCGACGTGGTCGTCTCGAACCCGCCCTATATTTCACCCACGGAAGCGTCGACCTTGCCGGCGCTCGTCCGCGACTGGGAGCCGCACCTGGCGCTCTTCGCGGCGGACGATGGGATGGCCCTGATCCGCGCCCTGGTGCCGCAGGCGGCGGAGGTCTTGGTGCCCGGTGGGTTGCTGGCGATGGAGATCGACGCGCGTCGGGCGACGCTCGCGCGCGAGGTGGTGGAGGGCGACCCCCGATTCGCGGCGGTCGAGCTACGGATGGATCTCACCGGGCGCCCGCGCTTCGTGGTCGCCCGCCGACAGGAGCGGTGATGCTGAGCGAAAAGGCGAGTGACCTCGGGCGATTGATCGGCCAGAGTCCCGAATATCAGGCGGTGAAGCGCGCGAACGAGTCGATCCAGGAGGACAAGGAGCTGTTGGGCGCGCTCCAGCGGATGGATCAGCTCCGCACCGATGCGCAGCGGATGTTGCAGCAGGGGGAGCAGCCCAGCACCGAGATGGAACAGGAGCTCGAACGGCTCCTCACGACGGTGCAGGGGAGCATGCGCTATCAGCGCGTCCTCGCCGCGAATGAGAGCTTCGACAAGGTGATGGTGCAGGTGAACCAGTGGATCCTCGAGGGGATCAAGAAGGGCGCCACCAGTTCGATCATCACCCTCGGGTGACCTCGGTGGGACGCGGGCAGCTCATCGTCTTCGAAGGGGGCGAGGGGGCGGGGAAGTCGACCCAGCTCCGTCGGCTCGCCGCCGCGCTCGCCACGGCGCAGGTGCCGCATCGCACCTTTCGCGAGCCCGGGGGCACCCCGCTCGGCGATCGCATCCGGGAGCTCCTCCTCCATGCCGATCATGAGGTGACCCCGCGCGCCGAGGCCGCGCTCTTCGTCGCGTCGCGCGCGCAGCTCGTCGCCTCGGAACTCCAGCCGGCGCTCGCGCGCGGCGAGATCGTCCTCCTCGATCGGTTCCTCCTCTCGACGTATGCGTATCAGATCCATGGGCGTGGGTTACCCGAGGATCCGGTGCGGGCGGCGAACGCGCTCGCGACCGATGGCCTCGTTCCCGATCTCACGCTGCTGTTCGTGATGGATCCGGCGACGGGGTTGGCGCGCGCCGGCGCACGCGGAGCGACCGATCGCATCGAGCGGAGCGACGCAGACTTTCATGCGCGCGTCGCCTCTGCCTTCACGACCTTCAGCACCACCGCGTGGCAAGCGACGCATCCCGAGTGCGGGCCGATCGTCGCGATCGACGGCACCGGTAATCAGGCGACCGTGGCGGGGCGCGTGCGTGCGGCGGTGATCGCCCGGTTCCCGGCGCTCGCCCCGGTGCTCGGAGCGCCGGCGTGAGTCGCTACCGTGGGTTGCTCTTGATCGGGCTCGTCTGTGCCGGACTCTGGGGGGCGGGGCGCTTCCTCCAGGAGGCGGTGAGCCGACGTGATACCTCGGCGCGCGACGGGGCGCGCTTGCTCGATCAGGTGATGCAGCGCGTGCGCCTCTCGTATGTCGACGAGGTGGAGGAGGATCGCCTCTGGCAGCTCGCGATGCGCGGGCTCATCGGCGAACTCGGCGATCCCAACTCGGCGTATCTCCCCCCGGAGCGTCGCGCTCGGTTGGAGCGGGCGGTGACGAACTCCTATCCCGGGGTCGGGCTCCAGGTCGATCTCCTCGACGGGTGGGTGACGGTGGTCATGGCCCGACTTGGCTCGCCGGCGGAACGGGCGGGGCTCCTCGCCGGGGATCGCCTCACCGCCATCGATGGGCGGTCCACCAAGGGATGGACGATCGCGGAAGCGGGGAACGCATTGCGCGGGCCGGCTGGCACCTCGGTCCGTGTGCAGGTGGAGCGAGGCAGCGCCGCGTCCATGTCGGTGACGCTCGAACGAGCGGAGATCCGCGTGAGCACGGTCGCGCGCGCCATGGTGCTGGAGGGTGGTCTCGGCTATCTGGCCCTCACCGCCTTCAGTGATTCCACCGACCGCGAACTCGTGCGCACGGTCGACTCGCTGCGGACCGCCGGCGCGCGCGCGTTGATCCTCGACCTCCGAGGGAATCCAGGCGGCCTCCTCCTGCAGGGGGTGCGCGTCGCCGATCTCTTCCTGGATCCCGCGCAGCGGATCGTCCAGATCACGGGTCGGTCAGCCGGGGTGAACGCGACCTATGTGGATTCCACCGCCCAACGGTGGCCCGATCTCCCGATGACCGTGCTGGTGAATCCGCTCACGGCAAGCGCCGCCGAGATCGTGGCGGGGGCGCTCCAGGATCATGACCGTGCCCTCGTGCTCGGCCTCCCGACCTACGGCAAGGGGAGTGCGCAGGGGATCTACGAACTCGAGGATGGCGCAGCGCTCTCGCTCACGAACGCCCGATGGGTCACGCCGATCGGGCGGAGCATCGAGTATGCCCCCGTCGACGAGGAACGACTCGCGGAGGCGGACTCGGCGCGTCCACGGTTCCGCACCGATGCGGGGCGCACGATCCTCGGCGGGGGCGGGATCGTCCCTGATGTCACGATGGGCGACACCGCCGCGCTCGGCGCCGAGCGCCGATTCCTCGCCGCGCTCGGGACGCAGGGGGGCGCGTGGCGCACCGTGGTGCGCGAGGTCGCGGCCCAGCTCGTACGGGAAGGTGCGGCGTGGGATTCCCTCGTGCGTGGGGCGCCGGCGTGGCGCGAGCGCGTGATCGCCGCTGGTCGCCGCGCCCGACTCACGATCGCCCCCGACCTAATCGACGAGGCGAGCGCGTTGATCGATCGCACGATCGCCTTGGAGGTCGTGCGGACGGCGTTCGGGGCGCCGTACGTGGCGCGCTGGGCGGTGCGGAACGATCCGCTGGTGCAGCGGGCGACGTCGGTGTTGCGTCGCGCCCGCACGATCGGCGACGTCTTCGCCGCCGAGTGATTCAGCGAGGCGGGACCATCCCGCCCATCAGCGCGGCCTGATCCACCACGCGGACCCCCGGCGGCGGGGTGAAGACGAAGGCGTCGGCGGGGAGACGACCACCGCGACGGATCCGAGAGAGCGTGATGCGCCGGAGGAGTCCGCTCGGCTCCTGGAATTCGGCCATGGCGATCTCCGCGGTGCGCGGATCGAGCCAGAGCTCCGCTCGCGTGAAGGGGGCGCTGCTCTTGGGCAGCAGCGAGACGCGCGTGAGGCGTCGACCGTCGGTCGTCGTGTCCCCGAGGCCGGTGATCACATAGCGCGCGGCGGGATCGCGGAGCAGGGTGCCGATGAGGTCCAGTCCGGCACCGGCGACGGTCGGGAGCTTCAGCACCTGGCCCTTCATGGTGCTCGGGAGATAGAGCCAGATGGCACGACCGTCAGCGACGATGCGATCCTCGGCGGGCTCTGAGAAGCGAAAGGCGAAGCGCGTGGGGCCGTGCTGGAGGAACTCCCCGCGCGAGACGAGCGTCGTGCCGGCGCGCGGATTACTGAGGACCTGGGTGAGGTCGGCGCGCATGGTCTCTGCCCGACGCGCCGTGGCCGCCGCGCGCTCGACGAGCTCGCGGGCGAGGGAATCACGGCTGGCAGGCGACTGAGCGAGCGCCGGCGCCCCGAGGAGCAGGGTCAGCGCCAGCGCGCGGATCACGCGGCGCGTGTCCGGAGCGTCGCGAGGTCGCGGCCGAGGACCGAGGCGATCCCGCGCAGCTGCCGCATTGTCTCCTCGAACTGCGCCGGGGTCTGCGATTGCGCGCCATCGGACATCGCGCGATCGGGCTCGGGATGCACTTCGATAATCAGCCCGTCCGCGCCGGCAGCCAACGCCGCGCGCGCCATCGGGAGGACGAGATCGCGGCGGCCGGTCCCATGACTCGGGTCGGCGATGATCGGCAGATGCGAGACCTGATGCACCACCGGGATCGCGGTGAGGTCGAAGAGATTCCGCACGGTGGCGTCGAAGCTGCGCAGCCCACGCTCGCAGAGGATCACCTGCGGGTTCCCCTCGGCGAGGATGTACTCGGCGGAGAGGAGGAGGTCGGCGATGGTGGCGGCGGCACCGCGCTTGAGGAGGATCGGCTTCCCGAGGCGGCCCACTGCCTTGAGGAGCGCGTAGTTCTGCATGTTCCGCGCGCCGATCTGGATGCAGTCGGCGATCTCGGCGACCTGCTTGGCTCCCTCCTCGTCCATCGCCTCGGTGACGATGGCGAGTCCCGTCTCGCGCTTGGCGAGGGCGAGGAGCTTGAGCCCTGCGTGTCCGAGGCCTTGGAAGGCGTACGGCGACGAGCGGGGCTTGAACGCACCGCCACGCAGCGCGACGGCGCCTGCGGCACGAACGGCGTGCGCCGCCGCGACGATCTGGGCCTCGGATTCGACGGAGCAGGGGCCGGCGATCACCGGCACCGGACCCTCGCCACCAAAGCTCGCCCCCGGTGCGATAGTGACGACCGTCGGCTCGGGATGGGCCGAGCGCGCCGCCTTGCGGTAGGGCTGCTCGACCTGCATCACCTCGGCGACGCCGGCGAGTCCCTTGAGCGCCGCGCTCACCGCGCGCCCTTCCACGCCCATGACGGCGATCGCGGTCTGCGCGGTGCCGGGCATCACCTGCGGGGTGAGGCCGCGCTCACGCACGAGATCGGCGACGCGCGCGACGTCGTCGGTCGAGGCCTCGGGGCGCATCACGACGAGCAGCACCGCCGTCGCCTCAGACCACTGGGGCCGCGTCCGCGGGCTCCGCGGTATCGACCGCAGGGCCACGCATCCGCACGCTCACCAGCGACGACACCCCCGGCTCCTGCATCGTCACGCCGTAGACCGCGTCGGCGGCCTCCGTCGTGGTGCGCGGGTTGTGCGTGATCACGATGAACTGCGTCCGCTGCTTGAACTGGTTCAGCATCTTCACGAAGCGCCCGATGTTCTGGTCGTCGAGCGGGGCGTCGACTTCGTCCAGCAGACAGAAAGGGCTCGGCTTGGTGAGGAAGATGCCGAAGAGCAGGGAGAGTGCCACGAGGGCGCGCTCACCGCTCGAGAGCAGATGGATGCGCTGCGTGCGCTTCCCGCGCGGGCTCGCGTGGATCTCGATGTCGCAGTCGAGCGGCGCATCGGGATTCTCGAGACGCAGGTCGCATTCGCCGCCCCCGAAGAGCGTCATGAAGATCTCACGGAAGTGCGTGCGCACCTCAGCGAAGGTCGTCAAGAACATCTCGCGGGCGGTGACGTCGATCTCCTTGATCGCCGCATGCAGCTTGGTCTGGGCCTCGGAGAGGTCGGCGCGCTGCGTGGTGAGGAACTCCAGTCGGCGGGTCTCCTCCTCATGCTCCTCGATGGCGAGCGGGTTGACCGGGCCGAGCTGCTCGAGCTGACGGCGCAGCTCATCGGCCTCGGCACGGAGGGGCTCGTCCTCCAGCTCGACCGCGTCATAGTTCGCGAGGAGCTCCTCGAGCGGGCGACGCCACTCGGTCTCGAGCCGCTCCTTGATGGCCGCGCGCTTGCCCGAGAGCTCGGCGAAGCGGAGTTCGGCGAGGTGCAGCGCCTGCGCCCCGTCCTCGGCCTGTCGCCGCGCCTGCGTCAGTGCGAGCTCCTGGTCCGCGAGCGTCGCATCTGCGAGGCGCACCCCTTCCTCAGCGGCGGCAAAGGTCGCCTCCGCATCCTGCAGGACCGCGCGACGGCTCGCGATCTCATGCTGCCAGATGGTCATCTGCTCCTCGAGCGCGCCGACCTCCTGCATGAGGGTCGCGAGCTCCTGCTCGAGGGTCGCGAGACGCTGCGCGGCGGTGTGGCGCTCGCGATCGATCCGCTCGCGCCGTTCGGTCGCCACCTGGCGACGCGCTTCGGCCTGGGCATGCGCCACCTGCTGCGCCGCGCGTCCCTCACGCGCCTCATCCTGCGCGCGTTCGGCGGTGGTGAGCAGCGTGCGGGCCGAGGCCGCGGTCTGCTCCGAGACGATCAGGCGCTGCGCCAGTTCGTCCTGCGCGGCGATCCCGGCGGTCACGCGGTCCCCGAGCTCGGTGTGCCGGCCGGCGAGCTTCTCCGAGAGGGCGACGGCATCGGCGAGCTCACGGGCCGCGCGCTCGCGCACGCGATCCCGCTCGTTGCGCACCTGCGCCGCCTGTGCGGAGGCCTGCTGTGCGGCGGCGGTGGCATCGGCCGCGGCGGTCGCCGCGGCTTCCGCCTGTACGACCTCATCATGCACCTGCTGCGCGGCGGCCTGCACCGCGGCGCGACGCGTCTCGATGCTCCCCAGCTGCGTGCGCAGCTCCTCGAGTTCGGCGCGGCGACGCAGCGGCCCCGCCCCCGACTCCTTGGCGGGGAGCCACATCGCTCCCCGTGCATCGACGAAGGCGCTCCCATCGGCGACGGCCTTCACATGGCCGAGCAGGGCACGCACCCAGCGACCGGCCGCGCCTTCGGAGCGCACGCGCGACCCGAGATCCTCGGGGTCGACATCGGCGGCACCAGCGAGCGTATCGAGCGGGAGGAGCAGGAGCGCTCCGGGGTTGGTCTCCGCGTGCCAGCTGCGGATCGCCTCCGCGGCCGCGCGGTCGCGCACCACCACCGCGTGCACGGTGGGGCCCAGGAAGCGCTCGACCTGCGCCGCGACCGAGGTATCCGCCCCGATGAAGTCGGAGAGGGGCCCCAAGATCGCCTCACCACCGAACCGCTCCCGCTCGCGCAGGAGCTTGGCGGCGGCGGGGGCGAGCCCCACGCGCTCGCGCTCCAAGCCCTCGAGCGCGGCGAGGCGCCCGGTGAGCGCGGTGTGCTCCTCCTCCACACGCCGCACATCAGCGCGGGCCGCGGCTTCACGGTCGCGCGCGGTGCGTGCGGTGGCACGGGCCTGATCGAGCGCATTCTCGGCGAGCGCGGCCTGTTCGCGCGCGCCGGCGAGCACATCATCCGCGGCCTGGAGCTCACGATCGGCCAGCGCGAGGCGCGCGCTCAGCGCCTCGTGCTCGGCGCGAAGCGCTTCGGTGCGCTGCGCGACCTCGGCGAGCTCGCGCTCCGCCGTCTCGCGCTCCAACTCAAGGCGCCGCACCTGTTCGCGCAGCCCCTGCACCGCACGGTCGGCCTCATCCGCCGCGGTGCGCGCCGCCGTCACCCCGGCGCGGCTCTGCTCCTCGGTCGCCATCCGCTCCTGCAGCAGCGTGGAGGCCGCGGTGAGCGCCTCGGCGCACTGCGTCTCGTCGGCCTGGGCGGCCTCGAACTCCCCACGCATCCGATCCCCGAAGGCGACGCCCTCGTCGCGCTCCTGTACGGTGCGCTCACGGCGCGAGAGCGCATTGCGATGGCGCTCCTCGGCGACGGCGAGCTGCTGCTGCAGCTCGAGCACCGCCTGCCGCGCGGTGGCGGCAACGGTGGCGCGCTCCTGGCGCGTGGTCTCCGCCGCGGCGCGCGCCGCATGCGCGGCATCGCGGGCCGCTTCGGCGACGCGCACCTGCTCCTGCGTCGCCGGCACGCCATCGCGCAAGCCGCCGAGTCGCGACTCGATCCCCGTTAGCTCCTCATGCCAGGCGCTCATCTCGCGCGAGGCGAGGGTGAGCTCCACGGCAAAGCGCCGCGTGGTGATCTCCGCATGGCGCTCCGCGCGCTTGCGCTGCCGGAGCAGGGAGCGCACCTGCGTCTGGACCTCGCCCATCAGGTCGTCGATGCGCGTGAGGTCGTTGGTCGTCGCCTCGAGCTGCCGTTCGGTGCTGCGGCGGCGATCGCGATAGAGCCCGACGCCCGCGGCCTCCTCGAAGAGCTCGCGCCGATCGTCCGGGCGGTCCGAGAGGAGGAGGTCGATCATCTTGCTCTCGATCACCACGCCGGAGTCGGCGCCGAGGCCGGTGCCACGCAGGAGATCGTGGATGTCCCTGAGGCGGCACGGGGTACGATTCAGGAAGTAGTCGCTGTCACCGGAGCGCGAGAGGCGGCGTGTGATCACCACCTCCTTGAACGGCACGGGGAGGATCCCCTCCTCGTTCTCGAAGTGCAGCGAGACCTCGGCGATGTTGACCGCGCGGCGCGCCGAAGAGCCCTGGAAGATGACCTCCTCCATCTTGGCGCCACGCAGGAGGCGCGCCCGCTGCTCACCGAGGACCCAGCGCACGGCGTCGGAGACGTTGGACTTGCCGCACCCGTTGGGGCCGACGATCGCCGTGGCGCCATGGTCGAAGGTGAGGACCGTGGGGTCGGCGAACGACTTGAATCCGTGCAACTCGAGCTTGGTCAACCGCACTTAGAACGTTCTCCCGAATCGGAAGACCACCACGGGGGGCACACCGGCATCGCGAAGCGACACCGCCAGCACCGCCGCCTGGTCTGGAGTCTCGAAGGCACCCGCCAGGAGGCGGACCCGTCCATCATCCTGCGCCAGCGCATAGGCTGCGACGCCAAGTCGTGACCAGCGCGCGAGCGCGGCGGGGACCTCGGTGACAGCCATGCCTTCCGTGAGCTGCAACGCATAGGGTACGCGCAGGACCCGCCCCGCCGCCGCGTCCACGGTGCCATCGCGTCGCAAGGTCTCGAGGAAGCGTTCCGCCTCTCGAGGATCCTGCCACGCACCGACGAGGGCGCGGTACCACGTCCGCCCATCCACATCGAGCTGGACCGGGGCGATCGTCGTGGCGGGTAGTGGGGCACCACCGCGCCGGACGAGAGAGGAATTTGCACCCACCACGCTGTTCGCCGCTACGAGTTGGACGGTGAATGCCGCGGCGCCGATCGAGTCCTGAGGGTTGACAACGGCCCCGAGGGTGATGGTGTCGATCGGGATGTCGGCGCGGGCGGCGGTGTCGGTCCAGGCGAGGGTGTCGGTGGGGGGCGTGGGGGCGGGTACCCGGAGCGCCTCGACCAGGGCGCGGCCGGGCCCGCCCGAGAGCCAGAGCGCGCCGAGGGCCACCAGGGTCACGCCGCCCACGAGCATCGCGGCGTTCCGCGGGCGACGAAGCGGGGCGAGGGCGGCCCACCGGGTCGCCTCGGTCGCGAGCGGTGGGGGGGCGGCTGGCGTCGCGGTGGCTCGCTCCTCCAGCAGGGCGCGCCCCGCCTCGCTGACCACGATCGGTGGGAGTTCCTCCGGACGATCCACCGTCCCCACGACGGGCCAGCGCCGCAGCAGCACGGGGGGGAGATCGACCGCGATCACACCATCCGATGCCTCGATCAGCGAGTCCAGTCCGTCCGTGCCGGCAAGCGCGGCGATCAGCAAGAGCCCCTCCGTGCGACGGAACCCTGCGATCAGGGGCCGCCAGCGAGGGTGACCGGCGAGGGCGTACGTATCGAGCCGCGCGGTGCCGTGCGGGAGGACGAAGACCTGCGCGCCTCCCTCGAGCGGCTGGGCCGTGTCGGAGACGGGAGCCCCATCGCGAAAACATTCGCGGAGTCCGGGCACCGCCTGCGGAACGGTCAAGGCCGCGACGTCGCCGATCAGATCGGCGATCGCGACGGCGCGTTCCGCACTCGCCACCGACGCGACCCCACGCGCGACGAGCGCGGTCACCTCCGGCTCGCGCCCGACCACCACGATGGCGCTCACTCCGGTGACCCGCTCGGCTATGCGCGCTCCCTCAGCCACCCAAATCGCCGGGGGCAGGGGGGCAGGGATCATGGCGGCCCCTCGAAGACCCAGTAGGCGCGACCGGCCAGCATCCCCGCGCGCTCGGCCGCTTCCCGTGACGGGTAGGGGCCGAGGAGCACCCGGTAGATCGGATCACCATCGCGGTCCCCGATCACCACCCGGGCTGCGCGTCCCTCCACCGTGATCTCGCGGGCGATCTGACGAGCACGGTCCAGGTCGATCAGCGTCGCGAACGCCAAGGTCCACGTCTCGTTGTCCGGAGGTGCCGCGGGTCGCGGGGTCTCGACCGGTTCCACTGCCACCTCACCCTCGACCGGTTGGTCGAGCGAGTCGAATTCCACCGGGCGATCGAGGCTCGCCGCGCGCGGACGAAATCCGTTCCAGCGCAGCAGCTGCCAGCGATCCACCGCGCCGCCGGGGATCCGTCGGACCTCACGGCCGGTGACGATGTCGTGGATGAGGATCGCCCCATCCCGCGCGACCACCACCTGCCCCGCCGGCGTGACGACCGGGAGATCGTCGCGCCACGCCCCCGCGAAGGTGGCCACCACCCGCATGGTCCCGATCGCGACGACCTGGATCCCTGCGGGGGCCTCGGTGCGCACCAGCAGAAACACGCCATCAGGGTCCATGCGGAGGGCCGTCGCAGGTCCAGGGAGTGCGACGCGCCCCACTTCCCGCTCCGCGAATCGGTCGATCACGCGCAATGCATCGCGATCCGAGGCGAGGAAGAGTCGGTCGCCGCTCGGCGTCGCCTCCATCGCGGAGACTGGGTCACCAAGCGGGATCCTGAGGGCGGGGGAGAGATCGCGCGTCCGCAGCGCGACCACCTCCGCGTCCGTGAGGACCCAGAGTCGGTCGCCCGCCGCAGTCCGGAGCACACTGCGTGCCGTCGGGAGGTTGGTGCTGTCCGTGACGGTCGTCTCCGGCGGAATCAATCGGCGGATCGCTGTCCCGCCCGGGATCTCCGAGGCGACGAGGAGCGCCCCATCGGGCAACGGGATGAGATGGCGCGCCGGCTCCGGCGGGGCCCAGGTCCAGGTGGCCACTGGGGTGACGCGTGCAACGCGGCCCGTGCTGTCGTGGCCGAAGACGGCCGTCCCGTCGCTTCGCACCTCACCGCGAAGCGCCGACGTCCCGAGCCGATCGACCGACCCGAGGCGGAGATCGATGCTGATGGCATGCCCCGCGGAATCGCGCGCGAGTACGAGCCCGCTGTACTCGTCGAACCCGAGGACGGTGGAGAGCATCGGGGCGGGCGCGCGCGAGCGCCAGAGGACGCTGTCAGCATCCGCCGTATAGGCGGCGACGATCCCCTCGGCGGCGGGGATGCGGAGCAGGACGGCGTCGGGCCCCGCCCCCCGCAACACGGCATGGGACGCCGGTGCCGGCGCCTCGCACCCCGACACCATCGCAAGGGCAGCGGCCAGCCCGACGGCGGTGCAGGCGCGGCGCATCGCCCGGGCACGACGAGGCGCCAAGAACGGGCTCAGAACGATTGTCCGAGCGTCCAGAACCAGTACCCGTTGCGGAAGGTCCCGTCGCGCGGGATCGTGTAGTCCCACCGGATCAAGGCGATGTTGAAGAGGTTCATCCGGATCCCGAAGCCG
>Ga0194116_10000361_pt1 | contig 84397 bp, 74 predicted proteins | sample TA2MahsurfametaG_4_FD_148617 | JGI IMG/M metagenome (GOLD analysis project Ga0194116, IMG submission 148617) | Freshwater microbial communities from Lake Tanganyika, Tanzania - TA2015008 Mahale S9 surface | ecosystem: Environmental > Aquatic > Freshwater > Lake | place: Tanzania: Lake...
CCCAGCAATATGCTGCCGACCGGGGCACCTAAGCCCTTACTGAGGCAGATGGAGATGGAGTCGAAGAGGGTACCGAAGTCTCTGGGAGCATGACCTTTGGCCACTATTGCATTGTATAGCCGGGCTCCGTCCAGGTGCAGCACCAGTCCGTACTGGTCGCAGACCGCCCGGATGGCGGCCATGTCAGACAGCGTATAGCAGCTGCCGCCACCCCGGTTGGCAGTATTTTCCAGGCTGACCAGTCGAGAGTGTGGCTTGTGGGGATCAGAAGGGTCGTGTACAGCCGCAGCTACCTGCTCCGCCTGTATGCGGCCACGGTCACCTGCCAAAAGCTGGATACTACATCCTGACAGAAGGGCGATGCCGCCGCCTTCGTACTGGTAAATATGGGAGTCAACATCGCAGATCACCTCGTCGCCCGGGCGGGTATGGCATTTGATGGCAATTTGGTTGGTCATGGTGCCACTGGGACAAAAAAGCCCCGCCTCCTTGCCAAATATCCCTGCCAGCCGCTCTTCCAGCGCCCGTATACTGGGATCTTCTCCAAAGACATCATCTCCCAAAGGAGCCATAATCATGGCCTCCCGCATGCCTACCGTGGGCATTGTTACCGTATCAGACCTGAAATCGATGGCCATGACACGAAAATATGCAATGGCAGGTGAATGCTAAGACCTCAAAATGTGCTAATTTTGTTGCTTTTAGATATGACGGTTAAAAAAATAATACGAACAGTCTATCGTGGGTATATGAAAAATAGTACCCATGCCATACATTTGAAAAAGGTCATGTCCAATACCTCGGTTGACTGTTTATTCCTCGCTACCACCTCATCTGAACCAAGTCCAATGTCCGATGTTACGTATTACACATTCATAGACACCATTTTATGAGGCAACTTAAGATAGCGACACAAATCACGAATCGGGACTCTCAGGCGGTAGAAAAATACCTGCAAGAGATATCCAAGATCTCCATGATCACGCCAGAGGAGGAGACAACCCTTGCCCAACGCATCAAGATGCACGACCAGCATGCATTAGACAAGCTGGTGCAGGCGAACCTCCGCTTTGTGGTCTCCGTAGCCAAGCAATATCAGCATCAGGGATTATCCCTCTGCGACCTGATCAACGAAGGAAATCTGGGCCTCATCAAAGCCGCCCAACGATTCGATGAGACCAAAGGTTTCAAATTCATATCCTATGCGGTATGGTGGATCCGTCAATCTATCCTCCAAGCCTTGGCAGAGCAAGGCAGGCTGGTCCGTCTTCCCCAAAACAAGATAGGCACCTACAACAAGGCCAACAAAGCCTACATGGCCTTCGAACAGGAGCACGAACGTGAACCCTCTACAGAGGAATTGGCAGAGTTGCTGGACATGAGCGAGACCGAGATCAATAACATCTTTCAGAGCAACACCCGACATACTTCTCTCGATGCGCCCGTTCATGAGGCAGAAGACGTGGCCATGGGAGACATGCTCCCAGGCAGCGATGAGACCGATGATGATGTCATTAAAGACTCTCTCAGAGCCGAGATCCGCAGAATTCTTAAATCCCTGAGTCCCCGCGAAGCCGAAATCGTCAATGCCTACTTCGGTCTGGATGGCGAAAATGGTGTGACCATCGAACAAATTGGTTTCAAATACGACCTCACCAAAGAACGCATCCGACAGATCAAAGAGCGGGCAATCAAAAGACTCCAAAAAGCTCGCTTCAGCAATGCACTGAAAGCATATTTAGGTTGATCTGCACTGATTTTTACATATAAGAAGACTCCATTCGGAGTCTTTTTTTATTAATCCCGTAGCAGACAAGAACCGGCGGAGGCATTCTATTGTTACATTACTATCTATGGTCACACTCTTTTCCCAGGATGAGCTGTTATGACGAATTTTCCCTCACGTGTTTCGAGGACATTCTTGCAGGTGGCAACCCTGTTATGTGTTTTCTTCATTTCTTGTGAGAAAGATATCACCATCGAACTAAAGGAAAAAAGCTCCTCTCTGGTGGTAGATGCCAGCATCGAGAACGGTCAACCACCCTTTGTCATCTTGTCGTCCAGCGTCGGGTATTATGATCGTATTGACCCCGCGGTGCTCTCTGCCTCCTTCGTACGCAAAGCAGAAGTGTATATCTCTGACGGCAGTCGCAGGATACGGCTTCGGGAAGACTCGACGCGCGTCGCATCAGGCCTCTGGCTGGTTCATTACAGCATTGACCCTTCCAATCCTGCCACGGCCCTTGTTGGCAAACTGAGTAATTCCTACAAACTAGACATTCGGACTGGGGGACAGTCCTATCAGGCGACAACCACCATCCCCGATATCACTCGCCGAATCGACTCCCTCTGGTGGCAGGGCCTCCGGCAACCCCAGAATGCGGCTGACTCCAACCGGGCCATCCTCCTGCTGAAAGGCACCGACCGCCCTGGCTTGGGTAGCTATATCCGTTATTTCACCCGGGTAAACAGGGAACCTTTCTGGCCTGGGACCAACTCCGTATTTGACGATCAGGTCATTGATGGTACCACTTATACCGTGGAGGTCGACCGAGGGGTGAGCCGCAATCTGCCCTTTGACCCTAACAACGACTATTTCCAACGAGGAGACACCGTCGTCTTCAAACTCTGTGAGATCGACAAGGCATCTTATGACTTTTGGAGGACCCTGGAGTTCAGCTTTCAGAGTGTGGGCAATCCCTTCTCTAATCCCATTAAAGTACTGGGTAATGTCTCTGGCGGCGCCTTAGGCTGTTTTACTGGGTATGCAGCCCAATACAGGAGCCTGCTCATCCCCAAGCGCTAATCTTTGATACAGATAAAAGCTAGGGTCGCAGTGCTTTTCGGTCAACTGATGTAATTTCAACCATGTCATAGCAGAAACCTTGTTCTATGGAATCTCCCTCTCCCGAAACTGTTCACTGCCTGATCATTGGCTCCGGCCCGGCAGGCTATACCGCAGCCATCTATGCATCCCGTGCGAACCTTGCGCCTGTCCTCTATCAAGGTATCCAGCCAGGTGGACAGCTTACCATCACGACAGAAGTCGAAAACTATCCGGGCTATCCGGAGGGGATCCAAGGCCCCGAGATGATGGTGCATTTTGAAAAACAGGCCGCCCGGATGGGGGCGGATATCCGCTACGGGCTTGCCACAAAAGTAGACCTCTCCGTACTACCATACCGCGTCTGGATAGACGACGAAAAAGAGATCAGGGCCTATGCCCTCATCATTGCCACCGGGGCATCTGCCAAATGGCTTGGACTGGAGAGCGAGCAGCGGCTCAACGGATATGGGGTGAGTGCCTGTGCCGTCTGTGATGGCTTCTTTTTTCGTGGAAAAGATGTGGCCATCGTGGGAGCCGGAGACACTGCCGCCGAAGAGGCACTCTACCTTAGCAAGCTCTGTACCCATGTCCACATGATTGTACGGCGGGGTCAGATGCGTGCCTCCAAAGTCATGCAGGAACGGGTCAAGTCAGCCTCCAACATTACCATCCATTGGAACTCAGAAACGGAAGAAGTACTTGGAGCGCAGAAAGTGGAAGGTGTCAGGATTAAGAACATCCTCACAGGCGTTCAGACGGAGCTATCGGTCAATGGCTTTTTCGTCGCCATCGGCCACCAACCCAATTCTGACATCTTCAAAGGCTGGCTGGATATGGACGAGGCCGGCTATATCATGACTGTGCCTGGCTCTTCCCGTACCAATATGGAGGGTATTTTCGCAGCCGGCGATGTACAGGATAAAACCTATCGACAGGCTGTCACTGCTGCTGGCAGCGGGTGTATGGCAGCGTTGGATGCCGAAAGATACCTAGGGGCTAAGGGCATCCACTAGACGTTCTCTTCCCCAATCGAGTTACGGACCTTCTTCTTATCGAGGATTTGCCAAATAAATGAAGGAAGTTCATTCATGCATGAATGAGCTTCCTTCATTTATTTGACATCAATAGCTGGTGAAGCTGGTGAGTGTTCGGGCACTGGTGCCGGAGGTCGCCTGATAATTTCCCCTAAAGACAACCGTATAGCTGCGCTTTTCCCTTGGCAAGATGCCGTTTAGTTGGGTGAGGTTTTGGGATTTGCCTGTCGGGCGGACAAACAACGTATCGGCGATGTCAGATGCGTAGGGGATGAAGTTGGTGACAGAGGCGGTCGAGACATTGGAGAAGATGTTCGCTTGCTGCTTGATGGAGAAGATATCGACTGCTGGGATGGCCACGCGGGCGAAGATGAAGTTCGCAAAACGGATGCGGGCAGTCGAATCACCAGGCACCTGTATATCATCCTTTACGACCAAGTGCTTCACAGCCGTGGTCGTATCATAGGTGAAGATGGTATAGTTGGCGCCCGCATCAAAAGTGAAGGTGAATCGGAGAGGGATTTGTGTGGCGGTCACGAGCGTATCCCTTATCTCTACCTTTCGGGCACCTGCCTGGATAGCAGAATAATAAGAGACAGATGGGAATAGTCCTCCATATGCGATGCCAGCGCCTGTGACAGGTTTCGCATCAAGATACACATAGTTGCGGGTCGCATTGAGGGTCGAGCTGTAGACTTTGATGAGCGACTTCCCGCTTAGGTCCGTCTGTGCCGAAAGGTAAAGAGAAGTATCTTTCTCACAGGCGGCCAGCAAGATGGAGAGGGCTGCCAAGGCCTGTATGTTGCGCATAGGAGAGGTCATTGTGTTAAGATTTCAAGGTTTACTTTAAGCTGAACCACTGCTCCTTGGTATGGTAGTCTAGTTCCAAGGCCCCCAAGCGCTGCAGTTCAGCGATGTTATAGAGGTATTCTGAGTTATACCTGGGCCGAGCCCTGTAGACCAGTTTGTTTCCATTATTTATGAACAGATCGATCCCGCTGGGGGGGGTAAAGTTGGCATATACCTCATTCGTTGTTCCTTGCTCAATATCTGTATAATGATATCGTCGCATGTCCGTCCATGTCTCTTGCATTCCCCAGCCATAGAGGGCGATATATTTCTGGAGCATGATATGAGAAAGTCGAAGGTTGGCAGCCGTAGGTACGATGACGGGGTTTGCGAGGAATGCATTTTTTTTGGCGGGGGTGATGATCCATTGAGTGCGTATGCCATAGGAGTAGTCTGTCACCAGTTGATCGATGTGCAGGCCGATGCCGTCGCGGTAATTGGACAAAGCCTCTGTGCGCATCCCTTTTCTGTAGTATGCTTCTGCCAGTATAAATTTCATCATGCTGGCGGTGAAGATGGGGAAGGGTGCGCCGTTCCTGAAGATATATCGGCAGCCGGTGTCGACTGTGGGGGCTGTAGCAGCGGAAAAAAGCCCTCCCCAGAAATTCCGGGGCTGGTCATTGACTCCCAGGCCACTCGTCCCCTTGTTAGGTTTGATGCCTCTAAGGGTATTATTCGGGTTCTCACGCAAAAGGTAAAATCCCCGGGGGTCATTCACGCCGGTGAAGGTGGGGTTGAGCCCATTCATGAGGTCTGCCATGTAGGCGCCCTGGCGTAAGGTCGCTACGTTGTTACGATAGGGGCCATAGAAGTTCGAGGTTCCAGTAATACCCGTGTTGGCAAAAGTCATGACTGCATTGTCGGCATTCACCATCATGGCCAGGTTAGCATACTTGATGACGGAGTCGGGACTGTAGCTGGCCTTGTTACTCAGATGGTTGAAAGAGAGTGCCAGAGTGGCGTAGGCAAACTTCTTCCATTTATTGACATTCCCATTTAAAAAATAGGCATCCCCTTTGGCCAAGTTGGCCTGGTTGACCCCGTCGCCAGTGCGGTTGAGGTAGTCAAGCGCCCTGCGACTTATGACCCTGACGGTGTCGTAGACATCCGTCTGGTTGTCGTATTTAAAAACCAGCTGGCTGGTGTTGAAGGCCTCGCGCATGATGATCTCTCCATACATCTCGGTAGTGATCAACCAACTCCAGGCCTGGATCGCATATCCTACGCCGACATAATCCCATTTCTTTTCCTCGATGCCCCACTCGATCATGCGGTTCAGATTCTGCCCCATGCCATAGTAATGCATGGCCCAGATGGAACCCATGACATCACTGGCACCGGTGGCGCCACCCATCTGGTCGTAGAGGTTTCCAGCACCATTGGCAGCCCAGTACTGGATGTAGCGGCCCACATTGGTACCATCGTTGGCGAGTCCGTAGGCAGAGCCCGCCGCGGAGGAATTCCCATGGAAGTTGCTGATGATGCCGGGCAGCAACTTCTCAATCGGCACGCGCACGGTGGCATTGGGATGAGGGAAGGCCTCATCGATCTGTTTTTCACAGCTGACCATAGAGATGGTGGCCAGTGTCATCCCAAAAATGAAGTAGAAGCTGCGTTTCATAATGGATGTCTTTATCTGGTTAGAATCCTGCGCGCAGGCCAAAGTTTAGCCCTAAGGGCAGGGGCAACGTGCCATAGTCGAAGCCGAAGGCGCCTACACCTCTGCTTCCGGCTGTATTTCCGTTTACTTGTGGATCTGCTCCCCGATAATTCGTGAGGAGAATGAGGTCACTGCCTGTGATAAATACATCCAGGGATTTCAGTCCTTTGAGCAGGTATTTCATGGACTCTTTATTGAATCCATAGTTCAACGTGATATCCTGCAACCTCAGCCAGTTGACATCTTTTTGAATGAAGGCCTCTTCTGGTATGGAAGAATAGAAGGCGTCGTTATAGTACGGGATGACGGTGATTGTGTTCGGTGTGGGGTTGGCAGAGTTCTGGTAGTTGTCTTTCAATACTCCGTCAATGACGCGGGGCGTCATACGGTCCATGGTCAGTCGGCTGCGGCCGGAACGTGTCAGAAACATCTCAGTACCATTGTAGATGTCGCCGCCCATCTTCAGATTCCAGAGGAAGCTGAGTCGGAGCGACTTATACCGTAAGGAATTAATGGTACCTAGGGTGAAGGCAGGGTTACGGTCGCCGCGGATCTTAAAGATTCCCTCGACCACCGGCAATCCGTTGAGTGGATTGATCAGGATCTGGCCGGCTTTGTTGCGCTCATAGCCGAAAGAAGTGATGGAGGTTGTCGCCCCGTTGAGGACTAGCCCTCCGCGGGCATTCCCGTAAAGCCATGTGTCGGAGATATAGTACTCAGCCACGTTGCGGGGCATGTCCACCACCTGGTTCCACATGCGGTTGAAGTTGAAGCGGATGTTCCATCCGACTTTCTTCTTGTTTAAGATGGATGCGTCGGCGGCAATCTCTATGCCCTTGTTACGCGTGCTGGCGGCGTTTTGGGTATTCAGTACAAAGCCGGTGCCGTAGCTAAGGCGGAAGTTCTCGATGATCTGACCCTTGTTGAGGGTGTTGTAGTAGGTGACGTCAAGGCCGATGCGACTCCGGAGGAAACGGAATTCTGTGCCAATCTCGCGTGTTTTCTGCCGTTCGGGGCTGAGGTCGGGGTTGGCATTGGTAAAGCCATATGAAAAGCCACCCCCTGAGGCGAAGTTGTTGACAAATACGGACTGGGTGGAATAGGGGCTGTTCAAGCGGGCTGTCCCTGCCAGCGACGTTCGAACCTTCCAGTAGGTGAGGATGTCTCCTTTCTTCAGGAAGGGGAGTACATCGCTCATGATCACGCTGACACTGCCCCCCGGGTAGTTGTAGTTGCGGTTCTTGACCGGAAGGGTGGACGCCGACTCGAAGCGGTGGGTGTAGTTCAGGAAGATGATATTTTTCCAGTTCACGGCGAACTCGCCAAAATAGGCGAACTGCCGGAGGATCGACTGGTTCCATTCGCCGTAATTGTTGCGGAGCAGGCGTACCCGTGTACTGGGAAGTGTATTGCTGCTGTCGTAGTCGGTCGGACTTATCAGCTGGTTTCCGGAGACGGCGAACATCCGCGTCTCATAGTCCTGCCACATCGTGCCCCCCATCAGACGGAAGTTGAACTGTCCGACTTTCTTCCGGGCGATGGCGGTGATGGTATGGTTGTATCCGATATACTTTCTCCAGTAGTTGTCTTGTGCGCCGTTGAGCGCCCGCGAGAGATAGTAGGAGGCGGGGTGATAGATGGTCCATCCCTCCTGGTTGTAGGTGTCGTATCCAAACCTGCCAGATACGGTCAGCCACTCCCAGGGTCTGATATTCACGCCCAGGGTCGCCGAATAGCGCTCATTCACATCCTTGCTGCGGTTATTTTTGACATTCCAGAACGGGTTGTCGTAGTCCGCATTGGGGTTCGAATTGAAGACAGGCATCTTCGCGCCACCGGGGTCTTCGTAGTTCGTGATGGGACTTTGGTTCGGCCATACCAGGAGGCTGAGCATATAACCGCCACTGCTGCGCAGCACTTTGTCGTTGTCGGTGAATGCATATGCCAAGGTCGGCGTGATGTCAATTTTGTCCTTCCATAGTTTTGTTGTGTTCGAAATGCGGAAGTTGACCCGCTTGAAGTCGTTGTTCGGGATGACGCCTTGTTGGTTGAATACCGAGGTGGAGATGCGGAAGATTGATTTTTTGATGCCGAAGTCCATCCCTACGTTATGGGTCTGTGAAACTCCTGTCCGGAAGAAGATGTCGATGTTGTCGTACAGCTGCTGGTTGGGCTCATAAGGTGCTCCGAAGTAGCTGAAGATGGGGGAGTAGACACCATTGGTGCCATTCTCATAGGCATCGTAGGTTTTGGGGAAGCGGTTCAGCTTCTGAATCCGGATGGAATTGTCGTATTGAACAGCCAGCTTTGTCGACTTGGCTTTTCGGGTGGTGATGATGATGGCACCGGAGCTGGCCTGGCTTCCATAAAGGGCGGTAGCTTCTGGACCTTTCAGTACTGTGACACTCTCGATGTCTGCCGGGTTTAGGTCGGCGATCCGATTGGTATAGTCGTTGTCGCGGTTGGAACGGTCAGAAGCCAGTCCTAAGCCACTGCCGCCGCTGGAGGTTTGGTTCATCGTCTGGTTGTCCATGATCACCCCGTCGACCACAAAAAGCGGCTCATTGCTCAGTGAGAGCGAGTTGAAACCCCTCAGGACAATGGAGGAGGAAGCCCCTGCTGTGCCACTGGTTGGGTTGATGGTCAAGCCGGCCACACGCCCGGCGAGCCCATTAACAAAGTTCTCACGCTGGGTCTCTTTAACTTCATCGCCATCTACCTTCTGGACCGAATAGCCCAGCTCCCGAGGGTTGCGCTTGATGTCCATCGCAGTCACTACGACCTCACTCAGCGTATTGTCAGTGGACGAGAGGATGATCCTGACTGCCGCACTGCCTCCCACTATGTATTGTCTTTCTTGATAGCCAATCGATGTGATTATCAGCACCTGGCCTTTGGCCGCCTGGATGCTAAAGTTTCCGTTGTTGTCAGACACCGTGCTACGGCTCGTCCCTTTGACGGCCACTGTTGCATTTGGTAGTCCTTCGTTGTTGGCTGACAGGATCCTGCCTTTGACGGTAGACTCCTGTCCGATGGTATCGAACATCGACAGGATAAGCGTCAATCCCATCAAGGCTCGCATCAGTTGCTTCATAATGCAAATTTTAGTAGATCTTACTTAGACTTTGTAAAACTTTGTCAGGTGACAGCTTGATGTGCGCTCAATGAACATATTTTGAGCTGTCCATTGGTTTGGCCATGAAGCTCGGCTACAATCTTAACATATGCAAAGATATACTTAATAGTTACGATATAAATAAATCGTGCATACCATCCTAATATCATCCATCCATTTACACTATGGGAGCGGCCAGGGTCCTGTGAGGAGGAGGTACAGGAATGCTCCGCAGAGATATCCGACCAAGGCCAGCGGCATGATTCGCTTTAGGTACCAGAAGAATTCAATCCGAAGGATGCCCATGGCTGCCACTCCGGCTGCAGAGCCAATGATCAGGCAGCTGCCGCCTGTCCCAGTGGCATAGGCCATCAATTCCCAAAAGGGGTGGTCCATAGGGTAGGTGGTTAGATCATACATCCCTTGGGCCGCGGCTACCAATGGAACATTATCAATCACCGAAGAGAGCAGTCCCATGGTGATGACGATCGCCCGTTCGTCGCCAATGGTCTGGGCCAAGGCATCAGATACCTGCCGGAGCAAGCCCACACTGTTGAGTGCAGCGACACTGGCGAGAATCCCCAGAAAAAAAAGTATACTGGGCGTGTCAATCTTCCTCAAGGCAAAATTCACGGTCAGCCTGTCCCGGTCCGCCTCATTCTTCCCTCGATGGATCCACCCGGTGACCACCCACATGATTCCCAGCCCCCCCAGCATGCCCATGAAAGGGGGCAAATGGGTATACATTTTAAAAATCGGGACGGCCAGGAGGCAGAGAACACCGATCATAAGCACGGCCATCCGCTGCCATCCGTCGGAGACTGACGCGGTAAGGTCTTGTTCGCGCTGGACTGCCGGCATCACCCCTTTCAGACGAGGCAATAAAAGTAGGATGGGTACAAAAACACACAATATGCTGGGTAGTAATATATTACGAATAATACCTACAGCACTGATTTGTCCTCCGATCCATAACATCGTGGTGGTAACATCCCCGATGGGAGACCAGGCGCCGCCGGCATTGGCGGCAATAACGATGAGACCGGCATACCACATACGGTCGGTTTCTTCTGGCATGAGCCGGCGGACCATGGATACCATCACAATGGTCGTCGTCAGGTTGTCCAGGACGGCACTAAAGAGAAAGGTGATGCCCCCAAAGATCCATAGCAAGTGCCTGCGATGGCGGGTTTTGATCATAGAAAGGATGATCTCAAAGCCATCATGGGCGTCGATCAACTCAACGATGGTCATAGCTCCCAGTAAAAAGAAGAGGATGGCTGCCATCTCCCCCAGATGATCCATCAGCTGGTGTGTGACGGCTTCAGGCGTAGCCATGTCTGAGAAGACATAGGCCGTCCAGCATAGAACCGCGGTTAGGAGGGCAGAGGCCGCTTTGTTGACTCGCAACGGGTGCTCCATCACAATGGCGAGGAAGCCGAGGATAAACACCAGAGCAATCAAAGTAGACATGGCCAGTGCATTTACTGTTAAGTATCTTGAGAATCATATCGACTGTCTGGGCAGGAACTGCCGAAGGTGGGCATAGGCCGTTTCGATGGCCTGTTGCACCTCTGCTACTGAGCCTTCAAAGGACTTGTCTTCTACCTCCAGGCAGGCGTCTCCTCGGTATCCTGACTGCTGCAGTGCCGTAAAGAAACGACCCCAGTCGACATCTCCCCTTCCCGGAATGCGGGGCGAGTGGTAGGAGAGGGGCGTTGATAAGATCCCGACCCTGTCGAGGCGCTCGCGATGTACATGGGCATCTTTCAGGTGGACGTGTTGGAAGCGGCTGTGGTAGTCCAACACCGGCTTTATCGGATCCATCATCTGCCAGACCATATGGGAGGGGTCGTAATTCAGTCCAAAAGATTTCGAAGGGATGATCTCAAATATTTGATCCCATATCTCAGGCGTGGTGGCGAGGTTCTTCCCACCAGGCCATTCGTCCATCGTGAAATACATCGGGCAATTCTCGATGCCGATACAGACACCCAAGTCTTCTGCCAGCCGAACGATGTCAGGCCATGTCTTTTCAAACCGTTGGAGGTTTTCAGGGAGGCTGGCAGCGGGGTTGCGCCCCACAAAAGTATTCACGACCGGCACATCCAGCCGAGCGGCAGCACGGATGACTGCGCGGATATGGCCCTGAAAAAAAGCTGCCTTCTCCGGGTCCGGGTCGAGGGGATTTGGATAATATCCCAGTCCGGAGAGGTGCATCCTGTGTTCGGAAAGTGACTGTTGAAGGGCTTCTACAGTGGCGTCGTCTAAGTTGCTGACATCGACATGCGTCACCCCTGCATACCGGCGCTCGGCCTGCCCCCTCGGCCAGCACATCAACTCGACACTTTCAAAGCCTATGCCGGCGGCGTAGGTAATCACCTCTGCAGCTGTCCACTCAGGAAGGATGGCAGACACTAAACCCAGTCGGATCATGGCTTGTTCGTTTCAGGATTCAGAGACGTCCAATTGAAATCCACCACCAGCCGGATTTCTGGGTGTAGGCTTTCTTTCACCGGGCAAGACCAGGCGATCCGCTCCATCTCGGCTCGCTCTTCATCTGTAGCCACGAAGCCCGATGGATAATAGAACTTCAGATGCAGCTCGGAAATCTTGCGCGGTGGGGTGATGGACATCACTTTCAGGACATCGGCCTGAACCCCTCTCAGCTTGTCTTCCAAGGCACGGGCACGGATGGCAATGGTCGTGAGCATACAACTCGCCAGGGCCGTCCCGATCAGGTCTGTCGGGGAGAAGCGTTCCCCTTTCCCTTGGTTGTCGGTGGGGGCATCGGTCTCCATAGCAGAGCCCGACTGGAGGTGTATCGCTTTCGTTCGAAAAAACCCCTCATATCTGACACTCGATGTCATTGACTTAATTTTAGCTAATTTACATGCAGAAAATATACTAACCTCGTGAACAGGTTTCCTTTAACGATCTTCTTGCTTGTCATTTCGACAGCAGCCATGTCACAGTTGCCGTCCCGCACCAAAAATCGGGAAGACAAAGAAGCGCAACGGCAAGAGAAGCGCCAACGTATCAATGCGATGCTACGGCTTGAAGAAGAGGGGGAACCGGCATTCCAATCCCATTCCATTTTTGGTTTCAAAGTAAACCATGACGGGTATGGTCTAATCTGGGAGAAAGGGCGGATGAAGACACCCTATAAGGCTTCGATTCTTCAGATCGAAATCAATGAAAAGCGCCACCAGAAAGAAGACAAAAGAAGCAAAGGTGTAGACTATGATTTTTTTCAGGTTTTAGGAAGTCCTTTCTCCTTTGGGAAGATCAACCATTTCTACCAACTCAAAGGTGCCTGGGGCCAACAGGTCATGATTGGTAACAAAGGCAACAAAAATGGGGTGGCTGTATATGGAATCTATTCAGGTGGCGTCTCGCTGGGGCTGGTCAGGCCCTACTACCTGGAGGTGGAATCTCGTTCGCCTCCTATCAGAACACGCGTCATCAAATACACTCCTTCAGACAGTGCCGCATTTTTAAACTATGATCTCATCCTAGCGGGCACGGGTTTATCCAATGGCTGGAAGGACATGCGGCCGGTACCCGGGCTTCATGGCAAGGCCGCCCTACGGTTTGACTGGAGCCGTTTTAATAATACAGTCAATGCGCTAGAGTTTGGCTTCAACTTTGAATACTATACCAGCAAAATCCAGCAGATGGCCACCATCGAGGGTAGGAACTTCTTTGCCAACGGCTACGTATCTCTGTTATTTGGAAAAAGGAAATAATCTATTTTCAGTGCTTTGCATAGCTTTACACCATGTTGGAGATAAACCACATGGCAGAAACCCAGCATTCTCGGGTAAAAAAGCCAGATTGGCTGCGGGTAAGGCTTCCCATCGGGGAAGAATATCGTAAAGTCCGCTCGCTCGTAGACACCCACAAGCTCCATACCATCTGCGAAAGTGGTCATTGCCCAAACATGGGCGAATGCTGGGGCTCCGGCACGGCCACCTTCATGATCCTGGGCAATGTATGCACCCGCAGCTGTGGTTTCTGCTCCGTCGCCACTGGCAGGCCCCTGGAGCCTGACTACGATGAACCCCAGCGGGTCGCCGAGGCTATTCACCTCATGAAGGTGAAACATGCGGTAATCACTTCCGTCGACCGGGATGAGCTCACCGACGGGGGGAGCATCATCTGGGAGCATACCATACGGGCTGTCAAGGCACTAAACCCTTCCACAACACTAGAAACCCTTATCCCAGACTTCAAAGGCCACCGGGTACAGGTCCAGCGCATCATCGATGCCGCCCCGGAAGTCGTCTCACATAACATCGAAACGGTAGAGCGGCTCACTCGCCAGGTACGCATCCAAGCAAAATATTGGCGGAGCATGGAAGTACTCAGCATTTTGAAAGAAGGAGGCATGCGCGTAAAATCGGGCATCATGCTTGGCCTGGGTGAGACGAAAGAAGAAGTGGTGCAGACGCTGAAAGACCTTCACGACCATGGCACCGATGTAGTCACCATCGGGCAATACCTCCAGCCTACCCAGAAACACCTGCCCGTCGTCCGCTTTGTGCATCCGGACGAGTTTACCGAATATCAGGAGATCGGATATCAGATGGGGCTCGATTATGTAGAGAGTGGACCGCTGGTCCGTTCGTCCTACCACAGCGAACGGCATGTCATCCCCGGCGCAGGTAGACAGCATTGGGAAGCATCCCTAAGGCCCGCTGTCTCATGAGGGATCCGCACTACCTGCACTGGACGCATATGTGCAATCCCTTCGCTATGCCTGTCCCTCGGAATCTATTCATCTTCCTCCTAGCCCTACCTGGAGCTGGACTGGCTCAACTTGCTTGGAACAATCGGGATACCAGCTTCCCTGGCCTTCCATCCGGAATACATGTCTATCAGACCCATAGCCTCCTGTCGGGTAGGCCCAACCACGCGTGGTATGTCATGGCAAGCCTGCAGGATCGAAGCCTGCAGTTCGACGTCGATAGCACGTTGCGAAGAAGATCTACGCCCGCACAGTTCCAGCATAGGAATCCAACGGCTGCCATAGTTGTAAATGGGACATTTTTTTCCTTCGCAGATCATAAGAACCTGAATGTTTTGATCCGCAGGGGCCGACTTCTGGGATATAACATCATGTCCATCCCCGGCCGCGGCAAGGATACGCTTTCCTATCACCATGTCACCCGCAGCGCCATCGGCATCGACCGCCAACGGAGGGCAGATGTGGCCTGGTTATATACCGACAGCAATCTGCGTTATCCATTGGCCTATGCGGAAGGGCCAGCCTATGGGAAAGGCGCCCAGACACCGCTAACCCCCTCTGACCTGCACTCGGCGACGACCTCTGAGCCTAAGCCCCGGCGATGGAAGATGGTGACTGCCATCGGAGGAGGCCCTGTTTTGATCCATCAGGGCGTCCTCCGGATAACCAATGATGAAGAACGGATGTTCATGGGTAAGGCAAGGGAAGACTTACATCCTCGTACGGCCATGGGCTATACCCGCGATGGCCAACTGCTGATGGTCGTTGTGGAAGGCCGAAGGCCTGGAAAGGCGGAAGGGGCTTCGCTGACAGACCTTGCCCGGATCATGCTGGACCTGGGAGCCGTAGAAGCTTTAAACCTGGATGGCGGCGGGAGCAGCTGCCTCTTAGTGATGGGCAAAGAGACCATACGGCCATCTGACAAAGAAGGACAACGCGCGGTGCCTGGCGTTTTCATCATCAAATCCCGGCCAATACGTTAAGATTTTCCCTTCATCTCCCAAACCAGGGCGCTGGCACCCAGGATGGCAGCATCGGCTTCTTTCAGCTCGCTGAAGATTAGCTTCACCTTGTTCTGAAAGATGGGAAGCAGATGCTTCTCCATATGCTCCCGGGTCGGCTTGAGGATCAAGTCTCCTGCCTTCGACATGCCACCGAAGAAGATGATGGCTTCAGGACTGCTGAACATGACGAAGTTCGCCAATGCCAGCCCTAGGATTTTGCCGGTGAAGTTATATACTTCGATAGCCAGCTTGTCGCCCTGCATGGCGCATTCAAAGACGATCCGCGAGTCGATGTTTTCTTTCGGATAGCCGCGCATGAGACTGGAGACAGAGGAGTCTCTCTCCAGAAATTCCACCGCCGTCCTAGCCACGCCGGTAGCAGAGGCATAGGCCTCCAGCGAGCCATGCTCACCTGTTCCAGGATGGAGTCGTCCATCCGGGATGATGATGTTATGTCCTAATTCTCCGGCAAACCCGTCATGCCCATAAATCAGCTCTCCGTTGGCGACGATGCCGCTGCCCACACCCGTACCTAGGGTGATCATGATGAAGTCTCGCATTCCCTTGGCAGCTCCATAGGTCATCTCGCCTACGGCCGCTGCATTGGCATCATTGGTCAGACGGGCAGGTACGCCAAATCGTTCGCCAGTCATCGAAGCGATGGGGATGATGCCCTTCCATTTCAGGTTTGGCGCATACTCGATCGTCCCTTTGTAGATGTTGCCATTAGGCGCTCCAATGCCAATTCCCCGGATGCATTCTATGCCGCCCGACTCCTGGATAGCAGGCATGATGGCTTCGTAAAGGTCGTTGATGAACTCCTCAACTGTTTGATGGCGATGAGTCAGGATTGAGCCATGGTAGGAGATGTCGCCTCGGTGATTGACCAATCCGAATTTGGTATTGGTGCCCCCGATATCTATGCCTAGCGCGAAGGTGTTGGATGAAGATCTTTCCATGTCTTAGTGCTTAGTGTCCACCGCCCAACTGGACATCGAAGTCGATGCCTTGCCTGCGAAGGATGCTGCGAACGCTCACCCCGAAGAAGATGAGATATGCAAAGCAAAGGACGGCCACCCAATAAGATTGCTGTATGCCAATGATATCCGCCAGCTTACCCTGGATGGGAGGGATGATGGCACCTCCAAGAATCATCATGATCAGGAAAGATGAGCCTTGTGAGGTGTATTTCTCAAGCCCTGCGATCGAAAGGGCAAAGATGCAAGGCCAGAGGATGGAGCAGAACAACCCACCGCTGAGTAACGCATAGACTGCTATCTGTCCGCTGCTGAACAATCCAATCAGCATGGCTGCCAGACCCAGCACACAGAAGGTGATCAGTGTCTTGGCGGGTTTCTCTTCTGTGTAATAGAAGGCTGCAATCAGAATCGCGACGCATATACTATACCAGTACAAAGCACTCATATCCTTCCCGGCCAGCGAATTCACGCCCAGCACGACGCCAAAGGCTACCGTTGGTACCACAAAAATCAAAATATTTTTGAGCGTTGGCTTGGGGTCAAAGACCGGAATGGCACCTGCCCATCGGCCAATCATCATACTGCCCCAGTACATCGAGATCAAAGGTGCAATCTGAGAGGCCTGCATTGCGCCGAAAGCCTTCTGCTTGAGGAGCTCCCCCAGGTTGCTCACAATAGAAACTTCCACCCCCACATAGGTGAAGATGGCTAGCATGCCCAACACCAGCTGCGGATATTTCATAGCGCCCCAACCGGTACTTTCTTTTTTTGCCCGAGTATTGGCGAACAATAGTCCTCCAAAGACAATCAATAATGCTCCCACCAGCCAGGAAAGACGATAAATTTCCAGTGCCTCCTTGCCCGCGTCAGTGCCCGGCTCCGAGCGATAGCTATTAAAAACCGGGAAAAAGGCAACCGCCAGTAAGAGGGTGAGAGCTATCAGAGTATTGGTAGCCTTGCCGGATTTTTCGATGTCGGCATCGCTTTTGCCTGAAGGGAGGCTCTTCGAGCTAACAAACAATAAGGCAGCGATCAGGAAGAGGACGCCTACTGCCACATAGAGATAGGTTACTTTATCGAGCGACAAGGCGGAAATTTGCTCATCTGACACTTGGGTTGCCGTGCCAAAAAGGGCATACGCGACCACCAAGGGACCAATCATGGTACCGAACGAATTGACGCCACCACCTAAATTGACGCGGTGCGTGCCCGTAGCAGGATCCCCCAGCGAGATGGTAAAAGGCTGTGCCCCCGTTTGCTGCAACGAAAATCCTAAGGCAACGATGAAAAGGGAGGACAGGATGGCCGTGAAACCACCACTGGCATTGATGGCAACGATCATCGCCACAGCACCCAACACGGCAAACAAAAGTCCATAGACAATGCCCATCTTAAAGCCCCACCCAGCCATGATATCTTTCCCCCTGTTGACACTGATCAGATATAAAAGCAGGGCCCCGATATAGTATGCACCATAAAACGCGAAGTCGATTAACTGCGACTGAAACTGGTCGAGCTCAAACTTATGCTTACAATAGGGAATGAAAACACTGTTAGAGGCCGCAATAAATCCCCAAAAGAAAAAGACAGAGACCAGGGTGCCCAGTGCCCCGTAATTGGTGGGTAACGTCGTGGATCGAACTTGTTGGTTCATAAGAAGGGTTATGGGATGAATACTGTGATGCTGGCTCAAAATAGTCAACAAATACAACGCTGAAAAATATTTTTAAAGCACATCTCTTGCATCCGGCGAACTTCGTTACTTTACTGATCACCCTACATGGAAATCGTTCACATAGCTGCGGAATGCTACCCTGTCGCTAAGGCAGGCGGCCTGGGTGACGTGGTCGGATCTCTCCCCCGATACCAGGCTGCGGCAGGCCACATCGCCAAAGTGGTAATACCGATGTATCGAACCAAATTTCTGTATCAGCAGGTCTGGGACGTCGTGCACAAAGGCGCTACCAACCTGGGATATTCGTGGTTTGAATACACTGTTATCCGGGAGCGTACTAACCTCTTGGGATTTGATTTATATCTCATCGATGTCAATGGACTGCTCGACAGAGAAAAAGTCTATGGATATGATGATGATGCCGAGCGGTTCATGGCCTTCCAGATAGCGGCAGTCGACTGGATGTCGAATTGGCAGCACCGGCCCCATGTCGTACATGTCCATGACCATCATGCTGGCATGGTCCCTTTCATGATGCAACACTGCTTTGCATATCGTCACCTGGCAAACGTCCCAGTCGTACTGACCATCCACAACGCCCAATATCAGGGTGCCATGAGCTGGGGAAAAAGCATCTATGTGCCCGCATGGGACAGCTGGAAAAGAGGCATGATGGAATGGCAGGGTGCCATCAACCCACTGGCCTGTGCCGTAAAATGCTCACATCGCGTGACCACCGTCAGCCATAGCTACCTAGAAGAGCTCCGAAATGCCAGTAATGGACTGGAAGCACTCTTCGAATATGAAAGAGGCAAATGCATTGGCATACTCAATGGCATCGATCCAGATACTTGGGATCCATCAACGGACACAAACCTCACACACAACTACCAGCTCAAAACAGTTGCCGCGGGAAAAAAACACAACAAAGAGGAACTCTGCAATATGTTCGGACTCGACCCAAGAAAGCCTTTGTTTATATTTATCGGCAGACTGGTTGGAGAAAAGGGTGCTGACTTGCTCCCGCAAGTGATTGGGGATAGTTTTCACCACATAGGAAGGCACATGAATTTCCTGGTGCTCGGCAGTGGAGAACCAGACACAGAAGCTCGACTGGAGGCGCTTAGAGAAACCGCACGCAGCGATTACGGCCTATACATAGGGTATAATGAGGGGTTGGCACATCGCCTATATGCAGGTGCAGATTTTCTGCTTATGCCATCCCGCGTAGAACCATGTGGCCTCAACCAACTCTATGCGATGCGCTATGGCACCATCCCCATCGTCAGGAGTACCGGCGGCCTTCGTGATACAGTCGTGGACTGGGCAGAGCCACATGGCTATGGAGTGACCCATGAGAATGCTTCGGTTGGTGACGTCACCCATGCTGTTTACCGTTCGCTGCAAGCGTATCAGGATAAAAAAAATATAGCATTTGTCAGACATCGGATCATGCGTCTGGACTTCAGCTGGAAAGCCAGCAGTCAAACATACCTCGACCTATACAAAACGCTTTATCAACTTATTTCATGAAAAAGGACGTCGTAGCCATTATCCTCGGCGGCGGGGCAGGTTCCAGACTTTATCCACTCACCGCCACCCGCAGCAAACCTGCCGTCCCGATTGCAGGGAAGTACCGGCTCGTAGACATTCCCATCTCCAACTGCCTGCACTCCGATATCGGAAGGATCTATGTGCTGACACAGTTCAACTCAGCCTCGCTCAATAAGCATATCAAAAACACCTATCATTTCAGCGCCTTCAGCGCCGCTTTCGTAGATATCATTGCCGCCGAGCAAACACCCGACAATCCTACCTGGTTTCAGGGAACGGCTGATGCCGTCCGACAGTCACTCCGACATGTGCAACAACAAAGCTTTGACTATGTCCTCATCCTCTCTGGCGACCAGCTGTACCAGATGGACTTCGACGAAATGGTCGCTCAGCATATACGGGAAGGGGCGGACATATCCATTGCCACCATCCCCGTCGCCGCACGGGAAGCCACCGAGTTTGGCATCATGAAGAAAAGTGATGACGGCGGCATAACCTCTTTTATCGAAAAGCCTTCTGCAGAACTGCTGCCCGACTGGGTTAGCGATACAGGCGCGGAGATGACTCGTCAGGGACGCGTCCATCTCGCCAGCATGGGCATCTATATCTTCAGTCGCCGCATCCTCTTCGATATCCTCTTAGATGTGCTCAAAGATTCGACAGACTTTGGCAAGGAGATCATCCCCCAGTCCATCGAGCGGTACAAAGTGCTCAGTTACCAGTATGAAGGTTACTGGACAGATATTGGGAATATCTCATCCTTTTTTGAAGCCAACCTGGCCTTGACGGAGGACATCCCCCCCTTCAACCTCTTCGATAACGACAACACTGTCTATACCCGTGCCCGGATGCTTCCGCCCGCAAAGATCAACGGCACGACCCTAGAGAAGACCATCATCGCAGAGGGTTGCATCATCAATGCGTTGCGGATAGAAAATAGCGTCATCGGCATCCGCACGCGCATCGGTACCGGAACATCTATTGTCAGCAGTTATATTATGGGTGCTGACTTTTATGAAACACTCGAAGAAATATCCAACGCCGAACGCATGGGTATACCCAAGCTCGGCATCGGCGAACGCTGCTACTTTAGAAATGTGATCATCGATAAAAACTGCCGGATCGGGAATGATGTACGTATCAATGGAGGTCACCATCTGGCCAATGAAGACCATTCGCTCTACACTGTCAAAGATGGGATAATCGTCGTCAAGAAAAGAGCCATCCTACCTGACGGTTTTGCGATTTAAAGCCACCAAGCATACACTTACACTATGTCCGCCTTCTTTCTCTCCGGTATCTTTTATACCGTCTTCAGGACCCGTGAATATCCTCTCGCGGCGGAAACGGAAGATGGGAATGCCCCGCCTGAGAAGCTGAACTGGATGCTGACAATTAGAGGCATCCCGAAAATCTACTATAGCACCGAGATCCTGATGAAGAACTTCAAGAGCCCCACAGATGCAGAAGTGCGACTTGACTTTCCGGGAGGATGGCCCGGGGACGCGGTCAATAAATTCACGCCCACCGGCCGGTCTGCCCTTGAGAATAATGCGTATCAATATATCCGCACCCTGGCTCAGTTTCGGAAGTCCTCCTCCGTGCTGACAACCGATAAGACGATGCAGTATGTGGTGCGCGACGGAGTCTATATTTGTTTTCGCTGCGATGACCGACAGATCGTCAAGGTGATTACCAATACTGGGAAAATCCCATTCAGGGCTGGCTGGCCATTCTACAAGGAACGGATATCTGGTTTCTCCCGGGCAAGCAATATCGTCACACGACAAGAGTTTATGCTCTCAGACCTGACAGTCCCCCCTGGTGTCAGCTGGGTCATGGAGTTGAAAAAATAAAGGATGAAGGATCCCGGCGGAATGGAGGAGAAGGCCAAGCCCTACGAAGAGGTCTATTTTGTGGACACCACGAAGCCTGTATGGAACTATTCCCTTTTTTCAGATGATGCCATCGGACATTTTCAGCAAGGAACCTGCTATGATGCCTATCGCTATTTCGGAAATCACCAGCTTAGCATCCTCGGAACAGAAGGCACTTATTTTTCTGTCTGGGCTCCGAATGCCACAGATGTAAGCGTCATCGGTGGATTCAACCAATGGCGCAGGGATGCGCACCGACTCTTCGTTCGTCTTGACCGCAGCGGCATCTGGGAGGGCTTCATCCCGGGTGTTGGCAGGGGGGAGATCTATAAATATCATATTTGTCGCGAGGGAGGCGTACCGCTGGATAAGGGGGACCCTTTTGCCTACTACTGGGAGTTGAAGCCCAAGACAGGATCGGTCACCTGGAACTTCAACTATACCTGGCAAGACGATCATTGGATGTCCACCCGGCATCGGCATAATGCCTTGGATGCTCCCTATTCTGTATACGAAGTTCACCTGGCCAGCTGGAAGCGGCCCAACCGCCACGATGAAGAACGGTACCATTCCTACACAGAGATTGCGGAACAACTGGTACCCTACGTCAAAGAGATGGGCTTCACGCATGTAGAGCTCATGCCCGTCATGGAGTATCCCTTTGACGGCAGTTGGGGATATCAGGGAACCGGATACTATGCCCCTACTGCACGCTTCGGCCATCCAGAATCATTCATGTCCCTGATCGATGCATTTCATCAGGCTGGCATCGGTGTGATCCTCGATTGGGTCCCTTCCCATTTTCCCCATGATGCCCACGGACTTTTTCTATTTGATGGCAGCCATACCTATGAATACGCAGACATGCGTAAAGGCTACCATCCCGACTGGAACAGCTATGTCTTTAATTATGGTAGGGGAGAAATCAAGTCTTTTTTGATCAGCAACGCCCGCTTCTGGTTCGATCAATTTCATATCGATGGCATCCGGGTGGACGCGGTCTCGTCTATGTTACGCCTCGACTATTCGCGCAAACAAGAGGAATGGGAGCCTAATCGCTTCGGAGGCAACGGGAACCTGGAAGCGATTGCATTCATCAAAGACCTCAACCAGACGATCTACCGCGATTTCCCAGATGTACAGACCATTGCCGAAGAAGCCACTGACTGGCCTGGCGTCTCAAGCCCTACTTGGAAAGATGGCCTGGGCTTCGGCATGAAATGGATGATGGGGTGGATGCATGACACCTTGCGGTATTTCAAGCAAGATCCTATTTACAGGACACTTCAGCAAGATCAGTTCACCTTCAGCATGATGTACTACTACGATGAGAACTTCATGCTGCCGTTGAGCCATGATGAGGTAGTCCATGGAAAGTCTCCCATGATCTACAAAATGCCAGGTGACGAGTGGCAGAAATTTGCCAATCTCCGGTTACTTTACACATACATGTTTACCCATCCTGGAGGCAAACTCCTATTCATGGGAAATGAATTCGCTCAGACGTCCGAGTGGAATTTTAAGACAGAGCTAGACTGGCACTTGTTATCATTTGACGTACATAGGGGCGTGCGTGACTGTGTACGAGATTTAAATCTTCTCTACAAAAACTGCAAAGCCCTGCATGAACGTCAATTCGAGCCCGGCGGATTTGAATGGGTTGACCTGAGTCGACGGACAGAATCAATCATTTCGTATCTGCGAAAAGGCAGACGAAACGACGATCTGGTGCTGATCATATTGAATATGACGCCCGTCCCAAGGTATAATTGGAAAGTGCGTGTCCGAGGTCGTCTACATTGGAAGGAGCTCTTTAACAGCAATGATGCTTCTTATGCGGGAACGGGAGATGTCTACAATCCAGACATTGCCGTGGAAGTGCTCGACGTCACAGATACAACCTGCGAGCTTACGATACACCTGCCGCCTCTAGGTGCACTGGTACTGGGTTAATTTTTCTCGTCAGCCTCGTCTCTCTCTATTTTTAATGTTTACCTTCTATTCCTAGTTGAGACAGCCATCCGATGGCCATGCCAGGCCATTGGTTGAGTACAGGGTCTTTAGGCGCCATGCCGTATCCATGTCCACCGTGGTCGAAAATATGCAAGGCCGCTTTAACTTTATTTCGAAGCAGTGCTTGATAAAATACGATGCCATTTTCTGGAGGTACTGACTTGTCATCAGATGAGAACACGATAAAAGTGGGGGGGGTCTTTGGTGTGACGCGGTTGTATGTACTCAGCGAATCACTTAAAGCTGGAGAAGGATCTTTCCCTAATAGCATCACAGCACTGTACCGGTGGGAGAAGCTGTCTTTCATGGAAATGACAGGGTAGATCAAGATCGCAAAGGCAGGCCTGCTGTCATATCGCTGCAATGGATCCGTCGAATCCTGAATGGATTCTTTGTGCATGGTGGCACCCATGGATGCAAGATGACCACCTGCAGAAAATCCGAGAATACCTATTTTCTGCGGGTCAATGCCCCATTGGGAGGCCCTGGATTTAATGATACGTATGGCTGTCGTCACGTCATCGTGCTGATCTGGGAATCGGCTTCCGGTCTGTTTGATATCATTGAGGCGATACATGAGTATACAGGCATCAAACCCCCGGGAGTTAAAAAAAGCGGCAACCTGGTGCCCTTCATGGTCCATGGCCAGGCCGGTATAGCTGCCGCCCGGACAGATCAACACGCAAGGCCGACCGGGTACTTCTCCGCTCCTGTAATAATAAATCTGAGGGGGCATGGGTCGCCTGTCTCGCCCCCCTACAGGATTTACCTCCCGTCCGGGATAAAGTGGTATCGAGTCTTGTGCTTGGATTGGGGTGTCGGTCATCATACAAAGAAAGTAGATAATATATGTATACAAAGGCTTGTACATGTGTATGTGGTTGTGACTGATCACATTCTTTCGGGCACGGCGATGCCCAGCAGGCTTAAAGATGAGGCGATGATATGAGATGTCATCAGGCACAGCCGGAGGCGCAGCTGCCGCTCTCCTTCTGTGCTGGCGTTAGCAACAGAATGGCTGGCATAGAAGGCATTGAACGACTGTGCTAGCTGGAATGCATAGATAGCGATTTCCGATGGGTCAAGGTTTTCGGCCGACTGACGAATGACCTGGCCATACATTTCTAGTCGAGTCAGTACATCTCGTTCAAGGGGTTGTAAGGATACCTGCGAGAGGTCGTATTCTGCTTCAGGAGACATTTTTCGAAGGATCGAACGGATGCGTGCATAGGTGTACTGGATGAATGGGCCGGTGAAGCCATGGAAGTCGATCGACTCCTCGGGGTTGAAGATCATTTTTTTCTTCGGGTCCACCCGCAGGAGAAAGAATTTCAGCGCGCCGATGCCCAATGTTTCAAACAAAAAAGGTTGCTCTGGATCAGGAATATTTGCCAACTTGCCTAGTTCCCTAGTATGCTTTTCTGCTATCGAAACCATTTCAGCTACAATATCGTCCGCATCTACAACAGTCCCTTCACGGCTTTTCATCTTTCCCGTCGGCAGCTCTACCATGCCGTATGATAGATGGTGGATGTCGTCTGCGTAGGGGAAAGCCATTTTCTGGCAGATAAGCCTGAGCACTTTCATGTGATAATTCTGCTCATCGCCAATGACATAGATGCTTTGGTCCATCTGGGAATCATCGTATTTCTGCATCGCCAGCCCGATATCCTGCGTGATGTACACCGAGGTACCATCTTTACGTAAGAGCAGTTTCTCATCCAGCCCTTCGGAACGCAGGTCAATCCAAACACTCCCGTCTTCTCTTTTTTGGAAAACCCCTTTGGCAAGGCCTTCTTCTACGGCGCGCTTTCCGAGCAGATAGGTGGCACTTTCGAAATATGTTTTTTCAAACTGGCTTCCTATGCGTCGGTAGGTGGCATCAAAGCCTGCGTAAACCCATGTATTCATAGTTCTCCAAAGCTCCATGGTCGCAGGATCTCCCTGTTCCCATTTGAGCAGCAATTCCTGAGTGGCGAGCAGGATAGGTGCCTCTTTTTCTGCTATTGCCTTTTCCACACCTTGGGCGATGCGTTCTTCCACTTCAGTCCGGTAGGCCTCATTGAAGCGTACATACCAGTCGCCAACAAAATGATCACCTTTCTTTCCGGTACTTTCCGGCGTAGCCCCATCTGCGAATCGCTGCCAGGCGATCATACTTTTACATATGTGTACGCCCCTGTCATTGACAATGCAGGTGCGTACCACCTCATGCCCATTGGCTTTTAAGATGGCTGCTATACTCCAGCCCAGGAAGTTATTTCTGAGATGCCCTAGATGCAGCGGCTTGTTGGTATTCGGGGAGGAGTATTCCACCATGAACTTTTTTCCCGAGGGTGGTGCAAACCCATAGGTGGATAGGCCATAGCTTTGATTTAAGACTGAAACCCACCATGCATCGTGAATGATGAGATTCAAGAAGCCTTTTACCAGTGCATGGGATGCAAAAATATCTGGGCGCCTTGCGATGAGTCGTTCCCCAAGCGCTTGGGCCAGGGTGCTTGGAGGGATGCTCAAGGCTTTGACGAGTGAAAAAATCACGATGGTATAGTCGCCTTCGAATTCTGGCTTTGTGAGGTTTACCTGGAATTCGCGATTGGCAGCTTCGGAGCCGTATAATTCACTGAGTACATGCTGGACCTCTTTTCGTATGATCTCTAAAAGCTGCATAGCTTCTTTCCTGGTGGCACCAAAGGTACTAATCCGTAACTTCCATCGATCAGAGATATCAATTGGAAGTCATGCGCCATGTTACTTTTTGTTCACAGACAATCTTTTGTCTAATGATGGCTTTTACTTCCGGGTTGCTCCATGCCCAGTCATTCGACCTGCAAGGTCATCGGGGCTGCCGTGGCTGGATGCCAGAAAATACGGTAGCCGCCATGATCCATGGGCTGAAGATGGGGGCTACGACATTGGAGTTGGATGTGGTTGTATCTAAAGACAGCGTGGTGGTTGTTTCTCATGACCCTTACATGAATGCAGATTTCACGCTGCAGCCAGATGGATCCGTCTTTAGCAAAGAGATAGAAAAAGAATTTGTGCTATTTGAGATGACCTACTCGGAGATAGCTTCTTGGGATGTCGGCATGAAGCCTCATCCCAAGTTCCCCCAACAGCAGCGCTTGCCAGCTCGGAAGCCACGTCTGGAAGATCTGATCGACAGCATCGATGCCTATGCACGGTTGACAGGCCGTCTTCTTCCCCGCTATAATATCGAGACGAAATCTAGGCCTGCCGGAGATGGGAAATTGCACCCACCCCCTGCAGACTTTGTGCATCTTCTAATGGACGTCATCTCGCGCAAAGGAATTGCAGAGCGGGTTACCATACAATCATTCGACCGCAGGACCCTTCTGACTTTGCACCAATCCCATCCCAACATACAGACATCCATCCTTGTCGATGCTTCCGATCGTTCGAGCCTGGAAATGCAGATCAATGCCCTTGGGTTTGTACCATCGGTGTATAGCCCTGCCTGGCAGCTGGTTACCCCCGAACTCGTTCAATCCTGTCATATAAAAGGCATGCGGATCATTCCTTGGACGGTCAATGAACGGATGGATATAGAACGTTTTCATGCTATGGGTGTAGATGGAGTGATCACAGATTATCCTGAGCCTTCGCTTCTGAAAAAAAGACCCTAACTCATCCGATCGGATGGTGTTGTGCATGGTGTAGAGACTAGTCAACTCTATCTGCCATTAGATGCATGGCTTCCTCTTCAGATAGGACCTTACCCGTTTTTGAATTGACAATCTCTGAAAATTGATTTTACTTTGCACGATATCGTTAGGAAGCATTATTGCTACCTTCTTAGATCCCTCAATATCCTTGGAGCACTATTTTCGGAATCTAAGCATCTGGTCAATGAAGTAAGTATTCGGTACAATTTTTTGTTGTTCGGGTTTTCTCCGTAAGATAATTAGCATGGTACGATATATAGATTTTTTTTTAAAATGGCTTTATCCGCCATTCCGTCCTTTTGTCAGTCGAAGGACTTTCCAATATGCTGTCTGTGGTGGCACCAATACTATTTTTGACATTTTCCTTTTTTTCATTGCCTATAATTTCATTTTTGAAAAGCAGCTCGTCTATCTGGGCTACTTAAGAATTAGCCCTCACGTCGCTGCCCTTTTGCTTGCATTTACCATCACCTTCCCCACTGGGTTTATGTTAAACCGCTATATTGTCTTCAGGGTCTCCACCTTGGCCGGAAGCATCCAATTGTTTCGATACAGCCTGACAGTCATGGTCAGCCTGATTCTGAACTATGTACTCCTTAAGTTTTTTGTTGAAGTCCTGGGCTGGTACCCTACCTTTTCTAAAATCATGACGACCTTCATTGTGATTGGATTCAGCTATCTTTCACAGTCGTATTTTACCTTTAAGGTAGAATCGTACCGCTGATATGAGAGAGGATCGTCGACTGCTGGACTTGCTCATCATCGGGGTTGGTCCTATCGGCTTGAATTGCGGTATTTGCTGTGCTGCTGCCGGGTTAAGTTTCGCTATCATTGAAAAGGGAGTCCTTGTCAATTCCCTCTATCACTATCCACAGAATATGACCTTCTTCTCCACCTCCGATCGGCTGGAGATCGGAGGTGTACCCTTTATCTCACACCACTCCAAGCCAACCCGCAGCAAAGCCTTGGAGTATTACCGAAGGGTGACGATGCAATGGAAACTGCCTGTCCACCTATATGAAGAGGTGCTGTCTGTCGAACGACAGGAAAATGGGAATTTCAGAACCCTGACATCCCGGCAGTCCTGGGATTCACGTGCCGTCGTCATCGCCTCGGGTTTCTATGACATCCCACATCTGATGCAGATTTCAGGCGAAACCCTTTCAAAGGTTCATCACTATTATCAGGACCCTCACCCTTATTTTGGCCAACGATTGATTGTAGTCGGAGCGGCCAACTCTGCCGTCGATGTGGCCCTAGAGACATGGCGAAAAGGTGCCTACGTGACCATTGTTGTCCGGGAACCCTCGATCAGCGAATCGGTAAAATACTGGGTCCGGCCTGATATCGAAAACCGCATCCGCGACGGTGACATCAAGGCCTATTTCAATACTGAAATTACAGACATCCGGGAACGGGAAGTCGAGCTGCTCACCCCACAAGGCATTCTCAATATCGAGAACGACTTTGTGCTGGCCATGACCGGCTACCTGCCCAATTTCTCCTTTCTGCAACGGTGTGGGATCCACCTACAAGATAATGCGCATCGAACCCCCGTTCATGATCCCGAGACCATGGAGACCAATATACCGAGACTATACTTGGCCGGCGTCATTTGCGGCGGCATGCAAACCAACCAGTGGTTTATCGAAAATTCCCGGGTTCATTCCCAGAAGATCATCCAACACTTGCTCAAGGTTAAGGTCTAGGAAGCCCGCTTTTCTGGCAGCCATTTTCTGGCGTGCCTGACTATTTCTCAGTCATTTTGCGGGTTGTTATGGGAAAAACTGACAAGATTTCACCTTTTTAGGGTCGGCACAGTGATTGATCATGAGATATAATAAATAATTGTAGAAATGGGAAAAATTATAGGCATCGACTTGGGAACAACGAATAGCTGTGTTTCCGTGATGGAAGCAAATGAGCCCGTTGTCATCGCCAATGATGAAGGTAGGCGCACGACCCCATCTGTGGTAGCATTCCTCAAGAACGGAGAGCGGAAAGTCGGGGATCCTGCTAAACGCCAGGCTATTACCAACCCTATCAACACCATCTCCAGTGTGAAGCGTTTCATGGGGCGCCGCTTTGATGAAGTCAATGAAGAGATAAAGCATTGGAGTTACAAGGTTGCCCAAGGGGATAATAACACGGTACGCATCGACATCGATGGTCGTCTCTATACTCCGCAGGAAATTAGTGCCATGGTGCTCCAGAAAATGAAGAAGATTGCGGAAGACTATCTCGGACAAGAAGTCACGGAGGCCGTGGTCACAGTACCTGCATATTTTAATGATGCACAACGCCAGGCCACCAAGGAGGCCGGAGAAATTGCCGGTTTGACCGTCAAACGCATCATCAATGAGCCCACTGCCGCCGCACTTGCCTATGGTCTCGATAAGAAGAACGAAGAAAGTAAGATTGCCGTTTTTGACCTTGGGGGTGGCACCTTCGATATTTCTGTGCTCGAATTGGGAGATGGCGTCTTTGAAGTGAAGTCCACCAATGGGGATACCCATCTGGGGGGAGATGATTTTGACAAAGTGGTTATGGACTGGCTGGCTGATGAGTTCCGTAAAGAGGAGAACGTCGAGCTGCGCAAAGACCCAATGGCACTCCAGCGCCTGAAAGAGGCTGCTGAGAAAGCCAAAATCGAACTCTCATCGTCTCCTGAGACGGAAGTAAATTTGCCTTATATAACGGCCGTCGATGGTGTTCCAAAGCACCTGGTGAAGAAGTTAACAAGGGCAAAATTTGAAAGCCTCGCTGATAATCTCTTCGAACGCTGTCTCCGGCCATGCGAACAGGCCCTTAAAGATGCAGGAATCTCTGCCAGCCAGATCGATGAAATCATCTTGGTAGGAGGGTCCACCCGTATCCCGAAAGTGCAGGAGATCGTGGAGCGGTTCTTCGGAAGGAAGCCAAACAAAAGCGTCAATCCAGACGAGGCCGTAGCCATTGGCGCTGGCGTCCAGGGTGCTGTCTTGTCTGGTGAAGTGAAAGACGTATTACTGCTCGACGTCACACCGTTGAGCCTCGGCATCGAGACGATGGGAGGGGTTATGACCGTCCTCATCGCCTCCAACACGACCATCCCTTCCAAGAAATCTGAAGTGTTCTCCACGGCCGCAGATAACCAACCTGGCGTGCAAATCAACGTGTTGCAGGGAGAGCGTCCCATGGCCAACCAAAACAAGACCCTGGGAATTTTTAACCTCGATAATATCCCACCTGCCCCCAGAGGCGTTCCCCAAATCGAGGTCACCTTCGACATCGATGCCAACGGAATCCTCAATGTCAGTGCAAAAGACAAAGGCACCGGAAAAGAACAAAAGATTCGTATTGAGGCTGGCAGTGGGCTTACCAAAGATGAGATCGAGCGGATGAAGAACGAGGCTCGCGCTAATGAGGCAACAGACAAAGTGGAGCGGGAGCGGATAGACAAATTGAACCAGGCCGACAGCTTGGCCTTCCAATCAGAAAAACAACTGAAAGAGTTTGGCGATAAGCTCCCGGAGGACAAAAAATTGGCCATCGAGACAGCCCTCGGTCAGTTGAAGGAAGCACATAAATCCCAAGATCTTTCCTCTGTTGAAGCTGCCACAGAAGCGCTGAATAAAGCTTGGACAGCGGCCAGCCAAGACATGTACAATACCACCCAGCAAGCTGGCTCACAAGGGCCTGAAGAACCTAAATCGTCTTCAACTCCCGGTAGTGAGAATGTTACGGATGCCGAATTCGAAGAAGTCAAATAATACTGACAAAATTCATAAACACCATAAAGCCACCACTACAGGTGGCTTTATAGTATTCAAAGTCATTTACACGACTTCAGACCAGGTATGATCTGCCAGTAATTTGACCGTTGCTAAGCAGCGCTGAAAAGGACCGCCCCCTTTTCCCCACTCAGACGGGCTGATCATAGACAGCAGATGCGTTCCATCCCGCTTTTCATAAAGATGATACACCTGTCCAATGACCGGACTGAAGTTGAGCTGTGCGCCATAAATGATTTGAGAAAGCTCTTTCCGGCGATGAATCTCCTGCGCCTGCAAGGCCAGAAGTTCTATCTGCCGTCGGATCTGCTCCAATTGCATATTGGTCTGCTCCTCCATGGCTGTCAAGGCTTTATGCCGGATGACCCCTGATTCAGTAGGCTTGATGACAGCTCCTGCCACTGAGGCTGCATAGGGAAGGACACTGAGTTGCTTGTGGTAAAATTCAAGGTTGCAATAAGCAGATCCATCTTCCAAAAGGCCTTTGTGCGTGACCTTTAGATAGCCATTGGGCATGATCTCATAGCACACCTCAAGGATTTGCCGTCCATCTTTGTACAGTCGGTGTTCGCAGGTGATGCCATTGGGAAAAGAACACCAAGAGGCATCCGCAAAAGAGTGCTGCTCGATGGGATGCAGCTGGCCATCGGGTCTAAGGGTCATGGTTGCATCGAAAGCCTGATGTCGGAGATCCACCCAGCTCACCTCTAGGTTCAGCTCCCGGGTGTCTTCCACCGCTCGGAAACGACAGATGCCCGATAACGGCCTTTCCCCAAACTCATACACGCACTTCTCTGGGAAAAGCTGCCAAGAAGAAAGGAAATTATATGCTTGTACCATCCGATCTAGTTGCAACGTTGTGTTAACAATTTCGAAGGGGGAATGTTGTGGCCAACCAGGAATCCGAGGTGGCCTGACCTTATATAATCTTCATCATCCATTTCCAATCCGTATTTTTGTTAATATGACACTGGAGCACATAAAGGATATGAGGGACCGTCTCTTGGTCCTGAGGAGGTTTCTTTGACGTCGCTGACCGACAAGTAAAAGTCAGCGAAGACAGACAACTCTCTCTTTCTCCAGGATTCTGGGACGATAATAAGCGGGCCACAGAAGTCCTGAAGAATATTAAAATGAATGAATACTGGCTCCGCCTTTTCCAGGAAACCGAGTCGGCAGTAGAAGATTTTACTGTATTCTTCGAATTCTGGAAACAAGGGGAGGGCTCCGAAGAAGAAGTACGCACTGCTTGTGGGCTTGCAGATGCCCGCTTGGATGAGGCGGAATTCAAGAGTACGTTAAATCAGCCGGAAGATGAGTTGCCCGCAGTCCTCCAAATCAACTCGGGCGCCGGTGGCACCGAAAGCCAAGATTGGGCTGAAATGCTAGCGCGCATGTACCGCATGTACGGACAAAAACAAGGCTGGTCTGTCAGTGAACTCGACTGGCAGGATGGCGATGGTGCCGGTATCAAGACCTGTACCCTCCAGTTTGACGGACCCTTTGCATACGGCTTTCTCAAAGCAGAAAACGGTGTTCATAGGCTGGTGCGCATCTCACCGTTCGATAGCAACGCCCGCCGGCATACTTCTTTCGCCTCCGTCTACGTGTACCCGTTGATTGACGATACCATTGAGATTGAAGTCAATCCCTCCGACATCGAATGGGCCTTTTTCCGCAGTGGTGGCGCAGGTGGACAAAACGTGAACAAAGTGGAGACAGCTGTCCGGCTGACCCACAAGCCCTCCGGGATCATCGTCGAATGCCAGCAGGCAAGGACACAGGGCGAGAACCGAGAAAAAGCCATGGCCATGCTTAGAAGCCGGCTTTATGAAGAGGAAATGAGAAAGCGAGAAGCTATTAAAGACGCCAACAATGCATCTAAGAAGAAGATCGAATGGGGCAGTCAGATCAGAAGCTATGTATTCCATCCCTACAAGATGATCAAAGACCACCGTACCGACTATGAAGTCGGGAATGTACAGCCAGCCATGGATGGAGAAATTGACGGCTTCATCAAGGCCTTTCTCATGATGGAAAAAGAACAGGAGTCTCACTGACAGTAAAATAATTGGCGCATGAACTTTGGTATTTTCCCACTGACTCCCCCTACAAATGAGCACGTGCTGTCCTATGCCCCCGGCAGCCCCGAGCGAAAAAGGCTGAAAGAGGTCTTAGGCCTCCTCAAGTCTGAAGTGATGGACATTCCCATGTTCATTGGAGGTGAAGAAGTCCGTTCAGGGCGTACACAGGAGATCCGCCCGCCTCATGAAATCAATCACCTGTTAGGTCAGTTTCACCTGGGCACCACCGCCCATGTACATCTAGCCATTGAGGCAGCCTTGTCAGCTCAAAAATCATGGTCTTCAACAAGTTGGGAGAGTAGGACTCAAGTGTTTATGAAGGCTGCAGATTTGATCGCTGGAAAGTACCGTCCCTACCTCAATGGCTGCACCATGTTGGGTCAAAGCAAGAATGTCTTTCAGGCGGAGATTGATAGTGCCTGTGAGACGATAGACTTCCTCCGTTTTAATGTCTACTTCCTCAGTGAAATCTACCGGCAACAGCCCATCAGCGCACCAGGGGTGCATAATCGCATGGAGTACCGTCCACTCGAAGGTTTTGTGCTGGCCGTTACCCCCTTCAACTTTACGGCCATCGGCGCCAACCTCCCAACCGCCGCGGCCCTATGCGGGAATGTGGTGGTATGGAAATGTGCCAACACGCAGGTATACGCTGCCCAGATGATGATGCGCATCCTACAGGAGGCCGGACTGCCGCCTGGTGTCATCAACCTGGTCTATGCCAGTGGTCCAGACGTTGGGGAAGCATGTTTTGCACACCGTGACTTCGCCGGGGTTCATTTTACCGGGTCCACCGAAGTCTTCAATAACATGTGGAAGACCATTGGCGAAAAAGTCGGTCATTATCGAAGCTATCCTAGGATCGTAGGTGAGACGGGCGGAAAGGATTTTGTGATGGTACATGAGAGCGCCGACCCAGAGGTGGCTATCACAGCATTGCTGCGCGGAGCCTTTGAATATCAGGGTCAGAAATGCTCGGCCGCCTCGCGGGCATACATTCCCTACAGCCTGGCAGACCGGATCCGACAAGGGCTGGTGAACGGGATGAAAAGTTTCAGCATGGGGACGGTGGAAGATTTTTCAAACTTTATCAATGCAGTGATCGATAAAAAATCGTTTGAACGGATTCGAAGCTATATTGAAGAGGCCCGTCAGTCGGAGTTCGCTACCATCCTCGCAGGCGGCCATTGCGATGATAGCAGGGGATGGTTCGTTGAACCAACCCTTATTGAAGCCAAAGATCCGCAGTATGTGAGCATGTGTGAGGAGATCTTTGGACCCGTTTTGACCATCTATGTATATGATGATTCAGACTTCGAAGCAACCTTGGATCTAGTCGACCAGACCTCTCCCTATGCCCTGACAGGGTCCATCATCGCTCAAGACAGAAAGGCCATTGATATTGCTACTGAGAGACTGCGTCCATCGGCAGGCAATTTTTACATCAACGATAAGCCTACAGGTGCCGTAGTGGGGCAACAACCTTTTGGCGGTGCCCGTGCGTCTGGTACAAACGACAAGGCGGGATCTATGCTGAACCTCTACCGTTGGCTCAGTGCGCGAACCATCAAAGAGACCTATCATCCGCCAACAGACTACCGGTACCCTTTTTTGCAGGAACCCTAGCCAGATAAACCTCTAGCAACTATGTCGGAGCAGCGGATCATTATGGAGAAAGCGCAGCTGGAGCTCACTTTGAAAAGGCTGACACATCAGCTCATCGAGAACCACCATCCGTTCTGCGATACCTGTTTCATCGGTATCCAGCCAAGGGGTGTTGCTGTCAGTGACTTCGTCGTGGGATATATGCGTCAGCTCCATCCCGACCTGAAGATCGACTATGGCAGGCTCGACATCACCTTCTACCGCGACGATATCCGGAATCGCATCCATCTGCCCAGCGAGACCGTCTTACCCTTCAGCATTGAAAACCGGAAAGTCGTGCTGATCGATGATGTACTGTATACCGGACGCACCATCCGCGCGGCCCTCGATGCATTGCTCGACAACGGCCGGCCCTCGCGCGTGGAGCTTTGCGTCGTGGTCGACAGGCTCTACAGCCGGCAACTGCCCATCCATCCCGACTATGTCGGCCGGTCCATCGACTCGATCGTCACCCAGAAAGTGAAGCTCTATTGGGATGAGCATCCCCGCGTTGTACTCTATGACTCTCTCTAAACCCCATGAAACTCTGGCTAAAAATATCATCTGAAATACTGCTAAACGGTTAACTTCGCATCCTGATGCAACTTAGCACCAGACACCTGCTCGGCATTCGGGATTTGTCTCATACCGATATCGAGACGATTCTGGATACGGCACTCCAGTTTAAGGATGTCCTTCAGCGACCTATCAAGAAGGTCCCTTCACTGCGAGACGTCACCATTGTTAATCTTTTTTACGAGAACTCAACTCGGACACGCATCTCCTTTGAGATCGCAGAAAAGCGTCTGAGCGCAGACATCATCAACTTCTCCGCCAGCGGCTCATCGGTCTCCAAAGGTGAGACCCTTCTGGATACTGTCAACAACATTCTGTCCATGAAGGTGGACATGGTCGTCATGCGACATAACGCCACCGGAGCCCCCCATTTCCTGGCCAGGCACATCCCTGCCACCATCATCAATGCAGGCGACGGCATCAACGAACATCCCACACAGGCACTGCTAGATGCCTTCTCGATCCGCGAACGCCTTGGCGGGCTGGAGGGAAGAAAAATCGCGATCATTGGAGATATCATGCATTCCCGTGTAGCCATGAGCAACATCCAGCTGTTGAAAAAGATGGGTGCAGAGATTATGGTGGCAGGACCGCCAACCCTTATACCCAAACATCTCCAGGAGGCATTCGGAGTCCGCATTGAATATGATCTGCAAAAGGCCCTACAGTGGTGCGACGTCGCTAATGTACTGCGCATCCAGCTAGAGAGACAGAACCAGGTATTATTCTCCACCCTCAGGGAGTACAGCCTCGCTTATGGCATTCACCGGAGATTGTTAGACTCCCTGGGCCGAGAGATCCTCATCATGCACCCCGGCCCAATCAATCGAGGCGTTGAGTTGGACAGCGACGTTGCAGACAGTGGACACTCCCTTATACTGGAACAGGTCGAGAACGGAGTAGCCATACGCATGGCTGTCCTCTACCTGCTCTCTGGCAAGACCTGACAAAATCATCCCCATGCAACGCATCTGCCTATTCCCGGGCACGTTTGATCCAGTCACATTGGGTCATGTCGACATCATCCAACGTGCGCTACCCTTGTTCGATCGAATCGTCGTCGCCATCGGCTCCAATGCCGGTAAGGCACCCATGTTCAGCCCAGAGCAGCGACAGCGCTGGATAGAAGAAATCTTCAAAGACGACCCAAGGGTCACAGGTGCCGTCTATGAAGGACTGACAGTAGAATACTGCCGAGCCATCAGCGCCCGCTTCATCCTCAGAGGCATTCGTTACACGAGTGATTTTGAATATGAAAAGACCATCGCCGACGCCAACCGGGCGATGGACCCTTATCTGGAGACCATCTTCCTCACCTGTGAGCCGAAATATACTTCAGTGGCCTCCACGATTGTCCGTGATATCCTCCGCAACGGGGGAGACGCATCCCCCTTCCTGCCGGATGCCGTCACTTCCTCCTTGGGTGTGGGAAAAAGGCATTCCCCCAACCGCTGATCATGACTATCTGGAAGATAATCCCCGACTTAGATCGCCTGAATCACCATGCCCGGGATCACATGGGCAGCATCCTTGGCATCGAGTTCACACGAGTGACAGATGAGGAACTCGAAGCCCGGATGCCAGTCAATGAAAAGACGAAGCAACCATATGGTATCCTGCATGGAGGCGCTTCCGTTGTCTTAGCAGAAACGGTCGGCAGCGTGGCATCTTTTCACGTGATAGGAGGGGGGGATTCGATGCCCGTCGGGCTCGAAGTCAATGCCAATCATCTTCGTCCAGCCTCCGGAGGCTATGTGACAGCTGTCTGTAAGGCCGTACATCTAGGACTTCGCACCCATGTGTGGGATATCCGACTCCACGACGATCAGGGTAGGCCTACCTGCATCAGCCGGCTTACGGTGGCTATCATTCCAAAGCTCCCGGTTCCCTAATGCCACAGGCCTCCATGACCTGCCGGATGGAAGGATAAGCGTTTTTCAGTTTCTCTGCTACCTCTGCACGAGAAAACCACTCTGTGCGTTCAATATCTTCCTCTATCTGAGGTACTGCTGTCTCCTTACCTACAAAATCCATGTGAAACCAATGCGAAGATTTCAATATCCGCATCCCTTCATGATTATACACATGATATGTTGTCAGTAAAGTTTCTTTCACATGGAGTGATGTCAGACCCGTTTCCTCCCGGACCTCCCGAATCGCGCATTCCTCCAAGCGCTCTCCATCATCAACTTTTCCTTTTGGGAGGTCCCAATATCCTCTGCGAAAAATCAACAGGTAACGCCCCAAGGCATCACGCACTACACCGCCTGCCGCCTCTATGCAGTGAAAGTTGCGTTTTATTGTCTCTAAGATGCGCCTCGGCGTGTCGTCGCGAATCAGGAAGAGTGTTGGGGACGACTGGCTGAAATGAGTGATGAGCTCTTCGAGGTCTGCAGTTGATGGCGTTTCCAGCAACTGGCATACCAGCAGTTGCGATTTAGTCTGCAGGGAGGCATCACAGCTGTCAGTGATCCATACTAAATGCCGGCCTACATGGATTTTAATATGCATCAACATTAATTTTTCCATATCGCGACAGGGCTTGAACTTTACGGTATGTCTTTGAACCGAAAATCCATTGCCGAAAAGCTCTTGCAAGCAGGAGCCGTAAAGCTCAGTCCTGCAAACCCTTTCACCTGGGCTTCCGGATGGAAGAGCCCTATCTATTGCGACAACCGCAAGTTACTGGGTTTCCCTCAAGCCCGGGAGTCGGTCAAGAGTGAGCTCTGCCATGTGATTTTCGAACATTTTTCCGAAGCGGAGTTGTTGGCGGGTGTTGCCACGGCAGGAATAGCCTGGGGTGCCATGGCGGCTGACCAGCTAAAGCTTCCCTTCTCATATGTCAGGCCAAAGCCGAAAGAGCATGGCCTAGGAAATCAGATAGAAGGGCATGTAAAGCCGGGTCAGAAAGTGATCGTCGTCGAAGATCTCATTTCTACTGGGAAAAGTAGCCTCTTGGTAGTGGATGTACTCAGGGCGGCTGGAGCCGATGTGATAGGGATGGTCTCTCTTTTTCACTATGGCTTCCCGCAGGCAGAGAAAGCCTTTGAAAATGCCGGCGTGCCGAATTTATCACTTACCGACTATGCATGCCTGATTGAGTTAGCCTTAGAAAATCGACTTGTATCTTCTGATCAGGTTCAGGTATTGATGGCTTGGAAAAAGGATCCGGCATCTTGGACCGGTATATGAATATTTTCTATTAAAGGTTAATATGACATACATCCTGCTTGCATTCTTTTTATTAGAAGGATCGATGCTTCAAGCCCAACAGCAGCGCTCTGTCTCGGTGAAAATAAATGTACCCGGTATGCAGTGTGACGTCTGTAAAAAACGGGTAGAGGATGTCTTAAGGTTTGAGGATGGGGTCGCCAAGTATGTCGCCTATCCGAAAAGCAGGTATATACTGGTATCTTTTGTGCAGGATCGAACCAATATAGAGATATTGAAGACGGCCGTTGCGAACGCCGGGTTCGATGCAGATGATGTGACGGCAAATGAAGACGCTTACCGTCGTCTGCCTACACCCTGCAAAAAGCCTGAGGATGGTGGTACCCACAAACGCAACTGATCCATTGCTTCATCGTACGCGATACCTGGTTTGGTATTGAATGGGCATGGACAAGCGGACGGATCCCTTCCTCAATCCGGCTTTCCCTTCCAATCGGATGTCCCAGTCGCGTCTAAGTCCCATCTCCACCGCGTTGGGCAATAACTTACGCATGTCTACATCCAAGACAACCGGTATTTCAAAGGTGTCACGAGCAGGTATCTCAATGGGCCTGGGCAAGGTCGCATGCCCTAAATAGTTTTCGAATACAAACACCTCTAAATCCAGAGATTCTAATCCTAAAAAAAAGCGGTTTGGATTTCTATAGTCCAGGGTTGCCGTCAGTTGGCTTTTCCGGATACCTATGGCAGGAACTTGGATATTCCTCATACGAATGAACTGGGGTTCTTGTATTCGGAGGCTCTGACATCCTTCTAGACATCCTCCGAAGAAGGCAATGATCAGCCCGGACAGGATGAAAGCTCTATTGGATTTTATCATAGTCATCACTCATTCACTTTTGAATTTTTTAAGCCTGGCTGCCTATTTCACTCTTCTAGGTGTTAATTTCGATGGATCTTGCATAAAGAGGAAATCTGAATATGCTGGAGCTCCATTATTTTCCGAATATCATACAATATACGGCGGGTCTTCACTCGGACGTATTTGATACCGTTGGGGATATGCCATATCAGAAGAGGAGCTTTCAGAATCGATGCATTTTGGCTGGTTCGAATGGTCCTTTGATCTTAAGTATCCCCATAGAGGGTGGACGAAATGTTCGTCAATCATATCACGACGTATTGATTTGTACGCGAACCCGTTGGCGCGACCAGCACTGGAAATCCATCGCCTCGGCCTATGGGAAATCACCCTTATTCTACCAATATGCCAACAGCCTGTATGAACTATATCAGTCTCCTTTCACGCATCTACTTAAATGGAATCTGGCCTGCTTGCAATGGGTCGACCAGTCCCTTGGCATTTCCACCCTGGACAGGCAGAACGAATCCCCTTCGCATCCGCAGCCGATCAAACCATCTTGTACCCCCCGTGATTATTCCGATCCCATGCACGGGCCATTTCCTAGATACCCTCAAGTATTCATTAATAAACTGGGATTCCTGCCCAACCTTAGCATCCTAGACTTTGTTCTGTGTATGGGTAGGTCTGGAATGCCATTTTTTCGGAGCGTGAGAGCAGATTTGGCATAAATTTAGACTCCCTATTATGAATTTAGTTGGCGATGGTTTCTCCTATTAAAAGTCTAGTCCGTCGTTGTGCATGGATTTTTACCTTAAATTATTTTTTTATTCTCTTTTTGTCCGCTATCAGCTTGCAAATTAGAGGACAAGACTTTTCAAACAAAGGGAAGAATTTTTGGGTCGTCTATCCAGACCATGTCGATGGCATCAATTCTGCGATGGGTCTTTATATGACGTCGAATGTCAACGCAACGGGTAATATCCGGGTGGGTTCAAGGACGATTCCATTCACTGTCACGGCCAATACCATCACGCGAAAGTTCATTTCCAGCAATCCATCCGCAGATGCCCCTAATGTGGGCATCATTCAACAGATGGCCGAAGGGATTCAGTCCAACGCAGGTATACAAATCATCGCTGATCAGCCCATAGTCGTCTATGCACACATCATCAATGCGGCACGCTCCGGGGCATCCCTCATCCTGCCTGTCCCTGTCTTGGGCAGAGAGTATATCATACCCAGTAACAGCAGTACTGGTAATGGGGGTGCGGGTAGCATCAATAGCGGATATGGAGAAATTACCATTGTAGCCCCCGAATCTTCTACCTCTATTGAGATCATCACCGTTGCCAGATCCCGGAACGGCCTACATTCATCTGGAGACACGATCCGTGCAACCATCAACAATCCCGGCGATGTATATCAGGTGCAATTCGATAAAGATGCAGACATATCTGGAACCAGGGTTCGCTCTATTCCCTCTCCTACAGGAGGCTGTAAGCCTATTGCGGTCTTTTCTGCCAGTACCTGGTCTGCCTTCGACTGTGCCGGATCATCTGGTGGTGACAACCTATATCAGCAACTATTCCCCGTTAAATCCTGGGGACGGACTTTTTATACGGCACCCTTTATCACCAAGCCATATGACATCATCCGTGTCTTTGTCAATGAGGCAAGTCCAAGGGTGTTTGTCACTCAAAACGGTGTCCGCACCTTGATGACAAGCCTATCATCCAAAGGCTTCTACGAAATAAAAACCTCTAATCCACTAAAGATTGAATCTGAGGGTGCACCCATTTCGGTCGTTCAATATATGGCTAGTATGTCTTGCGATCCGCGCAACCCCCCAAACTGCTATCAGACTCTTCCCCCCAGTTGTCCATATCCGAGCGATCCTGAAATGGTCGTCATCAATCCCATAGAACAAACCATCAATAATATCACAGTATTCTCAGCTCGGCAGAATTGGGTACCAGCTAACCAAAGTAATGTGACACAATGCTTTTTGAATATTATCATTAAAACCGTATATGCCCCTAGCTTTCGTATCAACGGAAATTCGCCCGGGGGCACTTTCTCGGTTATTCCTGGTACAGACTATTCTTACCTGCAGGAAAATGTAAGTACTCTATCGCAGTCGAATCCTGTCCAGAATCTACAGGCCGACTCCCCCTTTGTAGCCATCGCCTATGGCTATGGCAGTGTCGAGTCGTATGGCTATAATGCAGGGGCCAATGTGAAAGACTTATCTCAAAACATTGTCGTCAAAAATCCACTCCGTACCGTTGACGTGGCCGTAGCTTGCAGAAACTCGCCTTTTATACTAGGTATTCAGTTAGCCTATCAACCGACACAGATACGATGGACTTGCCCTGACATTGCGCTGGATACGACCTTACCTGCTCCTGTGGCGGACTCCATCTGGATACAGGATGGAAGAACCCGCTATCGCTATACGCTTCAAAAAAACTTGATCACTTCCCGGCTGGGTCAACTTCCGGTTAAAGTCACAGTCATCAATCCTACCGCAGATGGCTGTGGCAATCAGCAGGAAATCGAGTACGACTTAGAGATATTTGAACGGCCAAAAGCTGTATTCACGGTCAGCACCACAGGCTGCCGGGCTGATCCTGTCCTGATTTCAGACAATACGACTATTACAGGAGGCCGTCCTTTATACAGATGGAATTGGGATGTCGGCACGGGATTATCCGTTAACTCGCCCAGCTTTCCAGTGACATTTCCAACCCGAGGGGTCAAAACGATACGGCTCTCCGTTATCTCTGATGTCGGATGTGTATCCGACACCACGTCTCAGCAGGTATCTCTTTCAGAGCGCCCCTTGGCAGACTTCAACACCAGCCTGCCACAATGTCCAGAGATCCCACTCACCATCGCAGATCGTACGCAGACCATTGGAGAGACCCTGGTCAAGTGGTACTGGCGGATTGGCAGCAGTCCCATCGACTCTCTAGTCGCCGCAACACCCAGGGTGCTTTCTTTTCCGGCCCCCGTAGATGTTCCGATCACCCTTGCAGTCCGTACAAATACAGGCTGTCTGAGCGATTCTGTCCGTAAAACCATCCGAATACACCCAAGCCCGGAAGCAGATTTCAAAGTCCCAGAAGTTTGCGTGTCTGATGCCACAGCAATCTTCAAAGACCTCAGCCGGATTTCTGATGGAACTGCTGCGGGTTTCATCTACCGTTGGAATTTCGGCATCCTTCGTGCCCCCGCCACGCAAAAAGATGTGTCTACCAGCGTGCCTGCCGCCGCCACATATCCGATATCCTTGATAGTTACTTCTACAGCTGGCTGTAGGGATACCGTTGAAAAGAACTTTGTGGTCAACGGTGCGATACCTGAGGCACGATTCGTACTGGCTCAGAGTAGCCCTCTATGTTCGAATGTGGAAATGAAAATAAAAGACCAATCAACCGTCGATTTCGGTAAGATTACTAAGACGGTCTTATATTGGGATGTCGACAATCAACCACTAGATTCAACCATCGATCAAGATCCTTCTTCAGGTAAAATCTATTCCAAAAAATACCCAGACTTTGGATCACCGGCCAATAAGCCCTACCGCATCCGGATGGTGGCATATTCCGGTGAAACCTGCTCTGATGTATTGACACAACCCATCCTCCTACACGCAAGTCCACAACTTCGGTTTGACTCCATGCCCGCTGTCTGTCAGGAGTTACCTACTTTCCGCCTTGGCTATGCCATCGATCAGTCTGGTCTGCCCGGAGCGGGTTTCTATGCAGGGCCTGGCGTCTCTGCCGGGTCGATGTTTGCCCCTTCCGTTGCAGGTCCCGGCAGGCATCTCATTCGCTTTACCCAAACGACCAACATTGGTTGCACCGCTTTTCGAGAGGGAATACAGGAGGTCTTTCCGACGCCAACGCTGGATGTAGGTCCTGATAAGGCAGTCCTGGAGGGGGATTCCATTTTACTGACAGCCAAGGCTGTTGGCATTGGGCTTCAATATATTTGGAACCCTGCCAAAGCGCTCAATGACCCAAGGCGTCTGCAGCCGATAGCAACCCCCAAAGTCGATACCCGCTACCAGCTGCGCATAACCTCTTCCAATGGCTGTTCCGCAATCGATGACCTAATGATCTTGGTCCTCAACAAGCCGATTGCTTCGAATACGTTCACCCCGAACGGAGACGGCATAAATGATACCTGGGTTGTGAAACACTTGGAAAGATACCCGGGTGCTCAAGTAGAGGTTTACTCTACAGCCGGTCAATTGCTATTCAGGCAAGTAGGCTATAGTGGGTCATGGGATGGTACATGGAGGGGGAAACCGCTCCCCGTCGGCACCTATTATTACGCGATTGATCCAAAAAATGGCCGACCTCCGTTTGCCGGATATGTCACCATATACCGATAAGGCCTCTCCATACGTTATCTAAATACCATGCTATTGTTTTCATAGCCTATATCCAGTTGTTTTGTAATTTCATACGGATATTATCCGTACACAAAATAGGATAAAGAGAACGGCCACCCAGTGAATATAAATCATTGAACATGCGCCTCTTCGCCAAAGCAATGCTGGTTTTTACTCTCTTCTGTCTCAATGCCAATGCCCAGCAAAGGCCTCATTATACCCAGTATATTCTAAACAATTACATCCTGAATCCTGCCATCTCGGGGATAGAAAATTATACAGATCTAAAGCTAAGTGTCCGCAATCAATGGGTGGGCATTGACGGCGCGCCGACCACTTACTATGGCTCTTTGCACGCTCCGATAGGGAAGAAGGATTTTAATACTTCCCCTACCTCCATGCCTATGAAAGGTCAAAATCCCCGTGGCAGGCAATACTGGCTTGAATATCAGGCAGCCCCGGCCCATCATGGGATCGGACTGCAAGTCATGAACTATCGCACAGGCTATATCAATCGGTTCAGTGGAAATGTAACCTATGCCTATCATATTCCCCTAAGTATTCGAACGACCCTTGCAGCAGGCTTTGGTGCAGGGATACTCAATGTCAGTGTTGACCGGAGCAAAATCACCCTTGCGAACCCAATCGACCCAGCGATTGGATCTGGGACGGGGGAAATTCGAATGACTAAGCCCGACCTAAGTGCAGGTCTTTGGCTTTATGGTTCTAATTTCTTTTTTGGAGTCTCTGCCCAACAAATCCTTCCTACCCGGATGCCTCTTGTCAGCAGCTCCTTGAACAAATCCACGCTGGTACCACACCTCATCTCTACAGCCGGATACCGCTTTTCAGTATCCGAAGATATTTCCTTGCTACCCTCTGTAATGGCCAGATACATACCCTCCATGCCCTTGTTTACTGACATAAATATAAAAGCTCAATATCGAGATTTACTTTGGATTGGAGGTAATGCACGCATCTCGGAAGGATTTTCTGCGATGGCTGGGCTCAACATATCCAATACATTCAACATTGGTTATTCTTATGATATCAGTCGCACCCGGTTCATGCTCAGTTTGATGCAGCGTGGTACCCACGAGATCATCATTGGCTTCTTATTGAACAATTCCTACGGCGATACCTGCCCCCGAAATGTTTGGTAGCACCATCTATGACTTCTGTTGAGACATATCAACGAAAGTCAGGGTAATTAAAAAAAACTTTGCGCTTTTAGCCTTCGATGCCGACTACGACCGGAAGACGATCATCCGACAGGCAGGTGACGAGCTTCTAGCGAAGGGCATTCGTCCACTTGCCGACCTTGATCTCGAGTTTCATCCCGGGTTTCAAGATGTGTGCATAAGGCTCTGCCGATACGACCTTGTCATTCACCGTCAGGACGCTTTTATCTAGACGAATGGTGAAGTCATCGTCCTGGATCAGGCCATCGGCTTTGAGTCGATCAATGAGCTGCTGTTCCATATTTGTCGGGGCGTCGGCATTCACGGGGCTATCCTCCATAATTGTCACATCCACAACGACTTCCTTTGCGGTTTTATGGATTTCTCTTTCCATTCCCACATCATGACCCATCTGTTTGAGGGTTGGCGCAATGACCAGGGAAACGATGGACATAAGTTTGATGAGGATATTCATGGACGGTCCGGAAGTGTCTTTGAATGGATCACCGACAGTGTCGCCTGTGACGGATGCTTTGTGTGGCTCAGACTTTTTATAATACACTTCTCCATTGATCTCTACGCCTTTTTCGAAGGATTTCTTAGCATTATCCCAGGCGCCGCCGGCATTGTTTTGAAACATGCCCATCAAAACACCGCTGACGGTCGCACCTGCCAGGAAACCTCCGAGTGCCTCTGGTCCGAGCAGGAAGCCCATGATCAGAGGAGACACGATGGCTATGGCACCGGGCAGCATCATTTTTTGTATGGATGCCTGCGTGGAGATGGCCACGCATTTGTCGTATTCCGGCTTGCCCTGACCTTCCATGATTCCAGAAATGGTGCGGAACTGACGCCTGACCTCTTCTACCATGGCCATGGCAGCCTGTCCGACGGCCCTGATCGCCAGCGAGGAGAAGATGAACGGAATCATGCCGCCGACGAACAGAGAGGCAAGGACTTTGGCTTTGTAGATGTCAATGCCATCGATGCCCGCCACGCCGACAAAGGCAGCAAACAGGGCCAATGCCGTTAAGGCAGCAGAGGCGATGGCAAAGCCTTTGCCGGTGGCAGCCGTCGTATTTCCCACAGCATCGAGCACATCCGTCTTTTCGCGTACCTCCTTGGGGAGTTCGCTCATCTCTGCAATGCCTCCGGCATTGTCGGCAATAGGACCGAAGGCGTCGATGGCCAGTTGCATGGCTGTAGTGGCCATCATGCCTGCCGCCGCTATGGACACACCATAGAGGCCTGCACACTCATAAGAGCCCCAGATGCCTGCTGCCAGGACCAGGATCGGAAGGAAGGTCGACTCCATACCTACCGCCAGGCCTCCGATCACATTCGTGGCATGGCCCGTACCCGACTGCCGGACGATAGACAGGACCGGGCGCTTGCCCATGGCCGTGTAATACTCCGTGATGATACTCATCAAAGTGCCTACCAGTAAACCCACCCCGATGGCCCCCAGGACGCCCCATTTAGTGAACTCACTGCCGCGGAGGGTCATCCCTTCTGGCATGACATAGTACACAATCCCTACGGAGGCAATGGCTGTGAGGACGATAGATCCCCAGTTGCCCATATTCAGTGCTTTTTGGACATTCTGGGTATTGATGCCTGCTGTATCGCTGACCCGGACGAACCAGGTGCCAATGATCGAGAATAAGATGCCCACGCCGGCGATGAGCATGGGAAGGAGTATGGGGGCAAGACCGCCAAAGGCATCGATGGACTGCGTCTCTTGGCCCAGCACCATGGTGGCCAGCACCGTGGCCACATAGGATCCAAATAGATCTGCACCCATGCCTGCGACGTCACCCACGTTATCACCTACATTGTCCGCAATGGTGGCAGGATTGCGGGGGTCATCTTCCGGGATGCCTGCCTCTACCTTACCTACTAGGTCTGCACCTACGTCTGCGGCCTTCGTATAGATACCGCCACCTACCCTCGCAAACAAGGCGATGCTTTCTGCTCCCAGGGAAAAGCCTGTCAGGACCTCAATGGTCCGAAGCATTTCGGCTGAGTTGACCGCCGCTTCCGGAGCAAACAGGGCTTTTAGAATGATGAAGAGACCGCCGAGGCCCAAGACCGCCAGGCCTGCCACACCCAGGCCCATCACGGCCCCTCCGGTGAAAGAAACTTCCAGGGCGCGGGAGAGGCTCGTCCTGGCGGCATGGGCCGTTCGTACATTGGCACGGGTGGCTACCTTCATGCCGATATAGCCGGCAGTCGCGCTGAAGACGGCTCCAAAGACGAAGGCAACGGCAATGGACCAGTGTGAGTGAGGATTGGACGATGCCATCACTGCCAGCAGCAACGCTACGATGGCGACAAAATATCCCAGGATTCTCCATTCCGCCCTCAGGAAGGCCATGGCACCCTCCGCAATGTAATGGCTGATCTCTTTCATCCGGTCGTTCCCGGCATCCTGTCGAGATACCCAGTTGAATTTCACTAAAGTGTAGAGCAAGCCGATGGCACCCATCACAGGGACCAGATACAACAGCATATTCATAAACAGTCTGTGTGGTTTTCCAAATTTGTTAACAAATCTTTTGGGTTGGCTAAGGTAACGCATTCAATGGAAAATCATAGACCCGTAACGATTTCCTGGCTCTTTTGAAGGCTAAGGAAAGCCTCTGGGAGTTGGTCGATGATGTCGGATGCGATCAGGGATTCCTGCCCGTATTTTTGTGCAGCCAGCTCTCCGGCCAGCCCATGGAGAAATACCCCTAGCCTGGCCGCATCGTCCACCGGATATCCACGAGCCAGGAGACCCGTCAGGATACCCGTCAACACATCGCCGGATCCTGCCGTCGCCATCCTCGGGTTCCCTGACTGATTGATATACATCCGACCTTCCGGCGTGTTGACACTCGTCTGGTGACCTTTCAGAATGATATACACTCCATATTTCCTCGACATGTCGGCAGGATCTGCCTGATCACCGAAAAGACGTTGGTATTCTCCTGGATGAGGGGTAATGACCGCCACATGATTTAATACATCTGCATCCAACACCGTTGGTACTTGCTGCATTCCGATAGCCTCCAAGGTATCTGAATGGGAAGGATGTTGGCTCAAGCCCGGCCCAATCCCAATAGCCTGGTAATGTCCAGACCGAATCGCACCGGCGATTTCTTTTAGATCCAGGATGAGAATTACCGCCTCCGGTACGGATACCTGCACGGATGAATATGTTGTTGGCTCCACAATGCATGTCAGCTTTCCGACACCGCTCCGTAGGCATGCCTTGGCAGCCAATATCGCTGCCCCCATCATTCCATATGAACCTGTTATCTTTACTAACCTCTTGACTTCCCCAGATAGTTCCTCTATTTTTCGCTCGACGAAAAATAGTTAGACGAGGTCTCAACTCCATATATTTATGCTTATGTTAAAATGATCCGAATATGTCAACAATCACAGGTGCTAAGACCAAAAGCATGAAAAAAGTATCTTATGATATTCAAGAATTCCCTTTTTCAGAAAACATCAAAAAGCTCTTTGAAGTTGATGACCTGGCTCTCTTGAACGATCATGTGGATGTATTCAGCAGGGAAAAGGATCAAAGTACCCACTACCACAAATTGTTCTATGAGTTGGCTCGAACCGATCAATTCATAGGACTGTACGAAAGGTTTATTCTGGAGGTCGTCAAACCATTATACCAGGAGCAAATTGTATATCAGGCCATTCCAACCTTCAGGATAGCCTATCCGAATAATATTGCAGTAGGTGAATGGCATAAGGATAAATTTTACAGGGACATCAACTGGGCTGAAGAAGTAGAAGAAGATAATTTCTTCCTGCCCTTTACGGATGCGTTTGATACGAATACCATATGGGTAGAATCTGAGGAAGACAAAGGAGACTATGCCCCAATGCATTGTACATATGGCGAGCTCATCCAGTGGAATGGCAGTAATCTGATGCACGGAAATAAAGTCAACAAGACGGGAAAGGCACGCGTAAGCGTCGATTTCAGGGTAATGACCTATTCAAATTACAAGCCAAGTGAGCATGGTTCGATCAATACAAATACTAAATTTAAGATCGGCGAGTACTATAAGCTGGCATAATGATTCAGCTGAGGTTAGCATAACAGGTCAACGGCCTATTCGTCGTCTTCCAGAGGCATATTCAGTCCCAAAATGCCAGCATACAGCTTCCTTGCTTCATAAATCCGCGTGGTATAGCGGTTTCCAAGTACGATGACCGTCGCGGAATCCTTCGGCAATCGACCAAATACGATATTGTTTCCATGCCACCATCCGTTGTGGAAAATCAGGCGGCTCCCATTGGGAAAGTCATAAAGCCGCCATCCCAATCCGTAGTTTCTAACACCGGGTCTTTCGAAGCTATAGCCTTTGTATGCTAACTCCAGAGTCGAATGCAGGAAAAGCTTTCTCTCTGACAAGGCGCGGTCCCATCGATATAGGTCGCGGGGTGTGCTATAGATGTTTTTATCGCCATATACAGCATCCAGCCAGGTGAAAGATTCCTGCTGTCCCCGATGATCGAAGGAGGGGATGGACTGATCTGATTTATCCATCTGGAAGACGTAGGTGCTATGCATACCAAGGGGGCGGAAAAAATGCTCGTTCAGGTATGCTGCATAACCGATTCCGCTGGCATGCTCTATAATCAGTGCAAGCAAGGCATAGTTGGTGTTACTGTACTCAAAATGCTTGTTGGCCCGCTGGATAGGTATTCGGTCACGGTGCTGCACGATGAAATATAAAAGGTCCCGATTGGTCAGGACCCGCTGCGTGTCCCATCCCAACGATTCCATGAAATGAATATAGTTAGGGATACCGCTTCGGTGGTTGAGTAAATCGATCACCCTGACCTCTGGATAAGGGAACTCTGGCAGGTATCGGAAGGCAGGACTCATGATGTCCAACAACCCTTGTTCCTGCAATTTGAGGACGGCCATGGCCGTAAAAGTCTTTGAGACAGAAGCCAGGTGAAGGGCACTGGAGCTATCCATAGCATCGCCTTGGTTTATTTTCTCCCGACCGGCGTATGCTTCAAAAACGACTTTACCACGATACGCAACCAACATCCCCCCGCTGAAACCGGCAGGGATGAGGACTTCTTGATAGAAACTATGTGAAGCCTCAAAGAGTCGGCGGGATTCCGGCATGGCTGCCAGCTCCTGATTGGACAAAGGTGCTAGTGGATCCCTCTCCTGAATGGGTGTTACCGGTTTCTTTACGACAGCTAGCTGACAGGCTGTTAGCATACAGGCCAGTACTACCCAATACTTCATGAGGTATGGCATCGATCAAATGGATACTTGGTGCGCCATAAAGTTATTACTTTCGCCTTGCATCAGCAGATCGAAACTATGATAGACAAGAAACCCACCAGCTACCCAAAAGGTAAGATACGGGTCCTCCTGCTGGAAAATATCAGCGAGACTGCATCCAGGATACTGAGGGATGCGGGTTATACAGATATCCGTAAGGTGGGCGGTGCACTGAGCGAAGAAAAGCTAATCGAAGAAATCAAAGATGTCCACCTGCTCGGTATACGATCGAAGACAGCCGTCACGGAAAAAGTCCTACTACAAGCCAAAAAACTACAGGCCATTGGCTGCTTCTGCATCGGTGTCAACCAGGTCGACCTACGCGCAGCCATGCAACATGGTGTAGCCGTCTTCAACGCCCCATACAGCAATACCCGATCCGTAGCTGAAATGGTCATAGGCTCCTCCATCATGCTGATCCGTAGGATACCCGACAAGAACAAAGCCGCCCACGATGGAATCTGGCTGAAAGATGCGAAAGGCAGCTTCGAGCTCCGTGGGAAAACGATGGGAATCATCGGCTATGGTAATATCGGCACCCAGGTCAGCATCCTTGCGGAAGCGCTGGGCATGAAAGTACTTTTTTATGATACCGTCACGAAGCTTCCCCTCGGTAATGCTGCTGCCTGCCGCTCCCTGAAGGACCTGGTGGCACAGTCAGACGTTGTGACCTTACACGTACCCGAGAGCCCTCAGACCAAGAACCTAATTCACAAGGGACTCCTGAAATTTTTCAAGAAAGGTTCCATCTTGCTAAACCTGGCCAGGGGAGAAGTGGTCGACCTGCCAGCCCTTCGTAAAGCCATGGAAGAGGGAATCGTTACCGGAGCAGCCTTGGATGTATTCCCTGTTGAGCCTGAACGCAACGGTGACCGATTTGTCACACCCTTACAGCAAGTATCTAACGTGCTCCTGACACCACATATCGGAGGCTCCACAGAAGAAGCACAGCAGAATATCGGGGTGGATGTCACCTACAAACTGCTTCAATATCTGGAAATGGGGGTATCGACGGGTTCGCACAGCGTCCCTCCACTCAGCCTCCCCCCCCAAGAGGGAGCCCATAGAATCCTTCACATCCATCGCAACGTCCCGGGTGTACTATCTGAGATCAACACCCGGCTATCCAACAGCTCGATCAATATCCTTGGGCAATACCTGAAAACCAATGATGAGATTGGCTATGTCGTCCTTGACCTGGACAAGAAACTCTCCTCTGAAGCGGCAAAATTGCTCCGTGATGTCAGGGAAACCATCAAAGTGAGGCTGCTTTACTGAAGGTCATGGAGTTTTATTCTCTTGCCCAAGCCATCTTGCCCTCTTACGGGATCCAACCGAATGACTATACTTGTGAGCCATTCGGATCTGGATTGATCAACATCACCCTGCTGGTGAAAGACCGACAAGGAGCCCCGGTTCATATATTGCAGCGAGTCAATGATGCCGTCTTTCGTAGGCCTGAAGACATAGCAGCAAACCTTCGGGTATTAGGCAGTCATCTTTCCCGACATCATCCCAACTATCTGCTGCCACTGCCCATCCCTACGCTCGATGGTCAAGATTATGAAAGGTCGAATAACAATTGGTGGCGTGTCATACCATATGTGCCCGGCTCACATGCCATCGATATCTGCACTCGACCCGAAGAAGCCTACGAGGCTGCCTTTCGATTTGGTGAATTCACTGCTTGCTTTGAAGAGATGAATGTATCCAAGCTGAGGGATACCATCCCATCCTTCCATGACCTCAACTTCAGATGGCACCAATTCCAAGAGGCACTTCAGACAGGAGACGCCACACGTATCTCCTCCTGCCCCCGTGAAATCCGTTCTTTGCATGAACAAGCGGGGATTGTCGATACTTACCGCCGCATACTGAGCGACCCACAGGTCCGACGCAGGGTTACTCATCACGATACGAAAATCAGCAATGTGCTCTTTGATGCATCCCTGAAAGGCCTTTGCGTGATTGATCTTGACACGGTCATGGCTGGCTATCTTGTAAGCGACCTGGGCGACATGTTCCGCACCTATCTTTCCCCCGTCCATGAAGAATCAGCGGATCTAGGAGCTATCTACGTCCGTTCGGATTTCAAACAAGCCATCCTAGATGGATATCAGGAAAAAATGGCTGACTACCTGACGGAGGTCGAGCATCGTCTGCTCGACTATTCAGGGGCATTCATGATCTATATGCAAGCCCTGCGGTTTTTAACAGACCATCTTAACAACGATGTCTATTATGGCGCTGCATACCCTGGACAGAACCTGGTCCGGACTCGGAACCAGTTGACACTACTGCAGGAATATCAGCAATCACTCCACTGAATGGCATGTTCATCCGCCCTTTGGCGGATCTGGTATCTCCGAAGTATCCCCCTCCAATAGAGGTAGCCGATAGCCGCCGGTATCGATGCGCAAGCCGGGCAACATACGCCGCAGTAACACTACATCACCCGGTGCAACCTTGGATCCGAATAGATACAACTGCTGCAGGCTGCTCTGGCTGTGAAGCGACTCAAGCCCCTTTCCTGTCACCACGGTCCCAGATAGGTTTAGATAGGCCAAGGCCGGAAGCTTGGCTAGAGATGACAAACCTGCATCAGAAATCGGGCAGCCAGATACATTTAGCCTCCGAAGCTGCTGGAACTTAGCCAACACAATGCAACCCTCGTCTGAGAGCCCTGTCGCCGAAAAGTCCATGGCCACCAGTTGCTCCTGTATGTCGGAAAGCAGCGTCACGACAGAGTCTGTCGGGCGGGTTACCTGCTGCAGATTAGCCCGCAGATAATTGCGAGTTGGATCCATGGGGACGAACACGACTCCCAGCGACCGCAAACGCTGCAGTTTCTCAATGGAAGCAGGAGCCACCTCCTTGGCAGGCATTCCCACGTTTGCCAGAGAAGGTTGCGATCGCTTCCCGGCCTCAAATGCATACAGCCATATCTTTTCTTTTTCCGCCTGAGGTAATTCTTTCACCTTTTTTTTAAAATCATGTCCATGCCGAATCCACCATTCCAACAAGGCCGTCTCGGCAGCAGTGAGCGAGGGCTTACCCTCCGGGGGCATATGGTCGTCGTGGCTTAAGGGTAAGGTGGTCCTTCGATAGATTTCGCTGGCAGCCGGATCACCAGACACCATGACCTTCCCATGTTCTCCTCCCTGAAGCAAAAATGAAGATCCATCCAGCCGAAGGCCTCCTTTTTGTTTCATCATACCATGACACGAGACGCATTTTTCCCCAATCACCTTGGCCACTAAATCGGGATAGACCCTGGCTTCCTGCACATCCGATATGTTTATGAACCCCGCTTGTGCATCGGGTGCCGTATCTGATTTGTTAGAGCTGACCCATTCTGGAAAATCCCTCCAGAGATACCCACTTCCGTGTGTCAGTGTCCCTCCGAAATGACCACTCACGCCGACCAAGGCAAAGATCACCCAAGCAGACAGGACACGCATTCGGGGGTACCCGATTATCCATCTTGGCAGCCGATCCGAACAGCCGCGAAGGATAGATACTATGGCGGTGGCAATCCCCAGCCAACGATGCCGATTCAGGATGTCTTCGTCATATCCACCATCCAGCGACAGCAGATACCCGGTCGCACAGGCCAGGATGGCTGTGCCCGCACCAATCATATACACTGGCCGTATGAAGGCTTGCCAGGATCGAAAACGGGGATATGCAGCACATAGATCGAACCCTACGCCCAGCAGAAGGATGCCAATGGGCAGATGTACAAGGACTGGATGAAAATGTCCGATGAAGGATGTCATGAGAAAAAATATTCAGATATCAATGCATGTTTACAGATATCTTTTCCTTAACCACTGCATCATATATTTATTGATATCCCATTGGTCAGCAACAGGTTGTCTTGTGTATGGCAAAGTGGATAGATAATCTGGCGGGCCAAATTCTGTCAGGATGGTCAGCAGCTTTCCCTCTTGTTTTTTGGTGGTGGCTATCTGATCCCACCAAGACAAGTGGGCTTCCACAGCTTTTGCCCACTCCGGAGCCCTTGGGTCATTCACCTGTGGGCCTTCGGGATGACCCACCCGGGCATGAATGTGGTCAACCCTTGGCAGCACGAGGCGCAGGGTGTCGGACTGGTCAGCAAGCAGGCTTTCATGCACATTGCACCAATGCGATACATCGAAGGTCAATCGGAGGCTGGGAATGGCTTCCAGGAAGTCACGTGTAACGTGGGCGGCAAAGAGTGCCCTGCCCCGGTGTGTCTCATGCAGGATGGGAATGCCAGATTGTTTGGAAAGTGAAGAAGTCCATTCAAGGCAGGCTTTATTGTCGGCAAATCGATGGAAGTCTTTTCCAGAATGGCAGTTGATATACAAAGGGTTCAACTGCACGGCATCGGAGACAGCCTTGGAAAACTGAGAAAAATGTTCCCTTGGGTCGGTCGCGCCGGAACCGCATAGCAGCCCAAGCGCCAGCTGGTGGCGTTGAACCGTCTCCACAACGGAGGCTCTGTCTGATGGTTGACGCGGAAGCCACATTTCAATGCCATCATAACCAGCCTCTTTTACCTTCTGGCAAAAGGCTGCCAGGCTGCCGCTAAATCCCCAGTTGGTGGCCATGATCTTGACAGCATAGCCTTGCGCGGCGAGAGGAAAGGATGCCGAAAACGACTCCACGCTAAATGGCAGAAGGGCTGTTTGTGTCAGGAAAGATCTTCGAGTAGACTTCATCATCAATTCAGAGGGTAAGATCAAGCCAGTATGTCTCGGATCACTGTTCCATGCACATCGGTGAGACGGAAAGGCCTGCCTTGGAATTCGTAGGTGAGTTTCTCATGATCGAAGCCCAACTGGTTTAGGATGGTCGCCTGGATATCATAGACTGAGACTTTTCCTTCTACAGCATGGTAGCCGATTTCATCTGTCTGACCATATGAAAATCCTTTTTTGATACCGCCACCTGCCATCCACATACAAAATGCATCAGAGTGGTGGTCACGTCCTCTAAAGGGATTTTGCTTTCCTTCCCGGTTCTCCTGCATCGGTGTGCGTCCGAACTCACCTCCCCAAACAACCAGGGTGTCATCCAGCAGCCCCCGCTGTTTCAGGTCTAGGATGAGGGCTGTCATAGCCCGGTCAACCTTGCGGCATTTATTGACAAGGCCGATGTCGAGAGCGCCATCCGGACCTGTGCCGTGGGTATCCCAGCCCCAGTCGTAGATCTGCACGAATCGAACACCCTTCTCCACCAGCTTGCGGGATAGCAGGATGTTGTTGGCAAGGGATGACACGGACGGGTCAGCGCCGTAGAGTTCATGGATATAGGCTGGCTCGTCGTGGATGTTCATCACCTCCGGCACTGCAATCTGCATCTTGAAGGCCATCTCGTATTGCGAGATGCGGGATAAGGTCTCAGGATCTCCCATCTCTTCATATGTGACGCGGTTCACTTCATTGATGGCGTCGATAGAGGCTTTACGGAGCGAACGGTCCATGCCCTCGGGATCCTGCAGGAACAGAACGGGCTCTCCCTCTGACCGACAATGGACACCCTGATAGACGGAAGGTAAAAATCCACTGCCCCATACACTCTTGCCGGCATCCGGATTCTTGCCGCCAGAGGTGAGTACGATAAAGCCGGGCAGGTTACCATTCTCTGAACCCAGTCCGTATGTCACCCAGGACCCCATGCTGGGACGGCCTAGCCGGGGAGAGCCACAGTGCATCAGGAGCTGCGCGGGGCCATGATTAAATTGGTCGGTCATAACCGTTTTCACCACGGTGACCTCATCGGATATGGTCTGGAAGTGGGGGAGGAGGTCCGATATCCAAAGCCCGCTCTCCCCATGCTGACGAAAGGAGGCCTGCGTGCCTAACAACTTTGGCACCCCGCGGATAAATGCAAATTTCTTTCCTTGCAGAAAGGATTCCGGGCATTCCTGTCCATCGAGTTTCTGCAGTTCAGGTTTGTAGTCGAACAATTCCAGCTGCGAGGGTGCCCCTGCCATATGCAGGTAGATGACTGACTTCGCCTTGGGTGTGAAGTGTGGGATCCGTGGGGCCATCGGGTTTACTGGATCGAAAGTGGCCATGCCGGCAGATGGGTTAGCCTTTGACCCTAGCCAGTCGCAACTGCCCAGCAAAGATCCAAGTCCCATCATGCCAAGGCCGGCACGGCATTCCTTCAGAAAATGCCTGCGCGTCGTCCATTCCGAGGAACGGAGAAGGGCTTCCCGTTGCAATCTCTTTTCTGAGTGCATATGTCTAGTTCTTGTTCAACACTTCGTCTAAATTCAGGATCGCATTACCCACCACCACCAGCGCCGCGGTGACGGGCTCATTGTGTTCATCTTGTAAACCGATCATCCCACAGGCCTTCTCCGGATGCTGCTGGAATTGGGCGAGCGCCGACCGGAACAGACGGTCCAGGGCTTTCCGTCGCTGCTCAGTCAGCCCATATCCTGTCGCTGCCCGATATGTTGTCTCGATCACCTTGTCAGGCCTCTTCCCAGTTTGGGACTGGCATCGATAGATCAGATGCCTGGCTGCCTCCAGGTAGACGGGATCGTTCAGCGTTGTCAACGCCTGTAAGGGCGTATTGGTCCGGATTCTGCGCGACAGGCATACTTCACGGGCCGTGCCATCGAAGGCGATGGCGGAAGGGTAGGGGCCTGTCCGCTTCCAGAAGGTGTAGATGGCTCGCCGGTGTTGGTCTTCCCCAGCACTTTTCAGCCAGCTGCGCCCATTGTAAGGGGACAGCCAGATGCCCTCCGGCTGATAGGGCATGACGCTCTTCCCGTACATCTTGGTGCTAAGGAGACCACTGATGGCCAGTGCCTGGTCGCGCACCTGCTCTGCAGTGAGCCGTACCCGGGCACCCCTCGCAAGCCAACGATTGGCAGGGTCTTTCTGTAATGCCTCCTCAGGGACCCTGGCATCCTGGCGATAGGTGGCAGAGAGCACGATGCGTCGCAAGAGTTTCTTCAGGCTCCAGCCGTCGCGGTGCATGAAATGCCAGGACAAATAGTCCAGTAATTCCGGATGGGTAGGGGGCGCCCCTTGCGTGCCGAGGTCTTCCAAGGTCTCTGACAGTCCAACGCCAAATAACTGCTCCCAGATACGGTTCACATAGGTCCTCGCCGTCAAGGGGTTTTGCGGGTCTGTCAGCCAGAGGGCCAGTCCAAAGCGATCTTTCGGGGCTCCCTTGGGTAGGGGAGGGAGGGAGGCGGGGACATCTGCAGTAACCTGTTCTCCGGGTACCAGCCAACTGCCTTTGACAAATACATGTGTCGGCCGGTGCATCTCGGCAGGGTTCTGGATCATCACAGGTGTCTGTTCGACCGTCCGACTATTCAACAGGTTCCAATAAGTTGCCCAGGCAGTATCAAAGCCTGGCTGCGCTTTTCCTGGGAAACCGGGATAAAAATGAAACCAGTCGAACCGAATGCCGTTCTCATTTGGATTCGTCAGGCTGGGACTTTGATATTGTATATACACATCGTGCACACCATTCGTCTGCGATAGCGACACCTCATGGTGCTGAAAGCCCTGGCTTGTTTCTGGCAAGCTGACACGGGCAATCGCAGGGCCCTGCAGGCTGTCGATCCGGAAGGTCAGCGTGCCATCGTCCCGTTTTGTCTCGTAACGGATCAGGAGCTTGGAGCGGCCTGTCAGATCTACGCGGGCGAGGCGACTGGAAGATTCCCGACGCATCACCAGCCATTTTGAATCCGAGAGTTCACTATTGACGAAGGCATCCGCCCGTAGGCTGTTAATGGCGGGCTGTCGGGTCCGTAGAAACTGGACGACGCGTGCGGCCTCCTCAGATGACGTCTGGGTGGCAAGCCAACGCTTCAGTGTCTGAAATCTTACACTGTCCACATCTTTGTATTCATGCAACAACGGATATTCTGCATAACTATCCTCGTCGCGGGTATCATTGAGGAAAGCCATGAACTGGTAGTACTCCTGATGGCGGAAGGGGTCGTAGGGATGACTGTGGCATTGCACGCAGGCAAACGTAGTTCCCAGGATGCCCTCCCAGGTGGTATTCACCCGGTCGATGACGGCTGCTGTCCGGAACTCCTCATTGTCTGTACCTCCTTCATCGTTGGCCATGGTATTTCGGTGAAAGGCGGTGGCGATGAATTGTTCGTCGGTCGCCTTGGGCAGCATGTCCCCCGCGATCTGTGCAACTAAAAAACTGTCATATGGCATGTCGCGGTTAAAGGCTTTTATCAGCCAGTCGCGGTACCGCCATATGTTTCGGGTGTCATCGCGCTCATATCCCTTGGTGTCGGCATAGCGTGCGATGTCCAGCCACATGGCTGTCCATCGCTCCCCGAAGGCAGGGGAGGCCATGAGGCGGTCGACCAATCGCTCATAGGCCTGAGGACTGTTGTCCTGTAAGAAAGATTGCAGGAGAGCAGGGGAAGACGGTAGACCAGTAAGGTCGAGGCTCAGGCGTCGTACCAGGGCTGTCTTGTCGGCTTCAGGACTAGGTTCGAGTCCATGTTCAATTTGTTTGGCAGCTACAAAGCGGTCGACGTCGTTCAGAATCCATCGGGAATGTACAGAGGGGATCAAGCCCCAAAGCCAGCCTCGGATGGTTGGCGGTGGGATCTCACGGATAGGAGTATAAGACCAGTTGTCGCCCCAGGAAGCCCCTTCCTCCACCCAGCGACGCAAAAGCTCCACTTCCTCTTTGGCAAGGGGTGATTCATGATAGGGCATTCTTTCTTCAGGATCTGATGCCGTCAGACGCCGGATCAGCTCACTGCCTTCCGGATCTCCCGGGACGATGGCAGGCCTTCCCGACTCTCCCTTACCCAAGGCTTCCTCTCGAAACAGCAGGCTATAGCCGGACCTCTGCCTAACACCTCCATGGCAGCTCAGGCATTTGCGGTTGAGCAATGGCTTCACCTCGGTGCTGAAATCCACTCTAGGCTTGGAGATAAGAAAGGAATATCCCAGGATGGACGCCATGATTAGCGCGGTGATCATCTCTAAACGCCAAAATCGCCGCGAAATCATGATCTAAATGTAGGAAAATCATGATATCTGCCCAAGTGTTAGGCGGATATCTCAACGCCCGAGGGACATGATGTCTAGGGCGGAACGCATGGCACGCACTTCTTTCGCGGAGGGGACTAAGTGCGAGAGGTTTTCCTTTATGGCAGGTGCCGTATAGGACATTCGGCTGGGCATGGGAATCGATGCAGAGCTGTGCAGCTCTGTGGCCCCTGTCTGCCGTACGATCTGTTCGATGTTTGACGACCGAATGCCGGCGCCCGGCATGATCGTAATACGGCCCATAGCCTGTGTTTGCAAGGCGGCGATCTGTGGAATGCCTTCAGAGGCATTAGGCATCCCACCACTGGTCAGGACGCGTCGGCAGCCACAATGTATCACTTCTTCTAGGCTCTGAGATGCGTTGGCTACCCGGTCGAAGGCTCTGTGGAAGGTTACTTCCATGGGTTCAGCCTTTTCTACGAGTCTCTTGGTACGATCGACATCTACGCGGCCGTCGGCAAGCAGTAGGCCCAACACAACTCCTTGACAGCCGGCATCGCGGCAACAGGCGACATCCTCCAGCATGATCTCAAACTCCGCTTTACTATAAAGAAAATCACCACCGCGGGGTCGAATGATGGGAAAAACGTGGATGGGACTGATGGATACCGCTTTTCGTATCAACCCTGCCGATGGGGTCGTACCCCCTTCGCCAGGATTGTCGCAGAGCTCTATTCTGTCTGCTCCTGATGTGATTGCAATCTGACATGCTTCAATGCAGAAAGCGATGATTTCTAACGTATAATCAGATTTCATCTGATCTGTCACTCAAAGTAGTGATCTGCCTTTACGATTTGTTCCTGGCTTTCCGAACGGATGGCATAGGTGAAGCCTTTCTGGAGCGCAAATCCTCCATGTCTGCCATCGCGATGCAGGGCGAGAAATCCAACCTGGATCTTGCGTGCTTTGGCGAGGTCACGGTTTGCGATGCGTTCGACGGCTTTGCGGCAGGCAGTCTCAGGAGAAAGCCCCTGGCGCATCAGCTCTACCACCAGGTGAGCGCCTGCGCATCGGATGACTTCTTCGCCTACGCCGGTGGCCGTGGCGGCGCCAATTTCATTGTCTACAAAAAGTCCGGCGCCAATGACAGGGGAGTCGCCTACGCGGCCAGGCAGCTTGAATGCCATTCCACTGGTGGTACATCCGCCACTCAATTGTCCAGCCTTATCCAACGCAAGGATTCCGATGGTGTCGTGGTTGTCTTTGCCGCCAGGCAGCGGGATATCTGCCCTGGGGTTGGAGGACTCGTTTTCGACATTGATCTGAGGCTGATATTTAGATTCCTTTAGCCATTTTTTCCAGGCTTTCTCGCTCTGCGGGGTAAGCAGGTTCTCTTTTATAAAACCCTCTGAGAGGGCGAAACGAAGGGCGCCTTCCCCTACCAGCACAATGTGGGGCGTTTTTTCCATCACCCTTCGGGCAACTGAAATGGGATGTTTGATGTGCTCGAGGCACATCACAGAGCCGCACAGTCCCTGACCGTCCATGATACATGCGTCGAGGGTGACGCGACCGTCGCGGTCGGGCAGGCCACCATAGCCGACGGTCTGGTTATCCGGGTCTGCTTCTGGCACGCGGGCTCCGGCCTCTACGGCATCCAGCGCATGGCCACCCGAAGAAAGGATCTCCCAGGAGGCGGCATTGGCAGCCCGTCCAAAATCCCAGGTAGAGATGACGATGGGATTAATCGATTTGGGCCTACCGCTTCGTGTACAAGATTCCAGCCATGATGCCAAGGGTATCGTGAATCCACTACTCATGAGAAATTGACGTCGCTGCATACCCAAATTTACTTAAAAACGCTGTTCAATATACTTGCCCAGGCATTAGTATGTGTGGTGGTATGGGTCCAACACCTGCTTTACGTAGCCGACGCTCTTTAGGTATCTTTACTTTTTTTAACCCACTTTCTATGGCCAAGCCAGGCAGTTTCGGTCAAGCGGATATTCCCCAAAGCTCCGCTTACCAAAGAGAATTGGAAGGAAGCCCTCTTGGTTTTTCGTTACCTCAAGCCGTACAGCGGCTTGTTTGCGGCGGGACTCACGGTCATCGGCCTCTCGAGCATGACCACGTTGGCGTTTCCCTATCTCTTAAAAATCCTGATCGACACCGTAGCAGAGCCGATCCCAGCTCCCGATGCACCCACACCCGGACAGGTGGCCCTTGGGATGATCGGCATCTTGATTGTGCAGGGCTTTCTCTCTTTTTCGAGGGTCTATATTCTGACGCGGGTAGGGGAGCAGTCGCTGGCAGACTTGAGGGCCGATGTATATCTGCGGCTGATCCGGCTGCCGATGGATTTTTTTGCGCAACGGAGGGTAGGGGAGCTGTCCAGTCGTATTAGTGCAGACTTATCTCAAATACAAGACGCACTGACGTTCATGCTGGCAGAAATCCTACGTGGCGTTGTGACCCTTTTGGCGGGTATAGGGTTGATCTTATTTATTTCTGCTAAGCTCACGCTGGTGATGCTCTCGGTAATTCCCGTTGTCGTGGTTTTTGCCGTCCTCTTCGGGAGGTACATCCAGAAGCTCTCCAGAGATGCCCAGGACCGACTAGCGGATTCCAATACCATCGTCCAGGAGAGCCTACAGGGCATTGCCAATGTGAAGGCTTTCTCCAATGAATGGTACGAGCTCAACAGGTACCGCAAGAGCTTATGGAAGGTGGTCGATGTTTCTGTCCGCAACGGAAGGGTACGCGGGCTGTTCATCTCTTTTATGCTGTTCAGCCTCTTCAGCGCCATCACTCTGGTCGTCTGGTATGGAGTCGGCCTGATGCAGGCCGGAGAGTTGAGTTTTGGAGATCTAACAGCCTTTGTCGTCTATACATCCTTTGTTGGGGGCAGTATGGCCGGGTTTGCAGACGTCTACAGTAATTTACAGAAGACCTTGGGTGCTACACAACGCGTCCGGGAGATATTAAAAGAAGAAATGGAATCAGTGGTGTCCAGTAAGCCCTTTGTAGAATCGGAGCATATCATTCATGGAGAGGTCGAGTTCCGTCACGTGGCCTTCGCCTATCCGAGTCGCAAAGAATTACCGGTGCTGCGAGACATCTCGCTGCATGCTCGTTCGGGCGAGCTGGTTGCTTTGGTTGGTCCTAGCGGAGCTGGGAAATCTACCATTGCATCCCTTTTGTTACGATTCTACGAGCCCGACCAAGGGGATATCCTCATGGACGGCAGGCCCGCCTCACAAATCCCTCTCTCAGCACTCAGGTCGCAGATGGCGGTGGTCCCCCAAGACGTGCTGCTCTTTGGTGGCACCATTCGGGAAAACATCGCCTACGGAAAGCCGGATGCCGATATGGACGCCATTCAGGAGGCCGCTCGTCTGGCCCATGCCGATGAATTCATTCGAACTTTTCCGGAAGAATTCGAGACGGTTGTCGGCGAACGGGGCATTCAGCTCAGTGGCGGACAACGGCAGCGAATTGCCATCGCCCGTGCGATCCTCCGAGATCCTGCCATCCTCATCCTCGATGAAGCCACCAGTTCCCTGGATTCTGCCTCTGAATCCCTCGTCCAGCAAGCCCTTGAAAATCTGATGCGGAATCGTACCTCTTTTGTCATTGCGCACCGACTGTCTACCATTCGAAATGCTGACCGGATTATCGTGTTGGAACACGGCAGTGTTCGGGAGTCTGGCACGCATGATGAACTCGTCCAATTGGAAAATGGCTTGTACAAGAATTTGCATCGGTTACAAATCGATTTCGATTGAATTTCAATGCGTTATCGTTAAACTAATTTCTTTTGAAAGTTGTACCACTCCCATACCTGTCTCAATTGAACGCCATCCTATAATTTATATTATGTTAAGTAGTATCAATACGAATTAACCCCGCATCCAAGACGTGGCTCCTATTCAGTCGATGCGGGTGGCGGGGAAAAATATTCGGATTCTTGACGCTAATCCGTTGATGGTTGACGATCTTCCAGAGAACTTGATGGCGTTTGATCTACTCAGCCTCCCACCACGGAGGCCTGATGTCGGATGACAAAAGAGATCAATTCTTCCAAAGCGATGCCCGCCCGCCCACAGGCATCCTGTATGTCGTTCCGAGAGACGTTGGCGGCAAAGCCTTTCTCTTTCAGTCGCTTGATTACTCCTTTCACTTCCATGCCGAGATAACCATCCGGCCTCATCAGCGAATATGCATGTACAAGCCCGCTGAGCTCATCGAAGGCATACAGCATCTGATCCATCCGTGAGACAGGCTCCACCCCAAAATGCGCTGGTCCATGGGAGGCAATGGCTCTGATGACTTCCGGGTCAATGCCTCGAGATTCCAACTCCTCGACTATTTTTGTGCAATGCTGCTCCGGCCATTTGTCCCAGTCGGCATCGTGCAGCAGCCCAGCCAATTCCCACCTCCAGGCGCCCTCGGCCCCCAAGCCCTCCCGTTCCATCGCCCATTGACCCATCAAAGCCCCTACCTGGCGCATGTGTAAGACCAGCCGTTCGTTCTCCACCCACTCCTGAAGTAGATCGTCTGCCTGCTGCCTGCTGAGCACCCTGCCAGCATTTTGGAGATCACCAAAAACAGTACGGTTTAAAAATCGTGAACACATGGTAGCAGCTTTATCAGGTTTTTGGAGGAGGTCAGAGACGTAATAATCAAACTGAATAGTAACAAATTATTGCTTGGTAGATGGGTTTTTGGAAGCATGCATTTTTCTAAATTGATCTGCGCGTTCGGTATCTTTTTTGATTTCATAGCAAAAACTTATCAGACTGCAGGCTGACTGGTAGAGGCCTTTCACCTCTTGCTTTTTCTCTTCCAAGCCATCCAGCAATAAAAGGACATTTTGCAATGCTTCTATCCCCTTGTCTGCAAAAATTAACGATGGCGGTAACCCTTTGGATTTTGTTATTTGTAATTCGGAAAAATTAGCTCCAGGCGCTTCACGCGTTTGCTCATGGCGAACCATTTGGTTATAATAAAACTTCCCTAGAGACATCCATGCTTCCACCGACTCCGGATAGGATTTGACGAGCTGTAGGGACAATGTTTCTGCCCGTCCGCTTCTTAGCTCATAATTCCCTGGCATTATATTTTCTCCAGATGCAAAGAGATATTCAAATAAGTCATTGACATAGTCCATCTTGAGATCATAGCTTCCTAGGCTGCGAGTAAGCATCTGCTCATATTTATCAAAAAGGGTATTGAAATCTCGACGGTCTCTGGACCATTCCAAGTCTAACAGCGAAAAATATTCGTCATAAGGGAATAAAGTGAAACCCTGCCGAATGTACCTTTTCAGCGAAGCCTCATTTTTTTGATCGAACGCATATCGAGCAAGGAATCTGTATATCACTCCATAACCCTCATCCACAGCAATAGAACCGTCTGCCAACTGTCGAAAATACTGGGCGCATCCTTCTGTGTTCCCCAGTTTGTAGGAAGCGAGGCCCGCATAGTAGGTAAGGGTCGTGTCTAACCTGGACAATCCCCAGCCCTGGCTATAAATAAAATTACCAGCCATGGCGGCTTCCTGGAATGACACCAAGGCTGCATCAAACATCCCGGTATTATAGTAGTCCACTCCTTTTTGAAGTCCATCCGTATAGAGCGTGAATACCGGCTTGAAATTATCCAGGGTAAACTGCAGGAATGACTGACTCTTGTCTGTCTCAAGCGACTTTCGGAATGCCTCCAAGGCGATCTTTCGTGCTTCGGGGTGTAGCTTGTGCGTCTTGGGATGTGCACTAACGGCACTGAAGACCTTACCTTTCACGTACCAGGCTTCTGCCGTTTTTGGAAATTTTGGCTGTCTAAAATATCCTTCAATAGCATTTTTGGCGAGTGTGATTCTTTCACGCTCCAGTAAAGTCCGTACCTCGGAAAGAGGTTGCAAGATGGTATTTTTGATAGGAGCCTTGGTTGCTTTTGCAGATGGCTTTTTCCGTGAAGATGCTTGAATAATCTTGGATCCACGTTTGGGAGGATTTTTTTTGGCAGATGTGCGGGACTGTGCATATCCAGCTAAATGTAGGATAGAGGAAAAAAATAATAGTAAAAAGAAAGCCTTCTTACCCGTGGCGGCAAGAAGGCTTATATTTTTAACAAGAACTGGCGGCATACCACTCATGGGGTCAGCTTGCTATGCTCCAAATCCCATTTCTTCTCTTCCGCTTCTGCTTTTGATTTATCCAGATTTGTCTTAGCATATTGTCGCTTAAACCCATAGTATTGAATCAAATCGTCGAGCAGCGACTTGTAATTCTGGGTGCCTCCTTTTGTTTTAGTATGCGTTTGAGCCATGATGGGCTGGGCTTTCAGCAAATAGGGAAGGGCCATGTCCATGATGGCTTCCTGTTGTTTTCTGAGACTGTCACGGCGAGCGGTAAAATGTTTGGGAGGAGGTGGGGTCTTGCCGTACTTATCTGGCTTTTGGGCATTGTTGAAAATTCGGATGGAGTCATTCATATCCTGAATGTAGTTCCGTATGCCATCTGTCTTGTACCAGTAATGCTTTCCAATCAAAAAGTTGGGGGTTCCGTCTTCCGGTTTTGCAGTTGCTGTCTTCGTCAAAGCTGCGAGCATTTTTTGTTCGTCAGCCGCATATGACGGGGATGACTCTTCCTTATCTCTTTTGTTGAGCTTATCAAACATAATGCTGCCATATATTTCGTTATGCCGAACGTTCTCTGGCTCCTTAGCTACTTTTTCTTCCAGCCTAGTCATCTTTTCTGTCTCATCTTCTAACTCCAGGATGAAGTCAACCTCCTCCATTTTAAACATTTCTTCACTGGGATACAATTCTTTTGCGACCGACATCAGCTTTTCAAACGAGGGTTTATCACGATTCAGAAAATACATATATGTCATGTATCGGTAAACATCCAAAAAGTCCTTGCCACTAACTTTTCGATCTGAAATTTTAGCATAATTGGCCATCGCACCAGAAGAATTATCAGACATCTGGCAGGATGCGCCTGCATAGAGATATAAGGTCGTGTCAAATTCGGATGCGAGCTGTTTATTCTTGATTAGGTAATCGCTCCACTCTACGGTGCGAGCAAAAGTAGCTGCGGCCTCTGCATACTTTTTTGCATTGAAGTATACGATGGCTTTGTTGAATAAGAAGCTATAATAAGAAAACGCCGTGGCCGCATAGGCCTGTTCATCCAGCAGTTTAGAAGCATTGGTTGGATCAAGTTCCAGATAACGTTTGAAGGAAGCCATGGATTCATCAAGGTATTTGATGGCCATTGCAGCCCCTGAGGCGGTCGTGTCAGCAACCGCTGTCCTCATCATGCCAGAGAAAACGGTAGCCTTCGCAAGGAAAAATTCGGGTTTTGTCGCTGCCTTCCCTTTTTTCTCAATTTCCTGAAGTGCGTCTTTGGCTTTGGACAGCTGATTCAAAATTAGGTAGGTCTTTACCTGTTCGAACTGTTGTGCCCATGCCATCGTGGAAGTAGCCATCATGGCCATGACAATAATGGTAAACCGTTTCATTGGATGATACATTTGTAATGGTTCAAATTACGAATTATCTTGATTTTCATCCTGCCCCTCTCCTTCCGGGATCTGGTCATCGGGATGTTGTTCCAAGGTCGTGTCAGAAACCGCTTTCACTTCTTCATCGACGCGCGACTCATCCAGGCTGGTGATGGCGGCAATCTGGTCGCCGTCATCAAGGCGGATTAGCTTGACCCCCTGGGTGGCCCGTCCTTGCTCGCTGATATTCGACACTGGTGTCCGGATCGTGACACCGGATTGGCAGGTAATCATCAGGTCTTCCGACTCCAAGACGTCAAGAATGCCCACAAGCCTGCCGGTCTTCTCCGTCACCTGGATGGTCTTGATGCCTTTTCCTCCCCGATTGGTGATGCGATATTCTTCGATGGCAGTCCTTTTGCCGTAGCCTTTTTCCGAGACGACCAGGATGGTTCGGCTTGGGTCTCTACCATCGATGCAGACCATTCCTACCACTTCATCAGACTCATCATCTACTTCGATGCCGGCGACCCCGATAGCTCCCCGGCCAGTTGACCTGACCTTATCTTCCTGAAAACGAATGGCTCTGCCGCTCCGGACCGCCATGATGATCTCTGATTTTCCATTGGTGAGCCTGGCATCGATCAGGCGGTCTCCTTCCAGGACCGTGATAGCATTCACGCCGGTAGAGCGGGGATTGCTGAAGTCTTCCAGGTCAGTCTTCTTGATGACACCCTTGCGTGTGCAGAGTACGATGTTGTGGGTGCCTACATAGTCGCGGTCGTCGAGATTTTTGACATCCAGAATGGCCCGGATGCGATCGTCTTGCGGCAGTTGGATTAAATTCTGGATGGCCCGACCCCTACCCTGCTTTTCTCCATCTGGGATCTGATAGACCTTGAGCCAGTAACACCTACCCTTTTCTGTAAAGAACAAGAGGGTGTGGTGAGTGGAAGCAACAAAAAGGTGTTCGATCCAATCTTCTTCCCGGGTACGGCCTCCAATGGACCCTCTTCCACCGCGCTTTTGGATCCTGTACTCATCCGAAGAAGTTCGCTTGATGTAGCCAAGATGGGAGACGGTAATGACGACATCCTCTTCTTTGATCAGATCGAGCATACTCACCTCATCATCCAGATAGGTGATTTCTGAACGGCGGGCATCTCCAAACTTCTCTTTGACCTCTCTGAGCTCTGAAGTAATGAGCTCAAAGCGCATCCCTTCGTCTGATAGGAGCAATTGCAAGTGCTGGATGATGGCCATTATTTCATCATACTCCTCCCGGATTTTGTCCCGCTCCATGCCTGTCAGGCGCTGCAGCCGGAGTTCTAGGACAGCTTTCGCCTGGATATCCGACATCCCAAACGCTGTCATGAGTCCTGTACGGGCTTCTTCTGGATGCGTCGATGCCCTGATCAGGCGGATCACTTCGTCGAGGTGGTCCAACGCGATCAGATAGCCTTGAAGGATATGCGCTTTTTTTTGCGCCTCCCGCAACTCATATTGAGCTCTGCGGACAACGACTTCGTGGCGAAAGTCAATGAACTCAGATATAAGTTCTTTGATATTCAATGTTTTAGGCCTGCCTCTGACCAAGGCTACGTTGTTGATTCCGTAGGATGTCTGCAGATCAGTATGCTTGAAAAGTTGATTGACAATGACACTGGAGACACCATCCTTTCGCAGGTCGATCACAATCCGGGTACCTTCCTTCTCATTGGACTCATTATTCACGTGGGCGATCCCCTCAATGATCTTGTCATTCACCAGTTGCCCGATGCGAGCGGTGAGTACGTCCCGGCTTACCTGGTATGGGACTTCGGTTATGATGATTTGTTCTCGTCCGCTGACCTTGGTTTCAATGCTTACCTTACCTCTGACGACGACGCGCCCACGGCCTGTGTGCATCGCTGCCCGGACTCCTTCCATCCCATAAATGACCCCGCCGCCCGGAAAATCCGGAGCTTTCACGTGCTGCATGAGTCCCTCGATCGAGATATCCCGGTTTTCGATGAAGGCGATGCATCCATCCACCACTTCCGCCAGGTTGTGGGGGAGCATATTGGTGGCCATTCCAACAGCAATGCCACTGCTCCCATTCACAATCAGGTGGGGGATTTTGGTGGGGAGTACCGTAGGCTCCTCCATGGAATCGTCGAAGTTGAACTGGAAGTCCACGGTTTCTTTGTCGATGTCTGCCATCATGGAGGCTGAAATCCTTTGAAGGCGGGCTTCCGTATATCTCATGGCCGCTGGACCTTCTCCGTCGGGAGATCCGAAATTTCCTTGTTTTTCGACCGTTGGATAGCGCATATTCCATTCTTGCGCCATACGGACCAGCGTGTCGTAGACCGCCGTATCCCCGTGGGGGTGAAATTTACCTAAGACCTCGCCGACAATACGGGCACATTTCCGGGTTGGCTTATTATAGTCCAGACCAAGCTCATTCATGGCATACAAGATGCGCCTGTGGACTGGCTTCAACCCGTCTCTGACATCAGGCAGGGCCCTGCCGACAATGACACTCATCGAGTAGTCAATGTAGGAGGTTTTCATCTGCTCCTCGATGTTTACTGGAATGATCCGATCGTTATCCTGTGTCTGCTCTGGGCCTTGTTTTTCTTCCATCGAATGAGGTGGCTGAACAGCCTTTTTTGGAGCGTTTTAAGTCAAGGACAAAGGTAGTTTAAAATAGGGTTTCTGGGCTTTGAAATACCAATTCCCAGAAGTCCTTTTTTCCACTCCTGTGGATAGTTTCCAGGGTAAAATCTGGGCCTTTAAACATCACACAATAAACCTCCCTACTGGGAGTTTTCGCCATATCTGTTTTTGTTGTCTTCTAAGTGTTCAATACGTCCATCAACACAGCACGCATCACAAAATATTTACTGCTTCGCAACAACCCAAAAACTGGCCTTTTTTCCCAAAAAGGGATGATGATTCTGGGAATTATCTCCAGCGACCTGATCTCCATTGAAGGTGTCTGCAACTGCTGGAGATACACCTGTGAGTTGGACGAGTTTAGGAAGATGCGTTCTTTTACCGTCCTTCCCACTTGGCAAAGTTTCATGCATATAGACCTCCCCAAGGCGGAATTAGTGCGTTTCCCAGCCTTAAGCCTCCAGAATCAACTCTCGACACCCATACACACCTTGGCGGTCCATGGGGTTCCCGAACAACAAAACTCCTCCCCTTCAACTATAATTGGTTAAGCATGGTATACAGGGGGACACGCATACAGCGTATCCCTTACGCGGGAAGAGGCCAACGCTTTCCCCGTTTTTGAAGATCCATACTAGGCGCTACCCATGGCTGCTTTCATGCAGGGTATGATATGCCGTACGATCTCCGTCCAGGAAAGACGACTGAATGCGGACGAGAAAAAAGTCCGCAGGTCGATAAAGAAGAATCAACCTCTGGATATCACAGCCCTCATTGCTGGAGGTGGATTGTCGGTCAATATGTCCATGCTCAGCTGGATTACAGAGTGGGGGCGATGACCTTAATCTGTTAGTACCGTAATCCAAAAAGAAGGGGAACGGCAAATACCCGACCTTTACCTCATTAATACTTTCGGATGAAGCAGATCTTGGTCCTGGGTGCGGGAAAGTCATCGACCATTCTTATTGAATATCTCCTCTCTGTCGCCCAGAAGATCGATGCGCATATACACGTGGCAGATATCGACCCAGATGCGGCAGCATCTAAAATAGGGTCTCATGAGAGAGGCAGCGCCTCGGTCATCCTGGATGCAGGCCCAGACGCTTTCTTGCCAAAGGTAAAAGATTCCGCGCTGGTCATTTCCCTCCTGCCACCGCCTGTACACCTACAAGTGGCTCAGGATTGCCTCCAGGCAGGAATACATTTCCTCAATGCCTCCTATCTGACGCCCGAAATCAAGTCCATGGATGCTGCGGCGCAGACCAAAGGCCTTTGCTTTCTTGCTGAATGCGGCCTAGACCCCGGAATCGACCATATGAGCGCTATGCGGCTGATCGATGGAATCAAAGACGCCGGCGGGAAGATCCGGTCCTTCCGATCTCATTGCGGTGGACTCTTAGCACCTGTTTGTGACAACAACCCCTGGCATTACAAGTTTAGCTGGAACCCCCGGAATGTCATCCAGGCTGGGAAAGAGGGGGCTCTGTATCGCGAAGACAATGAGACCATCCAAGTGCCTTATAAGCAGCTTTTTGACCCCACCCGGACGGTGAAAGTACCCGGCGTAGGTGAGTTTGCTTGGTATCCAAACAGAGACTCGCTACTTTATCTCCAGCGCTACGGCCTGGAAGACATCCCGACGTTCGTTCGTACCACTCTCCGACACCCTGATTTCTGCTTTGGATGGAAAAATCTGATTGACCTCAAGCTAACAGATGATGGCATAGCCTACGAGACTGATGGCATGAGCCTAGCAGCTTTTTTTCAGATTCATTTCGACCGCTTTGGTTTCTCAGACTGGTTTGAAAAAACGCTCTCCGTACCTTTTCGCGAAACCAGGAGCCATCTAGAAGAACTGATCACTCTATTTGAAGCGGATAGCGCCAGGCCAACGGAAGAACAACATAAAGACGATATCATGTTAGTGAATAGGAAAGGCGACCTGCGCACTATGTCTGTCACAAATACACGCTCCAACGCCACACAAGGGATTGCTCATCGCATGCATGAGGCTAAACTGGCACTTTCCCAGCTGTTCTTCCTCGGCTTAGACTCCGGAGAACTCATCAATCAAGGAAAAATGACCACTTCCTCTATCCTCCAATGGGCCATGGAAAAGAGGATGACACTGGGCGAGCAAGACCGTGACAGGATTGTCATGATGCATGATATTGCATTTGAACAAGATGGCAAGCACCAACAAATAACAAGTACGCTCTCCCTAGAGGGTAAGGACAGACATAGGACTGCCATGGCCATGACGGTAGGACTTCCACTGGCAATTGCTGCAAAAAAGATCCTTCAAGGAGTCATCAAACAGCCAGGAGTACATATACCTGTCCACCCCGTTTTCTATAATGCTATCTTGCCAGAGTTGGAAGCGTTGGGTATTTCTTTTTCAGAGGAAGTCAAGGAGATAGAATAGCAACTGCAATCTTCATTTTAAAGGTCGGACTGGCAGTTCAATCGTTTCAATAACAAGTCCACCCCAGTTGTAGCGGGTTGTTCAATACAGGTCACTAAGGACTGAGTATCTGCAAGGCGGTGCCCGGGAGAGATCAGAGGAATCGACTTATCGATCAGATAGATGGGACGTTCAGAAGGGAAAAAATCTAATAGACCTGCTGCCGGATATACCTGTAAAGAGGTACCGACAACGACCATGATATCTGAACTCTGAACAATCTTCATAGCCTGCATAAGCATGGGAACCTCCTCCCCAAACCAAACAATATGCGGACGCAACTGTGCCCCATCTGTTGCGAGATCACCCATCCGGATATCATCTTCGTAGTTGTAAATCAGATCAGGGTCGAGGGAACTGCGCATTTTCAAAAGCTCCCCATGCAGATGTATGACCGAATGGCTTCCTGCACGTTCATGTAAATCATCGACATTTTGCGTGATCACACATACCTCATGGCAACGCTCCAGTGCAGCCAGACCGAGGTGTGCTGAATTGGGAGCTGCCTTTATAGCTTCTTTTCGGCGCGCATTGTAAAAATCTAAAACCCGTTGGGGATTTTGAGCCCAGGCTTCTGGAGTTGCGACTTCATAAATAGAGAAGCCATTCCATAGCCCATCGTTGTCGCGAAAGGTCTTCAACCCACTCTCAGCACTGATGCCTGCACCTGTCAGGACAGCAATACGCTTCCTATGCATGTTGCTGAAGGCTTATTATTTATCCCCCGACATCGATAGGATCAACTTCCATTCTGTCGCTGTGACCGGTTGAACAGATAGACGGCTCAGTCGCATCAGGGCCATTTGGGTAAGTTTGGGCTCTTGCTTGATCTGTGCATGTGTGACGGGTATACGAAGGGCCCTCACCGGTGCCACATCGACGGCTGACCAATCCTCAGCGGTCGTTGGATCCTGATATGCTTCCCGTACAATTGTGGCGATACCCACGATCTCCTTTCCTTCATTACTGTGGTAAAAAAAAGTGAGATCTCCTTTCTTCATCGACCGAAGATTCAAACGAGCAGAAAAATTCCTGACACCATCCCAGGAAGTTCTTCCGTCTTTCATAAGCTGTTCCCAGGAATAGACAAAAGGCTCTGATTTGATCAGCCAGTGTGACATAGAAACCTACTTTTATAAATGAGACAGATGCTCAGCCTCAATATCCGGAGGCGAGGACATCTGCAATATGTAAGCAGCGCATGCCATTTCGGTTGTTTTGCATTACGCCCGAAATATGCATCAGACAACTCATGTCGGTAGATATGAGGATCTCGGCGCCTGTATCAGCTGCATGGCGCGATTTTTGGTCTCCCATTGCAACGGAAATTGGTTCAAATTTGACAGCAAATGTGCCCCCAAAGCCACAGCAGGTGGTATTATCAGCCATCTCTACCAATTCGAGGCCTTTGACTTCTCTCAACAGCGTACGGGCTTCGTCTTTCAGTGAATATTCGCGCAAGGCCGCACAAGAGTCGTGGTATGTAGCCTTGGCCTCTAAGCAGGCATCCAGCTGTGTGATGCCGAGCCGATTCACGAGAAAGTCTGTGAGTTCAAATACCCTTGATGTGATTGGCTCAGGATCAGCTTTTTCAGGCGACTTTTCAAAAAGGGAGGAATAGTAATTCCGTATAAAGCCTGCACAAGATGCACTAGGCGTGATAATCGGTACGGTTCCATTGAAATCTTTCAGGAATTTATCACAAACGGCTTTTGCATCATTGCGGAAGCCTGCGTTGTAAGCTGGCTGCCCGCAACAGGTCTGTGACTCCACATACCGGACATTGCATCCTGCCTTCTCCAATACCTTGACAACATTAAATGCCGTATCGGGAAACAGCTGATCCATGAAGCAAGGGATGAACAACTGGATTTCCATATGGCTATGAGAGGTTGTCGGTAAGGCGGGAAGGTGGTTTCTCCGTCCATTCTCTGTTTAAGCGAATCATCGATAATGCCGTAAGCGCTGCCTCCTGCCCCTTATGCCCATGTACTCCTCCCAGTCTTTCCCAGGCTTGCGATTCGTTCAACACCGTGAGTACACCAAAGATGGTCGGAACAGGAAGGGTCAGATTCAGTTGCAGCGTACCCTGCGATGCAATGGTACAGACATGGTCGAAATGGGGTGTATCTCCCTGGATGATACACGCAAGTGCAATAAAGGCATGTGGCTTGTCGTCTGTGTATTTTAAGGACTCCCAATATCGGCGGATAGCGAACGGGATTTCAGCGGCCCCCGGGACTCGAACCGTCTTTACCCTCAAGATGCCAGATTCGCGGAGGGTCTGCATACAACCTTCTTCAAGGGCATCCACCACCGTAGGGTTCCATTCTGTTCGCACCACGACGACAGAAGGTCCGCTGTCTTTTGAGTGAACAGACTGACGCTCTAGGATTCGACTATTGCCGGGGGAAGACATAAGATAAATCAACGAATCATTCGGTAGTAATTCCTAAACGAGCTAGATGTTTCTCAGCAAGGAAACCCTTCTCTGTTCGGGGAAATTTTTTATAGAGATTCAGATATGCATCACCTGCATCGGTTGCTTTGCCGTTCACTTCTAGCAGCAAGGCCATCCGATACAAGTATTCCGATGAAAGGGCTGGATCGGCGTCAAAAAGGCTAGCCGCTTTCTGATAATGCGAAACGGCTTTGTCTACGTTCTTAAGCTCCGAATAGGCATCTCCCAGTAAACCTTCTGCCTTTGCACCCAGTTGTTTAGCTCCATGGTGGTCGAAGTCTTCGAGCTGCTTCACGGCATTATTGTAATCTCCCAAATGAAGATAGCAGGTGCCGGCATATAGATGGGCCATGTTTCCTGCTGTTGTACCACCATACTTGCTGATGATTTTCAGAAAGCCTGGAGTCATTGCATCCCCCTTGAGGGCTAAGGAGAGCGAATCCTTTCTAAAATTCATTTCTGCCTTGAAGATCTCTTCCTGTGCCTTTTCTTCCAAAGGCAGTTGATAGAACTGCTGATAGGAAATATATCCAAAGACAAGTATTAAGATAGCTGACGATGCAATCACGATGATACGACTGTTTTTTCCCCAAAAACCTTTTACCTGGTCTATGGGTTCGACATTTCCGCCGGACTGTCTATTCTTATCGGACATGGTAGGAAAATGCTTTAGGTTGAGTAAAAAAAATGGATTGATCTTCTTCAGTCTGTGATAAAAGGGTAATCTTCTTGGGTATATACGTCTTTAAGCAGCTCACTATCATCTGGCCAAGGGCTCTCCTCTGCGAATTGTACAGACTCTTCGACTTCCTGGCGAATGTGTTCGTCAATCACCGCAATCTCCTCTTCGCTTATTTTATAGGTTTCAGTCAGCATGGTACGAATCACATCGATGGGATCTTTTTCCTTGTATTCCTCTACTTCTTCTTTGGTCCGATATTTCTGAGGGTCGCTCATGGAATGTCCCTTGTAGCGATATGTCTTCATTTCGAGAAGTGTAGGACCTTCCCCGTTTCGGGCTCTTTTCACCGCTCTCTCCACCGCGATATGTACGGCTTCCGGGCTCATGCCATCCACCGAGTCTCCTGGCATTTCATAGGCATCGGCCAGTTTGTAAATGTCAACCACATTGGATGTGCGGGCCACGGACGTACCCATGGCATACTGGTTATTCTCGCAAATAAAGATGACAGGAAGTTTCCAGATCATGGCGAGGTTAAACGTCTCATGCAGTATGCCCTGGCGTGCTGCGCCATCTCCGAAGAAGGTGAGGCATACATGGTTGGTTCCTAAGTATTTTTCAGCAAAGGCAAGTCCAGCGCCTGTACCAATTTGTGCCCCTACGATGCCATGGCCACCAAAAAACCGCTCTGTGGTGCCAAAAAAGTGCATACTTCCCCCTTTTCCTTTAGAGCAGCCGGTGGCTTTGCCATACAGTTCGGCCATACAGGCTTTGGCTGAGATGCCCTTGGCCAGTGCAAGCCCATGGTCCCGATAAGCAGTGATGAAGGTATCCTCAGGTTGAGTAGCGGTCATACAACCTGCTGCGACGGCCTCCTGGCCTATGTAGAGGTGGCAGAAGCCGCGGATCTTTTGCATACCGTAAAGCTGCCCGGATTTTTCCTCAAAACGGCGAAGCAGCAGCATGAGCTTATACCAGTACAAATAGGTGTCCTTCGAGAACGATTTACTTGGGTTCCGGTTCGTGGCCACGACAATGCGTATTATGACAGCAAATATACTGCGAAAACCAGAAACCTCGTAGGTATAGACCTCTAGGAGACGTAGGCCACGGCAATGGTGTAATTTCACCTAAAACTGCCTTGTACCGCCTGCTTAACATAAACCTAACCCATTTCCGGAACTACGAGCGCCGTGAGTTCCAGTTTTCCACCGGGGTTCATGCACTCTGTGGGCCAAATGGCACCGGAAAGACCAACCTACTGGATGCCATCCATTACCTAAGCTTCACCAAAAGTGCTTTTTCAAGGCCAGATGCCGCTTCCGTGCAACAAGGGCGACAGGGTTTTCGCATCCAGGGTACCTGGGAATCTGGCCGTCAATCAATAGAAACAACCTGCATCCTCCGGGAAAACGGCCGTAAGGAGTTTTCCGTTGATCAAAAACCCCTCTCCCGCTTTTCTGACCATATTGGCCGTTTCCCTATCGTCTTCATCGCACCCGATGATATTGCCATCGTCAATGGCGCGCCGGAAGAAAGGCGGCGTTTCATCGACACCGTACTCTCGCAGGTGGACCCTGACTACCTCCAGAGCCTCATTCGGTATAATCGCATCCTCCAAGAGCGAAATGCGCACCTTAAAGATCTGGCGCGGGAAGCTGCTTCCAACTCTACCCTATTGGATATTTACGACGAGCAATTAGCAAAAGAAGGGAGCCATTTACATTCGACCCGTCAGTCGTTCCTGAAAATATTCCTGCCACTGGCTTTGGACAAATACCGGCAGATTTCAGGTAGCGATGAACAAATATCTCTTGGCTATGTGAGTCAACTTTCGGAAGCACCGATGTTGCAGCAACTTGCCGAGGGAAGAAAGATGGACATCATCTTACAAAGAACGCGCGTAGGCATTCATCGGGATGATCTTGAGCTCAGACTTTCAGAGATGTCTCTCCGCCAATCTGCCTCGCAGGGGCAACGAAAAAGTCTATTGTTTGCGCTGAAACTCTCCGAATATGATTTTATCAGGCAGTCTATAGGCACCCCTCCTCTCCTTCTGATGGACGATATCTTTGAAAAGCTAGATGGCGATCGGATGTTGAACCTACTACAATGGGTTTGCTACGATAGTCCCGGTCAAGTATTTCTCTCAGATACACACCCGGAAAGGGTCATCGCCACCCTCGGTAAAGCCGAAATCAAATTCGACCTGATCCATATCTAATGCACTTAAGTGACTATATTTAATCTTTTTTGACTATATATATGGAAACGTCCCTGGCAGAGGCATTGAAGCATTTCCTCCGTACCAGCCGATTGAGTACGGGCCTTCGATCCGTTCAGATTCATGAAGTCTGGGAAAAAACGGTCGGCCCCACCATTGCCAAATCGATAGATAAAATTGAAGTCGTACAACGCACCTTGTACATCAGCACATCCGTTGCTCCTTTGAAATCCGAATTGCTATTCCACCGGGAGCTCATCAAAAGCAGGCTGAACGAAGCCATCGGAGAAATCGTCATAGATGAAGTCGTGATTCGTTGAGTAGAAGTCACTCATAATGATCCATGGATGTAATTCTGCAGATGTTCTATGCAGTCCTGCTGTACGTGGATGGTCTCCTTTACGACATCGATGATCGAAATGATGCCAAAATAGGCATCTAGCTCAAAAACGGGAAGGTATCGTATGTTGTGTCGGGTCATGATCTCCATACATTCTTCCAGTGTATGGGTTGGCGCTACGACGGGGAAATCTTCAGACATGATTTCGGATACCGGGATCTCACTAGATGATTTTCCTTGTAAGATAACTTTGCGAGCATAGTCCCGTTCTGTAAACAATCCCACATACTGTTCGGCCTTCATAACTACCACGGATCCTATGTTTTTATCCGCCATCAGCCGAAGGGCGTCCAGGACATTGGTATTCGGTTCCACCGTTACATTTCTGAAGCCTTTACGCTTGAAAATATCTGCTACAGTAGGCATGTTGGAAAGATTTGTCCTTGCCAAGTTTAAGGATTTGACAGAAATCTACCAAAAAAATTCAACAGAGCCTGAATTCTTGGAAGTCAGTGGATTCGGATTCTGGGGTCTATACGTGCTTGTAGCAGGTCTGCCGCCAAATTGACCAGGACAAAACAGGCTGAGGTTACCAGAATGCTTCCCATGACGACTGGATAATCAAGCTTCTCCAGCGCGTCCACGGTCGTCTTACCAATTCCTTTCCAACCAAAGATGTACTCGACGAAGAAAGCTCCGGCCAATAATTCAGCAAACCATCCAGTGATGGCGGTTAGCACTGGGTTCAACGCGTTGGGAAGTGCATGCTTCCAAATGACCGCCCTGGACGGGAGTCCTTTTGACCGGGCCGTTCGGATGTAGTCATGCCCCAACACATCCAGCATAGCACTTCTGGTTAGTTGTGTAATGATTGCCATAGGGCGTATACCCAACGTAATGGCAGGCAGTAAGAGATTGTGAAGTGCAAGGGAGCTTCCTTTGAAAGGTTCCAAGTCAAAGAGGCTGCCCGTCATGTGTAGCCCAGTCCATGCTGACCAGTGGAAACCAAAAAGGTAGGCAATGACCATGCCCAGAAAAAAAGAAGGCGCAGAAATACCAAGAATACTCAGTACCACCAAGGAACGGTCTTTCCAAGAATGGGCATATACCGCAGCCCAAACGCCAAACGGTATACCCAGAACAATGGCGAGCAATATAGCCGCCGCCGCCAGGATGGCGGTACCCATGAGAGCCTCCGTCAATATGCCCCAGACTGCCTTTTGACTTTGATAAGATCGCCGGAGATAAGGAAGCTTCAGTCCAACCTGATTTTCGCCGCCGACAAATAATCCTGAAAGCTTTTTTGTCTTTATCTCTTCCCGTGAATGTATCGCTAGCGGAGATATGTCATTGAGGTATCCCAGAAACTGGACAAAAAGAGGACGGTCAATTTGTAACTCTCTGCGAATGTTTTGCAATGTCGCTGCATCCCCTGTTTGACCCATCACGAGGCGAGCGGGGTCACCTATACCCTGAAAAAGCAGAAAAACTATGATGGTCACCCCCAGCAGCACTCCCAGCCCATAGCGGACTTTCACGCCAAAAAAGGCAAGCAATGGGGTATTAGACATACGAGATTCCGGGTCTATCAGGCGTTTTATGGAACCTTATTAATGGTTTTACCGTTTATTTCAAGCACGGTGTTGGAGAAGTCAGCCGCTGCCCATTTTCCCAAGATGCGTGCTCCATCTAACCAATAAAGGGTTGGGTCTACTCGGGCTGCTGTTTTGATGGCAACCCCATCTCCTTTTAGTACCGGTATATGGCCAAGGCCGATGGCAGGGAGGGACTGTAGCAGCTTTTCTGCATCGGAACTGACCCATATAAGGGGTATATTTTTTGTTATGGTCAGATTTGAAATGTCTTTGAGCTTGGAAGCCCATGCCCATTGAGTCGGATCCTCGGTCAGCTCCCTAGAAAAAATGATGATCTTCTGGCCGGGTTGTTCTAAAAAAGACTTGGTGGTATCGACTCCAGCAGCCGTGATAATCACAAAATCCCGGATGGGTGGAATGGCATTCCCTTTTCGAACGAGCCTATCCACTCTCCTTACGAAAGTATAGGTAGAATCATTAAAGTCTGCTGGGAAGTGGTCCACGTCAAAAGAAACCTCTTTGCCTCTGTTAACATAAACAAATTCGATCGATATGCTGTCTGGCACTGATCCTTCGGGAATCTTCATCTGCTCCAGTATGTCCTTGCCTTTTTTGTATGGGAGACAGTCAACGAAGGGTAGATGTTTGAGTACATATAACTGAATGCAAAGCGAAAGCAAGGCGGCAATGCTGATGATGGCTATGGAGGTTCTTTCCGAGCCGAGGAATGTAACGCTGTTTCGTTTAATAGTTAGTAAAACGATCAGTCCGAGCAGTATGATATCCTTGGTGAACGACTGCTCGGCCTTGAGTGGAATACAGTCGCCGAAGCAGCCACATTCTCTGACTTTCCCCGATAATACGGCATAACCAGTCAGAAAGGTAAAGAAGAGAATAAGCAATAGCAGCATCCAGGCAAAAAGAGGAAACCTCCATCCAATGATGACTGCTACGCCCGCTATGATTTCGAATATGATCATGGCGATCGACAGTGGAAGTGCTAGGACTTCCAAGCCATGCCATTGCCAGACTTCAAAGAACTCGAGCATCTTATAGCTAAGTCCCGCCGGGTCATTAGCCTTTACAAGTCCACTAAAAATAAATAAGATCCCGACGAAATAGCGGATGGCTGTCAAAACTTTGTTTTTATACATAGATGCAATAGTTAAGATAAATGCTTTCCCTCCGCAATGAGGATGAGTGCAAATACGGCGTAATTGAGTATGTCAAGGAAATTAGCTTCAATGCCCTCGCTGGCGATCGTTTTCCCATCATTGGAAAGAATCTGTCGCATGCGCAGGACCTTAACAAGGATGAGATCTGCCAGGCTTTCCTGACTCATATCCCGCCATGCTTCACCATAATCATGATTTTTATCCTGCATCAAGCTGGTTGCCTTACTCACCTGCTGGTTCCAAAGGGCTTCTACTGTATCTTTAACAAGTTCCTCAACTTTGGGTGCTCCCAGTTCCCTCTGCATGAGCCCGATGATGGCATAATTAGCGATTCCAATGAATTCAGTTGATATGGGATCGTTCACTTTTTGCTGCCGGCGTTCCTGGATGGTGCGAATCCGTTGTGCTTTGATGAATATCTGGTCTGCAACGGAAATGGAACGCAGAACCCTCCAGGAAGTTCCGTAATCATGGGTTTTTTGCAGAAAAAGGTCTTTGCAATGCCCTAAGGCTTGCCCATATTGCAGCATTGTAGACATGGACAACTATTTTTACACGTCGATCTAAGCAAAAATAATCAACTGGCTCTATGTTTACGTTTAATTTAAAAGGCCGTATCTGGAGGTCAGAAAAGGCAGTGGTCATGGGTATCCTGAACCTGACAGATGATTCCTTTCATCGGGATAGTAGGTACCCGCGGGTCCAGGAGGCAGTAAGAAAAGGTGTAGAGATGCTGGAAATGGGTGCAGACTGGATTGATCTTGGGGCACAAAGTACAAGGCCAGGAAGTATTCGGGTCGATGCTAAGTCTGAGTTATCAAAACTTCTTCCAGCTATCGAAGGCATATTATCCATCTGCCCAGAGGCTATTATTTCGGTAGATACCTATCATGCCATGGTAGCCCATGAGTGTGTACAAGCAGGGGCACTCTTAGTCAATGATGTGAGCGGAGGAATGATGGACCCTTCCATGCTGGAGACAGTCGGAAAACTCGAGATACCATATGTATGTACACATATGCAGGGCACACCTGAGAATATGCAGCAAGAACCGTATTATGAAGATATTATTGCAGACCTCATGTCATTCTTTGCAGGCAGGATACATGCCTGTACATCATCGGGTATAAACGATATTATTCTAGACCCTGGATTTGGTTTTGGGAAGACTCTGGAGCAGAACTATGAGCTGTTGAGTTCCATATCACTTTTCAAGGAATTCGGCCAGCCTTTGATGGCTGGCCTTTCCAGAAAGTCCATGATACAGCGTGTCCTGGGTATAGAAGCTGCCGATGCACTGAATGGGACTACCGTTTTGCATACTATTGCGCTGCTAAATGGGGTTCATATCATCCGGGTTCATGACGTCAAAGAGGCAGTGGAAACCATTCAGCTGATTTCCATGCTTCCATCACGAGGAAAAAAAACCCCTTCGGAGGAAGGGGCTTCTGAATAAGCAGTAATTCTAGAGTTTTTTATTGCATTCCCTGGGGCTGCTGCATGACAGGGGCAGATACAGTACTGTCTTTAACACTGACAACTTCGATATCAAATATCAGAGGCTCATAGGGCTTGATGGCCGGGGGACTACCCTGGCGGCCATAAGCAAGAGTGGAGGGGATGATTACCCTACCTTTACCACCCACATTGAATTGAGCAACCCCTTCCATCATACCCTGAATGGCTCCGTAGGTTTTGGAAACGAAATAGAAGGTTTCCAAGGGGTGCTTTTGAAATTGCTTGGTGGAATCCATGTTTGAGTCAAAAAACTTTCCTTCCAAGTTGTAGCCAGTATATCGAATCCCAACATACTTACCGGAGTCAGCAGCTGCGCCTGATCCTTGAGAAACAATCTCCACATATACGTTATTAACTTTCCGGGCATTGATTTTATTCAAAGCGATATACTTTTCTATACGAACCTGTTCTTTAACAAGAATTTTGTTTTCTTCTGTCATGACATCTTCCTGTACACCAGCCATTCCATTCGAGATAGTGTCTAGAACCCGGAGACTCATTTTTATTTTTGATCCCTTTTTCAGGAAAGGAGGTAACATTCCAGGATTTTGTTTCATTAACGTATCAATATACTGGTAGGTTACCAGGCTATCTCCAACATGAAGTTTAGTCAGTACTTCTGCAAAATCATGAAACCGGGGGTTCGCATCGACCATGTCATAACCTGGAATGGTCTCGTAGGATGAACCCAGCACAGAATCATTATAGGTCATTTTATAATTAAACTTTACAATCATACCCGGCTTAAGGGTATCTCCTTTACCTGTAGATCTAACCCCTTTAATGATTCTGTAATGGAGCCCAGATTTTGTCTTTTCGAACCCTGCCATTTCGCATGAAAGAATTCCTGCGAGCAGGATCATGATGAAAAGAGTTGATTTGTTTTTCATTTTTTAGCTTATTTATTATTTTTAAGACTGGAGGAATAAGGGCAAAACTGTCTTGAAAAGTGTTATATTTTGTTCGATGCTCAAAATGCTTCTACCGCCTGCTGCATTATGGTGTCCTCCGCCTTCAAAATGGGTGCGAGCAAAGCGATTGCAGTCAAAGACATCTTTACTCCGGAAAGACCACCTCCTCTCTTCCTCTCGATCGATCAATAGTGCTGCCACTTGAATACCCCGTATGGACAAGGGGTAATTAACTATACCTTCAGTATCTCCGGTCTGAATATCAAATTTAAGTAGATCTGACCTAGTGACATAGATTAAGGCAGCGTTATATTCATAAAAAACCTGCAAACGATGGGATAGCAGGTGCCCGATGAAACGTAGCCGATTCTCAAAATAGTTGTCAAAGATATTCTGGTGAACCGTAGTATGTTGAAATCCTGTTGCCATTAAATCTGCAACCATTATGTGAACGCTGGAGGTTGTAGCTGGGAAACGAAAGCTGCCTGTGTCAGACATTACTCCAGCATATAGGCAAGCAGCTGTATCTGAATCGATAAGTGATCGATATCCTGCATCCAAGATCATATCATACACTAATTCAGAGGTAGAACTTTTATTTATAATATTTACACCGTAATGAAAAGATGAAGTATGAGGGCTTTCGTGATGATCAATCAAAATTCTTACCGCAGAGCATTCCTGCAGTAAAGGCATCAATTTCTTCACCCGATATAGTACGTTAAAGTCCAGACAAAAAATCCAGTCCGCCGTAAGGATTGCATTGCTTCCGAAATCCATGTTGGATTCGAAGTCTATAACCTCATCTACACCTGGCATCCAATCCAGGAATTCTGGCCAGTTAGTGGGAGATACAACAGTGACGTAGTTTCCCAGATTCTTAAGAAACCGAGCAAGTGCAAGGGACGAGCCCATAGCATCAGGATCGGGTTTTTGATGCATAGTCACGACAATCCTACGTGACCCTGATAACTGGGAGTAAAGGAGTTGTATGGATTGCATGAATGGTGCAAAAATAGGAATACCCCATCAGATGACAAGAGGGACTTTTTCCTATACGAATACTTGCTAGGTACGTCGAAAATGATAGATTTGCGCTTCAAACGCAAAAAAATGAAAAACAGAACCTTTACAATGATTAAACCGGATGCATTTGAGAAGGGGTATACCGGAGGCATTATTTCTATGATTGAAGGTGCTGGTTTCAGGATTGTCGCAATGAAAAAAACCTGGCTTACCGTTGAGCGAGCAAGTGAGTTTTATTCTATTCACCGAGATCGTCCTTTTTTTGGTGAATTGGTTGCATTTATGAGTTCAGGGCCTATTGTAGCTGCCATTCTGGAGCGAGAGCATGCCGTGGACACTTTTAGGGTACTGATCGGTGCAACCGACCCTACCAAGGCAACTGAGGGTACAATCCGAAGGAAGTACGCAGAAAGTGTTGGGAAAAATGCGATTCATGGCAGTGACAGTGACACAAATGCACATGTGGAATCAAACTTCTTCTTCAGTGAATTAGAACAATGGTAGTAGTCAGAATGGGCAATCTAAACGTCCTCGATTCTTTTTTTTTCGTTCATCTATCCTTTTGGCTGAAGAGATGGTAAATAAATCATATTTAACTTTGATTCCTGAGAAATAATACCAATCGCTATTGTTTGGATTACCTCTCGGGATCGACGGTGTAAATCCGCTGGGGAATAGAGGGTTAAATCCTGGTAGTTCAAGTGCGCGAAATGATAATTCAGCTGCTTTGAATCCTCGAGTAGCGTTTATGATACTCGGGCTAGGATAAAAAGTACTTACATCGTCCAAGTAGTCAGTTAATGT
>Ga0194116_10000363_pt1 | contig 84325 bp, 69 predicted proteins | sample TA2MahsurfametaG_4_FD_148617 | JGI IMG/M metagenome (GOLD analysis project Ga0194116, IMG submission 148617) | Freshwater microbial communities from Lake Tanganyika, Tanzania - TA2015008 Mahale S9 surface | ecosystem: Environmental > Aquatic > Freshwater > Lake | place: Tanzania: Lake...
CGGCCGAGGTGCCCCCCGTGTGGCGCGGGGCGGCTGCGCGTGGGACGTTGCTTTTGGCGGGCGATGCGGCGCCGGGCCTCCTCGCGGCGCGGCTGCGGCAGGGTGACGCGGCGGAACGCGATCTGGTGCTGGGCGTGGCCCGCGAGCTGGGCACGCCGGCCGTGGCGGAGGCTTTGGCGGGCGAGGTCCGGGCCTTGCCGCCGCCGTGGCAGGCGGCCGTCGCGGTGGCGTTGGCGGATCTGGGCGGCCCGGTGGCGCTGGCGGCGCTCGAGACCTTGGCGCGGGAGGGTCGGGCGGAGGCGCGCGAGACAGCGGTCACGGCCCTCGGCCGGCGCGGGGCGGAGACGAGTGTCCCGCTGCTGCTGGCGGCGACGCAGGAGGAGCCAGCGGGCGCCTTGGCGGCCGCGGCGTGGGCGGCCCTGGTGCGGGTGCCGGCGGCCGACGCCGGGGTGGCGTTGCTCGCGGAGTTGCCTGCGGCGGCGCCCGCGCGGCAGGCGAAGCTGATCGGCGTTCTGGGGGAGCGGCGTTTCGCGGGGGCGGCGGATGCCCTGCTGAGGCTCGCGGCGGGCGGGGAACCGGCGGTGGCGGGCGCGGCGTTGCGTGCGCTGGGCCAATTGCTGCCCCCGGAGCGGTTGGGGGACCTCGTGCAACTGGCCTCGCGGCTCGCGGACGAGGAGCGCCGGACCCTGGCGGACCGGGCGATCGTGACCACGGCGATGAAGGTGGCCGATCCCGGGCGGCGGGCGGAGCCGCTGCGCCGGGCGTTTGAGGAGGCGACCGATGCCGTGACGCGCCGGGCCCTGGTGCGGCCGCTGGGGGCGCTGATGCGGGCGACCGGCGGGCGGCACGAGGTTTTCTTCAGCCTGCAGGCGGCCCTGCGCGATCCGGATGCGGGCGTGCGCGGGGCGGTGCTGGGGGCCTTGGCGGCGTGGCCGGATGCGGCGCCGGTGGCGACGCTGCTGGCCGAGGCCGCGCGCCCGGAGGCCAGTGAGGCGGAGCGCGCGGTGGCTCTGGCGGGGGCCTTGCGGCTCACGAGCAACGTGGCGGCGGGCCGGGAACGTTCCCCGCTGGAGGTCGTGGGGGCCTTTCGGACGGCGGCGGGCCTCGCGCGCACGGCGGCGGAGCGGCGGGAACTGGTTGGGAGCCTCGCCAGCCTGCGCCACCCGGACGTGGCGGGCCTGCTGGCGCCCCATTTGAATGATCCGGAGGTGCGGGAGGAGGCGGCGCTCGCGCTGGTGCAGGCGGCGGCGGGCCTGACGGGATCGGCCCACCTGCCGGTGGTGCGGCCGCTGCTGGAGCGGGTGGCCCGCGAGGCGAAGGACGAGGACGTGCGCCGCCGGGCCGCGCGGTTGGCCCGCGAGGAGGCGCCCGTGCCGAAGGGCAAGGCCGCGAAGGCCGGGCCCGGGCCCGCGCCGGCCGCGAACGGCGGGAAGCCGGGACCCGTGTTCAACGGCGTGGACCTCGCGGGCTGGGACGGCGATCCCGGCGTGTGGCGGGTGGAGGACGGGGTGATCGTGGGCGGCACTTCCCGCGGGAACCCGCGCAACGAGTTCCTCGCGATGACGCGGCGCACGGGGGACTTCGTGTTGCGGCTCGAGTACCGCCTTGTTGGCACCGAGGGGTTCGTGAATGGGGGCGTGCAGGTCCGGAGCGAGCGGATCGCGGATCCCGCGCACGAGATGAGCGGGTATCAGGCGGACCTTGGCGCGGGCCATTCTGGGAGCCTTTACGATGAGTCGCGGCGGAAGCGTTTCCTGGCGCGGGCGACGGAGGAGCAGGTCCGGCGCCTGGAACGGCCGGGCGAGTGGAACCGGTACGAGATCCGGTGCACCGGGCCGCGGGTGGAGATTTTCCTGAACGGCGAGCGGACTGTCGATTACACCGAGACCGAGGCGGGCGTGGTGCCGGCGGGCCGGATCGCCCTCCAGATCCACGGCAAGTGCAAGGCCGAGATCGCGTTCCGGAAACTCGAGTTGGAGGAACGCTGAACCCGGCGCAGGAGTCCGGCTTCAGTCGCCGAGGTGGCGTCCCGGGACCAGATAACCCTGGACGTAGTCGCGGACGGCCTCGGCGAGGGGCGTGACGGGGCGGACGTAGCCGGCGGCGCGGAGCTTTCCGATGTCGGCGCGGGTGTAGTACTGGTACTTCCCGCGGAGCGCCTCGGGCATCGGGATGAAATCGATCTGCGGCTCGCGGCCGAGGGCGGCGAAGAGGGCGCCGGTGAGGGCGAGCCAGGTGTTGGCCTCGCCGCTGCCGAGGTTGAAGAGCCCCCCGGCGGTCAGCCCCATCGGGTGCTCCGCGAAGTGCAGCGTCATCTCCACCGCATCCTTCACGTAGAGGAAATCCCGCTGCTGCTCCCCGTCCCGGTAGTCGGGATGATGGCTCCGGAAGAGCTGCACTCGGCCGGTGGACTGGATCTGGCCGCAGGCCTTGTGGACCAGCGAGCGCATCTCGCCCTTGTGGGCCTCGTTCGGGCCGTAGACGTTGAAGTACTTCACCCCCACGAGGCGGTCCAGCCAGCCGGCGCGCTGGGCGTGCAGGTCGAAGAGGTGCTTCGAGTACCCGTACATGTTCAGCGGCCGGAGGCGGGTGAGGTTGGGATCGCGGTCGTCCATGCCCTGGGCCCCGTTCCCGTAGGTTGCGGCGGAGGAGGCGTAGACGAATCGGCTGCCGCGGGCGAGGGCCCAAGCTGCGAGCTCCTTGGTCACGGTGAAATTGTTGTCCGCGAGGTAGCCGGCGTTGCGCTCGGTGGTGGCCGAGCAGGCCCCGAGGTGGAACACGGCCGAGAAACGGCCGAAGGCGTCCGGGTCACGGGCGAGGTTGGCGCGGAAACGGTCGGCCTCGACGTAATCGGCGAATCGCAGCGGCGCGAGGTTGCGCCACTTCTCGTCGGAGCCGAGGAAATCGGTCACCACGATGTCGAAGTGGCCGCGCTGGTTGAGGGCCCAGACGAGAGCGCTGCCGATGAAGCCGGCTCCGCCGGTGACGAGGATGCGTCCGGATAATGCGCTCATAGGGGGATCAGTTGTCGCGCGAGAGTTCGCGGGAGCGGGCGGTGGCGGCCTGAACGGTCGCGGTGAGGAGGTGGCGGAAGCCGCCGGCGGCGAGGACCTGCAGGCCGGCGTAGGTCGTCCCGTTCGGGGAGGTGACCTGGTCGCGGAGGGCCTCGGGGGCGGTGCCGGAGGTGGCGAGCAGCTTGGCGGAACCGTGGAGGGTTTCGAGCGCGAGGCGCCAGGCGGTCTCGCGGGGCAGGCCGGCGGCCTCGCCGGCATCGCGGAGGGCCGCCGCGAACTCAAACACGTAGGCCGGTCCGCTGCCGCTCACGCCCGTCACGGCGTCCAGCTGATCCTCCGCCAGTTCGAGGACCGTGCCGAGGGCCCCGAGGATGGCCTCGACGGCGGCGCGGTCCGCGCGGGTGAGGGGGGCGCGGGCGCACCAGGCGGTGACCCCGGCGCCGATCTGGCCGGGGGTGTTGGGCATCGCGCGGACGAGGTTGCGGGCGCGCGGAAGGACCTGGGCGAGCCGCTCGAGGCGTTTGCCGGCGAGGATGGAGATCACGAGCCTACCGGCGGTGAGTTCCGCGAGGCGGGGGTCGAGCGTCGCGAGCTGCTGGGGTTTGCAGGCCAGGACGACGATATCGGCCGGCTCGAGGAGCGCGGGGAGGTCCGCGGCGACGTGGACTCCGGTGCGGGTGGCCAGAAGCGCGGCCGTGCCGTCGCCGCCATCGATGCAATGCAGGGCGGAGGGGGGGCGCACGTGGCGGCTGAGGAGGCCGTCGATGATGGCGGAGGCCATCCGGCCGGCGCCGAGGAACGCGATGTCGCTCATACGATCAGGAAGGGCGGGTGCGGGGGGTGAGCGGGTGGGTGAACACCGTGATGGTGCCGCCGCCGGCCTGCGGGGTCACCCAGATCTCGCCGCCGAGGACGCGCACGGCGTGGCGGGCGATGGTGAGGCCCAGGCCGGAGGCAGGCTGATGCTTGGTGCCGAGGAAGGGTTCGAACAGCCGGTCCTGGATGGCCGGGTCGACGCCGCGGCCCCGGTCGAGGACGCGGAACTCCACCTGGTCCTCGCCGCCCGGGCGGGCGAAGCGGCGCGCCTCAAGGCGGAGCGGGCGCTCGGTGGCGTTCGCGGGATAGGCTTCCCAGCCGTTGTCGAGGATCCGGGCGAGCGCGTCCTCGATGGCCTCCCGGTGCGTCGGTACGGCGAGGTCGGGGCAGTCGGTCTCGACCGTGATCGGGGCGCCGGGACGGTGGTCCGCGTGGAACCGGGCGACCGCGCCGGCGAGCAGGCAGCTCACGGAGGCGGGGGTGGGGCCGGGGCGGGAGCGCGCGGCCAGCGTGGAGAGGTGGCGGACGAGCTGGATTACCCTCTGGAGCGAGTCGTCGACGTTCTGGATGTGGCGCCGGACCTTCTCGGGGTCATCGCTGACCGTGCGCACCAACTCGATGTAGCCTAGGACGACGCCGAGCAGGTTGTTCAGGTGGTGGGTAACCCCTTGGGCGGCGGCGCCAACTAGTGCGCCCCGGCGCGCCTCTTCGAGGCGGGGGGCGAGTTCGACGGTCTCGCGTTCCAGCCGCGCGAGGCGGAGGTGCAGGCGGACGCGGTCCATCGTCTCGTCGAGGTCGATCGGTTTGACGAGGTAATCGGCGGCGCCGGCCGCGCGGCCCTCGCGGCGGTGTTCCTTGGAGGGGCTGGCGGTGAGGAAGATCACCGGGATATCCTTGGTGGCCGGGTCGGCCTTCAGCTGCCGGCAGGCGGTGAGGCGGTCCATATCCGGCATCAGAAGGTCCATCAAGATGAGGTCCGGCCGGGCGGATGTGGCCTGCGCGAGGGCTTCGCGGCCGCTGGGGGCGGTGAGGACCTGCATCCCCTCGCGTTCCAGCTTCAGCCGGAGCAGCTGGACGTTGATCGCCTGATCGTCGACGACGAGGATGAGGGGGGAGCTCATCGCGCCGGGGAGGGGGGCAAGGAGAGAAGGCGGGCCTTGACCGTGTTGCGCATCAGCATCGCGACCGTCATTGGGCCGACGCCGCCGGGCACCGGGGTGATGAGGGAGCAGCGGGGGGAAACGGAGGGGAAGTGTACGTCGCCGGTGAGGCGGTAGCCGGTCTTGCGGGTCGGGTCGGGCAGGCGATTGATGCCGACGTCGATGACCACGGCCCCGGGTTTGACCATCTCGGCGGTCACGAACTCTGGCCGCCCGATGGCGGCGATGAGCACGTCCGCGAGCCGGGTGAGGGAGGGGAGGTCGGGCGTGGCCGAATGGCAGATGGTGATTGTGCCGTTAGCGCCGGCGCGTTTCTGGAGGGCGAGGAGGGCGACGGGCTTGCCCACGACGAGGGAGCGCCCGAGGACGACCACGTGTTTACCGCGGAGGTCCACCCCGCTGCGGGCGAGGAGTTCCATAATCCCGGCGGGGGTGCAGGCGACGAACCCGGTGTCGTCCTCTTGCGCCACCTTGCCGAGGTTCACCGTGTGAAAGCCATCGACGTCCTTCCCTGGAGCTACCCGGCGGAAGACGGCAACCTCGTCGAAGCCCTTAGGGAGCGGCGACTGGATCAAAATCCCATCGACGCCGGGGTCGGCGTTGAGGTCATCGATGAGTCGGCAGAGGTCGGCCTGGCTGATCGTGGCCGGGGGAAGGTGGATGCGGCTGGTGACGCCGATCTCGGCTGCGGTCTGCTCCTTTTTGCGGACGTAGGATATGGAGGCGGGGTCGTCGCCGACCCGGACCAGAGCGAGGCAGGGAGGGCGACCGGGGAGAGTGGCAACCTGAACCTTGAGCTCGGCGACAAGGGAGGCGGCGATGCGGTTGCCGTCGATCAGTTCCATTGGCGTCAGCGAAGCTGGAGGGTCTCGACCGTCAGGATGATCTCGCGGCCGTCGGGGCCGGGGCGGGCGGTGCCGTAGGCGTTTACGGGCAGATCGACGTATTTCTCGACCTGTTCGGTCTGGAGCACGCGGGAGACATCGAGGTAGGCGAAGCGCTGGCCGGAGTCGTCGAGCAGCGCGTAATCGTAGGGGCGGCGCGGGGCGAAGGGTCGGCGGGTGGAGACGAAGCGGCCGGCGTACTGGCGGGGCAGGTAGCTGCTGCCCCCGTCGCCGAGGTTGACCATCGCAACGGCCTGGCCGGCCGTGGCGATACCGTACACGCCGGGGATTACGGGGGCAGGGGCGGGCGCGGCGGCGAGGGTCTCGGGGCGGGCGGATGCGGGTACCGGGGTGGAGGCGCTGGTCTGGATGAAGCCGACGAGCGGGCGTTCGAGGCTGAGCTGGGTCCAGCGGCCGCGGATGCCGGTGATGGTGGCCTTTTCGATGTTACCGGCGGTGACCAGCACGGGGGCGTCCGCCTTGGGGGCCTGGCGAAGGGCGGCGCCGGGGCGGACATCAAGGCTCTTGGTGAGATCCTTGTTCTCGACGTAGACCTCGAAGGGGCCGGGCAGCTCGACGGCCATCCAGCCGGCGGGGGCGGTGGCGGCGGGGGCGGGGCGGGGTACCTCGCCGGCCTTGAGATACGTCGCGACCGCGCTTTGCGCAGAGGGTTCGACGTGGACGGCGGTGGCGGCAGGGAGGCCGGCGCCACGGGCAGGTCCGGCGAGGGTGGCGGTGAGGGTAGCGAGGGCCAGCAGGCTAAGCTTCATGCGCAAGGGTGAAGGTTCCGGTGGCGAGCGGGGCGGCGACCGCCTCGTGGGCGGCGCGCGGGGTGCGGGGGTTTTGGAACAGGGACTTGATTTCCCGCGGGGAGAGCACCTTGCCGCCACGGAGCGGGATGCCCTTCAGCTGGAGCGCGCCGATCTGGTAACGACGCAGGCGCTTCACGTCGAACCCGAGCTGCGTGAACAGCAGCCGGATCTCGCGCTTCTTGCCGTGGTGTAGGTGGACGTCGAGGTCAGTCGAGACGCCGCCGGCGTCCGCGTTAATTAGGGCCGCCCGCTCCACCTTCAGTCGCTCGCCCTCGACCGTAACCCCGCGGATCAACTGGTTGAGCCGGCCGGAGGGGAAGGGGGTTTGCAGCACCACGTGGTAACGTTTCACGACCACCTGCGAGGGGTGCATCAGGCGGTGGGCGAGGTCGCCATCCGTCGTCAGGATGACCAGCCCCTCGCTGTCGAGGTCGAGTCGCCCAGCGCAGAAGAAGCGGTGGCGGGCAAGTTGCCGTGGAAGGAGCGTGAAGAGCGTGTCCGCGTGATGGGGGTCGTCGTTAGAACAGATCAGCCCGCGGGGCTTGTGCACGGCGACGGTGATCTTGGGCTGGACGGCGGCGCGCACGGGTTTCCCGGAGACGGTGACCTTGTCGACGCCAGGGGTGACGTGGGTGCCAGGGGTGGCGGCAGCGCCGTTGACCCAGACTTCCCCGCGGGCGATGAGCGCCTCCGCCGCCCGGCGGGAGCAGACCCCGGCATCGGCGATGAACTTCTGGAGGCGGGTGGCGGCGGCGGGCACATTTTCACTGGGCGGCAATTCCGCCACCGCTGCAAGCCTGCGCGCGTCCGCGGGCCGGCGGCGCACTTGGCGGTTGCCCCGCGCCGGCGCATCCGTCACTTCATCTCATTCCGGGTTGCGCGGCCCGTTCCTCCTATGACCACCTTCAACCATCGCACCGCCCTCGTCACCGGCGCCGGCCGTGGAATCGGCCGGTCCATCGCCGAGATCCTTGCCCGCCAAGGGGTGAACGTCATCTGCGTGTCCAAGTCCGCCGAGTCCTGCGGGGCCACTGCCGCCGCGATCAACGAGGCGAAGGCGCAGGCGGAGGCCAAGCCCGGCGACAAGACTTGGCCGCGCGGCTGGGCCAAGCCGCTGGCGGTGGACGTGGCGGATGGCGCGGCGATCGCCAAGGCTTCCGAGGAATTGCTCAAAGAGTTCCCCGTCATCGATATCCTGATCAACAACGCTGGCATCACCCGCGACGGCCTGCTGTTCCGGATGAGCGAGGCGGACTGGACCGACGTGCTGACTACGAACCTCACCAGTTGCTTTCATTGGACCAAGCTGATCGCGCGGCCGATGACCCGGGCCCGCTGGGGCCGGATCGTGAATATCGCTTCCGTTAGCGGGGTGATGGGCAACGCCGGGCAGGCAAACTATTCCGCGGCGAAGGCCGGGATGATCGGGCTGACGAAGACCCTGGCCCGGGAGTTCGCCAGCCGATCTGTCACCGTCAACGCGGTGGCCCCCGGGTTCATCAAGACCGATATGACGGCCGGTTTTTCCGGAAATGCGGAGATTGCGGCGAAGATCCTCGAGACGGTACCGCTCAAGCGGTTCGGGGAGTCGGCCGAGGTGGCAGCGATGACCGCGTTCCTCTGTTCCGAGGAGGCCGGCTACATCACCGGGCAAGTTTTTAACGTTGACGGTGGAATGGCGATGTGAAGCCTCCGGAGGTCGTCTCGTACCCTCTTTTTCGACAATGTCCGACCAGAAAACCATCGAACAGCGCGTCAAGGAGATCATCGTTAATCAGCTCAACGTGAACGAGGAGCAGGTCACACCGTCGGCCTCCTTTCTCGATGATCTGGGCGCCGATTCCCTCGACACCGTCGAACTGATCATGGCCTTCGAGGAGGAGTTCAAGGACGAGATCAAGGGTGAGATCCCCGAGTCCGACGCGGAGAAGCTGCAAACGGTCGGCCAGGTGACCGAGTACATCAAAGTCAAGGCCGGCGCCGCCTAGGCTGCGGTTCCCTTTCCACGGCGTCCGGCCGGGTTTCCCGCGGGAAATTCAGTCCGGACGCCGTTCTTCTTTATCGGGTTCCGCTCCTTTTCCCCGCCGATGGATTCCTCCTCCCACCGCGTTGTCGTTACCGGTCTTGGGGCCGTGGCCTCCTTGGGGCACGAGGTGGACGCCTTCTGGGCCGGGTTGCTGGCCGGGCGTTCGGGGGTGGACCGGGTCTCGCTCTTTGATCCGACTGCCTATGCCAGTCACGTGGGCGCGGAGGTGCGCGGTTGGGATCCGGCGCAGCACATGGATCCGAAGGAGGCACGGCGCAACGATCGCTATACGCACTTCGGTTTTGTGGCCGCCAAGCAGGCCTGCCGGGACGCCGGCTTGGAGATGGGTCGGGAGGATCCGGATCGGGTGGGCGTGATGATCGGGTCGGGCATCGGCGGGATGTACACCTACGAGTCGCAGTTGAAGGTTCTGGCCGAGCGCGGCCCGCGGAAGATTTCGCCGTTCACGATCCCCTCCCTGATCGGCAACATCTGCTCGGGTCTGTTCGCGATCGAGCTGGGAGCGCGGGGACCGAACTTCGGGGTCGTTTCGGCCTGCGCGACGGGCTCCCACGCCTTGGGCGAGGCCGCTCACGCGATTCGTCGGGGCGACGTGGACGTGATGGTCGCCGGGGGGAGCGAGGCCGCGATCACCCCGTTCGCCTACGCGAGCTTCTGTGCGATGAAGGCGATGAGCACGCGCAATGACGAGCCGCGCCGCGCCAGCCGGCCCTTCGACCGCGGCCGCGACGGGTTCGTGATGGGCGAGGGGGCAGGGGTGCTTGTGCTGGAATCGCTGGAGCACGCCCGGGCCCGCGGCGCCCGCATCTATTGTGAATTGGCGGGTTATGCCGCCACTTGCGACGCTTACCACATCACCCAGCCGGACCCGGAGGGGAAAGGGCTCTCGATGGCAATGCGCCGAGCCTTGGCGGCAGCGGGGCTGGAGCCCACGGCGATCGACTACATCAACGCCCACGGCACCTCCACCCCCTATAACGACAAGTTCGAGACCCTGGCGATCAAGCGGGTCTTCGGGGATCACGCCCGGCGCGTCGCGATCAGCTCCACCAAGTCGATGACCGGCCACCTTTTGGGGGCGGCCGGCGGTATCGAGTCCGTGATCTGCGCCCGGGCCCTGACGGCCCAGGCCATACCGCCGACCATCAACCTCGACGACCCTGATCCCGATTGTGATCTGGACTACGTCCCTGGCCAGGCCCGCGAGGCGCGGCTGCGGGCGGTCTTGAGCAACAACCTCGGTTTCGGCGGCCAGAACTCGTCCATCGTCTTCCGCGCCCTCGAGGCTTGAGCCGGGCGGTGGCGGCCGTTTCGGCCGGGCGCAAAAAAACCGCGGCCAGGGAGACCGCGGTGGGAGGCGGGGAGGGGGCGGTTAAACCTTCTCGATCAGACCGGCCTTGATGGCCTTCACGGACACCCAGACGCGCTTGGTGCCGCCGTTGGCGGTACGGATCCGGATGCGCTGGAGGTTGGGCCGGAACTTGCGCGGGGTGATGCTCGTGACGTGCGTCCCGATGCCGCCGCTCTTCTTGGACTGACCCTTGCGGTTGATGCGCGAACCCTTGACGGGCCGGCGTCCGGTGACTGCACAGATGCGGGACATAGAGTAGACCTCTGGTTGAAAAGCGGATGAACAAAGGGCTTGGCCCCGGGTGACGCAAGGGGAATTTTGCGCGGCGGGCGGCGGGGCGGGACTTGAGTCCACCGGCGGGGCGCGGTCTGCTGGAGGTCGGATGCCCCGCCTGCGCCTGGTCACCTTCAACATCGCGCACGGCCGGGGGCTGAATCCCATCCAAGGCCTGACCTCTCCACGGCGGCTGCGGCTGAACCTGCGGCGCATCTCGGAGCTGCTGGGGCGCTTAGAACCAGATGTCGTCGCCTTGCAGGAGATCGACGAGCGGTCCCGCTGGGCGGGCAACTTCGATCACCTTGATTTCCTGCGCGGGCACACCCGGTTCCTGCACGCCGTCTTTGGCATCAACACTCGCCGCACTGGGCTGCTCAACCTTTGCTATGGCAACGCGTTGCTGTCGCGCCTGCCCATCCGCGCCGCGGAAACGGTGGTGTTCGGACGACGGCGGCTGGGCGAGAAGGGGTTTCTGTTCGCGGAGCTCGACGTGGGCGGACGCTGCCTGCCGCTGGTGAACCTGCACCTGCACTACGGGTCCCGCGCCCAGCGGCTCCGGCAGCTCGACCAGTTGGTCTGCTGGCTGCGGGAGAAGCACCGTCTCCGCAGCTCCTTCTGGGCGACCCCGCCGATCATCTGCGGCGACTTCAACAATCCCGGCACGCGCGACGACGCCACCGCCTCGCTCCTCAGCCACCTGGCGGATTATTCCGACTACGCGCTCCACCCGCTTGAGGGGAAGACGTTCCCGTCCCCGCTGCCGCGCCGGGCCCTCGACTTCATCCTGCTGCCCGCCGGCTGCGTGCGGGCGCGCTGCGAGGTGGTGCGGACCCTGTTGTCGGATCATCTGCCGGTGGTGGTGGAGTTCGACTTCTAAAGGCGCCGGGGAGCGGCGAAGTTTGTGGTGACTTCGCCGGCGGTTTCCCGCCACCGTTGCCAAGATGTCCCGTCTCCAAGCCGTCTTCGACCGGACCCGTACCGGAAACCGCGCCGCCTTCGTGGCCTATGTCTGCGCCGGTGATCCTGACTTTGAGACCTCCGTCGAGGTCTGCCGGCAGTTGCTCGCCCGCGGGGTGGATATCCTCGAGCTGGGCGTGCCTTTTTCGGATCCGCTGGCGGATGGGCTGACCAATCAACTGGCGGCCCAGCGGGCCCTCGAGGGAGGAATGACCGCCGCCCGGGTCTTCGAGTTGGTGCGCCGGATCCGGGACTTTAGCTCCGCCCCGGTGGTCTTTTACACCTACTACAACCTCGTTTTCGCCAACGGCGTCGATGCTTACCTCCGGGCGGCGCGGGCGGCCGGGGTCGACGCCATCCTCACCCTCGACCTGCCCCCGGAGGAAGCCGGGGAGGTCGTGGCGGCCGGGCGGGCGCACGGGGTCGAAACCGTCTTCATCGTCGCCCCGACCACCCCGGACGAACGCATCGCGCGCATTGTCGAGGTCACCACCGGATTCCTGTACTACGTGTCGCGCGAGGGCGTGACCGGCGTGCGGGATCAGGTGGCGGCCAACATTCCCGCGGCCGTGGCCCGGATCCGGGCGCGGACGAACCTGCCCACCGTGGTGGGATTTGGCATCGGGACGCGCGCGCAGGTCGCGGAGGTGGCGGCCCACGCCGATGGAGTGGTCGTGGGGAGCGCGCTGGTGAATTGTATCCGCGATCACCTTGGCGACCGGGCGCGGCTGCCGTTGGCGGTAGGCGACCGGGTGGCGGACCTGGCGGCGGGCGTCCACCGGCGCTGACGCACGCCGCGTTCAAGTGCTTGCCCGCTCCGGCGGGCAGAGCACGCGCAGGGCGCCGGGCGCGACCGTGAAGCGCACGGCCGGGCCGGCCGAATGTACCTCGCCGTCCGTCTGTAGCGGGCCGTTCCCGGTTCGTTCGACGAGCAAGTCCGCACCTCGCAGGCAGAGTACGCCGGGCGCGCTTGCGATTCGGCCGGTGAGCAGCCGCCAAGTGAGGCTCAGGGCGTTGCCACGCTGCAGCGGGGGCAGGGCGCAGAGGTCGAGCAAGCCGTCGTCGGTCCGGGCGAGCGGCGCGATGCGGGCCCCACCCCCGTACTGGGAGGCGTTCGCGACGGCGAGGGTCAGGACGTGCAGGTCCCAGGTTTTCCCCGCGGCGTGGATCCGGACCGGCCGGGGCTCGGCCGCCCGTAGGGAGCGGAGGAGAATCAGGGCGTAGGCCGCGAGTCCGCGACGGCGGGCCTGGTTGAAACGTTCCGCGATCAGCGCCTCGAAGCCGAGGCCGGCCACGGTGAAGAACGGGTGCCCATCGGCGCGGCCCGCGTCGAGCGGCCGGGTGTGGCCAGCGGCGAGGAAGTCCAGCGCGCGGTTCCAGGAACCGTGGACCCCGAGGTGGCGCGCGAGGCCGTTGCCGGATCCGGCGGGCAGAATGCCTAGGGTGGCGCCGGTGCCGGCGAGGGCGCCGGCGACCTCGTTCACGGTGCCGTCCCCACCTACCGCGACCACCGTCGCGCAGCCTTCCCGGACGGCGGCCGCCGCCAGTTCGCGTGCGTGCCCCGTACGGTCCGTCAGCCGTAGCTCCGCGCCCAAGCGGCGGACGCGGCGGGCGAGTTCGGGCAGGCGCGGCGCGGTGTGGCCGGAGCGGGGGTTGGCGATGAAGCAGGTCTTCAGGGCGGGCTTAGCCTTTGACGATCCGGGCGCCGCTTGCCACCGATAAAGGGCCGTGTCCGCGCCTCCCGTGCTCCACCTCCTCACCGGGCCCACCGCGGTGGGCAAGACCGAGTGGGCGCTGCGCTGGGCGGAGGCGCACGGAGCGGAGATCGTGTCCTGCGACTCCCTGCTGTTCTACCGGGGGATGGATCTGGGCACGGCCAAGCCCACCCTGGCCGAGCGAGCACGGGTGCCGCACCACCTGATCGATGTCCGTGAACCGGGGGAGGCGATGGACATCGGCCGTTACGTCGCCGCGGCGCGGGCGGTGGTCGATGACCTCGCGCGGCGCGGCCGGGCGGTGCTGGTGTGCGGCGGCAGCGGGTTTTACCTGCGAGCCTTCCTTGGGCCAGTGGTCGACACGATCGAAGTGTCCCCGGAGCTGCGGGCGGAGGTGGCGGCCCTGGCCCCTGCGGCGGCGCGTGCGCGCCTGCGGGAGCTGAACTCTGGGGGGCTGGAGGGGCTCGACGAGGCCAACCCGCGGCGGGTCACGCGGGCGCTGGAGCGGTGCCTTGCCGCGGGGCGGCCGCTGGCGGAGCTGCGGGCCGAATTCGCGCGGCAACCGGGCCCCTTTGCCGACCACGTGGTCCGCCTGACCCGCCTGGAACGGAAGCCGGGGGAGTTGCGGGAGCGGATTGGGCGGCGGGTGGACGCGATGCTGGCGGCCGGGCTGGTAAAAGAGGTGCGCGGCCTGAGGGCGCGGGGGTTGGAGGCCAACCCGAGCGCGGCGCGGGCGATCGGTTACCGGGAGGTGCTCGACTGCCTCGACGGCCGTCTGCCGCCCGGCGAGCTGGCGGCGGCGATCACGCGCGACACCCTGGCGCTGATGAAGAAGCAGCGGACTTGGTTTCGGACCCAAGTGCCGCCGCACCGGGTGGTGGACGCGGCCGAACTGCGCGATCCGGCGGAGTTATTTCCGCCCGGCTGAGCCGTTCAGCCTCGGGCCCGGAAGGCGCGCTGCAGGACCAGGACCGAGCCGGTGAGGGCTAGGGGCACGACGAGGGTCGGAAACAGGCTGAGCGGCAGTTCCGCCAGCGCACGGAGCTGCAGCGGGGCCTGGAGATTGAGTCGGAGCAGCGTCACGAGGATCAGTCCGAGGTTAACGAGGCTGGCGACGGCCCAGATGCGCGTCGCGCGGGCGCGGGCGTCGTCGGCCAGCGGCGCGAGCGCGAGCGGCAAGGCGAGCGCGGCGAGGCAGGCCTCGCCCAGCCCGGCGGCGAGGATGAAGGCCCGCGGCAGATCCCCCTCAAGGTGGCGCACCACGAGGTAGATGCCGGCGAGGCGGATCCCGTGGGGCAGAAGCAGGATCCGCTCGTCCAGTGCCTCCCGCCAGCGGGCGAGCGCGGGGATGCGGCGCAGCAGGGAAAAGGCGCCGGCGGCGAGCGCCAGCACCAGTGCGAGCTGGCCGAACGGCGGGAGGCGGCCCCAGAGGCCGTGGTGGCCGAGGGCGAGGGCGCCGCCCAGCCAGAGCCAGAGGAGGAGGCGGACTAGGAGGGCGACCGGCATCGCGGCGGCGGGGGCCGGCAGGACGCCGCTCAGGGCATCTCCGCCTTGAAGCGCTGGAGCGAGGTGCCCTCGAGGCGGCGCAGCTCGGCGACCGCGCGGCGCAGGTTCAGCTTGGCGGACAGCTCGCTGTTGCGGGCGGCCTCGAGGTCATCCTGGAACTGGAGCACGATGCGGCTGGTGGAGAGGCCGGCGTCGAAGCGGGCCTTCTGCTGCTCGTACTGGCGGGTGGCCAGCTCGGTCGCCTTTTGAGCGATCTCGACGGCCACCAGATTGGTCTCGACCGCGCGGACGGCGATGCGAACATCGAGCATCAGTTGGGATTCGAGCTGCTCGAGGCGGATCTTGCCTGAGGACAGGTTGGCGTTGGCCTGACGCAGGCGGGCCTTGTCGGCCTTCTGGCCCCACGGGAGCGAATAGTTGAGCGCGAGGGACCAGTTGTTGCCGTGGTCGTTGGGCAGGTTGGCGATCGCCTGGCCGTAGTTGGCGTTGGTGGTGCGGGCGCTGTAGCCGAGGGAGGCGATGAGGTCGAGGTCCGGCAGCGTGTTGCGGCGGGCGGTGGCGAGGTTGAGCTCGAGCTGCTTGATCGTCTGCTCCTGCGACATTGTTTCCGGGTAGAACTCGCGGGCCATCTTATAGGAGGTGGCGAAGTTCGGGGCGCCCTCGGCGTAGGGGGCGAAGTCGACCGGGCCCGGGCGCGTGTCGAGCGAGAGCACGTTGATCTGGTTCATCAGGCGCTCTTCCGCGTCGCGCACGCCCTGCTCCCGCTGGACGACCGTGTTGCGGGCGCGGGCGACGCCGACCTCGGCGCTGAGGACGTCGAGATCGGTCATCACGCCGGTGGTGCGGCGGGCCTTGTTCTCGTCGAGGAGCCGCTGATTGCCCTCGAGCGTGAGCTGGGCGATGCGGAGCGCCTCGCGGGCGGCGACGAGGTTGTAATAGGCGTTCTCGGTGTTGGCCACCGTGTTCAGCACTGCGCTGCGGTAGGTGGTGCTGGCGATCGTGAAGGCGAGCCGGGCGTTCTCCAGCGCTGTCAGGGCGGCGTCGCGGCCGAAGTCCCGCAGGAGAGGCTGGTTCAGGGTGGCGCTGATGCCGTTGTTATAGGCCGGGTTGAAGAGAGAGTTGACCGAGTTGGTGGCCCCGCGGGAAACGTTGGTCGTCAGGCTGAGGGTGCCGTTCGTGGCCGGCAGGCGGGGCAAGCTCACCCCGGCGCGCATCACCGTGTTGTCATTGCGGGGGCCTTGGGCGGCCGTGCCGTCGAGCCGGTTGGTGGTTGAGGCGGCCTGGTTGAGCGAGCGGGAGACGTTCGCGGTCAGGGTGGGGTCGAAGCCGGCCTCCTGGATGGTGACATTGTCCTTGGCGTTGGCGCGGGCGATGGCCTGGATCTGGAGGTTGAAGCTCTTCTGCAGGGCGAGCGCGATCGCCTCCTCAAGGGTGAAGGGCTTGTCCGGCGCGATCACGACCGCCCCCGGGGTGCTGGCGGCGGGCGCTTGGGCGCGGACGAGGGGCGCGCCGGCGAGGAGCGCGAGCAGGAGGCGGGCGGGGAGGCTGGGCATAGCAGAAAGCGCGGGGCGGCGGGCGCGAGACACGTTGGAAGAAAGAAAGTTACTGTTTTTCGTATTCGCCCCCGGAGGTGCGGCGGAGGACGGTGAAGCCGGCCTGTCGCGCGCGCGAGACGGAAAGTGGGGCGGAAAGTTGCGGTGAATTCACCGGATCAACGGCGCGACGGCGGACGGCTTGGCCGCAGCGGGGGCAGGCCGCGAGGTCGGGCTCCGCGGGCCCTTGGCGGTGCTCGAAGCCCTCGCCGCAGAGGCGGCAGGGGCCGGAGGCGGAGGCGTAGGACCGGAGGGGCATCGGGGGGAAGGCCGGCGACCCCGGAATGGGCGCGGGGCGCGCCCGTGGGCGCTTAGGGCAGCTTGGGCTCGCCGCGCTTGAGCTCCTTCTCGACCAGCTCGGCGAGGGCCGAGGAACCACCGATGCGGGAGGTAAAGCCAGCGATCCGGGCGCGGGTCTCGGCGAATCGGGGGTTGGCCTCGGTGGTGTCGGGCGGCTGCTGGTCGACCGCAAACACAAACAGGCCCTGCTCGCCGCTGAAGGCCATATCCGAAAGCTGGCCCTTTTGCAGGCGCTCGAGCGTGCCGAGGACGGCGAAGTCGACGTCCTGCGGGCGGGCGTTGAGGTCGAAAGCGGGCAGCGCCTTGGCGGTGAGGGTGAGGCCGTGCGCCTGGCCGGCCACGGGGGCGGCCTGCTCCAGTGTGGCCCCGGCCTTGAGCCGAGTCTCGAGATCCGCCTTCACCTTGCGGCCGAGCTCGATGAACCGCTTGCGGCGCTCGCCCTCGACGTAATCGGTGGACACCTGCGCCTTTACTTCGGCGAAGAGTGGCTTGCGGGTCGGGAGCGACTCCTTCCAGACGAGGATCAGGGCGCCCATCCGGGTCGAGAGGGCGTCCGAGGCGGGGCGGTCCTTGTCCAGGCGGAAGGCCTCGGCGACGGCCTCCGGGGAACCGCCGAGCTCGGCGGGGGCGGCGTCGCGGCTGAACGGCGCCAGCGGCTTGGCGTTTAGCTGGCGGCTGGTTAGGAAGGCCGCGACGGCCTCGGAGGTGCGGGCCTTGGACTCAAAGAGGGCGAGGGAAAGGTCGCTGGCGGCCTTCTGCGCGAGCTTCGCCGCACGCTCGAAACGCAGCGTGGACTCCACCTGCGCGCGGACGGCCGCGAAGTCGGCGGCGGGATCGGCCGGCGGGGTCACGCTCGGGACCGGGGCGTCCCGCTTGGCCGGATCGGCGGGCTTGGGGAAGCGGGAGGGGCTGGCGTCGTAGAAGGCTCGGATCTCGGTCTCAGCCAGGTTGACCTTGGCCACGTAGTCGAGGGCTGGAAACTCCACCACCGCGAGGCTGACTTGCGGCGGAATGTCGAAGCGGCCGCCCGATTGCTCGAAGAACTGGGTTACCTCGCTCTCCGCGGGGGTAATGACCGGCTTGAAGGCGGCGTAGTCCACCGTGGCGGTGGCGAGGGTCCACTTGGTGTCGGTGCGGAGGAGCTGGGTGCGGACGTCGCCGGGGAGGACGTAGCCCGGGCCGGCGAGGAGGTTCTGCACCTTTTCAACCCTCACGTCATCGGACACCACGCGGAGGATGTCGCCCTCGGTGAGGCCGCGGGGGTTGGTCTTAAGGTTGTCGCGGAAGGTCTGGTAGGTCTTGGGGTCGAACTGGCCGTCGGGGCCGGCGAAGGCGCGGAGGGTCTTCAGCTGCGCGGTGACTTCAGCGGTGGAGGCGGGCGGCAGGTGCCAGCGGGCAGCTAGGTGGAGGGCGGCGGCGCGCTGGAAGGCGTAGTTCCGCACCTGGTCGCCGTCCAGCTGGCCAAAAGCGCCGACCCGGAGGCTGGCGCTGAGGCTGGCGTCGCCCGTCAGGCGCTGCTGGTCGGACTGTAGGCTCAGATTGTAGTCGAAGAACGGGCGGTCGACCATCCCGCGCTCGGCGCCGCCGATGCCCGGGGCCGCGCCGATGGTGAATACAAAGGCGATGATGACCACCCCCAGCAGCGCGGCGAAGATGACGCGGAAGTGGTGCTGGAAGTATTTCTGGATCCAGGAAATCATGGGCGAAAGCAGGTCAGCCTTAGGTTGGGGGGGGAGGCTGGCAAGGGCGTAATTCCACCGCGGGCCGGGGGTCCGCCACGGAGGGCGGCGGGAGGGGGTGCGCCGCGAACAAGTCATCGAGGGACCGCTGGAAGAACGGCTGCTCGTCCAGGCGCCGGAGGGCCACCTCGTAGGCGTGCATCAGGGGATCGACGCACTCGAGCGAGTGGCCCACAGGGTCGTCGCCGAGGCGATCCCCGAGCCGCTTGAAGTCCAGCAGCGTGATCCGGGCCAAGGGGCGCGCCGGCTGGAAGCGGAACTCGGTCGCGGGCCGGCCCGGGGCGGCCCGCAGCGGGTTCACGAGCCCCATCCCGCCGAGGCGGCTGAGGCATTCGTTGAGGATCTGGCTGGGCACGCGCAGGCGGCGGCCGAGCTCGGCGGCGGTGACCGGGGGCGCACAAGCCTCGAAACGGCGGCCGATGGTGAGCAGCACCGCCAGCGAGAGCCGCTCGCGCATCGCCTCGGTCAGGCGGCTCCAGGCTGTCTGGCTGTTGCGGAAGTGCACATTCTGCACCGCGTAGCTGATGACGCCCCCGATGAGCACGTAGAGCCAGAACACGTAGAGGCCGAGCACCATGACCAAGGGCACGGCAAGCTGGCCGTAGAGGTTCTGGGTGAGCACCACGCGCCGCACATAGAGCAAGGCGACGATGTTGTTTAGCAGGAGGAGCAGCGCGACCACCGCGCCCCCCGCGAAGGCGGCGCGCCAGAGTACGGGCGTGTTGGGCACAACGCGGTAGACCAGCGTCAGCACCAGGGTCAGCAGACAAAGGGAGAATGCGGGTAGGCTCCAGCCGAGGGCCGCCACGAGGCGTGCGCCGCCAGGCAGCCGCGACAGCGATTCGTGGAACACGTTCACCGCCGCCCCAGCCCCCAGCAGGGCCACGGCCGCGAAGAAGAGCACCGCGCCGAGGGTCAGGGTACTCCAATAGAACACCACCCGCATCAGCAGCGACCGGCCCTGGTTGATGCCCCAGAGGTCGTTGAAGGCGTCCTCAATCGACTTGAACATCATCAGCGCGATGAAGATCAGCGTGAGCGCCCCGACCGCGCCGCCGTAGCCGCTGCGCGCGCTCTGCACAAAGCCGTCCACGATCCGCCGCAGCTCTGGGTTCACGCCACCCGTGGCCCCCGCGGTCCCGGCGTCGGCGGAGAGCGAATGCAGCTGCGGCGCCACGTTAGCGAGCAGGGTGCTGATGTGGTGGGTGAGCAGCTGGTGGTCCTGCTGGCCTAGGGCAAAGCCTCCAGCCAAAACGGAGATGGCGACGAGTGGGCCCAAGCTAAGCAGGGAGGTGAAACTCAGGGCGGCCGCCCGGCTCACGACCCGGGTTTCATGGAAAACGGTCAAGGTGATCGAGATGACGCGCAGGACGGCCAGGCTCCGCCCGCGGAGGGAGCGGTCGCCGAGGGTCGTTGGCTCCCAGATGCTGGAGTGCCAGAGGTGCGCGAGGCGCGCGAGCCACGCGGGGCCGGCCCGGCGTTCAGCGGGTGGCGCGGGCGGGGCGTCCGGGGGCGGGTTCAAGGCGCGAGGCGGGTCGACCCGGCAACTGCAACCCAGCCGCGAGCCCGAAACCGAGGGTGGTCCCGGCGGCGAGCGGGCGGTAGCAGAGGGTGCAAGCAAACAGGCCGGCGGCGCCCCTCGCCATCGCCGCGCTGGAACCGGTGGCGAGCAGCAACCCGGCCAGCGCACCGCGACGGCCGAGGGTCGCGCCACGCACCAGCCGAGCCTCCTCCACTTTCCCGGTCCGCGTCGATTCCGCGGGGATCTCCTTGACCTCCCGCACCGCGAGAGCGGCTGGCGCGGCGGACGAGGATTCCGGCATCGGTCGCTCGGCCCCTGGGGCGAATGGCAGGCTTCAGCGTCAGCCGCTGCCGCGGCGGAAACGCTAGAGCGAGCAGATCGGGCCGCTCCGCGATCGCGACCCTGCCCTCGCGGTTGGTGTCAGGGCCGAGAGTCTCCGGCGTGACCTCCCCGGCGCGCGTTAGCTCGGCGAGCTGATTGGGCGGAAAGGGGCCCCACGCTTCGGTCGCGTTCGCGGGCCGCAGACAGGGCTCCTGCGCGGGCATCGGAGGAGAATGCCCCGCGGCCGCGGCATCGGCAAGAGCGTTCTCCGTCCCCAGGCGCGCCGGCGCTCACATCCGCCGCAACGTCCGCAGGCCGAGAAGGTGCAGGCCGGTCTCGAGCACCAGCATCGTCCGCGCGCAGAGCAGCAGCCGGCGGGCCCGCACGGCCGGTTCCTCGACCAACACCTTGTCCGCGTTGTTGAACGAGCTGTAGTCGCCCGCCAGTTCGAACAGGTAAAGGCAGAGCAGGTGTGGACGGAGCGTCTCTCGCGCCTGCCGGATCGCGTCCGGGAAGCGGATCAGGCGGCGCGCCAGGGCGAGTTCCGCGGGCGTGGAGGGCGCGTCCGCCGCCGCGAGGGCCGCCGCGTCCGCCGGCACCACCCCGGCACGGCGGAAAATCGAGTGGATGCGCGCGCCGGCGTACAACAGGTACGGGGCGGTGTTGCCCTCGAGCGACAGCATTTTGTCCCACGAGAACACGTAGTTGCTGCTCCGGTTCTGCGCGAGGTCCGCGTACTGGACCGCGCCCACGCCGACGGCGGCCGCGATCTCGCGGCGTTCCGCCTCGGGCAGCTCCGGGCTCTTGGCCGTCACCAGCGCGAAGGCCCGCTCCTCCGCCTCGTCCAGCAGCGCCTTCAGGCGGATCACGTCCCCGCTGCGCGTCTTCAGCGCCTTGCCGTCCTCGCCAGTCACCGCCCCGAAGGTCACGTGGTGCAGTTCCGGCCGCCGGTAGCCGCGCGCCGCGAACCATTTCCCCACGGTCAGGAACAGCTGCTCAAAGTGGTCCGATTGGCGGAAGTCGGTGACGATGACGATGCCGGCCGCACCGAAGTGCTCGGTGCGGTAGAGGGCGGTGGCGAGGTCGGTCGAGGCGTAGTTGCTGGCGCCGTCGGCCTTGCGGATGAGGAACGGCTGGGTCTTGAACCGCGGGTGCTCGGGGTGGAACACGACGAGCGCGCCCGCGCTGACCTCCGCGATGCCGGCTGCGGTAAGCTCGGTGTACACGCGCTCGACCTGGTCGTTGTAGAAACTCTCACCCAAGTGGTGGTCGAACCGGATGCCCAGGCGGTCGTAGATGCGCTGGAAGGCGCCCAGGCTGACCTCGGAGAACTTGCGCCAGAGCGCTACGTTCTCGGGGTCGCCCTGCTGGAGGCGCACCAGCTCGCGGCGGGCCTCCTCGAGCTCGGGTGAACCCTCGGGCGTGGCCTCGTGGCCGCGCTTGTAGAGGCGCTCCAGTTCCTCGATCGGGTCGGCCACGAGCGCCGCCAAGTCGGCCCCGCGTTTATAACCGTAGATCAGCTTGCCGAACTGCGTGCCCCAGTCGCCGAGGTGGTTGTCACGCACCACGGTTGCGCCGCTGAAGGCGAGGAGCCGGCAGAGGGCCTCCCCGATCACGGCCGAGCGCAGGTGGCCGACGTGCATTTGTTTGGCGGTGTTGGGCGAGGAGTAGTCGACGACCCACGTGCCAGCGGTGCCCCCGGCGCAGGCGGCGCGCAGTTGGTCCGCGGTGGCGTGCGCCCGCAGCCAGGACAGGAGGGCCTCCGGGTGCAGCGTGAAGTTGATGAAGCCGGGCCCGGCCACGGTCACGGCGCAGGTCGCGAGCAGCTCCGCCGGTAGGGCAGCGACCAACTGCTCGGCGAGGGCGCGCGGGTTGAGGCGCCGGGCCTTGGCGTGAGGCAGCACGCCATTAGCCTGGAAATCCCCGTGCCGCGGATCGGCGGCGCGGACTTCCGGTTGGAAGTCGGCCGCGTCCGCCCAGCCGGCGGCGGCCGCCGCGGTGCGGAGGACAGCATCGAGGTCGGCGACGAGCGGGCAGGCAACGTGCATCCGCGCAGCGAACCGGAAGCCAGTGCGGCCCCGCAAGCGCGGAGTTGCCCGGCCGGTCGGCGTCGACCAACGTGTCCGTGCAATGCCACCCCGCCACCTCCTCCCCCGTGCCCTTTTCCTTGCCGGCCTGCTGGCCGCCCCGCTCTTCGCTGCCGCCCCCGCCGACCCGCTGCTCGGCCGCTGGGGGCTCGCCCTCCCCAACGGCTCCGTCGGCTGGCTCGAACTCAAGGCCGAGGCCGGCTGGGTCGACGGCTCCATCCTGTGGGGAGGCGGCAGCGTCCTGCCCCTCGCCAGCGTCACCCTCGAGGGCCCCGCGGTGACCACCACCCGCGTCCGCGAGGTCGAGCGCAAGGACGGCGCGGGCCACGTCGTCCGCCGGCAGCAGCTCACCGAGACCGTGTCCGCACGCCTCGAGGGCGACGAGTTGCGCGGGACGCGCGTCGTGCCGCGCTCCAACGGCCAGGGCTTCGACCGCACCGAGTTCACCGGGCGCCGGCTCGCCCCGCTGCCGCCGCGGCCCGCCCTGGCCGCCGTCCGTTTCGGCCCGCCGGTGATGCTTTTCAACGGCCGCGACCTGACCGGCTGGGTGGCGCAGGAGCCGCGCCTCGCCAACGCGTGGGGTGTCACGGACGGCGTGCTCGTCAACCGCCCACCCGCCCGCGAGCCGGGCAAGCCTGCGGCGCGCACCGCCAACCTCCGCACCCGCGAGGAGTTCACGGACTTCCGCCTCTCGCTGGAGGTCAGCGTCCCCGCGCGAAGTAACAGCGGCGTTTACCTGCGGGGTCTCTACGAGGTGCAGGTGGCGGATTCCCACGGCAAGGCGCTCGATTCCCACAATATGGGCGCGATCTACAGCCGCCTCACGCCTGCGGTCGCCGCCGAAAAGCCGGCCGGCGAGTGGCAGACCCTCGAGCTGACCCTTGTCGACCAGCACGCGACCGTTGTCCTCAACGGCCGCGTGATCATCGACAATCAGCCTTTGCTGGGTGTCACCGGCGGAGCCCTAGGCTGGGACCCCCTCCGCCCGGGCCCGATCCTGCTGCAGGGCGACCATGGCCCGGTGTCCTACCGAAACCTGGTCCTGCGGCCGGTGCAGCGCTGAGGCGCCGCACGGCGCGGTCTCTTCTTGCCGGGCGCGCGGCCGGCGGGTTGCTTGGGGTTCTCGTGTTTCCCCGCCTCGCTTCGCTCCTGCTCACCCTCGTCTCCCTCGCCTCCGGTCTCGCCGCCGCGGATGCCGCCAAGGCGCCGGCAGCGAAGGAGAGCCGCCAGACCGCCGCGTCGACGCCCACCCCCGCTGAGGTGCGGGCCTCGCGCGGCGCCCACGCGCAGATGGACGAGCCCCCACCGGCCACCACCGCGCGCCCGCAGAAGGTTGCCCCGCCCGCGGAGGGGGAGCGGGTGGCCTTCATCGGCAACGGCCTCGCCGAGCGCGATGTCTACTACAGCCGGCTCGAGACCGAACTGCACCTGCGCTTCCCTGGGCAAAAGCTGTTCGTGCGCAACCTCGGTCGCCCCGGTGACACCCCGGGTTTCCGCCCCCATCCCGCCCGCGTCTCGCAGTGGGCGTTTCCCGGTGCGGAACAGTTCCGCCCCGAGCTCGCCTCCCATAACGGCAAGGGCTTCTTCCCCACGCCGGACGAGTGGCTGACCCACCTCAAGGCCGACACCGTGGTCGCCTTCTTCGGCTTCAATGAGTCGTTCGACGGTCCGGAGCGCGCCCCGGTTTTCGGGGCCGAGCTGGACGCCTTCGTTCGGCACACCCTAGGCCGGGCCTACAACGGCCGCGCCGCCCCGCGTCTCGTGCTGGTCTCCCCCATCGCCTTCGAGGATCTGAGCGCGACCCGCGACTTGCCCGATGGCCGCCGAGAGAACGCGAACCTCGCCGTCTACACGGCCGCGATGCGCCGGGTGGCGGAGCGCCACCGCCTGACCTTCATCGACCTGTTCGAGCCGACCCGCCGCCGTTACGCCGCCGGCGCTCCGCCGCTCACCCTCAACGGCTTCGCGCCCACCGAGGCGGGCTACAAGGAGCTTGCCCGGCTGCTGGCCGACGGCCTGTACGGCCCGGCCCCGGCAGGCCGGAGCGAGGCGGACCCGGCGCTCGTGCACGCTGCGGTCAAGGAGAAGGACTGGCTCTGGAACCAGGACTATAATCTGGTCAACGGCGTGCACACCCACGGCCAGCGCTACCAGCCGTACGGGCCGCAGAACTATCCGGACGAGGTGCGCAAGACGCGCGAGATGGCGGCGCTTCGCGACCAGCTGATCCACGGCGTAGCCGCTGGCTGGAAGCGGGACCTCGCGGTGGACGACAGCCGCACGCACGCGCTGCCGCCGGTACCGACCAACTTTAAGCCGGGCGGCGCGATGGGCAGCGACCGCTACCGCTCGGGCCGTGGCGTGATCCCGGACCTGAAGATGATGGAGGGCTTCAAGCTCGAACTCTTCGCCTCGGAGCAGGAGTTTCCCGACCTCGCCAACCCGGTGCAGATGTCTTTCGACAATCGCGGCCGCCTCTGGGTCGCGGTGATGCCGAGCTATCCCCACTGGCGCCCGGGCGACCCCAAGCCGAACGACAAGCTGCTCATCCTCGAGGATACCAACGGGGACGGCATCGCGGACCGCCAAAAGGTCTTCGCCGACGGCCTCCACCTCCCGATCGGCTTCGAGTTCGCGCCGGAGGGGGTCTACCTGGCGCAGGAGCCCAACCTTGTGCTGTTGGTGGACGACAACGGGGACGACCGGGCGGACCGCACGGAGATCTTGATGCACGGCTTCGACACCCACGACACGCACCACGCGATCTCCGCCTTCTCCGCGGATGCCTCGGGAGCCTTCTACCTGTGCGAGGGTCGCTTCCTGCACTCGCAGGTCGAGACTCCCTACGGCCCGCGGCGCGTGAACGACGGCGGCGTCTGGCGCTTCGATCCGAAGAACTTCCGCCTCGAGCGCTACAGCCAGGCCGACTACAACAACCCGTGGGGCGTGGCCTTTGACGACTGGGGCCAGTGCATCATCTCCGACGCCTCCCCCGGCCTCAACTGGTGGGGCCTCCCGCTCTCCGCCAAGATGCCCTACGGCGTGGAGATTCCGCTGACCCGCACTTACACCCCGAAGCGCTCGCGCCCGACCTCCGGTTCCGAGTTCGTCTCGTCCCGCCACTTCCCCGACCACCTGCAGGGGCAGTTTATGATCTGCAACAGCATCGGCTTCCTCGGCATTGGCCTGTCGGCGATTCGGGAGGACGGCGCGGGTTTCCTCGGCACGCTGGCCGGCGACCTTGTCTCGGGCAACGACCCCAACTACCGCCCGGTGGACCTGGAGTTCGCGCCGGACGGTTCCCTGTACTTCGTCGACTGGCACAACGCCCTCATCGGTCACATGCAGCACAATGCCCGGGATCCGAACCGAGACCACGACCACGGCCGGATCTACCGCGTGACCTATCCCGGGCGCCCGCTGGTGCCCGTGGCGAAGGTCGCGGGGGCCACGATCCCCGAGCTGCTGGAGAACCTGAAGCTGCCCGAGTACCGCACTCGCTATCGCACGCGCCGCGAGCTCCGTGGCCGTCCTGCGGTGCAGGTCCTGCCTGCCGTACGCGCGTGGGCGGCGCGCCTCGACCGCGCCGATCCGCTCCACGAACGCCACCTTTGCGAGGCCCTCTGGGCCACTTGGGCCCAGAACCAGCCCGATGCCGCTCTGCTCCGTCAGGTCCTCGGCGCCACCCGGCACGAGGCCCGCGCCGCCGCGGTGAATGTCCTCCGTCACGCGCACCACCAGGTCCCCGGTGCGGTCGACTTACTGCTCCAGGCCGCGCGCGATCCGCACCCGCGCGTCCGCCTGGAGGCCATCGTTGCCGCTTCATGGCTCGACAACGCGGACGGCGCCCGCGTCGTTCTCGAGGCCCTGCGCCTCCCCCTGGACCCGTGGATGGGCCCGGTGACGCGGCACATCCTCGCGCATACCTTGAAGGATGATGCCGAGGCGCTCCGCGCGTCCGGCGGCGTGGACCTCGCGGCGAACCCGGCGGCGGCGGCGTTTTTCGCTGGCACCTACGATTTCCCCGCCCCCCCAAAGACGGAGGCCCAGCAGAGTTTCGGCCCTGCGCGCCCGCTCTCCGGCGAGGACAACCGCGCCTACGGCATCGGCAAGGAGGTCTACCTCCGCGACGCCCATTGCGCGACCTGCCACCAGGCGAACGGCAAGGGTCTCGCGGGCGTCTATCCGCCGCTTGAGCGGAGCAGCTGGATCGATGAAGACGAGCGCCTGATCAAGCTGACCCTCAAGGGCCTCTGGGGCCCGATCGAGGTTAATGGCGTCGCCTACGATCCCGCGAAGGGCGTGCCGCCGATGACCGGCTTCGGCGGGCTGCTCAACGACAACGAACTAGCCGCGGTGCTGAGCTATGTGCGGCTCTCGTTCGGCAACAACGGGGCGATGATTACCGCCGAGCAGGTCGCTCGGGTCCGCGCGGCGACGCGCGACCGGACGAACTTCTATATGGTCGACGAGCTGCTGAAGGAACACCCGTTGGCACCTCGCCCCGCTTCCAGCCCCGCCGCGCCCGCGGCCCCGCCCCCGTGAGCCGCGGGCGCCTCCCCGGTTGCCAAGCCGGCCGGGGGCGCCTAGCCTCGTCCGCGTGAACGGCCCTTGGGACATTCTCAAAACCCTCTCCGACCCGACGCGCGTGCGGTTGCTCGCGCTGCTCTCGCGCGAGGAGCTCTCGGTCGCCGAGTTGCAGGAGATCTTAGCGATGGGCCAGTCGCGCATCTCCTCCCAGTTGGCGCTGCTGCGCTCGGCCAACCTCGTCAGCGACCGCCGAGAGGGGAAGAACGCCTTCTACTCGCGGCGCGCGGACGTCCCTGCGGCGGCCCAGGCCCTCGTGGTGGCGGCGTTGGGCGCGGTCACCGGGTCGGCGCCGATGCAGGCGGATCAGGCTAATCTGGAACGCATTTTACAGCGGCGGCGGCGGACGCAGGAGCAGTACTTCAACCTGATCGCGGGCCGGCTGGGGCGGAACTATTGCCCGGGGCGCTCCTGGGAGGCGATCGGGCGGCTCGCGTTGCAGCTGACCCCCGAGATCGACATCGCCGACCTCGGGGCGGGGGAGGGGCTGGTGTCGCAGCTGCTGGCCCGGCGCGCCCGCCAAGTCTGGTGCATCGACAGCTCGCCTCGGATGGTGGAGGTCGGCGCCGCTTTGGCGGAAAAGAATGGGCTCGTGAACCTTACCTACCGCCTCGGGGACATCGAGCGCGTGCCGCTGCCCGACGCCTCGGTGGACCTTGCCATCCTGAGCCAAGCGCTGCACCACGCCCGGCAGCCGCAGCGAGCGGTGGACGAAGCCTTCCGTATTCTCCGGCCAAGCGGCCAGCTGCTTGTGCTCGACCTGAACGCGCACACGTTTGAGCAGGCGCGGGAGTTGTACGCGGATCTCTGGCTTGGGTTCGCTGAGGGTACGCTACACGATTTCCTGAAGCAGGCCGGGTTTCACAAAGTGGAGGTCAGCGTCGTGGCGCGCGAGGAGGCGGAGCCGGGCTTCGAAACGCTGCTGGCCAGCGGCACGCGGCCCGTGGCCGCGGCGGCGTGACCGTTCCGCCCCAGCTCCGCCGGCTCGCCTTGGCCGTGGGCTTGCTCGCCGCTCCTGCGCCGGTGTTGGCTGCGGCGCAGCGCGAGGAGATCCTGGAATTGGCTCCCGGCCGCCGCGTCGCGATCGCAGTGCCGGCGGGCTTTGTGGTGGAGCGTGCCCGCGACCCCGCGGCCCCGCTGGAGTTGCGGCTGCGTGACGCCGCGGGCGCGGTCAGTCTCGACCTCGCGTTTCTGCCGGATCCGGAGGGCCGAGCCGCGACGCCCCGCGCGCGGCGGGAGCGCCTCGTGGAACTCTTTGAGGAGCACGTCAGCGCCTCCGTCGAGCAGGCGATGCGGTTTGAAGAACTTGAGCCGCGGCGCGGGGCCGGGACGTGGTGCCTATTCACCGACCGAGCGCTAGTCGGCCGCGTCGAGCTGCCCCCGAATGAATATCGCCTCCTCGCGGTTGGAGTGAAAGCCTGGTCTGGCGTGATGGTGGTCTTCCGCCTGTTCACCCAGGATGCCGAAAGTCCCGCCCACCGCGCGGCGTGGGGGCTGCTCCGGGAGAGCGTCGAGGAACGCCTCGCGCCCCTGCGCTGAATAAACTTCAACCCCAGTGCATCGGGGATGCGTGGTTTTCACGGGTTTTACGCGCTTGGGAATTGCCGCTAGCGGCCAGGGTTCTTGCTTCAGGGGCGTGGTCGGGTCCATACCCCCGGTGCAGTCCTCAATTTCCGAGCCATGAACCTGTTCTCGTCCCGATTCGCCCTTGTTATTGCCGCCCTGCTGGCCTCGGCTTCCGCGCTTTCCGCGCAAACTCAGCTCGCCCCGCTGATCCAAGCCGTCCGCTCTGAGCTGTGCATCTTGGACAAGTACATCGCCATACTAAAGTCCGGCGCCTAGGTGTCGGTTGTGGCCCGCCACCGCATCGCGGCCGAGAATGCTTACGATTCCGCGGTGCTAGGCTTCCCGGCGGCCTGACCCTACGCCAGCTGCTCGCCTTGGCCCTCGACCGGCAGAGCGCCTCGATTGAGGAGGACCAGCTGGTCCCCATGAGCAATGACGCCGTCTCGCCCGGCATCGTCCGCGTCGGCGCCGCCTTGAACAGCAAGGCGCGGATTGATGGGTCGAATTTGGAGAGCGTGAACGTGGACGTCGCGATCATCGGCACCGGCATCCGGTTGGGCCACCCGGATCTCAATGTGTATCGCGATGTGAGTTTCGCCGACACCCGTACGGGCAATGACGATCACGGGCACGGCACGCACTGCGCCGGGATTGCCGCGGCGCGGGATAACAACGCGAGGGTCGCCGGTGTGGCACCAGGCGCACGTCTTTGGGCCGTCAACGTCCTCGACCGGTCGGGCGGTGGCTCGATCTCTAACGCGATCAAGGGGGTCGACTTCGTCACCCGTTATTTCTCGGCGATTGAGGTGGCCAACATGAGCCTTGGCGGAGGCAGTTCGTCGACGCTGAACAATCCGATCGCCAACTCGGTGGCTCGCGGGGTGGCCTTCGTGGTCGCGGCCGGCAACAGCGACGTGGACGCGGCGAGCTCCTCCCCCGCGAACAGCCTGAACGTGATCTGCGTGAGCGCGATCGTGGGCACCGATGGACTACCCGGCGGGTTGGGTCAGGGGGCCGGGTATAGTGCGGACGACACGTTTGCCTCCCTCAGCAATTTCGGCGCGGGGGTGGATATGGCGGCGCCTGGCTTGAACATCCTCTCAACCTACATCGGCGGCGGATACGCGACGATGAGCGGCACGAGTGTGGCGGCCCCCACGTCGCGGGCGCGGCCGGGCTGTACCTTGGCGGCCGGGACAAGCCGAGGAACGCTACGGCCGCCGCTCAGGCCCGGGCGGCCAGCATCGCTGCAGGCCACCTGCAGAGCAGCCCGAGCGGCCTAAAAGGTGCGGACAAGGACGCCTCCCCGGAGCACCCTCTGAACGCGACCAGCCTCTGAGCCAACTTCCTCGGTTCTTCTTTGCCGCCCCTTTCCTGGGGCGGCTTTTTGTGGCCGCCAATCCGGATCAGAGCACTTCCGCAAAGGAGCGCCGCAGGAGGGAGAACAGCACAGCGCCCAGCACGCAGACGCCGAGGCCCACCGCGTAGAGTTGCAGCACCGGCACCCAAGGCAGCGGCTCGTGCCAGAGGACTACCCGGCGGCTCAGGTCGACCAGCTGCAGCAGGGGATTGTGCTGCAGGAAACCCAGTTCCGGCGGGATCCTCGCTGGCGGGTACATCACGGCGGAGGCGAACAGCAGGGCGGTCGAGGCGAACGGGGTAACCTGCCCCAGATCGCGCACAAAGACCCCGATCGCCGCCAGCGCCCACGCCACGCCGAGGGCGAGCAGGAGCAGCGGCAGGACCAGCACCGGCAACCAGAGCACCCCTGTGGAAACCCCGCGGGTGGAAAACGCCGCGCAGACCAGCACCAGCGCCAGCCCGACCATGAGATGGAAAAGAGTGGCCCCAAGATGGGCCACCGGCAGCGCCTCCAGCGGGAAGACGACCTTTTTGACGAAGTTGGGGTTGGCCACGATCAAGCCCGGCGCCCACGCTAAGGTCTCCGAGAAGGCGTGGAACAGGCTCAGCCCGAGGAAGAGGGCGAGGGAGAAGTCGAAGTGCGTTTCTCCCGGCACGACCCCGAAACGCTGCCCGTAAATCAGGCCAAAAACCACGAAGTATAGCGCCAGCATCGAGAGCGGCGTCAGCAGCGCCCAGATCGGCCCGAGGCGGCTCCCCCGATGGCGCACCTCGATGTTGCGGCGCGTGAACTGCCCGACCAGCCCGCGGCGCGCCCACACCCCGGCGACCATCCGCGCGGGTTCAAGGATCAGTGCCTGCACTAGGTTTCCGCACATAATCGCGGTCAACGGGGATGCCCGGGCACCGCGCGGAGGCAACCCTCAACCTCCTCCGGGGCGACGAAGGACAGCGCGCAGGCTTCGTCGTTGATCCCGTGACTGATCACCCAACGCCCGCCACTAAAGGCCGCGCCGCAGGGGTAGATTACCTCGTCCACCGCGGGATTCAGCCGTGGATGTACCCGTCGCGCCCGCCGCTCTCGCGCGAGCTCAAGCGGCATCGCGGGCCCCGCGACGGGTGCGAAGTCGGGGCCGGAGCGGAAGCAGTAGACGCCCACGCGGTAACAATAGCCCGCCGGGCCGTCGTGGACCGAATGGCCGAATGACCAGAAGCACCCCGCGTGCCACACCGGAGGTGCCCCGCCCCGCAGGCCTCCGTGCGCCGCGGGGTATCTGGGCGGTTCCCAATCGGTGGTCGCGGCGTCGTCGCAGATTACTGGGCCTTCGCCCCCGAGGGCTAGACGGAGCACGCGGTGCGGGGTGATGGAGTAAACGGCGTGCACCTGCCCTTCAGCGGTCGCGAACGCGGTCCAGTTCTTTTCCTGCGGCCGCCGGGGCCCGGCCAACTGGAGTTCCCGGGCGCGGCCGGCGGGGAGCAGGGTGCGCGGATCTACCTCCTGTAGAAATTGGTGGTTGTGCGGCTCGTGCCAACCCGAGTTCCAATAAACGAAGATGCGCCCTCCCCAGCGGTGCAGGCGCGGGTCGGCCAGCCAGGTGCGCGCCACTGGCGGGAGCGAGGGATCATGTGGAAACACCACGGCGTCCGAGAACGGCACTGGGGAGCCGGGGATGATTCGAAATCCCGCGTCGAGCCGGCAGCAGGCAAGACGCCGCTGGCCGTCCCCGAGCACCACGCGGTAGGCGAGCATCCAGCCGGGTCCATCCGCGAGCAGGGCCGGGTTGAAGGTGCGGACTGGGCCGGGCCGGTCGCGCCACGCGGCGGGAATCAATTCGCGCGCGGGCAGTTCCCGGCACTCGTGCGCTGACGCCTCCGTCATCGCGCGAAGAACTCCCGCGCTGCGGCGCACACGTGATCGATCTGCTCCTCCGTGTGGTGCGGGCCGATGGGGAGGCTCAGCACCTCGGCGGCCAACTGCTCGGCGATCGGGAAGTCGCCGGGGCGCCAGCCCGCGGACGCGAATGCCGTCGTAAGGTGCGGTGGCACCGGATAATGGATCTGAGTGCCGATCCCCGCCGCCGTTAGGTGGCGCTGCAACGCGTCGCGCCGCGCGGTGCGCACGACGAACAGGTGCCAGACCGGCTCCGCCCCGGGCGGGGTCCAAGGCAGGGTCAGGTCCGGGATTCCCGCCAAGCGCTCGAGGTAGCGGGCCGCGAGGCGGACGCGCCGGGCGTTCCACTCGCTAAGGTGGGGCAGTTTCACCCGCAGGAACGCCGCCTGCAGCTCGCTCAGCCGGGAATTTATGCCCCGAAACTCGTGCTGGTAGCGCACCTTCGAGCCGTAGTTGCGCAGGTGGCGGAGCCGCTCGGCGAGCACTTCATCGTCGGTCGTGACCGCGCCCGCGTCGGCCAGCGCGCCGAGGTTCTTACTGGGATAGAAGCTGAAGGCGGCGGCGTGGCCAAGCGCACCAACGGCCTTGCCGCCAAGGCGGGCGCCGTGCCCTTGGGCCGCGTCCTCGAGGACCAGAAGCCCGCGCGGGGCGGCCAGCGCGTGCAGCGCCGCCGTGTCTGCGGGCAGGCCGTAAAGGTGGATGGGCAAAATCGCGCGCGTGCGGGGCGTGAGGAGGGCGGCGACGCGCGCGGGGTCAAGGTTGTACGTGCGGGGGTCGGGTTCGCAGGGCACCGGCCGGGCTCCGACCTGGGACACGGCCAGCCAGGTGGCGATGTAGCCGTTTGCCGGCACGATCACCTCGTCCCCGTGACCGATCCCGCGGGCGAGTAGGACCAACTGGAGCGCCTCGAGCCCGTTGGCGACGCCGACGCCGTGGCGCGTCCCAACATAGGCCGCGAATTCCGCCTCGAAGGCATCCAGCTCGCGCCCGAGAAGGAACCAGCCGGAGTCGAGCACCCGCCGATAGGCGGCGTCCAGGCCAGCCCGGAGCTCCGCCGTGGGCGGTTTAAGGTCCAAGAGCGGCACTTGCATCGCCGCAGAATGGAGGATTTTCCGCGCTGGTGGCGAGGAAACCTCGGCGGACGCGCCCCCGGGAGAAACCTGTTGCAAAGCCCCCTGAAATCCCGCGCTTTGGCCGCGATTCCTTCCGTGTCGATTTTCCCTCGCGTCCCGCCTTCCCGCTGGGCTTGCGCCGCGTTGCTGGCGTGGGTTGGCGTGGGCGTCGCCGCGGCCCGGGGGGCTGCGGGACCGGACGTTGCCGGGACCCTGCCCGAGCACCACCTGCCGGCGTTGCGGGAGCTGCTGGAGGCCGCGGGCCGCCGTTCCCCGCAGCTGCTGGCCCAGGATCTCGAGCGCATCGTAGCCGCCATCCGAATCCAAGGCACTGACGCGCAGCGGCTTCCGAACGTCGGGGGCGGGCTCAGTTACGCGATCAACCAGACCGCGATCTCGTCGAACACGAGTTCCCAGACCCGCGACAGCGGCGGTTTCTACAACCTGGGCGTCACGCAGCCGCTCTACCATTGGGGCGCGCTGCAGAACCAGAGCGCTTCGGCCCGGATCAACGCGCTGATCGCGCAGAAGTCCTTCACTCAAGCCGCCCGCGACCTGCGGGTGGTGATCCGTCGGGCCTTCCTAGGCCTGGTCGCGGAGAAGGCGCGGGTCACGGCGGCGGCGGAGGCGGTGCGCTTGGTCACCGCCGAAGTGGCGGTGCTGGAGGAGAAGAAGTCCCGTGGTGTGGCCTCGGCCGCGGCCGTCGAAGGGGAAAAGCTCCGATCGCGCGAAGTCCGCCTCGACCACGACCGGCTGGTGGCCGAGTTCGAGGCCAACCGTGGCCGCCTCGCGCGGCTGGCGGGCGCGCCTGAGCTGCCCGAGTCCGCTATCCCGGCCGACCTGCCCGTGACGCTGCCCTCAGCGGAGCTCGCGGCCGCCGTCGCTGCGGCCGCCCTGCGGGACGGGGCCCGCAGCACGCTCGAGTACGAAATCCACGACCTGCGGCTAAAGGAAGCGCTGCTGCGGTACGAGATCGAGAAGGTCCGCCTGCGCCCCAAGTTCTACCTCAGCGCCACCGCCAGCCTCGAGAATTCCACCAACGTCAACGATAACACCGTCAACCAGCAGGGCGTGCGGCGGCGCACGGTCGGCGTCTTCGCGCAGTGGTCAATCTTCGACGGCTTCGCCACCCGCGCCGCGATCCGCGAGTCGGTTGCGGGCCGCCGCGCGCAGGAGCGCCGGGCCGAGGCGGAGATCGAGGCGCTGCTGCAGAATATCCAGCTGCTCGAGCGCGGGCTCCGGCTCGATGCCGAACAGGTTTCGCTGGCTGAGATTCGGCTCGGCATCGCCACCGAGGGCAGCCGCGTCATCACCCGCGAGTTCGAGCTCGGCAACGCCACCCGCGGCGACCTCGAGCGTTCCCGGGTCGGCATCCTCCAGGCCGGGATCCGCCTCCAGGAGTCTCGCGCGCTGCTTTTCTCCCGCTGGGCCGAATTAGTTGCCCTCGCCGGCGCCGAGCCCAACAGTTGACGGAGTCTCTTCTCGCCGATGTTCACGTCTTCCCGTAGCGGCCGCCGCCTCCTGCTCCCGGCGCTCGCCGTCGCCCTCGCCGCCGGGGTCGCCTTCGCCTTTTTCCAGGGCACCCGCGCCACCGCGCGCGTCAAGGCCGCCAACCGTGACACCGCGATCGACGCCGTCACTGGGAGCGTGGTGGTCGACGCCGAGGGCGGATTCAAGGAGCTGCGCAGCGAGGCCGCGGGCAAGGTCGTGACCGCCATCCTCCGGCCCGGGACCCATTTCCGGAAGGGCGAGGTCCTAGTACAGCTGGACACCACCGAGCTCGATCGGCAGATCAGCGAGACGCGGCGCAAGCACGGGACGGACAAGGCCCGCGCCCGCCTGCTCCTTGAGAACAACCCGGAGCGCAAGGTCGCGGAGGAACGCCTCGCCACCGCCCGCCGGCTGTTTGAGCTCGGCAACGCGCCCGAGGAGGAGGTCAAGGGGCTCCAGCGGGCGCTGGACGAGATCGACCGCCGCCTGAGGCTGACCGAATTCGACGACCGCAAGGGGGACGACGACTTCAAAGTGGCGATGGAGGCGCTTGAGCTGCAGCGGGAGCGGATGCGGGTCACGGCGCCGTTCGACGGGACAATCCACAACACCGGGGCGCTCACGTGGGAGGGCGCGCTGATCAACGCCGGGCAACCGGTCGCGCTTGTGTTCTCCCGCAAGCGGATCGTGATCGCGAAGATCAGCGAGGAGAGCTTCGGCCGGGTGAAGCTGGGGCAGGGCGCCCGAATCCGGCTCCTGACCTACGGCACGCAGAACTTCGACGCCACGGTCTCGGAGCTGCTGCCCGCGGCCGACGACGCGCAACGTTTCACCGTTCACCTCGACGTGAAGGCGGACCCCGAGCTGCTGCGCCCGCTGAGCACCGGGGAGGTGACCATCACCGTGGATTCGGTGCCGGACCAGATAATGGTCCTGCGGCGCTCCCTTTTCGACGGCAACAAGGTTCTGGTGGTGCGCGACGGCCGGGTGGAGCGCCGCACGCTCGAGGTGGGCTACGTCTCGCTCAACAACGCCCAGGTGAAGCGCGGCCTCGCCGTGGGCGAGCTGGTGATCGTCGACCAGTTGGAGGATTTCCGTGAGGGCCAGCGGGTCAAAGTCGAGGTCGCCTTTTGAGCGGCGCCGCGCCGCCTGCCCGCCGTGACGTCCCCAAACCTGCGCATCGCCTACCGCTTCCTCACCGCGAAGAAGCGGGCGATGGTGATGAGCCTGTCCTGCACCGTCCTCGGGGTGGGTCTGTTCATCGTCACGCAGGCGACGACTAGCGGCTTCGAGCGCTTCTTCACCAAGACGATCCTCGGGATCAACGGGGCGATCCGCATCGAGGACAAGATCCAGGACACGATGCGCAGCATGGCGGCGGCGGGCGGGGGCGACTCGCACTTCGCGCGGCGCGACGGCGTGAAGTACATCGAGGGCATTGAGGAGCCGCAGGCGCTGATGGCGGCGGTGCGGGAATTCGCCAACGTGCGCGGTGTCTCCGCGGTGGTGCGGGGTAACGTGCAGCTCCAGAGCGCGTTCAAGGCGGAGGACGCCCAAGTTTTCGGGATCCGCCTCGAAGACCACTTGCGCGTCTCCGACCTCGCCGAGCAGGTGACGAACGGCAGCCTCGAGGATTTCCGCAACTCGCCCTCGGGCGCGCTGGTGGGCCGCGTGCTCGCCGACCGGCTCCAGCTGGCGGTGGGCGACTCGCTGCTCATCTCCGCCCGCGGCGCCTCGCGGCGGGTGCAGGTCGCGGCGATCTACGAGACGGGTTACCGCGAGGTGGACAAGACCAACGTCTACCTGCACCAGCCCGAGGCCCGCTCGCTTCTGAAGCGTCCCAGCGGGGCGACGTTCCTCCAAATCAGCCTCCATGACCCGACGCGGGCGCCGCAGGACGCCGCGCGGCTCGAACAGGTCCTCCGCCACAGTGTGAAGGCCTGGCAGGAGCGGGAAAAGACTTGGCTTGCCGTCTTCCGCGCTCTGCGGATCTCGACGATGATCACTGTTTCCGTGTTCACGCTCATCGCCAGCCTCGCGATGTTCAACACGCTCGCCATGATCGTCCTCGAGAAGACCAAGGACATCGCGATCCTCCGCTCGATGGGCTACGAGCGCCGCGACGTCACCCGAATCTTCCTCGCGCAGGCCGGGATCGTGCTTGCCGTGGGCGCCGTCGCCGGCGCGCTGCTGGGCGCGGCGGTGACTTGGCTCGTCTCCCAGGTCCCGCTGCCCATCAACGGCATCTTCAAGACCGACCGCTTTATCGTGACTTGGGACGCGGCCCACTACGCGGGCGCCGTTCTTACCGCGGTGGTGATGGTGATGGTCGCCAGCCTCATCCCGGCCCGCCGTGCCGCGCGGCTCGAGCCGGGCGACATCGTCCGCGGTACCGCCCAGTGAGCCCGCCCCCGCCAGCCCCCGACGTCGCACCCGCCTGGGCCCTTCGCTCTCGCGGCCTCCACCGGCACCTCGGGCAGGACGAGGGACGTGTCCACGTGCTCAAGGGCGTCTCGTTCGAGGCGGAGCGCGGGCAGGTCTACGCGATCGTCGGCCCGTCCGGTTGCGGCAAGAGCACGCTGCTTTACCTCCTCGGGCTGCTCGACCGGCCAGACGACGGCGAAATCGAGATCAACGGCCGCCGGATGTCGAACCACGACGACGCTGCCCGCACGGCCGCGCGCGGCGAGCACATTGGCTTCGTTTTCCAGTTCCACTTTCTGATGCTGGAGTTCTCCGCGCTGGAAAACGTGATGATGCCCATGCGCAAGTTGGGCCGACTCCCGCCCGCGGCGATGCGCGAGCGGGCGCATGCGCTGCTCGATTCGGTCGGCCTCGGAGCCAAGACGCACCGGCTCGGCACGCAGCTCTCCGGCGGGGAACAGCAGCGCGTGGCCATCGCCCGGGCGCTCGCGAACCAACCCGCCATTTTACTCGCGGACGAACCCACCGGGAACCTCGACGTCCGCAACTCCAACCTGGTCTTCGACCTGCTCACCCGCCTTGCCAAAGACAACGGGCAGGCGGTTGTCCTGGTCACACACAACCCTGAGATCGCGCAGCGCTGTGACGTCACGCGCCCGATGCGCGACGGGCTCTTCGTCTAGGCGCCGCCCTCGCGCGCGGCGCGCCGCCGCAGCAGCGCCCACAGGATCGGCTTGGGCAGCACGCGGAACAGCCACGCGGCGAAGGCCACCCCGCGTCCCGGGTGCACGCTCGGCCGCCCCGCGGCGAGCGCCGCGAGGCCGGCCGCGACCACGGCCTCCGGGGGCATCCGTAGGGGACCGGTGGCGCGCCGATCCGTGTCCGGGCCGCCGGGTCGCCGCGCCGCCCCGCTGAAGCCGGTCGGCGTGGGGCCCGGGCAGAGGCAGGTGACGGTCACGCCCCGCGGCGCCAGCTCGACCGCGAGCGCCTCGGAGAAGCTGCTGACGTAGGCCTTGGAGGCGGCGTAGACCGCCAGCTCCGGCACCGGCAGACTCGCGCCGAGAGAGGACACTTGCAGGATTCCGGCGGGCCGGGACAGGCGCGGGAGCAGCGCGTGGGTGAGCAGCGTGAGCGCGGTGACATTCAGCTCGAGCACCGCGCGGGAGCGGGCGGCGGGCGCCTCGTCAAACCGGCCGTAATCGCCGAGGCCGGCGTTGTTCACCAGCAGGTTCGGCCGGAAGGCGGTGGCGTCGAGGGCAGTGGTCAGGGCGTCGCGGCCGCCGTCCGTCGCGAGGTCCGCGACCAGGAGCCTCACCTCCAGGGTCCCGGCAGGCAGGGCGCGGCGGACCGCCTCGAGCTCCGGGCCGCGGCGGGCCACGAGGAACAGCGCGGCGGCGCGGGGCGCGAGCTGGCGGGCGAACTCCGCGCCAAGCCCGGAGGAGGCGCCCGTGATCACGGCATGGCAGCCGTCGAGGGGAAAAACGGTCTTCATCGGGCGAGGGTGGCGGCCACCGCGGTGAAGACCGCGGGGACCTCGAGGTGGCGGACGCAGTAGCTGCGGTAAGAGTCACCCGGGACGCAGGGACCGGGGGCCGCGGAGCCGAGGCAGGCGCAGGGCAGGGGAGCCTGCAGCACTGTGTGGCCCGGGCCGGGCGGGCGCCAGATCGTCGCGTTCTGCCCGCCGAAGAGGGCAACCACGGGCGTCCCGGCGGCGGCCGCCACGTGCATCGGGCCGCTATCGTGGCCGAGGAAGACGTCGCATTGCGCGGCGAGGGCGGCGAGCGCGCCGGGCGTGGTCAGCGGACGGAGCGTCACGAGGTGGGTGCGCGCCGCGCGGCGAAGGGCGTCGACCAGCGGTTCCTCCCCGGGACCGGCGGTGAGGAACACCTGGGCGCCCAGTTCGTCCTGCAGGCGGTCGCAGACCGCGGCGAAGCGTTCGGCCGGCCAGAGGCGGAAGGCGCTGCGGGAGCCCGGGTGTACGAGCACGCGGCGGGTCCGGCGCGGATCGGCGGTGCGGGGGCCGCCGGTGAGGCGGGCGGCCGCGGCGAGGTCGGAGGCGAGGGGGACCAGCCGCGGCGTGCGTTCCACCAGCGGCACCCCGAGCGCGGCGGGCAGGGCGAGGTAGGTCTCGATGATGGGGTGGGAATCGTAGAACGAGTTCGTGACCTTCGCCGCGTGGGTGTAGAGCCGCGGCCAGCGGTGCGGGATCAGTTCGCGGTCAAAGGTGGCGCGAACCGGTGCGCCGGTGAGGCGGGTGACTAGCGCGGTGCGCTCCGTGTTGTCGAAGTCCAGCGCGTGCGTGGCGCCCAGCGCGCGAAGCCGGCGCGCGAAGCCGGGCCATTCCCCGAGGCGCCGCGGGAAGGCAAGGACCCCGGCCAGCTCCGGCTGGAGCGGGGCGAGGCCGGCGTAGGCGGCCTCGGTGACGAGGTGGATGCGGGCGTCCGGCCGGTGGTGGCGCAGGTTGCGGGCGACGGCGCCGAGCAGGACCACGTCGCCGAGGTAGCGGCGGCGGAGCAGGAGGAAGGTGGGGGCGGGCGGCATCCGGGACAGCGGGCCCCCGCAGTCCAGCGGGCCGGCCGGGGCGGGCAAGCGCGATGCGTGCGGCGGGTGGACACAAAAAAGGCGGCGCCTTGCGGCGCCGCCTTGGGATCACGACCGAGAGGTCGGATCAGAACTTGAGCGTGTTCCGGAAAATCCAGTTCCGGGCCGGAGACATCGCGAAGGAGCCCTCAGAGTACTTCTCGTCGGTCACGTTGTAGAGACCGAAGTTGGTGTGGATCCGGTAACCCAGAATGTTCCAAGGGTACGCGACCGTGAGGTCATACACCACGTAGTCGCCGGCCTGGTAACCGCCCGCGAGGGGGTTCCAGTCGACGGAGCGGGAGACGACCGTCTCGGACGAGTAACGCATGCCGAGGCCGACGTTGAGGCCGCGGCCGACCCCGCCGATGCCGTCGGTGAACGTGTACTTGCCGAACACGTTCAGGCGGTACTCGGGAACGTTCTCGATGCGCGCGTCGTAGTAGATGTCGGACGCGACCTTGCCGGCGGGCGCGAGGGCGTTGTACGCCGCCGTGCCGGGGGCGGCGCGGGTCTTGTCGTACACCGTCTTGGCGGTCCAAAGCCAGGAGCCGTTGACCACGGCTTGGAAGTTGCGGCGGGGGGTCCAGATCAGCTCGGCCTCGCCACCCTCGATGCGGTTGAGGAGGTCGGTCGTGCGCCAGCGGAGCAGGCGCTGGCTGCGGTACGGGGAGCCGACCGCGAAGAGGTCGGTGCTGAAGTTCAGCGGCTCCTCGAGGTTCGACTGCCTCGCGCCGTCGTCGAGCATCTGGTTCTCACGCTCGCCGCGGAAGAACGACAGCGTGCCGACGAGCTGGCCGTTGAGCTGGGACAGCTTGGCGCCGATTTCCCAGTTCATGCCCTGCTCGTTCTTGAGCAGCTCGAACACGCCGCGGCCGGTGAGGATGTCGCGGAACTGCTGCAGCGAAGTGACCGTCTGACCGAGGTAGCGGAACGACTGGCCGGGGGTGCCGCCGAAGCCGGTGCGGCGGGCTTCCTCGAACCAGAGGGCCTCGTCACCCGCGAAGATGCCAGAGATGCGGCCGTTGTTGAACTTGAACGTCTTCGAGTTCGAGGCGTAGATGCTCAGCTCCTTGGTGACCGCGAACGAGAGGCCGCCCATCCAGGAATTGCCCTTTGTGTCGGTGTACAGGCCGCGCTGGTAGCTGATCGAGTGGCCCCAGACGTTCTCAGGATAGAGGGTCGGGTTCAGGTGCATATTCGGGAAGTAGATGAACCACGGATAGTTGTTCGGCTGGTACTGGCCGCGCTGCCAATTGCGTTCCTCGCGGTAACCCGCGAGCAGGGTCAGACGGTCCTTGAACGCGGTCGCCTGCCAGTTGAGGTAGAGGGACTCGGTCTTGGACTTGTAGCCGTCGAGGGCGTTGCGGTCGTCCTGGTGGTAGACGTTGACGTCCGGGTAGATCTCGAAGCCCGGGTCGAAGTTCGAGTAGATCTGACGGACGGGCTTAATGGCACCAGTGCGGTCGCGGATGACTTGGTTGACCGGGACGCCGCCGTGGTTGTACAGGGCGACGTTGGTACCGCGGTAGTCCGGGTTAGACTCGGTGTTGCGGGCGCCCGGAAGGAAGGCCCACTGCACGTCGCCGAAGGCCTGGCCGCCGAGGAACTGCTGGTAGGGGTTGATGCGCTGGAAGCCGCCGAGCAGTCTGTTCTTCACGCCGAAGAGGTCGAACTTGGCGACCGCGTCGAAGTTGTGCGTCTGGCCGTAGCGGTAGTAACCGGAGAGGTTGCCCGTGGCCGCGTTCCAGTTGATGCCGTTGGCGTAGGGCGTGGTCAGGGCGCCGCCTTGGCCGACGGAGTAATTCTCGGACTTCTCGTTGAGGAAGTTGTAGCGAACGTCGAGCCAGCTGAAGGGCGTGAGGTCCACCGTGACCGAGAGGTTGTCGATCGTGTTGCGGAAGTGCGCGCCACGGCTGGTGTAGTTGAATGCCTCGTCCTTCACCCACTGGCCGGCGGCGTTGGTGACGTAGGCGCCGCGCTCGACGCGAGTGTAGGCTGGCAGCGACCAGTTGTTGGTGGCGATACGCTTGTTATTGATGTAGGTCGCGTAGGCCAGAGTCGGGGTACGGGTGTTCTGGATCACGTTCGCGGTCAGGCCGTTGCCGGCGTTGGCGGCGATCGTGTTGGCGAGGGTGGCGGTGGAGGAGTTGTACCGGCCGGTGGTGGCGGCTTCCTTCCAGCCCGCGAAGTCACTCCAAATCCAGTCATAGTCGTGCCAGCTGAACTTCTCGCGCAGGAACTCGGCCTCGGCGGTGATCTTCACCCTGCCGCTGTCGAACGGGATGAGCGAGAGCGACGGGGTGACGGTGTTGGCGCGCCGGTACTCGAACCGGCGCTCGCCCTGAGTGTCCTCCCAGCCGCCGATGATGCGGAGAGCGGCCTTCTTCCCGAGGGTTTGGTTCTGGTCGATCATCACCCGGTGGCCCGAGTTGCTGTTCACGTAGTAGTCGACGTCGGTCTTATTGCCCGAGAAGTCCGGCTGCTTGGTGATGTAGTTGATGACGCCGCCGGGGTAGCCCTGGCCGAAAAAGACGGCGGCGGGGCCCTTGACGACCTCGACGCGGTCGATGGTCTCGAGGTTGTAGGAGGTGTACCGGAAGACGCCGTTGCGCATCAGGCTGTTCACCACGAAGCCGCGCATCGTGAAGGTGCCCTGCGGGGTGGCGGAGTTGGCCGGCACGCGCATCGCGAAGCGGGTGTCACCCGAGGCGGAGGCGGAGTAGCGGAACAGGTCGGTCAGGGAGCGCGCGTTGGTGTCGTCTAGGAACTCCCGGGAGATCACCTGCAGGTGCAGGGGGATATTCTGGATCTCCATATTGATCTTCGTGGCCGTGGCCGCGTTCGTCTTGAGGTAGCCGTAGTCGCGCTCGGACTTGACCTCGAAGGCGCTGAGGGCGGTCACGCCCTCGTCGGTCCGGAGACCGACGGCGGGCGCAGCCGCGGCGGCGGCCGGGCGGGCGGCGGCGGCCGCGGGCGCGGCGGCGGCAGCAGGGGCGGTGGTCCGGCCCTGGGCTTCAGCGAGCTGCTTGCGCAGCGCGGCGTTTTCTTCCTGGAGCCGGCGGAGGGCCGCGGCGTCGCCCGCCTGCCCGAAGGCGAGGGGAGCGGCGCTGAGGAGCGCCAGCGTCGTCGTCAGGCTGCGCCTGGCGAGTGGGCTTGGTTTGTTCATGGGTGGGATTTTGTGTGATGTTCTGGCAATCCGATCAGGGGATCAGAAAAGGATTCTTCAGTGCGGTGAGGGACGGAGGGTTGGGGTAACAGTGATGCCGATCCGGCCGAGCTCCGAGGATGCTCGATCTTCCAGATCAGATGGTCGACAACTTTTCTCACGAGGGTGGGAAGGTTGATGTCGATTGCCGCCGGGGAATGGTCGAGGTTGTGGTAGACGACCAGGTTGTAGTTCCCGATCATCGCCCTGTAATTGTCCCCTGGCCGCTGCCCTGCTGCCCGCAGAGCGCGGAAGAAGGCGCCGCAGAAATGATCCGCCGGCAGGTAGAGTCAGGTGTCCCGCGGGGTCGCCGCCAGCAGGGTGCCGACCAGGGTCTCGCTCTCCTCGTGCGCGGGCATCAGTTCTAGGTAACTCACCGCAGGGTTGGGCCGGCCCAGGATGGAATGCACCTTCAGACCCAGCTCCCGCGACCGCTGCCGGACGGCCACCACCCGCCGCGCCGCCGCGCTGAATTGCGGGTCCGCGCTGACCATCGCAACCGTCCGATGGCCCTGCTCTGCCAGATGGTCTGCCGCCAGCCAGCCTTTCCCCTCGTTCGCCGGCTCCACCCCCTGCAAAATAAGACCCTCCAGCTTCTCGCCGCTCCACCCGGCCGGCAGCCCCTCTGGGGAATTCGAGCAAAACACCCGCAGGTCGATGCGCTGGCGGGGGGCGTTGGCCTGCGCGTGCAGTAAATGGTCGTGGAACCAATTCAGGCTCAGGTTGTTGGGGGCGCGCGCCCACAAACCAGACGCCAATCCGCCTCAACTCCGCCGACCGGGGCTCGGGCCCGCGCCGACGGCTCAGTGGGGACGGCACATGGCTGTTCGCCCCCATCATCAAGCGGATCCGCGCCAAGCTGTCCGCCGCGAAAATCTGCGGCCGGTTGATCGCCCGCGAGACCGTCGCGGGCGAGACCCGCGCTCTCGCCGGGATCTCCGTGATCAGCATACTTCGGGGTCGGGGGTTTCCTGAAAGTTTCAGAGGGAGCAGGCTGAATTCGTACGTTTCCAGCGTCAAGAGCGATTCCGGAGGCGTTCGGCAGGAGGAGGGGCCCGTCGCGTGCCATGCCGCGAGGATCTCCCGTCGCGCGCGGATCGCTTTGGGCCACGCCGGCTGGTCCGTGCTCAGTTGGGAGCCGTGGCGCATCCCCAGTTCGGGGCGGGTCCAGAGTTCCCCGTGGTCCGTCTTCCCCCCGTCAGCAGCACAAGAGGTCCCGAACGAACCCGAAGTAATCGCCAGCTTCTGGCGTTACCCGGCCGCGCCCGTGGGTCACTGGGATCTGGCGGTGCTGGCTGTTGCATGGGCGGAGGAGGAACATCCGCGAGACCTGGATCACAGCTCCGGCCACGCCAGCAGCCGGGCGGCGTAGTCCGGCGCCTGCACGTGCTTGCTGACCGCGAAATGCGAGTGGCCCCAGGTCACCGGGAGCAATTGGCCAGTGGCCCGCTGGAACGCGCGGCCGAGGGCGGAAAACTTCTCCAAGGTTTCCGTCGTGGTGTCCCGATGGGTCTCAAAATGCACCGCCACGCCACGACCCTCCGCCTCCCGGGCCAGCCGGATGACGGCCTTGGTCGCCGGCGCGAGGGGGGTGTCGCGGTCGAGCAGTTGGATGTCGATGAAACGGACGCCAAGGTCCGCCCGCCCGCGCAGTCGTTGCAGCCCGTGGCGATCGTGGGGGCGTCGAACCCGCTCATCACCGCGAGGCCGAGGCGGTCGGCTTCGGCGCGCAACTCCGGGGTCGGCGTAGCCGCACAAGCCTTCGAACCCGGCGGCGCGCATCACCTGCAACCGCCTTCCGAGGCTCCAGGGGCGCCCGCGGGGGTGGCCGGCCAGCGGCCAGATGGCGGCGCAAACGACGACCCGGGGGGACGCGGCGGGCACGGCGGACAAGCCATGAAAACCGGGGTTGAGTTTCAGGGAGGCGCGAGCTTGTTTCCGCCACCGCCTAAGCTGGCCACGTGCGGTCCTGTACCTCCCTTTTCCCCTGCCGATGTCCCTGCCGTTCACTGCCGAGGCCCAGTGGATCTGGTCCGCCGAGGGTTCCCGCGCGGCCCCGGCACCCGAGTACGCCAGAACGTCGCATTACCAGGTGCGCCTCTCCCGCCGGACCCTAGAATCCGCGCGGCCCGGAGACTTGCCGGCCCGGATCCTCGTGTCCGCCGGCAGCCGCATCGCGCTGTCGCGCAACGGCGCGCTGGTGGGGCGAGGGCCGGCGAAAGGCGACTTCCATGCCGTGCGCACGCCGCGGGGGCTCGTGCGGGTGGCGTGGCGCGTCGAGGCCGGCCGCCTCCGGCTCGAGGGCGACGCCCCCGCCGTGACGCCGGTCCGGGTCCGCCTGCCGGGTGGCGAACACGCGGCGTTCGCGGGTGGGCCCTTCGCGCTGGAGGGCGCCGTGCCGTGAACGCCGGCCTGGTTCTGTCGGAGGCAGCGGATCGCGTGGAGGCGCGCCTCGACGGCCGCCCGCTCTGGACCTACGTGTTCGCCCCGGCCACGCCCCCGGAGGAGGCGCCGCGGCCCTACTTCCATCCGCTCTATTCCGCGGACGGCGACCTCCTGACCAACTTCCGGCCCAACGACCACCCTTGGCACCACGGGCTCAGCCTCACGCTCACCGCAGTGGACGACATTAATTTCTGGGGCGGACCCTCCTTTCGGGTGGGGGAGGGCTACCGCTGGCGCGGGGACCAGGGACGGCAGGTCCACGCCGGTTGGGTGGCGCGCGGACCGGCGCGGCTGGAGGAGGCCGTCGAATGGCGGTCGCCCGCGGGCGAGGTCCTCCTGCGGGAGGAGCGCGTGCTAGTGCCGGGCGTCCTGCCGGAGGGCTGGGTGCTGGACTGGACCAGCCGCCTGTGGAACGCGGCGGGGCGCCCGCTCGTCCTCTCGAATTATCACGCGGGCGGAGGCCTGGTCGGCTCCCACTACTCTGGGCTGCAGTTTCGCGGTGCGCGTGAGCTTCTGGATGAGCACGGGGACGCCGCCCTCGGAGTCAGCGGTCCCGGCGGGCGCCGGGGGGAGGCGGAGGTGCACGGGGTGCCGGCGCCGTGGATCGAGTGGTCGTGCCAACACGATGGCTCGCTGCGGCGGACGAAGGTCCGGTTCGAGAGCCGCACTGGGCCGATCCCGTGGTTTGTGCGGGCGAAAAACCCGCTCGCCGCCTTCGCGTTTCACGCCGACGCTCCCGTGACCTTGCCTGCCGGCCGCGACCTGCTGCTCGACCACCGGCTCGAATTCCTCCGCGTATGAGTCTGCCCCGCCGCTCCTTCCTCCGCCACGCCGCCCTCGGCGCGGCCGGTCTCGGCCTCGCCCGCGGCGCCGACGTGGCCCTCCCGGAGTTCGCCGCGGCGCGGCCCGAGCCGTTCTGGGAAGCGGTGCGCGCGCTCTACCCGCTGGAGGTGGGCTTCAGTTACTTCAACACCGGCGGCCTCGGCTCGACCCCGACGCCCGTCCTGGAGCGGGTCGCGGAGGTTACCCGCCGCCTGCAGGTCAAGGCCGAGCACGGTCACGCGGAGTTCACGGGCGCGCGGGCCGACGCGGCTCGCTTCCTCGGCGCCGACCCAGCCGAGGTCGCCTTCGTCCGCAACGCTACCGAGGCCAACGCCACCGTTGCGGCTGGCCTGCCTCTGCGTGCGGGCGACGAGGTCATCTTTGAGACCCACGCCCATCCCGGCGGCTCGTTTCCCTGGCTACAGGCGGCGCGCGTGCGCGGCGTCGTCGTGCGCACGTTTGACCCCGACCCCCGTTCCGCCGCGGCGAACCTCGACCGCATCACGGCGCTCTGCGGCCCGCGAACGCGCGTCATCCAGCTGTCGCACATCACCGCGCCCACCGGGATCACGTTGCCGGCGCGCGCGGTCGCGGACCTCTGCCGGACCCGCGGGATTTGGTTCCACCTTGATGCGGCGCAGTCGGCGGGGATGGTGCCGGTCGACTTCGCCGCCCTCGGCTGCGACTCCCTCGCGGTCTGCGGGCACAAGTGGATTGGTGGCCCGCTCGAGACCGGCGTCCTCTGCGTGCGCCGCGCGCGGCAGGAGCAGCTGGCGCCGCCGCTGGTGGGCGCCTACTCCGGGGGACTCGACGCGAACGGCCGCTTCGCGCTGAGCGCGGGGGCGGTGCGTTACGAGTATGGCACCCGGAATGTCGCCACCGCGCTCGGATTGGCCGAGGCGATGCGGCTGCAGGAGCGGATCGGCCGGGAGCGCATCGCGGCGCGAGCACGCCAGCTGGCCGCCCAGGCGCGGGCGGGGCTTGCGGCCCTGCCGGGAGTCGAGATTCTTTCCCCGGAACCGGGCGAGCTCTCCGCGGCGCTAGTGGCGTTTCGCACGCCCCGGATCCCGCACGACCGCCTCTTCGGCCTGCTCCTGCGCGAGAGGGGCATCCGCACGCGGCCTGTCACCGAGGACAACCTGAACGCGCTGCGTGTCTCGACCCACCTCTGCAATTCCCCCGCGCAGGTGGACGCGCTGGTCGCCGCGGTTGGCGAGTTCCTGCGCCGGGAGGCCTGAAGCCGATGCCCGCCTCAGTCCACCTCGACCACCATCTCGATCTCGACCACCGCGCCGGCGGGGAGGGAGGCCACCCCGAGGGCTGCGCGGGCGTGCTTGCCGCGTTCGCCGAACACGGCGACGAGGAGGTCAGAGCAGCCGTTCATCACCTGGGGCTGCGCGGTGAAGGTTTCCACGGCGTTGACGAATCCGCCGACGCGGACGACGCGCTTCACACGGGCGAGCTCACCGATCTCCTGCTTGAGCGTGGCCAGCAGCGCGAGGGCGGTGGCCTGCGCGGCGGCGTTGGCCTGCTCGGGCGTGGCGCTCTGGCCCACCTTGCCGGTGATCACCTTTCCAGCGGCGTCGCGCGGGATGTGGCCCGCGAGGAAGACAAGGTTGCCCGAGCGGACCGCGGGCACGTAGTTTGCGATCGGGGCGCTCACTGGGGGGAGCTTCAGGCCGCGCGCGGCGAGGCGGACCTCGGGGGTTTCGGCGCCGGCGGGCACGGTGGCGGCGAGGGCGAGCGTGAACAGCAGGCAGGGGAGGGAGCGCATACCCGCAACTTGGTGCGATGACCTGGAACGCACGATCCTTTTTTGCCGGCGCCCTCGTGTTCGCGGCCGTCCTCGCTGGGCGGGCCGCGGAGGCGCCCCGGCACGACCTGCACCTGCTCGTCAGCCTGAGCGGTCCCGGCTCCGGCGTCATCGGCCGCGCGGGGCCGGCCCGCAGCGGCCTCTACCGCTCGGCGGACCGGGCCACCTTCGAGCACGCCGGCCCGCACCACATCCGAAGGTTCCACCTGACCCACGACCCGCGCTACGCCCAAGTCGCGCACGTCGCCGTGCTGGACGGCCTGCTCCGCTCTTCCGACCGGGGTCGGCTCAAGCTCACCCACGGGCGGCTGAGCCGGGTTTTCGGCTTCAACACGCTCACGATCACCGATGCGGTCCGCCCCTGAAACCGCGCGGCGGGCTGCGCTTGCGCTCGCTCTGGTCGCCGCCGCGTGGGCGGCGGAGCCGGGGGCCGCGCTATCCCCGGCCGCCGCCGCTCACGCCTTTCTGGAACGCCTCGCCGACGAGATCGGGCCGCGCCTCACCGGCAGTGCGGGCAACGCGGCGGCGCTCGACCGCCTCGAGGCGGAGTTGCGCGCGCTGGGCCTCGCGCCCGAGCGCCAGCCCTTCAACGCCCCTGGTTGGATCCGCGGGGACGACCAGGTCGAGGTACTCGCCCCCTTTGTGCGCCGGCTGCGCGTTGCGGCGCTGGGTTTCTCTCAGGCGCACCCGGCGCTCACGGGGGAACTTGTGGACATCGGCCTTGGCCGGCCCGGTGATTACCCGGCGGGTGAGCTCCGCGGGCGCGTCGGCCTGCTGGCTTCCGGTTCGCCGCTGCCGGCTGCGGATTACGTCGGGGCGGCGGCCGCGCGCGGGCTGGCGGCGATCCTGTTCATCAACCGCGAGGGTGGGGGCCAACTGCTCGCGCGTACCGGCTCGCCCGCGGGCCGGCCCCTGCCACTGCCGGTCTACTCGATCACGCAGGAGGAGGGCCGTTGGCTCGGGCGCCTCGTGGCGCGCGGGATCCCGGTGCGCCTGCGCGTCGAGACTCGCTCCCGCTGCGTCCCGGTCGCGACTGCCAACCTCCGCGTCGTGCTCCCCGGCCGCGCCTCCTCGCGGGTGATCGTCGGGGCGCATCTGGACAGCTGGGACCTCGGGCAGGGGGCTCTCGACAACGGCATCGGCGTCGCGCAGCTCTTTGCCCTTGCCCGCGCGCTGGCCGGCGCGCCCCGCCATCACGCGGTGGAACTCATCTGGTTCAACGGGGAGGAGCAGGGCCTACAGGGTTCCCGCCACGCCGCCGCCCTTCTCGGCGCCACGCCGGTCGTCGCGATGCTCAATCTCGATATGATCGGCTTGCCCGTCGCGGTGAACGCGCTCGGCGACGACGCGCTGGTGCCGTTCCTCGAGCGCTGGAATGCCGCTCGCCCCGCCGGGCTGCGGCTGCCCAGCGGCGTCGAGAACACCAACTGGCTGGGCAGCGACCACACGCCCTACCAGCTGGTCGGCGTCCGGGCCCTGACCCTCAACGCGCCCCTCCCGCGCGAGGCCGTGCGGCATTATCACGACCTGGCCGACACCATCGACAAGGTGACCCCGCAACTGCTCGAGGAGTCGGTGGCGGTGATCCTCGACCTCGTGCGCGCGCTGGCGGAAGCGCCCGGCCTCGACCCGGCGCGACGCGCGGCGGCGGAGACGGACGCGCTGTTCACGCGCTTCGGTCTCGACGCCCGCCTCCGCGCCTTCGGGCTGCGCTTGCCGGCCGCGGGTGGCGGCTGAAGCGGGCGCTTTGACTCCGCCGCGATTCCCGCCAACCTCCTTTCACCCGTTCGTACGATGCGCCTCCCGCTATTCCTTGCTGCCCTCCTTCTGCCGATGACCTCCCCGCTCGCCGCCGCTGCCCCGCAACTCGCCTCGCTGGTCGTCGGGGGCGGTTGCTTCTGGTGCACCGAGGCCGCCTATGAACTGCTGCCCGGGGTGAAGACCGTCGTCAGCGGCTACGCCGGCGGCCACGTGCCCAATCCCAACTACGAGCAGATCTCGACCAAAAAGACCGGCCACGCCGAGGTCATCCGCATCGACTACGATCCGGCCGTGGTCTCGCTCGAGCGGCTGTTGGACTATTTCTGGCAGGTGCACAACCCCACGCAGGTCGGCGGCCAAGGGAACGACATCGGTCCCCAGTACCGTTCGGTCATACTCTACGCCGGTGCCGCGCAGAGGGAGGCGGCGGAGAAGTCCCGCGCTCGCGCCGCCGCGACGTTCCGCGACCAGATCACGACCGAGATCGCGCCGCTGGAGCGGTTCTGGGAGGCTGAGGCCTATCATCAGGATTATTTCCGCCGGAACCCCAACGCGGGTTACTGCGCCTACGTGATCGCCCCGAAGGTGAAAAAGCTCCGCGAACAGCTCACCAAGGAGAAGCAGCCCTGAACGGGACCGCCGCCGCCCCGCGGGTCACGGTGCTCCTGCCCGCCCGGGACGCGGCCGCCACCCTCGGCCGGGCGGTCGCGAGTATTCTGAACCAGAAGTTCCCCGATTGGGAACTGTTGGTCGTCGACGACGGGTCGGTCGATGCGACGGCGGGGCTCCTCGCGCCGCTGGCCCGGGAGGAATCCCGCCTCCGGGTTCTCCGGCGACCGCGTGAGGGCCTAGTCGCCGCGCTCAACGCCGGCCTCGCCGTGGCCCGCGGGGAACTGGTCGCGCGGATGGACGCGGACGACGAGGCGCTGCCGGAGCGGCTCGCGGCCCAGGTGGCGTGGCTCGATGGCCCGGAGGGCCGGGCGCACGGCGTCGTGAGTTGCCTCGTGGAACACGCCGGCGACGCAGCGGCGCAGGCGGGTTACGCGCGGCACGTGGCGTGGCTGAACGGCCTGCTCACCCCGGAGCTGATGGCGCTCCGGCGTTTTGTCGACGCGCCCGTCGCCCATCCGAGCGTGGTGTTCCGGCGCGACCTGCTGGGGCGGCACGGCGGCTACCGCGCGGGCGATTTCCCGGAGGATTACGAGCTATGGCTGCGGTGGATGGATGCGGGCGTAGCCTTCGGCAAGTTGCCGCGTGTGCTGCTGCGTTGGCACGACCGGCCGGGGCGGCTCTCGCGAACGGACGCCCGCTACGCGCCGGAAGCCTTCTTCCGGCTGAAGGCCCGCTGGATCGCCCGCTGGCTCCAGGCCCGGCCCGACCTCGCGGCCCGGCCGCTCCTCGTCTGGGGCGCAGGGCGCCCGACCCGTCTCCGCGCCGCCGTGCTCGCGAGCCATGGGCTGCGCGTCGCGGGGTACGTGGACGTCGATCCGGCCAAGGTGACGCCGGCGCTGGGCGGCCGCGGGCCGCCGGTGTGGGCCCCCTCGGCGCTGCCGCGCCCGGGCGAGGCGTTCGTCCTCGCCTACGTCTCCTCGCCGGGAGCGCGGGAGCTGATCGCGGCCGACCTCGCGGCCCGCGGCTGGGTGGAGGGGCGCGACTTCCTGCTGTGCGCTTGAACCGCGCGGGTCGCCTTCAGCGGAGCTCGCGTAGAAGGAAGGTGTAGGACAGCGCCTGCATCCGCGCGAGTTGGCGGTTGTCCGCGGCGCCCCCGTGGCCGCCCTCGATGTTCTCGTAGTACAGGACCGGGTGGCCCTGCTCGAGCATCCGCGCTGCCATCTTGCGGGCGTGGCCCGGATGCACGCGGTCGTCGCGGGTCGAGGTCGTGAACAGGGCGCGCGGGTAGGTCACCCCGGCGCGCACGTTGTGGTAGGGCGAGTAGCGCGCGAGGTATGCCCACTCAGCGGGATCTTCCGGGTTGCCGTATTCGGCCATCCAGGACGCGCCGGCGAGCAGGCGGTGGTAGCGCCGCATATCGAGCAGCGGCACCTGGCAGACGACCGCGCGAAACAGGTCGGGACGCTGCACCATCGCGGCGCCGACGAGGAGCCCGCCGTTGCTGCCGCCCTGGATCCCGAGGTGGCGTGGGGAGGTGACCTTCCGCCGCACGAGGTCCTCGGCCACCGCGATGAAGTCATCGTACGCGCGCTGGCGCCGGTCCTTCAGCGCCGCCTGGTGCCAGGCCGGACCGAACTCGCCGCCGCCCCGCAGGTTGGCGAGGACGAACACGCCGCCCTGCTCGAGCCACGCGGCACCCATCCCCGCGCGGTGGTTCGGGGTCTGCGAGATCTGGAATCCACCGTAGCCATAGAGCAGCGTCGGGTTGCGGCCGTCCGCTGCGAGGCCCTTCCGCGCCACCTGGAAATACGGGATGCGCGCGCCATCGGCGGAGACGGCCTCTTGCTGCGTGAACTCCAGCATCGCGGCGGCGAAGAACGTGGGCAGTTGCCGGAGCAACTCGGGCGCGCCCCCACCAATTTCCCCCCGGAAGAGGCTGGGCGGGGTGAGGAAGTCGTCGGCCTGCAGCCAGAAGGCGTCCGAGCTGTCGTCCTCACCGCTGGCCGTGGCGTGCCCGAAGTTGACGCCAGGCAGGGGCCGTCGGTCCCAGTCGCGTCCTGGTTTCGGCGTCGCCACAAAAATCTGGCTGCGCACGTTGGCGAGGGTGTTGATCAGCACGTGGCCGCGGGTCGTGCTGTAGCCGGCGAGGGCCTCACGCGGGCCGGGCGCGAACAGGATCGCGAAGTCCCGGTCGCCAGCGAGAAACCGTGCCCACGGCAGCGCGAGCAGCGCTCCCGCCGGGAAGGTCTGCCCACCGACCGCCCAGTCCTTGCGCAGGGTGACCAGCAGGTGCTCGCGCCAGGTGCCGAGGCGGACGTCCGCCGGCAGGTCGAGCCGCTCGAACTTCCCCTCGCGTCCGAGGAAGTGCTCCGCGGAGAAGAAGGTGGTGCCGCGCCGTGCGAACTCGCGCCGGAAGCCGGGCTCGAACGTGGTGTAGACCGAGGCGCTGACGTCGGTGGAGCGGCCTTCGAACACCAGCGGAGCCTCGGCCAGCGGCGTGCCGCGGCGCCACAGGCGGGCCTGCCGGGCGTAGCCCGAGTCGGTGAGGCTGCCGGGGCCGAAGTCCGTCCCGACGTAAAGGTGGTCGCGGTCGCGCCAGGCGATCTGAGTCTTCGCCTCGGGCAGCTTGAAACCGTCGGCCGCGAACGCCTTGGCCACCGGGTCGAACTCCCGCACCACGACCGCGTCGGCGCCGCCGCGCGACAGGCTGATCAGGCAGCGGTCCAATTCGGGCTCGAGCCAGGTGGAGCCCTTCCACACCCAATTCTCACCCTCGGCTCGCCCGAGGGCGTCAAGGTCGAGCACGGTCTCCCAAGCGGGCTCCGGCTTACGGTACTCTGCGAGCGTTGTCCGCCGCCAGAGGCCGCGGGGATGGGCGGCGTCCTGCCAAAGATTGTAATAGCGGTCGCCGCGGCGGGTGACGTAGGGAATGCGGGCGCGGGAATCGAGGATCCCGAGCAGGCGGTCGCGCAGGGGAGCGAATTCCGGGGCCGCCTCCAGTTCGCCGAGGGACTGGGCGTTGCGCTCCCGGACCCACGTGAGTGCGCGGTCGCCTTGGACTTCTTCGAGCCAGAGGTGCGGGTCATCGGGCTGCGGGGCCGGGGCGGCGGAAAGGAGCGGGAGCACGAGCAACGGGAGCAGGGAGGTGAGGGGAAGTACGAGCTGAAGCATTGAGCGAGGATGTGCCGCTGGCGCCTAAAGCCAAGCGCGCGGTGCGACGGGCGAATACTTTCCCGGGCGGTACTGGTCACCCGGGCCCCGCTGCGCCGTCATCACCAAAGTTCCGTCCCCGTCCGGCCCGCGCGAACGCGCGGCTTGGCGCTATGAAGCGCGGCCGGGCCGCCGCGCGGGGTTCGTAAGTGAACGGCGTCCAAGGTGGCAGGGTTGTCTCGGCCCGCGGTCCGGTACCGGAAAAAGCTCGCCCACGAAATGCGGCGGGCCAGCGTTTGCGGCGCGTCGCAGACCACGTTCCACGGATGGACCCCATCGACCGCCGCACCGCCCTCAAGCTCACCCTCGCTGGAGCCGGCTCCCTCGCGCTCCGTCCCGTCGCGCTCTCCGCCGCGGCCGCGGCCGACCCGGCGTCGCCCTTCGGCTCCGAGTACCCCAATCTCGACGCGCTCGCCACTGGCGAGTGGTGGAGGAAGGCGCCCGCCGCGCCCGGCAAGGCCAAGGGCAAGGGTCAGGGCCAGCCGCCGCCCCCGCCGATGGACGTGCCGCGCGACCTGGTGGTCGCCTTCGCCCTCTACACCGTGCACCGGGGCGTGATGAAGCTCACCGCGCAGCTCTACCCGCTGAAACCTGGCGAGGAGCGGATTGCCCGGCTCGAGGTGCAGCGCGCTGGCGCGTGGGTCGAGCTGGCCCGCTCCGAGGTGCTCTACCCTGGTTGGGACGCTCACTTCCGCGTGGAAAAATGGGATTCCACCCGCGACGTCGCCTATCGTGTGCGCCACGGTGCGGAGGCCCGCTTCGAGGGCCGCATCCGCCGCGACCCGGTCGAGAAGGACGAGATCGTCGTCGCCCTAATGTCCTGCAACTCGAGCCGCACCACCGGCCAGCGGCCCGAGATCATCGACACCCTCCGGGCGCAGAACCCCGACCTGCTCTTCTTCGCCGGCGACCAGACCTACCGGCACACCGAGCACACCGCGGGCTGGATCGAGTTCGGGCTGCAGTTCCGCGACGTGATGCGGGACCGGCCAACCATCGCCATCCCCGACGACCACGACGTCGGCCACGGCAACCTTTGGGGCGAGAACGGCAAGCGCTCCACCATCCAAGGCGACGCTGACGGCGGCTACCGTTACCCGGTGGCCTACGTGAACCAGGTCCAGCGCCAGCAGACTTGGCACCTGCCCGATCCGGTGGATCCCGCCCCGGTCGAGCGCGGCATCACGGTCTATTTCACCCGGCTCACCCTCGGCGGCGTGGACTTCGCCATCCTCGAGGACCGCAAGTTCAAGACCGGTCCGGCCGGCAAGATCCCGCAGATGGGACCGCGCCCCGACCACATCAACGATCCGGCCTACGACCCGAAGACCATCGATCTCCCCGGCCTCCAGCTCCTCGGCGCGCGGCAAGAGGCGTTCCTCCGCGGCTGGACCCAGGACTGGACCGGCACGCGGATGAAGGCCGTGCTCTCCGCGACCGCGTTCTGCGGCGCGGTCCATATGCACGGCGGCCGCCAGTCGCGCCTGCTCGCGGACCTCGACTGCAACGGCTGGCCCCAGACCAAGCGCAACCTCGCCCTTGCGGAGATCCGCCGCGCGTGGGCCGTGCACCTCTGCGGGGACCAGCACCTCGCCGTGGTCGTGAAGAGCGGCATCACTGAGCACGGTGACGGGCCCTACGGCTTCACCGGGCCCGCCCTCGTGAATACCATCTACGGCCGCTGGTGGCACCCGCTCGACGAGAAGGCCGGCCCGAACCCGGTGCCCGGCAGCCCGCTGCCCTGGACCGGGGATTTCAAGGATGGGCTGGGCAACCGCATTTCGATGCTCGCCTACGCGAACCCGGTCGACGTGACCGACGAGCGCCAGCGCGGCGACGGCCACGGCATCGCTCGCTTCCGGAAGGCCAAACGCACCATCACCTTCGAGTGCTGGCCGCGCTTCGCTGACGCGAGGAAGGGCGACGCCGCCCAGTACCCGGGCTGGCCCCTCACCGTGGCGATGGACGCCAACGACGGCCGCAAGGTCCACGCGCGCCTGCCCGCGGTGCGGCTGGACGGCGTCGCCGAGCCGGTGGTGCAGGTCCTCCACGAGGAGACTGGCGAGATCATTTACACCGTGCGCGCCACCGAGGCGAGTTTTACGCCCCGCGTGTACGCGCCCGGGACATACGCGATCAAGGCTGGTCGCGACCGGCCCGACACCGTGGTGGCGCGCGGCGTGCTTGTGGCCTGAGCTTCCCACCCACCGCCTCGCCTCCGAGGTTCAGCCGGTCTCGTGCCGGAGGATCCCGAGGGCGCAGGTGGCGGCGGTGACGCACCGCAGCACGAGCGGCCCGAGGGTGACCGGCGTAAAGCCCGCGCCCGTCGCGGCCGCCATCTCGTCCGGGGTGAAGTCCCCCTCCGGGCCGACCAGCCAGAGCACGCTTTGCGGCGGCCGGCCGTGCGCCGCGCGGAAGTCGGCCAGCGCGGTGCGGAGCGGTCGCGCGCCGGGGTGCAGGCTGGCGATCAGCCGGAGTTCCGCCGCGGACGGGGCAGCAAGGAGGTTTGCCAACGCGATCGGCGGCGGAACCGCCGGCACGAAGAGGTTCCCGCATTGCTTCGCCGCCTCGATCGCGGTCTGCAGCCACTTCTCGCTCTTGCGCCCGGCCCGCTCACCGTCGAGGTGCACCTCCGTGCGCGCCGTGAGCACGGGGATCACGGCCGCCGCGCCCAATTCCGTGGCGTGGCGCACGATGTCCTCCATCGCCCCGCCCTTGGGGATGGCCTGGGCGAGCGTGAGGACGCAGGGCAGGGGAGGAGCGAGCCGGGTGGCGGCAACGCGCAGCACCGCGGCACGGCGGTCGGGCGTGGCGACGGTGCAGGTCCACTCGCGGCCGCGTCCGTCGAAGGCGGTCACGGGATCGCCCGCGCGGGCGCGGTGGACGGTCACGAGATGGTGCGATTCCGCCTCGGCGAGGGTGAGTTCGGTCGCGGTGGCCGCGGCGTGCGGGCAATGGGCGCGTAGGTCGGGCACGGCGCGAGCTTCCCCGCGCCCGGCCGGGGCTCAACCGGGAATTTCGCGCTCAGTCCGCGCGCTCGAGCTCCCGCCGCAGCGCCTCGAGCTGGCGCCGGCGCGGGAGCAGGCGGTGGCGGTCCTGCCACCACAGGGTCGCGAGGATGGTGCTCGCGATCAGCGGCCAACCCAGGAAGGCGGGCCAGAGGATCTCGTCGCCGGCCTTGCCCGTCGCCCGCAATTGCGCGACCACCAGCGGGAGCAGCAGCAGGGTAACGCCGTGGAGGCCCGCCGTCACCCGCAGGCCCGCCCGGGCCGTCGCGTTCTCGTCGAGCAGGGCGCGCACGGTGTCCCCGATCGCTTCCCCCGCGCGTTGATGGCCGCGCTCGTGCCGGAGCATCTGGCGCGTGAGCATGATGAAACCGATCCACGGCAGGGCGAGGAACACCAGCGAGGCCCAATCGCGTTCCGGGGCGATCGTCGGCCCGCCCGCGCGGGGTAACGTGGCGAGGGCGACCCGCACGCTGAGCAGAGTCAGGGCGCCGAGCACGAGCGCGAGGAACAGCCGTCGCGCGCGCCGCCTCTTTTTTAGGTCGGCGAACAACTGGTCGCGGGCCGTGGCCAGCGCGGCCGGATCGGCGGAGTTGCGGGGGGAGCGCCACGCGCGCTCGAGGTCAGCGGAGTTCATCGGTCGTTTCCTGCAGCAGTTGCGTGAGGCGCTGGCGGAGCCGGGTGAGCCTCACGCCGACGTGGTTTTCGGACAGCCCGTGGATCTCGGCGATGGCGGCGTAGCCGAGGCCGTCGAGGTGGAGCACTAGGAGCGAGCGATCGACGGCGGGCAGTTGCCGGATCGCGGCGTAGATCGCGGCCAAGGCCTCGTCCTCGCCCGGGCGCGGAGAGTCGGGCGCGGGCAACGGCTCGGTGGCGAAGCGGTCGAGTTGCCGGCGGTATGTCGCGGCCCCGCGGCGCCAGGTGAGCGCCGTGTTGTGCGCGACGCGGTGGATGAAGGTCGAGGGCTTGCTGGCTCCGGCGAAGGCGGGTACGGCGCGCCAGAGGGCGAGCAGCAGTTCCTGCATCAGGTCGTCGCGGTCGGCCCCGGTCGCGAACGCGTTCGCCACCCGGTGGAGGAGGCCGGCGTGGTCCCGCAGCCAGGCGGCGAAGAGGGCGTGTTGGGCGGCGGGCGACATCCGGGATCAGGGAATTAGATGCGGCCCGGGTCGTTTCCTTACAATCGATTCGCAGCCGCAGCGGGAGTCGGGGCGGGCGCGGGCCGGGAATTTCGCGTCGACACTTCCCCGCCGGGGCCTACGGTCCCGCGATCTCTGGCCCGGATGGCGGAATTGGCAGACGCAGTGGACTCAAAATCCACCGCCCTCTAAAGGCTTGTGGGTTCGACCCCCACTCCGGGCACCAGCTTTTGCCGAGCCTACGGCTGCCGGGCCAAGGTGCTTTGTTACCCAGGCTAAGGGTGCCCGGCGGAGCTTCAGCGAAGCAGGGCTAAGCGGGTGAAGGCTGGCCCCTCGGGACCTCAGGCGGCGGCCGGCTTCGGGCGGAAGGCGAAGTACGCCAGCGCCAACAGTACGGTGTAGACGCCCAGCAGCAGGGTGAAGGCGAAAAAGCGGAACATCCCGCCCAGCGCGACCAGTTGCGGATGCACGAAGATGCCGATCACCGCCGTCAGCGCGAGGCACGCCAGCACGAGGCCGATCGCCGCCCAGCGGCCGCACTCCAGCCGGAAGAAGATCGTCGGCAGCGCGCAGAGCCCCATCGCCCCGACCAGGGCGGTCCAGAAACCCTGGCCCGCCACGAGCAGCGCCCCGAGGCCGAGGCCCAGTGCCAGCAGCACAGCGTTCCAGTCGAAGTTCTCCCTCTTGCCGTCGCTCACGTAGATCGCGGTGTCGATCTTGTGGCCCTTGGTCTCGCGGATGAACAGGCCGCCCACCACCAGCGTCACCAGCGCGATGGCGATCGGGTAGATGAGGCCGGCGTAGATGGCCCCGGAACCGAACGCTTCCCCGGTCGCCTTCGACGCGGCCACCGCGGTCGCGATCAGCGGCAGGAAGCCGCCGAACCAGCCGTTCCCCAGATGGTACGGCAGCGACATCGAGGTGTACCGGATGTTGGTCGGGAAGAGTTCCACCAAAAACGCCGCGATCGGGCCGTAGACCATCGTCACATAGATCACTTGGAGGAACACCAGCGCGACAAGCATGGTCAGGTTGAATGCGGGCAGGTCCGCCCAGAGGATCGCGGTCTGGCCCGGCGCGAGCAGCGGAGTGAAGTGCCGCATCGCCATATAGATCGGGATGTAAGTGAGCACCGCGAGCACGCAGCCCGCCAGCATCACCTTTTTGCGGCCGATGCGGTCGGAGAGGTGACCGAAGACGAGGAACAGGGGCGTGCCCAAAGCGAGGGCGAGGGTGAGGACCGCGTAGGCGGGCAGCCAGTGGAGCTTCAACGTGGTCTGCAGAAACGTCAGCGCGTAGAACTGGCCGGTGTACCAGATGACGCCCTGCCCCGCCGTCGCCCCGAAGAGCGCCAGCAGCACGTAGCGGAGGTTCACCGGGTTACTGAAGCTCTCCTTGAGCGGGTTCTTGGCCACGTGGCCCGTGCTCTTGAGCTTCGCGAACAGCGGGCTCTCCTGCATCTTCATCCGAATGTAGAGGCTCAGCCCGAGGAGGATGAACGACATCAGGAACGGGATGCGCCAGCCGTAGGCCTTGAAAGCCTCCTCGCCGACGATCAGCCGCGTCGCGCCGATCACGCCCATACTGAGGAAGAACCCCAGAGTGGCGGTCGTCTGGATATAGCTGGTGTAGTAGCCGCGGCGGTTATCCGGCACGTGCTCAGCGACGTAGGTCGCGGCCCCGCCGTACTCGCCGCCCAGCGCGAGGCCCTGCAGGAGTCGTAGCAAAACGAGGATGGTGGTCGCCCACAGGCCCCATTGCTCGTAGGTCGGCAGGAAGCCCACCAGGGTCGTGGCGACACCCATCGTCGCCATTGTGACGAGGAAGGTATACTTGCGCCCGATGAGGTCCCCGAGGTGGCCGAACACCAGCGCCCCGAGAGGACGGACGCCGAAGCCGGCGCCGAAGGTCGCGAGGCTGGCCAGCAATTGTGCCGTCTCGTTGCCCGGGGGAAAGAACTTGCTGCTGAAGAAGATCGCGAGAGCTCCGTACAGATAGAAGTCGTACCATTCGAAGAGCGTCCCCAGGGAGGACGCCCAGATCACGCGCCGCAGCGTCTTCGGATCGGTCGAGGATGAGGAATCGTTCATCGGGAGTGGGTGGGGGCAGGCGAGGACCGGAAGCGGCCGGAAGGGGAAATGGGGTACCGGAGCCCGCGGGAGCGAGTCAATCCCCCGGGCGGGCTAATTTCCCGCGGGCCACTCCTCCCATCAGTGCCGTTCCCCCGGGCCGCCCGCTTCAGGATTGTGTACGGCCGCCGCGGGCGCGCCGGCCTTGGGGAGCCGCGACGCCGCCCTTGTGCTCACCGTGGCCTCGGGCCGGCATTACACCGCCGCGGTCCGTGGGGCCGGGGAGGCCGCTGGCAAGTTCGGGGTCGAGCTGTAAAAGCTGCCCTGAAGGCGCGGCCGCCAGCTCAGGGCACTGCCACCAGCTCGACGCCCGAGAGCCGGAAGGCGAGCTCGCGGGGATCCGTGCCCTTGCGCTGGGCCGGTTGATCGGTGCTGAAGACGAGGACGCTCTCCCCCGGCGGCAGCGCGGTGCCGAACCGCACCTCGGTCGCGCCGCGGACCGCGAGCCGCCCGCCCCACAGCAGCCGCTCCCCGAGCGTGACGCGCAGGGCGCGCTCCCCCTCGACCGGGTGCGCCTGGGCGCGAAACGAGAGCCGGATTTCCCCGGCGGAGTCGTTGCGCACACGGAGTTCGGCGCGCCCGACGGTCCAGCGCCAGCGATGACCGTCGAGCGTCTCCGGGCCGTGCCAGCCGGAGCCCGGGCGCGCGTGCACGGAGCCTTCCAGGACGGGATCGGCGCGCAAGGTGTGGAACTCGATCGGGGGCCGGAACTCCTGCGCCGCCGCGAGGACGCCGAGGTTGCCGGCGATCAGCACCGGGAGCCAGCGCCAGCCGACGGGCACAAGCAGGTTGAAGGCGAGGGTCATCGGCAGCAGCACCCGCGTGGCGGCCCCCGGGTAACCTTCCCAGACCGGCGTCGACAGGACCAGCAGCAGGCCAGCGAACGTCGCCCCGACCCGCCACCAGCGGTCCTCTGGGCGCCAGCGCAGGAGGAAGAAGCCTGCCTGCACGACGAGTCCGAGCACGGCGGCGAGGGTGGTCCATGCGAGCAACGCGGGCTCGGGTCCGCGGAGGTCGCCCGCGATGGTGCCGAGCTTCTCGGCGAGGCCGGCGAGCGGCAGGGTAAAGTTGCCCAGCCCCGGATCCTCGGCCGGTCCGAACCGCAGCCGCACGTACGCCATCCAGAGCAGCAGCGGCAGCAGCACGAGCAACGCCCTCCCGGCCGCGGGCAGCCAGGTGCGCGGCGTCCGCGGCGAGAACGTCAGGCCGGTGGCCGCGAGCAGGCCGGTCTCCTTGGCGAGGCCGCTTAGCGCGAGCGCCGTGCCGCCGAGGACGGGGCGGCCTACGGCGAGGGCGCGGACCCCGAGCGCCGCCAGCAGGAGCGCGGGGCCGTCCACGAGGGCATGGCTGACGCTCATCGAGAGGCCGTGGGAGAACATCACGCCCGCCCAGCGGAGGACGCCGGTGAAGGTGGGGGGCGCGAGCCAGCGCCAGAGTAGCGCCGCGAGCACCAGCCAGCTGGCGACGTTGAGCAGCGCGTAGGCCTGCACGATCCACGCCGGACGCCCGAGGCCCGCGGCCCACGCTACCCAGCTCAGCAGGATGCGACGCGCGCGGTAGGGAAGGTTGTCGATCGCCTTGGTCAGCTCCGGGTTGTCGAGCGCCGGGTGCAGCGCCAGTTGCACGTAGTAGGCCCCGTCGTAGCCGGCGGAACCCTCGTACACGTGGTGCGGCACCTGCCGCAGGGCCGCCACCTTCGAATCGTTGAGGATATCCCCGATGGACAGCAGGCTGGAGAAACCGGTGCCTGGCTGGTGAAAGCGGGCGACGGCGAATAGCAACAGGGCGATGCCCGCGAGGACGAGCACCCTCGGCCGGAAGCGGAGGGAGCGGGCGAACCAGCTTCCGGGAGCCCTTGCCGGGGGGGTCACTTCGAGCCGCCTCCGGGTCGCCGGCGGGCGGAACGACGCGGTCCCGGCAGGCGCGTGTCTTCCAGGTTGCTCACGAAAGTGCGGGGGATCACAAAACCCGCGCGCCGCATGTCAAATCCGAAGCCCCCCCCGTCCCGCCGCGCGTGGTGGTTCGCGGTCGCGCTGCTCGCCCTGCTCGCGGCCTACGGCGTCTGGCTGGGGACGCAGGTCGTAGTGGTGGCGGCAGGGGCGGATTCCTCCGGCTACCTCAACAGCGCACGGCTGCTGGCCGCCGGGGAGGGCTTCACGCCGCTGCAGGTGCCGGCCGAGTTCGGGGGACCCGGCGCGGTTCCGCCGATCCATTTCACGCCGGTCGGATTCTTCCCGCGGGGCGGGCACCCCGGGGACCTGGTGCCCACCTATCCCTCGGGCCTGCCGCTGCAGTTCGCGGCGGCTTCGCGGTTGTTCGGCTGGACCGCGGGCCCGATGCTCGTGCTGGTGGCTGCGGCGCTGGGCGCCGTGGCTTTGACTTACTTGCTCGGCCGCGAGCTCGGGTTGACCCCGGCCTTGGCCGCGACCGGCGCGGCGCTCCTCGCGGTGAACCCCGTGTTTGTGTTCACCGCGCTGCAACCGCTCAGCGACACCGTGGCCACGACTTGGGTGCTCGCCGCCGCGTGGGCCGCGTTGCGCGCGCGGGTCCACCGAGACTGGGCGCTGGCGGCCGGGGCGGCCTTCGCGGTGGCGGTGCTGGTGCGACCGACCAACCTCCTCCTCGGGCCCGCGGTAACCCTTCTGATCGGGCTGGATTGGCGGCGCCTGCTCCTGTTTGCCGCTGGCGGGCTCCCGGGCGCGGCGTGGCTCGCGGGTTACCAGCACGCGCTCTACGGGCATGCGCTCGTCTCGGGCTACGGGGATATCTTCGCGGCCTTCGGCTGGCAGTACGGCGCGCCCACGGCGCGGCACTTCGGCGCGTGGCTCGCGCGGCTGCTGCCCCCCGTCCTGCTCGTGCTGCCGCTCGTCGCCCTCGCGCATCCCGCCACCCGGGGGCGGAGGGTTTCGGCCCTCTTGCTTGGTTCGGCCACGCTGATCGGCTGTTACCTCTTCTACGAGGTCTCGCACGAGGTCTGGTGGTGCCTACGCTTCATTTTGCCCGCGCTGCCGCTGCTGGTGCTGGCCGGGCTGCTCGGCGTCGAGGCGCTCGCGCGGGGTCCGGGCCGGCGCTGGCCCGGAGGCTTCCGGCCCATAGTGGCCCTCATCCTGCTGCTCTGGGGCCTGAGCGCGGCCGGCTACTGGCACCGGCGGCTCGAGCCGCTGCAGGTCCGGGCGCAGGAACTCGCCTACGCGACAGGCGCTGCCGCGGCGCGGGAGCTCTTCCCGGCCGGCGCGCTGGTCGTTTGCCAGGCGTTCAGCGGCAACCTGCTTTTCCACACCGGGCATCCGGTCCTGCGCTGGGACCAGCTTTCGCCGGCGGATTTTTCCCGCTACGCCCGGCTCGCCGCCGCGGCCGGCCGCCCGGTCCGAGCCCTCTTGTTCGAGTCGGAAAGGCCCGAGGCCTTCCGCCGCTGCCCGGGACCTTGGCGCGAGGTCGCCCGCCGGGGCCCGGTGGGGCTCTGGGAGCTCGGGCTCTTGACGGCGTCAGCGGCCGGCCCGTGACTTCCCCGCCGTGCCCGCCCCGCTCCTGCTCGATCTCAGCCACACCTGCCACACGCGGGCGCGCACGGGCATCCAGCGCGTGAGCCGCGCCCTCTGGCGTGAACTCGGCGCCGGGGCGCGGCCCGTGACCCGCGACCCATATGCGCGCGCTTGGCGGCCGCTCGCGGCGTGGGAGGAGGCCAATCTGACCGCCCCCGGATCCGCCGGGCGCCGCGGGGCGCGCTGGCCGTGGTCCGCCCGCGCGCGGGGCTGGCTCGCGGCGGCGTGGCGCGGGGGACGCCCGCCGACACGGGACCGGCTGCGCCCCAACTCTGGCCTACTGGTGCCGGAGGTGTTTTCACCCGCGGTGGCGGCGGCGCTGCCCGGGTTGCTCGCGGCTGCCGACGGCCCAGCCGTGGCGGTGTTCCATGACGCGATCGCGTTGCAGCGGCCGGACTTCAGCCCGGCCGGCACGGTGGCGCGTTTCCCGGCCTACCTCCTCGAGTTGCTCTCGTTCGATGGCGTGGCCGCGGTCTCGGAGGCTTCGCGCGACGCGTTGTGTGCGTTCTGGGAATGGCAGGGGATCCGCGACCATCCCCCGGTGGCGGCGATTCCCCTCGGGGTGGAAGTGCCGGCGGCGGCGCCCGCCGCGGCTCCGCGCGAGGGCCCGCTTGAGGTGCTGTGCGTGGGCAGCCTTGAAGGGCGCAAGAATCATTTCGCGTTGCTGGAGGCCGCGGAGCGCCTGTGGCGGGAGGGCGTGGCGTTCCGCTTGCGGTTGATCGGCATCGTCGAGCCCGCGACTGGGGCCGCGGCCGCGCGCCGGGTGGGCGAATTGCAGGCGGCTGGCTTCCCGCTCATCTACGAGCCCGGCGCGGGCGACGCGGTGGTGGCGGCGGCCTACGCGGCCTGCGCGTTCACCGTCTACCCGTCGCGCGTGGAGGGCTTCGGCTTGCCGGTGCTGGAGAGCCTCGCCCACGGCAAGCCCTGCGTGTGCGCGGCCCGGGGCGCGCTGGGGGAGACGGCCCGCGGCGGGGGATGCCTCGCCCTCGACGACCCGGGTCCGGAGGCGCTGGCGGCGGGGTTAAGGCGGTTGCTGACAGATTCCTCCGCGTTGACGGCGCTGGCAGCGGCTGCCCGCGCGCGGCCGATCCGGCGCTGGGCCGAACACGCAGCGGATCTGGTCGCGTGGCACGGGGGCCTCGCGCGCCGGCGCCGGGACCGGCCGCCTTTCCGTTTGCCTTAGCCCCGGTTGGCTCTTTCCCTCCCGGTGACTATGCCCTTGTCGTTCTTCAGCAAGTCCCGGAAGGCAATGCTCGCGCGCTGCCGCGACGACTACGCCACCAAGATGCGCCTGAAGTACGCGCCCTACTACCACGCGATGGAGGCGCAGACCGGCACTAATGTCCGCCTCGACGGGCGCGATATGATAATGCTGTCGAGCAACGACTATCTCGGGCTAACCTTCCACCCCAAGGTGATTGAGGCGGGCCGGGCCGCGATGCTCCGCTGGGGCACCAGCACGACGGGGGCGCGCACCTCCAATGGCTCGCGCGCCTACCATGTTGAGCTGGAGGAGCGCCTGGCCGCTTTTCTCGGCCGCGAGGCCTGCCACATCCATTCCGCCGGCTACCTGTCATGCCTGGCGAGCGTCGCCGCCTTCGCCCAGAAGGGGGATGTAATTTTGGCGGACAAGAACATCCATTCCTGCCTTTGGGACGGGATTCGCCTCTCAATGGCGACGGTGGAGCGGTTCTCCCACAACAGCCCGGCGGACTTGCGGGACGTGCTCGGCGCGGTGAACGCGGACGCCGCGAAGATGCTGGTCATCGAGGGCGTCTACTCGATGGAAGGCCACGTCGCGCGCCTGCCGGAACTGACCGAGATCGCGGAGGATCACGGGTGTTTCACGGTGCTGGACGACGCGCACGGCTTCGGTGTGCTGGGCCGGCAGGGGCGGGGCACGGCGGACCATTTTGGGCTCACGGATAAGGTCGATCTCGTCTGCGGCAGCCTGTCGAAGTCCCTCGCGAGCACCGGCGGGTTCATCGCCTCGTCGCGGGACGTGATCGATTACCTGCGGACCAACTCCAAGCAGACGATCTTCTCGGCGGCGATCAGTCCAGGGCAGGCCGCCTGCGCTGAGGCGTCGCTCGAGCTGATGCAGCAGGAGCCGCAGCACCTGGAGCGGCTGTGGGCGAATACCCGGAAGTACCGGGCGATGCTCAAGTCGCTTGGATTGGACACGTGGGAGAGCGAGACCCCGGCGGTGCCGATCGTGCTGGGCTCGAAGGAGCGCGTGTACCTTTTTTGGAAGGCGCTGCTTGAGAAGGGCGTGTTCACGGTGATGTCGATTGCGCCCGCGGTGCCGGCGGGCAAGGACCTGATCCGAACGGCCGTCTCGGCGATGCACTCGGACGAGCAGTTCGACCGCATCGCGGAGGCGATGAGATACGCGGTGAAGCGCCTGTGACCGGCGCTGGTGCCCCCGCCCGGACTTGAACCGGGATAGGCGGTTTAGGAAACCGCTGCTCTATCCAGTTGAGCTACGGGGACGCGCGCGGACCCGCGGACGGTTCTGTCCCGGGGCCCGTCGCAGTAGGACCCGGGGCCGGGATGACTTCAAGGCCGGAGGTCCGCCGGTCTCTCCAGCAGCGGGCGCAGCCGGAGGCCGCGGAGCGCGCCGGTTGTCATATAGGTCGCCACGCCAAGAGGCAGCGAGCGCTGCGTCGGGCCCGGGCGCAGGCTCAGCGCCTTGCCCGCCAGCGCCAAATCGACCACCGGCGCGCCGTCAATCCACGCCCGCAACCGCTCCGGGGTGACCTGCAGCCGGATCCGGTACCAGCGGCCGTCGGCGAACTCCATCTCCCGCGCGGTCTCGTTCTCGGCAGCGTCCACGCGGTTGACCCGCGAGATCCCGACCACGGTCCCGCCCCAGCCGCCCACCACGAGCGTGCATGCCTCGCGGCCGACGGGGAAGGTGAGCCCGCAGAAAAAGTCCCCGCCCTCGACGCGCATTGCCTCCAGCTCGACCTCGTAGTTCTGGCGCGGTAGTTCCGCGCCGCGCGTCCAAGTGATGCCCGTGGCGGTGGTGCCGCGGTGGAGGAGGATCGCCGGCCCGCCGCCGCGGAAGTCCGGCTCCAGCCGCACTGGTCCCTCGGCGTCGAAGCCCGAGGGCGCCCAGCCCGCGAGGGAGCGGCCGTCGAACAGCGGGCGCCAGCCCGCAGGATCAGGGGACGGCGTGCAGCCGGCGGCGAGCAGGAGCACGGCGGCAAGGAGCGGGTGCAGGCGGTACATCAAGGTCAAATCAACGCGGCCGGCGCGCGGCCGCAACCCGCCTGACTCAGGACTTGCCGCGCACGGAGCCGCGGGGCCGCTTCCGGATGAAGGCTCAGCTCCAGCTGCGGAGAGGCAGTTAAACCTGGAGTTACCCGCCGGCTGGCCGGTGCGGCGCGGCGGATTGACGTTCGCGCACCCCTGTATGCCGCGCGCGGAGCTTAAGGCGGCAGGTCGCGGCGCAGGGCAGGTGACGGCGGCGGATCCGCTTGCCACGGACGGGGGAATCCCTTGCGTCGCGCCCTAATCGTGGTTTCCGCAGTAGATCCTTCCCGCAGCGAATCCCCGGCCTCCGGGCCGCGCCTCGGCATCATCGGCGGCGGCCAGCTCGCCCGGATGCTCGCGCTCGCGGCGCACCCCCTCGGCTGCCCGGTGATCACCCTCGAGCGCGCCGCCGCCTGCCCCGCGGCCCCCGTCGCCACCGCGGCCCGGGTAGGTGACTGGAACACGCTGCCGCCCCTGCTCGACCTGGCGTCCCGGGTCGACGTCCTCACGCTGGAGAACGAGTTCGTGGACGCCGGGCTGCTCGCCGAGCTGGAGCGCGCGGGGCACCGGGTGCTACCGTCCTCCCGCTCACTCGCGCTGGTGCAGGACAAGCTGGTGCAGAAGCGCACGCTCGCGGAGGCCGGCCTGCCGGTCCCGCGCCTGCGCGACACGCCGTACCCGGCGGCGCTGGCGGCCGCGGCGGCGGAGTTCGGTTACCCCTTCCTGCTCAAAGCGCGGCGCAACGGCTACGACGGCAAGGGCAACGTCACCGTCCGCGCGGCGGGCGAGCTCGACGCCGCGTGGCGCCGGCTGGGCGGCGACCGCGGCAACCCGTTGTTCGCGGAGGCCTGGTGCCCCTTTGAGCGGGAGCTGGCTGTGATCATCACGCGGGCGGAGGACGGTCGGGAGGCGGTCTACCCGGTGGTCGACACGGTGCAGCGCGACCACATTTGCCACGTGGTGCGCGCGCCGGCGATTGGGGATCCCACGGTGCTGGCGGCGGCGGCCACGATCGCGGGCCGCGCGGTCGCCGCGGTCGGCGCGGTGGGCAGCTTCGGCGTCGAGCTCTTTCTCCTCGCGGACGGTTCGATTCTGGTGAACGAGCTGGCGCCGCGCGTGCACAACTCGGGCCACTACACGATCGAGGGCTGCGAGTGCTCCCAGTTCGAAAACCACGTGCGCGCGGTGCTGGGCTGGCCGCTGGGTTCCCCGCGCCTGCGGGCGCCCGCGGTGATGGTGAATCTGATCGGCGAGGGGCCCGGGCCCGGGCAGCCGGCAGGGCTTGAGGCGGCTCTCGCGGTGCCGGGCGCGCACGTGCATCTTTACGGCAAGGACGGCAGCGCGGCGGGCCGGAAGCTCGGGCACGTCACCGCCACCGCGGCGACGCTGCCAGAGGCCGAGGCGGCCGCCCGCGCGTGCGCCGCCCATCTGCGTTTTTCCGCCTCCCCATGAAGACCACCCCTCCGCCCATCGCCATCATCATGGGCAGCGATTCCGACTGGCCCACGCTCCGCCCGGCCGCCGACGTCTGCGCCGAGTTCGGGGTCGCCTGCGACGTGCGCGTCGTCTCGGCCCACCGCACGCCGCTCGATATGGTGCGCTACGCGCGAGGGGCGCGCCGCAGGGGGCTGCGCGTGATCATCGCCGGCGCGGGCGGGGCGGCCCATCTGCCGGGGATGGTCGCGAGCCTGACGCCGCTGCCGGTCATCGGCGTGCCCGTCGAGTCGAAGGCGCTGCAGGGGCTCGATTCGCTGCTCTCGATCGTCCAGATGCCGGGCGGCATCCCGGTGGCGACGGTGGCGATCGGCGGCGGGCGCAACGCGGGGCTGCTCGCGCTGCGCATCCTCGGCGCGGGGGCGCCGGAGCTCGCTGACCGGATGCAGGCCTTCCAGACGCGGCTCGCCGCCGAGGTGCGGGCCCGCGGCCGGAAACTCCGCGCTGGGCTGGACGCGCCGCACGCCCCGTGAGCGACGCGCTGCTCGTCAACCTCCTCTAACCGGCGGTCCGGTTCTTCGCGCTCGGCCTCGCGGCCGCGCGGTCACGCCGGGGAGGAACTTCATGAATTCGCCGACGGAGCCGCCGAGGACGTCGCCGAGCGCGTCGGTGGAGAGGACGTTCTTGATGTTGGGTTCGAAGCGCTGCTCGTTGGTGGCGATCGCTTGGGCGTCGGTCTCGCGCTGCTGGGCGACCACGAACGCGTCGAGGCGCACGGTGGCGTCGCCCTGCTGTCCGTAGCGGGCGACCGAGCTAAGGTTGAAGTCTTGCTGCGCGGCGCCGCCCGCGGGCACGAGCACCTGCGCGGTGGCGGGGTCGAGGCCGGTGAAGAAGACCTCCAGCGTCACGGTCCCGGCCGGCAACCCGGCCAGGCGGTAACTGCCGTCCTTGTCGGTGAACGCGGTCGCGCTGGCGCCGCGGACGGAGACGCGGGCGTTGGTCAGGTACTGCCCGGTGCCGACGTTGAGCACGCGGCCGGCCACGGAGCCGGTGGCGCCTAGTGCCGTGGGCGTGGCCGCGGCGATCGGTCCGCCCAGCAAGGTGACAACGAAGAGGGCACGGGCGAGGCGCGGGAGGAGGGCGGGGAGGTCCATCATGCGGGGGTGCGGTGCGGGGGAAAACGAGTCCCGGGAGGTAGGACGGTGGGCGGGCGGAGGGCAATCCGGTAGGCGGAGGACGCCGCGCGCCACCGGAACGGCTGGCCTCCTGCCCCGGCGCGGCCCACGCTCCGGGAATGCTCCCCCTCCGACTCACCCTCCTTGTCCTCCTCTGCGCCCCCGCGTTCGCCGCGGAGGGCTTCACGCCGCTCTTCAACGGCCGCGACCTCACCGGCTGGGACGGGGAGCCCGGGCTGTGGCGGGTGGAGGACGGCGTGATCGTCGGCACGAGCGAGCCGGGCAAACCGCGGACCAACTCGTTCCTGATCTGGAAGGGAACGGTCCGTGACTTCGAGCTGCGGGCCACGGTGAAGGTCGTCGGCGACAACAACTCGGGCATCCAGTACCGCAGCCGCCGCCTGCCGGAGGTCACGCCGTGGACGATCCAGGGTTACCAGTGCGACGTGCACCCGGTGGACGTTCACACCGCGATGACCTACGAGGAGCGCGGGCGCGGCATCTTCGGTTACAACGGGGTCGACGTCGTGATGGATCCCACCGGCCAGCGCTGGCAGGTGGGCGAGCGCCCGCGGGTCACGGCCGATCTGGCGCAATGGAATGAGTTCACCGTCATCGCCCGGGGCAACCGGCTCGAGCACCGCGTCAACGGCCGCACGACCTCGGTGTTCATTGACCACGACGCCCAGTACCGGGCGCTCGAGGGGCTGATCGCGATCCAGCTTCACGCCGGCGTGCCGCACCGCACCTACGTGAAACAGGTGCTGCTGAGGGAATTGCCGCCCGTCCCGGCGGCGGCGTTCGACGCGGCGGCGCTGCCGGCGGGGGCGCGGAAGATCGACAAGCCGAAGGTCGTCAGCGCGCAGGGCCGCAACCCGCCGCCGAAGAAGCAGGCGCAGCCCTGAGCCCGGACGATTCAGTTGATCGGGTCGCCCCGAGGTGACCTGCCGGCACCTTTCAGTGGCTCTCTCCCGTCGCAATACCCTCCGGGTATTCCTCGGTCCTTCGCCGCTGAAATGCGCTCGCCATCTCACCCCGCTGCTCCGCCTCCAATTGAATCGTCCCGGCTGAGGCGTCCGGGGGAGACCATCTGCCCGCTTGCCTCCGGCGCGGGGTTGACGCTTGCTCCCGGGGTCGCGGCTCCCCGCCGCGGCCACCCCGCCTCCCGTGTCACCCCTGTCCGGTACCCTTCGTCGCCTTGCGCGCGCCTGCGCGGGCCTTGCTTTCGCCGCGCCGGCCGCCGCCGCGGACCCGGCTGGCATCGAATTCTTCGAGAAGAGCATCCGGCCGCTGCTGGCCGCCCGGTGCCTCGAGTGCCACGCCGCGGAACACAAGATCAAGGCCGGCCTCCGCCTCGACCACCCCGCCGGCTGGCTGGTCGGTGGCGACTCCGGCCCCGCCGTGCTCCCGGGCCGCCCCGACGAGAGCCCGCTGATCAAGGCGATCCGTTACACCAAGCTCGAGTTCGAGGCGATGCCGCCCCGCTCCGCGCTCTCCCGCGAGGAGGTCGCCCTGCTCGAGGAATGGGTCCGCCGCGGCGCCCCCGCCCCCGACGAGCCCGCGCCCGTCCCCGGCGCCGCCCCGGCCCGCCGCGCGATGACGATCGAGGAGGGCCGCCGCTTCTGGAGCTTCGTCCCGCCGGCTCCCGCCGCCGTGCCGGCTCCCGACCCCGCCGGCTGGGCCCGCACCGCGATCGACCGGTTCATCGCCGCCCGCTGGCCCGAAATGAACCTCGCCCCCGCGCCCGACGCCGAACCCGCCGCCCTCCTCCGCCGCGCCTCCTTCGACCTCCTCGGGCTCCCGCCCACCCCAGAGCAGACCGCCGCCTTCCTCCGCGACCCCGGCCCGGCCGCCTTCGCCCGCCAAGTCGACGCGATGCTCGCCTCCCCGCAATTCGGCGAACGCTGGGGCCGGCGCTGGCTCGACGTCGCCCGCTTCGCCGAGTCCAGCGGCGGCGGCCGCACCCTCCTGTTCAAGGACGCCTGGCGCTACCGCGACTACGTGATCGACGCGGTCAACCGCGACCTGCCCTTCGACGCTTTCATCCGCGAGCAGCTCGCCGGCGACCTCCTCCCTTCGGCCGATTCCGCCGAGCGCGCCCGCCGCCTCACCGCCACCGCCTTCCTCACCCTCGGCCCCACCAATTACGAGGAACAGAACAAGGACCAGCTGCGGATGGACATCATCGACGAGCAGCTCGACACCCTCGGCAAGGCCTTCCTCGGGATGACGCTCAGCTGCGCCCGCTGCCACGACCACAAGTTCGACCCGGTCACGCTCCGCGATTACTACGGCCTCGCCGGCATCCTCCGCGGGACGCACACGCTGCACAACTACACCGACAACGTGGCCCGCTGGGTCGACGCGGCGCTCCCGCTCCCGCCCGACGAGGAACACGCCGTCGCGGCACACGAGGCCAAGCTCGCCGCCCTCGAGAAGCAGGCCGCCCGGCTCCGCGCCGCCGCCCGCGCCCCCGCCGGGAAGGGTCCCCGCAACGTCGCCGCCGCCGAGCTGCCCGGCCTCGTCCTCGACGAGGGCCAGGCCCGCGTCGTCGGCGCCTGGAAGGCCTCGCGCACCACCCCGGGCTACGTCGGCGAGGGCTACCTCACCGACGAGAACGAGGGCAAGGGCGCCAAGACCGTCTCCTTCACGCCCGCGTTGCCGCAGTCCGGGCGCTACGAGGTGCGGCTCGCCTATACCGTCGCGGCTAACCGCGCCTCTAACGTGCCCGTCACGATCCTCCACGCGGACGGCGAGGCTACGGTCACCGTCAACCAGCGCACGGCCCCGCCCGGCGGCGAGCGCCTGCTGTCGCTGGGGCAGTTTCGCTTCGAGAAGGACGGCCAGGGCTACGTGCTGATCTCCAACGAGGGCACGGACGGCCATGTGACCGTGGATGCCCTGCAGCTGCTGCCGCTTGACGTGCGCGGGGAGGGGACCGCCGTCCCGCCGGACCGCGCGGACCCCGCCGCCGGGGAGCGGGCCGCTGAGCTGCGCCGAGTCGAGGCGGAGCTGAAGCAGCTCGCCGCGTCCGGCCCGCGGCGGCCGCTGGCGATGAGCGTGCGCGAGGCGGCCGGGGAGATCGGCGACACGGAGATACGGGTGCGCGGGATCGCGCGCAACCTCGGGCCCAAGGTGCCGCGCGGCTTCCTCGCCGTCGCCCACCGCGGCGAGGCCCCGGGCTTCCGGCCCGACGAGAGTGGGCGCCGCGAGCTGGCCGACTGGATCGCGGACCCAGGCCACCCGTTGACCGCCCGCGTGACCGTCAACCGCGTTTGGGCCTGGCTGCTCGGCGAGGGCTTGGTCCGGACGGTGGATAACTTCGGCACCACCGGGGAGGCGCCGACGCACCCCGAACTGCTCGACCACCTCGCGCTGCGGTTCACGGCGGACGGCTGGTCCGTGAAGGCCCTCGTGCGGGAGATCGTGCTCTCGCGCGTCTACCAGTTGTCGTCCGCGCCGCCGCCGGGCGCGGCGGAGCGCGATCCCGCGAACCGGCTCCTGTCGCACGCGCGGCGGCGGCGCCTGGAGGCGGAGGAGGTCCGCGACGCGCTGCTGCTGGCGGCGGGCCGGCTCGACGCCGCGGTGGGTGGGCCGAACCTTGGCGCGTCGCCGCCGGCGAGCGAGTACGGGTTTGTCTTCGCGGACCTGCGGCGGAGCGTCTACACGCCCGCCTTCCGCAACCGCCGCCTGGACCTCTTTGAGGCCTTCGACTTCGCCGACATCAACGCGCCGCTCGCCCGCCGGCACGCGACCACGGTGGCCCCGCAGGCGCTGTTCCTGCTGAACCACCCGTTTGTGCTCGAGCAGGCGCGGCACGCGGCCAAACGCCTCGCGCGTGAGACGCCCGCGGCGGACGACGACGCGCGTTTCGCCCGCGCCTGCCGCATCATCCTCGGCCGCCCCCCGCGGGCGGGCGAGGCGGCGCTGGCCCGCGGTTTCCTCGCCAGCGTGCCCCCGGGCGAGCCGGCGGCCGCGGCGTGGGCGCAGCTGGTGCAGGCGCTCTTCGCCAGCGCGGATTTCCGTTACCTCGAATGACCCGCCGATGAACCCTTCCTTCCCCCTCTCCCGCCGGCAGGCCCTCAGCCGGTTCGCCTGCGGCTTCGGTTTCCTCGCCCTCGCCGGCCTCGCGGCCCAGACCACGGGCCGCCCCGCCAATCCCCTCGCCCCGCGCCCCGGCCACCACCGCCCGCGCGCCAAGCGGGTTATCTTCCTGTTTATGGGCGGTGGCGTCAGCCACCTTGATAGCTTCGACTACAAGCCCGCCCTCTACGCCAACGACGGGCGGATGCTCGAGTTCCTCGACCAGCGCGCGATCGCCAAGACCGGCGCCGGTGCCACCGGGCGGGTGATGAAGCCGCTCTGGGAGTTCCGCCAGCGCGGCCAGAGCGGCCGCTGGGTCTCGGAACTCTTTCCGCACCTCGCCCGCCACGCGGACGACTACTGCGTGGTCCGCTCGATGCACACCGAGGGCGTCGCCCACGGCCCCGCCACGCTCTTCCTCCACACCGGCGCCACCAACCAGCTCCGGCCCTCGATGGGCTCGTGGGTCACCTACGGCCTCGGCGCCGAGAGTGAGAACCTCCCCGCCTTCGTCTCCCTCAGCCCAACCCTCGCAAACGGCGGCCCGCGCAACTACGGCAGCGGTTTCCTCCCCGCCGTGTTCCAGGGCACCGCCCTTGGGCGCAGCGGCCAGAAAGCCGCCGAGGCCGCCTTCCGACACGTGCGCCACCCGGACCTCTCGCCGGAGGCGCAGCTCCGCCAATTCGAGCTCATCCGCGGCCTCAACGGCGACCAGCTCCGCGCCCGCCCCGGCGACCGCGAGCTTGAGGCCCTCGCCCATTCCTACGAGCTGGCCTGGCGCCTGCAGAGCCACGCGCCCGACACCCTCGACCTCTCCCGAGAATCCCCCGCCACGCTCGCCCTCTACGGCATCGGCGAGGAATCCACCGACGACTACGGGCGCCAGTGCCTGATGGCCCGCCGCCTCGCGGAGGCCGGCGTCCGCTACATCCAGGTCAACTACTCCGACAACACCAACAACCCCGCTTGGGACCAGCACTCGAATATGCCCAAGCACCTCGACCACGCCGTCCGGGTCGACAAGCCCGTCGCCGGCCTGCTCGCGGATCTGAAGGCGCGTGGGCTTCTTGAGGACACGATCGTCTGGTGGGGCAGCGAGTTCGGCCGCACGCCCTACGCCGAGCGCAACGGCACCGGCCGCGACCACAACCCCACCGGGTTTTCCGTCCTCCTCGCCGGCGGCGGCTTCAAGTCCGGCTTCGCCTACGGCGAGACCGACGAGTTCGGCCACTTCGCGGTCGAGAACAAGGTCCATATGCACGACCTACACGCCACCATCCTCCACCAGCTCGGTCTCAACCACGAGCAGCTCACCTTTCGCCACGACGGCCGCGATTACCGCCTCACCGACGTCCACGGCCGCGTCGTCCACGACCTCCTCGCCTGAGCCGCCCCGATGCGCCTCCCCCGCCTCCTGCCCGCCCTCCTCCTCGCGGCCGCGCCGCTCGCCGCCGCCTCCCCGCACGACCAGTCCGGGGTGCCGCTCGAGGTCGACGCCCCGCGTCCTGGCCTCGCCAAGATCTTGCTCCTCGCCGGCACCCCCAGCAGCAAGCCGATGGCCCACGAGTACTTCGCCGGCTGCGCGCTGCTCCTCGAATGGCTCCGGCTCCAGCCCGGCGTCTGGCCCGTCCTCGCCCGCGGCTGGCCCCGCGACGAGCGCGTCCTCGAGGGCGCCCGCAGCGTGGTCTACTTCGGCGACGGCGGCGGCAAGCAGCCCTTCGCCGAACCGCGGCGCTGGGCGGTCCTGCAGCGGCTGCTCGACGGCGGCGCCGGCCTCGTGCTGCTGCACCAGGCGATGGACTTCCCGGCGGGCCCGGACGGCGCCGCGATCCGGGGATGGCTCGGCGCGGTGTACCACAGCGACATCGGCAGCCGCGGCCATTGGGATATGGAGTTCAATGACATCCCGGCCCACGAGGTGACGCGCGGCGTGCGGCCGTTCGCCGCGCCTGCGGACGGCTGGCTCTACAACCTGCACTTCGCGCCGGCCGGGGTCACCCCGCTGCTGCGCGGGGTGGTGCCGGACAAGTCCCGCTCCACCGCGGACGCGAAGCGTCACGTCGGCCGGGTGGAGGTCATCGCGTGGGCGCATCAGCGGCCCGGCGGCGGCCGCGGGTTCGGTTTCACCGGCGCGGACCTGCACCGCAGCTGGACCTACCCGAGCCAGCGCACGCTGGTGCTCAACGGCGTCCTCTGGAGCGCCGGCCTGCCCGTGCCCGCCGGCGGGGTGCAGGTCGACCTGGATCCCACGGCGCTGGAGCGGAATCTTGACGACAAGCCGGCGCCCGCCCCCGCGAAGCGCCCGGCGAAGGCGGCGGTGAAAAAGACCGCGTCCTGAGGCCGCGGCCCGCTCCCCTCCCGTGGGCCCCGTTCCCCGCCGACGCTTTCTCGCGGGCTCCGTGCTGGCGCTGACCGCGCGGGCGGCTCCCGCCGCAGCGCCCCTGCGGATCGGGCAGATCGGCACCACCCACGCGCACGCGGCGGGCAAGCTCGCCGCGCTCCGGCGTCTCCCAGCGCACTTCGAGGTCGTCGGCGTGGTTGAGCCGGATCCGGCGCGACGCGCGGCGCTTGCGGACCAAGCGGCGTACCGCGGCCTCCCGTGGCTCACGGAGGAGGCGCTGTTCGGGACCCCGGGCCTGCGCGCGGTCGCGGTGGAGACCGTGGTGGAGGACCTCGTGCCGACGGCGCGCCGCTGCATCGCGGCGGGCCTGCACGTGCACCTCGACAAGCCCGCCGGCCCCTCGCTGCCGGCGTTCCGGGAACTGCTCGCGGCCGCGGGCGCGCGGGGCTTGACGGTGCAGCTCGGCTATATGTTCCGCTACAACCCGGGCTTTGTCTTTCTGCGCCGGGCGGTGCGCGAGGGGTGGCTTGGGGACATCGCCGAGATCTCGGGCGGCATCGGCAAGCTGGCCGACGCGGCCCTGCGGCGGGACGCCGGGCGCTTCGCCGGCGGCGGGATGTTTGAGCTCGGGTGCCACCTCGTGGATCAGGTTGTCTCCCTGCTGGGCCCGCCCACGGCGGTGAGCGGGCATTCCCGCCGGCTGGGGTCGCCGGGCGATTCCTTCGCGGACAACCAGCTCGCGATCCTCGAGTACCCGCGCGCGCTCGCGACCATCCGGTGCAATCACACCGACCCCTTGGGCAACGAGCGGCGCTGGTTCGCGGTCACGGGCACGCGGGGTACGGCGGAGTTGCGGCCGCTGGAGCCGCCGCAGTTGCGGCTGGGTCTGGCGGAGGCGCGGGAGGGTTACCGGCGGGGCTTCCAGGAGGTGGAACTGTCGGCCGCGGCCGGGCGGTACGACGGCGAATTCTTGGACCTTGCGGCGGTGATCCGCGGGGAGCGGTCCCTCGCGTGGGACGCGGCACACGACCTGGCGGTGCACGCTGCGGTCCTGCGCGCGTCCGGGATGGAGTGAGCGCGGACTCCGTCCCGCCTCAGTCCAGCGGCTGGGGCTCGAAATCGGACGGGCTCACCCAGCCGGCCTGGAGCTTCTCGCCGCGCCTGAATCGCTCGTAAAAGCCGACGTGCGCCGCATTGGAGTGCAGGTAGCGGTCGAAGACCTCCCCTTGGCCGAACATCCGCGGGTCGCCCTGCGCCTTCAGCCGCTCGTGCATCTCCTTTTGCAGCGCAGCGCGGCTCGCGGCGCGCGCCGGGTCGGCGGCGAGGTTGCGGACGCAGTCCGGGTCCGCGCGCAGGTCGTAGAGCTCGACCGGCGGGCGCTTGCCGAAACAGAGGTCCCAGAACGGATCGCGGCCCGTGCCCCGGCGCGCCTCGAGAATGAAGGTCTTCGTCGCGCCCGCGTCCACGTTCAGGTAGCCGGTTTCCGGGTTGCCCGCCGGCCAGCGCGAGGGCTCGAAGTTTTCAAGGTAGAGCAGCCCCGCCTTCACCAGCCCGCGGATCGGGTAGCCGACGTCGTTCGGCCGGCCGATGTCGTGGCGCTCCATCCCGACGAGGGCGAAGTCCCGGCCCGGCACCACTTGCCCGGAGCGGTCGCTCCGGAAGATCGGGGTGAAGCTGACGCCCGCGAACTCCGCCATGCCGGCGCGCTCGCGGGAGAGGCCCGCCACCTCGAGGAAGGTTGGCGCGAGGTCCACAAAGCTCACGTGGTCGTCGACCACGCGCCCGCGTCCCGCGATGCCCGCCGGCCAGCGGATCGCCAGCGGGATGTGGTTCGAGAAGGCGTAGGCGGTGCCCTTGCCGCGCGGGAACGGCATCCCGTGGTCGGACGTCACGACAACGAGGGTGTTCTCGAGCAGTCCGCGCGCCGCGAGCGTCTCAAGCATCCGGCCGAGGTGGCGGTCGAAGTGCTCCACCTCATAGGCGTAATCGAGCATATCGTGGCGGATGGTCTCGTGATCGGGCCAGAAGGCGGGGACGCGGTCGACGTCATTGAGGCGGCGGCCGCCCTTGCGCACGCCGGAGCCGAACTCGTAGCCGCGGTGGGGTTCGATCGCGCCGTACCAGAAGGCCCAGGGTTTGCCCGCGGGTGCGGCGGCAAGGAAGTCCTCGAAGTTGGCGGCGTAATCGGCGTTGCCGATGCCGGTGGTCGGCGGCGCCGCCTTGCGCGCGTTGAAGGCCGGGCCGGTCATCTGCCGCGGTTTCCCGGCGGCGTCGCGGGCCACGCCAGGGCCCCAGCCCTTGGTGGTGTGGCCGACGAACCAGCCGTGCTCCGCCAGCGCCTCGCCCCAGCCCTTGAACTCCGGCGGGAAGAAGCAAAGGTGGTTTGCCGCCTCCTTCAGCTGCCACGAGTTACGCCCGGTGAGGATCGCGGCGCGCGACGGCGCGCACTTGGCGTTCGGGGTGTAGGCGTGGCGGAAGAGGAGGCCCTCGCGCGCGACGCGGTCGAAGTGCGGCGTGCGCACCCAGGGAGTGCCGTACGCGCCCGCGTGGGCGCCCCAGTCGTCGGCGATCGCGAACAAGATGTTGGGCGGTGACGCGGGCGCGGCGCCCCGGAGGTGGGCCAGAAGGGCGAGAAACAGGAGGGGCGGCAGGCGGGCGGGGTCCATCCCCGTACCGTGGCGCGCCGCCGCCGCGTTGTGAACCGAAAATCCCGCCCGGCTCAGAACTCGCGGCGCACGCGCATCAGGCCGGAGATACCCAGCGCGCCAGCACCGTAGACGCGGTCGTCGAAGCCGAGCGCCCGGTGGCCCATCGCCGGCGGCCGGGAGTCGAAGACGTTCGTCACGCCCACGGTCACGGAGGTCTTGCGGAAGCCGCGGTAGGTGACGGACGGGCTCACGACTGTGAACACGTTCTCGCCCCAGCCGGCGGCGGTCCAGTTGTCGTTGAAGTACTTCCCGACCACATCGGCGACCACGCGCGCGCTCCACGCCCGGCGGCTCCAGCTAAAACTGTAGTTGTAGCGCCACTCGACGTCGAAGGCCAAACCGGTGTTGTCGAAGAATCCGCCGCCTGTGCCCGCGTCGGATCCCTTCTTGAGCACGTGGCTGGCGGTCGCGTCGAAGGTGAAGGTGCCGAGGCGGGTGTTGCGGAGGCCGTAGCGCAGCCCGTAGTCGAGGCCGCGGTAGAGCTGGAAGCCGAGGTTGCCCGAGATGGTGCCGATGCGCGTGATCCGGCCGGGCAGGCCGTCCGCGCCCGCGGGCTCGCGAGTGATCTTGTCCGGGAACAGCCGCCGCCCCTCCGCGCTGAGAAGATAGGACGCGCCGATCGAGCTGATCTGGTTGCGGATCTTCACGTCAAAGTAGTCCACGCTGAAGCTCAGGCCCTTCACCGCCGGCACCTCGAAGACGGCGCCGGAGTACTGCACCTTGCCCTCCTCAGGCTTAAGTTCCGGGTTGCCGCCGACCGTGGATGGCATCTGGCGCGCGGCGTCCAGGGGCCGCAGCGGGTCGAGGAAGGCGGTGGTGGTGACGGCGCTGGACTGCGGGGCGTAGAGCTGCCCGAGATCCGGGGCCTTGAACGATTCCGAATAGGATCCGCGCAGGAGGGTGCCAACAAGGCGGTTGGCGGGCAGGCGGAGCTTGGCGGCGACCTTGGGCTTGGTGGTGGCGCCGAAGTCGCTGTAGCGCTCGTGCCGCAGCGCGAGTTGCACGTCGAGCCAGCGCTGCACCGGCGCGGAGAGCTCGGCGTAGGCCGAGTGGCTGTCGCGCCCGCCGCGGTACGGGGTGGTGGCGGTGAAGCCGATGAAGTTGTTCGGCTCCGGGTTCGAGCTCAGGGTGTCGTGGCGGAACTCGTAGCCGGCCGCGACGCCGGGCTCGCCGCCGCCGCGCCACGGCAGGCGCCGCAGCGTGCCGGAGACCGAGGCGTCGAGGCTCAGGCTGTCGATCTTGCCGTCGAGCCCCCGCGAGCGAGTGTAGAGCGAGCGCTCGATCTCCGGGTTCTCCGAGGGGCCGAAGGGGTTCCAGGCGGTGGCGCGCGTGGTGCCGTTGAGGGCCGCCTGCAGGTCGGAGGCCTTGATCAGGTCGGTGTCCCGCGTGGTCTCGTTGCGACCGTAGCTGACGCCGGCCTCCCAGCTCCAGCCCCTCCCGGCGGTGCCGCGCAGGCCCGCCACGGTCGTAAGCGTGGTGCTGCCGACCTCGCGCTTGGGCTGGTAGCGCCCGCGGAAGACGTAGGGGAAGGAGGTCGTGGTGGGCGTGAGCGAGAGGCCGGTGGGGTTGTAGGGGTTGGTCGCGGGCAGGGTGATGCCGGCGAGCGAGTTGGTGAAACCGTAGGGCTGCAGTTCGTAGTGCGTGAGGCTGCGGCTGTAGAGGACGTTGGCGAAGCCGGTGACCCACGGCTGGAACTGGCGCTGCAGGCTCGCGTAGGCGCCCCCGCTCTCGCTCGAGGGGTAGAGCATCGTGACGTTGGCGAAGTCCTGCCGGTTCTCGTTGGTGAAGGCGGCGGTCGAGGTGCCGACGTACCGAAAGCTGGCCTTCGTCGGGTTGGCCACGCCGTCCGGCCCCGGCACGATGTAGAAGCCCGCGGCGGTCCCGAGGCCCGACGCCGTCGCCTGCGCCGCGGTCAGGCTCAGGTAGGACGGGTGGTAGATCGTGCTGTTCTGGTTGATGCCCTTCGGCCCGAGGTACCGGTAGTCCGTGGTGGTGGCGCCGTAGTCCTTAATGAAGCTGGAATTCCGGGCCTGCAGCGTGAACCCGCCCGTGATCTCCCAGCCGTCGCGCGCGAGGCCCGTGAACACGCTCACCGTGCGCCGCAGGGTGTCGTGCCGCAAGGTGTTGGAGAGCGTGACGTCGACCGACGAGCCCTCGTAGTTCTTCTTCAGGATCAGGTTGAACACGCCGGTGATGGCGTCGGAGCCGTAGATCGCGGAGGCGCCGTCCTTCAGGTACTCGACGCGTTCGATCGCGGACGACGGGATACTGTTGAAATTGAACACCGTCTGTGGCGTGCCGCTGGCGCTGTTGGTCAGCGCGTAGGGGACGGCGCGGCGGCCATTGACCAGGGAGAGCACGCGGTTGGAGCCGAGGCCGCGGGGGTTGATGGTGGCCGCCCCGGTGATGAAGGCGCCGGTGGTGAACTCGGAGACGCCGGTCGAGTTGTTGTAGGGGAGGCTCTGCATGAACTCGCCGAACGTGGCGTAGCCCTTGTCCTCGATGGCGGCGGCGGAGAAGGTGACGACCGGCGCGACCGTCTCGTAGTCGAGCCGTTTCACGCGGGAGCCGGTGACCTCGTAGGCCTCGAGCTGCTGGGGGGCCGCCGGCGGGGCGGCGGGCGGCGGGTTCTGGGCGGGGGCGGAGGTGCCGAGGGCGAGGGCCGCGAGCGCGGCGCGGGCCGGAAGAGGGCGGAGGTGCATGGTGCGTTTGAGATCGCGTCAGCCGGGCCGTCGGGGGGCCCGATGGCAAAGGAAATGTGTGGTTCGCGGGGTGGGTCAGCCGGCCGCGGGCTCGCGCCAAGTTGCGGTAGCACTTGCCTCCCAAGGTTTGGCGCTTTTTACTCCGCCATGGCTTACCCATCAACTACTCTGGGGTCCTCGGCGCGTTCCATCGTCACGCTTTCCGCGGCCTCGCTGCTTCCCGTCCTCGTTCCGGCCTTCGCTGCGCAACCTGCCGCAACGCCCGCCGCCCCCGCGCGCGATGGCGCCGAAGTGGTGCGGATGGAGGCGGTGGTCGCCACTGGCACCCGCTTCGCCCCGCGCACCGCGACCGAGTCGCTCGTGCCGATAGACGTCCTGAGCAACCTCGACCTCAACGTGGGCGGCTACACCGAACCGGCCCAGATGCTCCAAGCGCTGGTGCCCTCTTTCAACTTCCCGCGGGCGACCATCGGAGACGGCACCGACCACATCCGCCCCGCCACGCTGCGCGGCCTCGCGCCCGACCAGACGCTCCTCCTGGTCAACGGCAAGCGCCGCCACACCAGCGCGCTGGTCAACGTCAATGGCTTCGTCGGCCGCGGTTCGGTCTCGATCGACCTCAATGCGATCCCCGGTTCCACGATCGGCCGCATCGAGGTTCTCCGCGACGGCGCCGCCGCGCAGTACGGCTCCGACGCCATCGCTGGCGTCCTGAACGTCGTGCTCGACCGCACCCCGGGCACGATCTTCAACGCGACCTATGGCTTCACGAAGCAGGGCGACGGCATCGTCCGCGAGGTGTCCCTCGCCCATGGCGTGTCCCTAGCGGAGAAGGGTTTCCTGAACGTCTCCCTCTTTTCCCGGGAGCGTGGTGGCACGAACCGTTCCGCGCCTGACACGCGCCAGCAGTACTTCGGCCGGGTCGCTGCCACCGGCGCGCTCAACACGCTTAACGGCAACTTTAACTCGGGCTTCGTCCCGACCGCCGGCTCCGGTACAGGCGCCGCGGCCGCGCCGGCCACGACGTTCGCGCTCGACCCGCGCGAGTCCTCCTTCCCTCGCGTGAATCATTGGCAGGGTGACTCGGACACCCGCGACGAGGGCGTCTTCCTCAACGCCGAGTTGCCGCTCGACAGCACCGTCACCGGCTACCTCTTCGGCGGCTCCACTCGGCGCGACGGCAAGTCGGCCGGTTTCTTCCGCCGGCCCGGCGATGACCGCACGGTGCGCGCAATTTATCCGAACGGCTTCCTTCCGAAGATCAACTCCGACATCACCGACAATTCGGTCGGCGGTGGCGTCCGCGGCCGCGCCGGCTCCTGGAACTGGGACGCGAGCTCGGTCTGGGGCGCGAACGGCTTCGCGTTCACTATCACTGACACTGCGAATGCCACCCTTGGCGCCAACAGCCCGACCCGCTTCCGCGCCGGCAAACTCAACTTCGGGCAACTGGTGAACAACCTCGACTTCTCCGGCAAGGTGGACGCCGGCCTGCGCTCCCCGCTCCAAGTCGCCGTCGGCGCGGAGTTCCGTCGCGACCGCTACGAGATCGAGGCCGGCGAGCCGGACTCCTACCGCGATGGCGGCGCGCGCGTGCTCGATGGCCCCAATGCCGGCGCTCTCGCCGCGCCCGGCGCCCAAGTTTTCCCCGGCTTCCGCCCGACCGACGCCACCAAGCAGAAGCGGAGCAACTGGGCCGCTTACGCCGAACTCGAGGGCAAGCTGACCGAGTCCTTCACCGGCACCCTCGCGGCACGCCACGAGGATTTCACCGACTTCGGCGCCAAAACTACCTTCAAGGCCGCCGGCCGTCTCGCGCTCTCCAGCGCTGCCGCCCTCCGCGGCTCGGCGAGCACTGGCTTCCGCGCCCCCCACCTCGCCCAGCAATGGTTCTCCTCCACGGCTACGAACTTCATCGGCGGCCTGCCCTTCGACAACAAGACCTTTCCCGTCGCCGATCCCGTCGCCCGCGTGATGGGCGCTAAGGCACTTGAGGCCGAGTCCTCCGTCAACTACTCGCTGGGTGCGACCTACGCCGCGCGCGGGCTCTCGTTCGCCCTCGACTTCTACGAGGTCTCAATCGACGACCGCATCGTCCTTTCCTCGACCTTCATCGACCCGTCCGGCGTTACGCTGATTCGGGAATTCCTCGCCCGCAATGGGCAGCCGCAGGCGATCGGCGGTCGGTTCTTCACCAACGCCGTCGACACCCGCACGCAGGGCGTCGACCTCGACCTGCACTACACCATCCGACCGGCGGGCCTTGGCAAGATGACGTTCAACCTCGGGGCGAACCACAACCGCACCAAGGTCACGCGCGCTTCCGCGACCCCGGCCGCCCTCCAGGCGCTCACGCTGATTCCGCTGTTCGATGTCACCGAGCGCACGCGGATGGAGAAGGGCCAGCCCCGGCAGAACCTCAATCTGGCCCTGCGTTGGGAGCCCTCCTCCGCGTGGTCGACCCACCTGCGCCTCGTCCGCTACGGCGAGGTTACCGCCTCCGCCACCGACAACAGCGGCTGGGCGCAGGCGCGCGTTGACGCGCTGGCCGGCGGCTACCAAGTCGCGTTCGAGCCCGCGGTGCCGAGCATCAGCGCCACCGGCGCCCCCGTGCCGACCACGCAGCGCCAAGTGCTGCAGACCTTCGGTGCGAAGTGGGTTACCGATTTCGAGGTGACCTACCGGATGGGTCGCCGGCTCACGGTGTCCGTCGGGGCGAATAACCTGCTCGACGTCTACCCGACGACGAACATCCGTTCGTCCTCGGCGTTCCAGGGCAGCGACAACGCGGGGATCTTTCCGTATAACGGCATTTCTCCCTTCGGCTTTAACGGCGCCTTCTACTACACAAAGGTGGCGCTCCGCTTCTGAGCGGAGTCCCGTCGCGCGGGTGGATTCCCGTAAATTCGCCCGCGCCTTCCGCTGGCGGCGCTCCTGCCGGGCGAGTTCACTCCGGCATTCGGTCGCCGTCATTCGGGCACGCGAGGCGTTCGATGTCCTCCCGCCGCGCCGGGTAGGCCGCGGTCAGCGCGGCCCGGGTGCCGCCCTCGAAGCAGTCGGGCGTGAAGCCCGGGGCGAGGGTGCAGCCATATAGGGCGTACAGCCCCCCCGGCTCGAGGTGCCCCGCCTGCCAGACGCCGGCCGGGATCAGGTACTGGCTGTGGTGCCCGCGGAGCGGATCGGGGCCCAAAATCACGTCCTCGGAGGAGCCGTCGGGGCGGAGCAAGATGAGCCGCAGCGGGTCGCCGGCGTAAAAGTGCCAGAGCTCGTCGCGGGTGAGGCGGTGGAAGAGGGAGCGGCTGGGCGGTTCCTCGCAGTAGAGTCCGATCATCGCCGTCCCGGCGGGCACGCCGGGCGCGAGTTCGTGCGCCGAGCGGTAGGTCTGGGCGAAGAGCGTGCCCTCGCCCGGCAGGGGCGTGAGGCCGTGGAGCGCGATCAGGTGGCGGAGGGTCGGGTGCATCGCGCACGGTGCTCCCCGCACCCGCGGGCGGCGAGACGGATCGCCGCCTGTCGCGGCTAGGTGGAGAGCGGAGGTAAGCGCGGCGGATGACGGAGGGGCCCGTAATTTTACGCGGCGGGACGGCGCTGCCCCGTGGGTTTCACACGTGCCGGGCACGGGAACAGGACGGTTGCCTAGCCCCGTCCTCGCGTCCCCGCGCTGCGGGATTGCCTGCCCACGCGGGTCGGCCACGGTCGATACCACACCCCCTCACCGCGATGAAGTTCGAGCACTTCGCCCTCAATGTCCCCGACGTCCTAGCCCACGCCCGCTGGTGGACGGAACACGTCGGTTTCCGCGTCGTGTGGCGCAAGGAGGAGGCACCGTTTA